>Ga0209267_1000191_pt1 | contig 44188 bp, 36 predicted proteins | sample GraSoiAngelo_137_FD_185894 | JGI IMG/M metagenome (GOLD analysis project Ga0209267, IMG submission 185894) | Grasslands soil microbial communities from the Angelo Coastal Reserve, California, USA - 14_0929_09_30cm (SPAdes) (version 2) | ecosystem: Environmental > Terrestrial > Soil > Grasslands ... | reverse complement strand
TCGCCCTGCGTGGCCGTGAACGTCCACGTATCAAAGTCGCCCTGGTAGATGCTGCCGGCATTCGTGGCCCCGTTCGTCATGGGACCGCCTTCGTCACCCGTCGAGACCTCCACCGCGCCCGGCCCCTGCGCGAGCGTGAGTAGGTAGCTCCCGGTGCCGTCATAGAACCCACCGACGTAGCTCCCGATGATCACGGTGTACGTGCCGCTCGTTGGCGCGGTCGCGGCGACGTTCGACGCCCCGGTCTGAGTAGAACTGTTCCCGAGGAGCACGCCAGTCGGGGACACGAGCCGGATCCAGGGAGCGAAGTGCGCCGTTGTTTGGGTTACCGTGCCCACGCTCAGCGCGATGTAGTCACCCTGCGTGGCCGTGAACGTCCACGTATCAAAGTCGCCCTGGTAGATGTTGCCGGCATTCGTGGCCCCGTCCGTCATGGGACCGCCTTCGTCACCCGCCGAGACGACGACCGCGCCCGGCCCCTGCGCGAGCGTGAGCCGGTAGCTCCCGGTGCCGTCATAGAACCCACCGAGGTAGCTCCCGATGATCACGGTGTACGTGCCGCTCGTTGGCGCGGTCGCGGCGACGTTCGACGCCCCGGTCTGAGTAGAACTGTTCCCGAGGAGCACGCCAGTCGGGGACACCAGCCGGATCCAGGGCGCGAAGTGCGCCGTTGTTTGGGTTACCGTGCCCACGCTCAGCGCGATGTAGTCACCCTGCGTGGCCGTGAACGTCCACGTATCAAAGTCGCCCTGGTAGATGCTGCCGGCATTCGTGGCCCCGTTCGTCATGGGACCGCCTTCGTCACCCGTCGAGACCTCCACCGCGCCCGGCCCCTTCGCGAGCGTGAGCAGGTAGCTCCCGGTGCCGTCATAGAACCCACCGAGGTAGCTCCCGATGATCACGGTGTACGTGCCGCTCGTTGGCGCGGTCGCGGCGACGTTCGACGCCCCGGTCTGAGTAGAACTGTTCCCGAGGAGCACGCCGGTCGGGGATAGCAGCCGGATCCAGGGAGCGAAGTGCGCCGTTGTTTGGGTTACCGTGCCCACGCTCAGCGCGATGTAGTCGCCCTGTGTGGCCGTGAACGTCCACGTATCCAGGTCGCCTGGAACCGAGATTGTACCGCTGTAAGTCCGTCCGTTGACCAGGGACCCGGTTGCGTGCGCGCCTACGGTGAGCGTGAGCGGTGTCGAGCGGGCTCCCACCGTCGCGCTTCCATCCACCGTCAGGTCGTAGACCCCAGACGCCACGGCAGCCCCAACGCTCACCGTGAGTGTGGAGCTGGTTCCGGTGGGCGCGGTCGGGTTGAACGACCCCGTGACCCCGGACGGCGCGCTGCCCAAACTCAACGTCACCGCGCCGGTGAAATTCGTGCGCGTGATGGTGACGGTCGTTGTGCCGGTCATGCCCTGGACGATGGTGAGCGCCGCCGGCGAGAGCGACAGCGCATAGTCCGGCGTCGCGCTCACCGTGAGCGTGAGCGACGTCGAGCGGTTGCCTGCGGTGCCGGTGCCGTCCACCGTGAGGTTGTAGACCCCGGGCGCCACCGCGGCTCCGACGCTCAGGGTGAGCGTCGAGCTGGTCCCGGTCGGCGCCGCAGGATCGAACGAGCCCGTGACCCCGGCGGGCGCACCGCCCACACTCAACGTCACTGCCCCGCTGAAATTCGTGCGGGTGATGGTGACGGTCGTACTGCCGGTCGCGCCCTGGCCGATCGTGAGCGCCGCGGGGGCGACCGCCAGCGCGTAGCCCGGGGCTGCGCTCACGGTCAGCGTGAGCGGCGTCGATCGCGGGCCCGGTGTGCCCGTCCCGTCCACCGTCAGGTTGTAGACCCCGGGGGTCACGGCCGCACCGACGACCATCGTGAGCGTGGAATTGGTCCCCGTCGGGGCCGCCGGGTTGAACGACCCGGTGACGCCGCTGGGCGCGTTGCCCAAACTCAACGTCACCGCGCCGGTGAAATTCGTGCGCGTGATCGTGACGGTTGCGGTGCCCATCGCGCCCTGCTCAACGGTGAGCTCGGCCGGTGTCAGCGACAGCGTGTAGTCCCCGGGCGCGCTCACCGTGAGGGTGAGCGGTGTCGAGCGGTTCCCCGGTGCGCCGGTCCCGTCCACAGTGAGGTTGTAGGTCCCGGCTGCCACCGCTGCTCCCACGCTCACCGTCAGTGTGGAGCTGGTCCCAGTGGGAGCTGCCGGATTGAACGATCCAGTGACCCCGGTGGGCGCGTTGCCGAGACTCAGCGTCACGGCGCCGGTGAAATTCGTGCGCGCAATCGTGACAGTCGTGGTGCCGGTCGCGCCCGGATCGACCGTGAGCGCCGCCGGCGAGAGAGACAGCGTGTAGTCCGGAGCCTCGCTCACCGTGAGGGTGAGCGGCGTGGAGCGGTTGCCCGGCGTGCCGGTCCCAGCCACCGTCAGGTTGTAGGTCCCGGGCAACACCGCCGCTCCGACGCTCACCGTGAGCGTCGAGCTCGTCCCGGTGGGGGCCGCCGGGTTGAACGACCCCGTGACCCCGGTGGGCGCGTTACCCAGACTCAAGGTCACCGCGCCGGTGAAATTGGTGCGGGTGATCGTGAGGGTCGTGGTGCCGGTCGCGCCCTGGGCAATCGTGAGCGCCGCCGGCGCGAGCGACAGCGTGTAATCCGGAGCCGCGCTCACCGTGAGCGCGAGCGGCGTCGACCGATTACCCGGGGCGCCGGTCCCGTCGACCGTGAGGTTGTAGACCCCGGGCGCTACCGCCGTCCCGACGCTCACGGTGAGCGTAGAGGTGTTTCCCGTGGGGGCCGCCGGGTCGAACGCGCCAGTGAGCCCAGTGGGCGCGCCGCCCAGACTCAGCGTCACCGCGCCGGTGAAATTGGTGCGGGTGATCGTGACGGTCGTGGTGCCGGTCGCGCCCTGGGCAATCGTGAGCGCCGCCGGCGCGAGCGAGAGCGAGTAGTCCGGCGCGGCGCTGACGGTCAGCGTGAGCGGCGTCGAGCGGTTGCCCGGGCTCCCGCTGCCATTCACCGTCAGGTTGTAGACCCCGGGCACTACCGTGGCTCCCACACTCACCGTGAGCGTCGCGCTGGTCCCGGTGGGTGCCGCTGGATTGAACGACCCGGTGACGCCAGTGGGCGCGCCGCCTAGACTCAGTGTCACGGCGTCGGTGAAGTTGGTGCGGGTGATGGTGACGGTCGTGTTGCCGGTCGCCCCCTGGACGATCGTGAGCGCCGCGGGCGCGAGCGACAGTGTGTAGTCCGCGGCAGGCCCGGTGCCGCCGTCTTTGCCACAACCAGTCACCACGGCCAAACCGGCCACCAGAACGAGGCCGGAGCGCATCCAATGTTTCAGAACGGAGTCGCGCATGATTCCTCGGAAAGTCTGACTTGGTGGGATGGGCAAAGGGGGCCTGACGCCCGCTGCTCTTTCGCCTTAAGCACACAAAAAACCGGCCACGTGGGTGTCCCCCACTTAGCCGGTTTCGCGATTCGCTCCCCTCGAGGCATTGGCGAGCCACACGACATCGCGCCTCGGGGATCACAGCATCTAAGTTGCGCTCCAAGATGCAGCCCGGACGGCGGTCCGGTAGGGCACCGCCCCGACTTCCTGCCGGCGGGCGTCTTTACTCGGTCCATACTCGCTGGTTGCAACGGCGCCTCCCGAGGTGATACTGTTACGCCGTCAGGGGTTACAGTCTCGGCCCCACCTGCCTTCTGAAACCGAGTGGGGCCTCCATCCTGCATTGCGCGGGTCCGCAGGAATTAGCGTCATGGCGCTTCGAGGCATCCGAACGGAGCACGGTCTCGAGGGCGGCGAGCTGGAAGCGCTGCTGGGCGATCGGAGCGCCCTGGACCACTTGTTCAGCGTGACCTACGAGGAGCTGCGGCACCTCGCCTCGAGCGTACGGCGCAGCGACCCCAACGCTTCACTCAGTCCCACCACCCTGGTCAACGAAGCCTGGCTCAAGCTCCGGAACTCGCCACGGCTCGCCGGGGTCTCCCGGCTGCACTTCAAACGGATCGCGGCGCGCGCCATGCGGCAGGTCCTGGTCGAGGCCGCCCGGAGACGGAAGGCGCAAAAACGTGGCGGTGGACTGGCCATCGCCACCTTCGACGACGCCGTCGCGGAGCCGCCCAGCGGCGCGGATCAATTGCTCGGTCTCGAGGCCGCCCTCGAGGCGCTCGCCCGCCTCGAGCCGCGTCAGGCACTGGTGGTCGAGAGCCGGTTCTTCGGCGGCTTCGACGTGGCGGAGAGCGCCGAGCTGCTCGGCGTATCCGAGGCCACCGTCCTGCGCGATTGGCGATCCGCCAAGGCGTGGCTGGCCCGTGAGCTGCGGCGAGCGAGCTGATACCCGTCGATGAATGCCGCCCGCTGGGAACAGATCCAGGCTCTCTTTCATGAAGTGGCGGACCTACCGGACCCCGCCCAACGGGCCTCGCTCGAAGCGCAATGCGCCGAGGACCCAACGCTCATGACGGAGGTGCTGAGCCTCCTCGAGCAGGATGCCCGGGGCGACTCGCTGCTCGACCGCGACGCCGCCCACGTGGCTGCCGAGGTGCTCGATGAAGGAATCCCCCCCGCGCTCCTGGACCAGACGTTCGGGCCCTACCGGCTGAAGCAGGCGCTGGGCCAGGGAGGGATGGGTGTGGTGTACCTCGCCGAACGGGAAGACCTCGGTAGCGTCGCGGCCATCAAGATCCTGCGCGACGCTTGGCTGTCACCGGATCGCCGGGAACGCTTCGCCAGCGAGCAGCGGACCCTCGCCCAGCTCAATCATCCCGCGATCGCGCGGCTGTACGACGCCGACACTCTCCCCGACGGGACTCCCTGGTTCGTCATGGAGTACGTCGAAGGTGTCCCGTTGACCGAGTTCTGCGAGCAGCATGCTTCCTCGATTCCCGAGCGGCTGCGTCTTTTCCGCGCGGTATGCGAGGCGGTCGAGCACGCCCACCGTCACCTGATCGTCCATCGCGACCTGAAGCCCTCGAACATCCTGGTCAAGCCGGATGGAAGCGTGAAGCTGCTCGACTTCGGCATCGCCAAGCAGCTCGATAGCCTTGAAGGGCCTGTGGATCGGACCCGCACCGGACTGCGGCTGATGACACCGGCCTACGCCGCGCCCGAGCAGATTTTGGGCGACCCTGTCGGCATTCATACTGACATCTACACCCTCGGCGTTGTGCTGTACGAGTTGCTCACGGGGCGGCTGCCGTTCGATTTGTCGAACCGGACGCCGGGCGAGGCCGAGACGGCCATTATCAAGCAGGGCCGGGAGCGGCCGTCGGCAGCCGCCAAGGAGAAGTCCATCAGCAGGCGAGCATGGGCGGATCTCGACGTGCTCTGCCTCACCGCGATGCATATCGAGCCTCAGCGGAGGTATCGAACCGTCGAGGCGCTGATCCGGGATATCGATCACTACCTCGCGGGCGAGCCGCTCGAGGCCCGGCCCGACACCTTCGGCTACCGGATTGGCAAGTTCGTCCGGCGCAATTGGCAGCCCGTGTCTGCCGCGGCCGCCTCGCTGCTCGTCGTCGTGAGCCTGGTCGTCTTCTATACGGTGCGCCTCGCGACGGCTCGGAATGCCGCCGTTGCCGAGGCGGGTCGGACGCAGCGCATCCAGCGCTTCATGCTCAACCTGTTCCAGGGCGGCGACGAGGCCGTCGGCCCGGCGGACAGCCTGCGCGTCGTGACGCTGCTCGACCGGGGAGTGCAGGAGGCGCAGGCCCTCGATGGGGAGCCCGCGGTGCAGGCCGAGCTGCGCGAGACGCTGGGAAGCATCTACCAGAAGCTAGGAAAACTCGAGCGGGCGGATTCGCTGCTCGGGGCGGCCCTCGACCAACGGCGCTCGCTCTTCGGACCCGACAATGCCGAAGTAGCCCGAAGCCTGGTGGCGCTCGGCCGGCTGCGCGTCGACCAAGCCCAGGATGAGGAAGCCGAGCGATTGGCCCGCGAAGGCCTGGAGATGAGCAAGCGGCAGCTTCGGCCGAACGACCCGGCGATCGCCAGCGCCACGCTCGCCCTCGGCCAAATCTTGGAGGATCGGGGCCGGTACGCCGAGGCGATCGAGGTGCTCGAGGAGGCGGTTCGACTCCGCCGCGCGGCCGGAGGCCCGCCCACACCGGAGCTGGCGTCCAGCCTGCGTGAGCTGGCAAACACGCACTACTACGCCGGACACCTAGCGGTCGCCGATTCGCTGGACCGGCTCATCTTGGGGATGACCCGCCAGCTGAACGGTGAGCGCCACCCGCTCGTCGCCGAGGACCTGATCAATCTCGGTGCCGTGCAGCAAGAGTGGGGACATTACCAGGAAGCTGAGCGCTACTACCGCCAGGCGCTCGACATCACGCAAGCGTTCTACGGACCGAATCACTATAAGACCGCCGCCGGTCTGACCGTGCTGGGCCGGGCTCTCCGTTTCGAGCCGCACGGCAACGACGAGGCGGGGCGGCTGCTTCAACAGGCGCTCGCCATACGGGAGCGCGTTTTCGGGAAGGTGCATCCCCAGGTTGCCTCGACGCTCAACGACCTGGGAGGCGTCGCGCTGGCCCGCGGCAGGTTCGACGAAGCGGAGGCGCTCGCCAAGCGCGTGCTCGCCATCTATCGAACGGTGTACGGTCGCAAACACGCGTTTACCGGCGTCGGCGTCGCCAATCTGGCGAGCGTGTACCTGAAGCACAACCAGTACTCCCAAGCCGAGCCGCTGTTTCGAGAGGCGATCGGCATCTTCACAGAGACTCAAGGAGCCGAGCATTTGAACACTGGCATTGCGCGAATCAAACTGGGCCGGACGCTGTTGCGCCAGCATCGTTACGCAGAGGCGGTGGGAGAGACACTCGCTGGCTACGAGATACTCGCGAAGCGGACCGATCGGGGAGTGAGCTGGCTGGTAGACGCACGGAAGGACCTGGTGGCGGCGTACGACGCGCTCGGCCAGCCTGAGAAGGCGGCGAGATTCCGCGCGGAGCTGGCCGATTCGGCCGAGAAGGCCGCCAACGCCGCCAAGCGGAATTGACGAACGGCGCACTGAACCAAGTGAACTGGGGCGGGAGGACTCGAACCTCCAACTTCCTCAGGCGACCGCTCCGCCCGTCCAGCGCGTATCGCCCAAGGATAACGACTTAGCTGACGGCCGTTCTCGCGGGAAAGGACGGAAAACGCCGAAATCCGACCCCGAAACCATCACGCGCGTCGGCGCCGTCGCTCTCCGCGAAGCGAGAGCCCCGGTGCAGTTACCGCTCAGCCGCAGTCGCAACCGCTGGTTTATCGACCGCCTCTGACACCACCAGTCGGATCCACATCCCAGCGGCACCGTGACCCGGCACGGCGCAGAAGAGGAGGAAGGGACCGGCCTTCCCGGGCACGAAACGGACATCGCCGCCCTGCCCGGCCGAGAACCCCTGGTCAAGACGACCGGTCGTCGCGTGCTCGAACGCCGGAGTCACCGGACCGACGGGCATCGGTGCGGCATCGGGGATGACCTCCACGGAGTGAGGCAGGTTCGGGTCCTGGTTCTTGAAATGGAGCACCACGTTCCACCCCTGCGGCACCGTCAACACCAGGGCGCCCCGGCCGAACCCGTTGAAATTCATTCCGCCGTTGGCCTCGCTGAGGCCCGCGACGAGCTTGAACTCGACGGTCTTGCTCGCCGCATCCGCGCGGAGCCAGGTCGGGTCGATCTTGCCGCCTTTCGCGCTCTGCGCCCGAGCGCCGACGGCCCCGAGGAGCAGCACCCCGGTGAGGAGTAGGGCGCGTTGCACCCGCACCGTCAAGCGCGTTAGCCGTCGCATAATCGAGAATCTCCCTCTGTGATGAGGACGCTCGCCGCTAGTACAGCAGCCACGTCAGGATGTACAGGGTGTTGTTGTCGCTCGCCCGGCGCCCGAAGCCGTCGTAATTACTCGAGCTGCCGTTGAACTGATCATACGCAACGTACTGGAATTGCAGCCGCAGGTTCTGCCAGGGCATCACGTCGACCTCGGCAATCAGGCCGTCATTCTTTGGGCTGCCGGTACGACTCCCCGAGACCGGCGCCGGAGCGTAGAGCAGCGTGTCGCTCGTGCCGGTCGTGACGAACGGCGCGAGGGTGAGCGCGTACCGCGTGCCGATGTGGTACATGGCGTCCATTCGGAACGTGCGCAGTGTGTTCGTCGGGTTCGCGGCGCCCCCCGCGGTCCAGGTCTGCTTCTCGTGGATCCACGTGCCGTCGAGTGTGAAGCTGTTCGACCCGAACGAGTGCATGTACGCGATGTCCAGCGCCACATCGGTGAATCGATTGGTCGGCCCTGTGACGCCGGCCGGGTAGACGCTGGCCGCGATGCCGTACGTCCCAACGGAGAGGTAGTTTTGGCCCCACACGTTCGGGAACGCGACCCGCCAGTACGGCGCGGCGCCACTGATCACCCCCGTGGCCGTCGAGTCCAATGGACGTTGTATGCCCAGAGGTGCGGAGCGGTACGCACCGAACTCCCCGTACACTCGATCGTTCCACATCGTGTACGCCGTCAGCCCAGCCACTTGCTGCCCGAGTGTGCCGTCGATGAGCGTGGCTGCGCCCGGCGCAGGAGCCACCGCCGAGCTGCCGTACGGGAAGCCCCAGGCGGGCGTGCTGTTCCAGACGTCCTGTACGGTGGGGTTGTTGTTCACGCTGAGGCCGAAGGTCGCACGCTTGGAGAGGACGCTTCCATGGGTCGCGAAGCGGAAGTCCGCGTTGTCGACGCCGATTTGACCGCTCTGCGGATCGAAGGTCACTTGCAGGAAACCACCCACGTGCGGCGTGATCTCGCCGCCGGTGAAGAGGCTCAACTGGTCGGGAAACAGCACCGTGCCGTTCTGCGTGCCGGGCAGCGCCTTCTTCGTGCTGGTGTACGATGTCTGGAACATCAAGGACACCGGCGCCACCAGGTTGAGCAGCAGGCTCTGTTGGCCCTCGGGGCTCTTGCCCTCGAGGGACTCGCTTCTCCGGAACACGTAGCCGTTGAGCTTGAACGCCCGTCCTGTGGCGGTCAGCTCCGGGAAATGCGTATGGCACGCGCTGCACGCCAGGCCGGTCTGGCGGGCGTAGGTTGGCGTGAGGTGAGCGGCGGCGAGCACGTAGCGCGTGGCGTAGGCCCGCAGCGCCCGAGCCGCGGTTTCCCTGTCTCGTTCTCCGGCGCCACGGTCCGCGAGGGCAGCGCGTGGGGCGCCTGTGATCAGGGCGCCAATGAGGACGACCATCCCAGCTCGACGTGACATAAGCGCTCCCTGTACGAAGGTTCGCGGCAGGGCGGGAGTGTCTCACTGAGCTCCGCCCGTGAGAGGGAGTTTGCACGCCGCATGGCCTTGTCGATGTGAAGACGCGATGAAGAAACCTTCAGGTGGTGCCGCGGAGTCGTGATCCGATTCGAAGCACGTGACCGGGTTCAGTACTTCGCCTGCATGTATTCCACGCCCCTCCGCACCGTCCTCCGCCACGCATCCTCGACGGCCGGCGTAAAGTCCGGGTCGCAGTGGCGCACCGTCTCGATCAGCGCGTCGATGAATGGCGCATAGAGCGAGGGATCCACGCCGAGGTCCCGCCGACTGTGTCGTTCGGCGACCCGGGCCAGGATCGTGGGTTCCCACGCCGGCTGCTTCGGGAAGTTGAGCAGCAGACCGAACGCATGTCGTAAGAGCTTATGCTGGCGCTCGAAGTCCGTTCGCGCGAACATCGCCCTCGCCTGCGGGCAGCGGGCAAAGAAGTTGTTGTAGAAGTCCTCGAAGAAGCGGGGGACGGCGCAGCAGCGGTCGCAGCTCGCCCTCGCTGCCGCCATCGTCTCCCGGTCCACGGCTTCGCCGCCCGTGCTCACGCCGCGTGCCTCGCATGACTCATACCGACCAACTCGCACTCGAGCCGCACGCCGCCGCTCGGGACATTGACCCCCCGAATCAAACCGCCATGGACGCTCGTGACCGCGGCGGCGACCGCGAGCCCGAGCCCGGTCCCCGTCCCCCGCGTGCGGGCCTGGTCCGCGCGGTAAAACGGGTCGAACAGATGGGCCAGTTCATCCTCGGCCAGTGGCGGTCCGGAGTTCTCCACCGTGAGACACAAGCCTCCTGCCGCGGCCGTCGTGGCGACCACGACGCTGCCGCCGTGCGGCGCGAACTTGACGGCGTTATCGAGCAGCTCCTCGACGAGCCGGCGGGTGAGCCCAGAATCGAGCACCAGACTGCCGAGCCCGACAGCGAGTTCGGTGCGCACGGTAAGTTTCTTTTCTTCGATCCGTCCACGGATCCCGTCGAGCTCGCGGTGGATGAGCGGGTTCACGTCGGTGGGAACCCAACGCGCGGCCAGCAGGCCGGCCGCCGCACGTGTGATGAGCAACAAGTCCTCGCTCATCGCCGTCAGGCGGTCGACCTCCTCGAGACCGCTGCGCAACACGCGCTGGTAGTCACGTGGGCTCCGCTCCGCGCGCAGCGCCACCTCGATCTCGCCCCGGAGGGCCGTCAGCGGCGAGCGCAGCTCGTGGCTGACGTCGGCCGTCAGCCGCCGCTGGTTCTCGAATGCCGCATCGATGCGCTCGAGCATGCGGTTCAAGACCGCGACCAGGCCTCGGTACTCGTCAGTGTCGGCGTGCGCCATGATCCGCTGGCCGAGCGTGCCCGCTTCAATGCGGGTCGCCTGCTCGGTGATCTCATATACGGGCCGCACGGCCGAGCCCGCGAGCCACCACGCTCCAACCAGGGTGGCCCCGGTCCCCACCACCACGACGCCCGCCAGCACCAGCAACAACTCCCGGTGCATTCCCGCTGCGGGGCCGAGCGCCACGGCGTACGCCGCCGCTGCCGCCACCACCAAGCCTACACCCATGGTGGCCGCGAACCTTACAGCGAGCGCGCGTCGCAACGACCGACTCACGCCTCTTCCCGATCCGGGGACACGAGCCGGAACCCGACGCCCCGCACGGTGTGGAGCAACTCGAGCTCCGCGGCCTCCTGGAGTTTGCGGCGAAGATTGCCCACATGGACGTCCACCACGTTGCTCTCGGGGTCGAAGTGGAGATCCCACACCTTCTCGAGCAGCTCGGTGCGCCGGATCACCTCCTCCGGCCGCAAGAGGAAATGCTCGAGCAGCTGGAATTCCTTGGGCGTGAGCTCGAGCTTCTTGCCCTTGACCTTGACCTTGTGCTTCAGGCGGTCGAGCTCGACCGGTCCATAGCTCAGGAGTTCCGTGCGGCTCGCGCCGCCCCGCCGGATCAGTGCGCGCACCCGCGCCAACAACTCGTCGAACTTGAATGGCTTGGCGAGATAATCGTCGGCGCCGGCGTCGAGCCCGCGCACCACGTCCTCCGTGGTGTCGCGCGCGGTGAGCATCAGGATGGGGGTCTTGCGTCCCTCGCGCCGCAGCTCCGCCGCGACCTGAAGCCCGTTCTTCTTCGGCAGCATCACGTCCAGGACCACCAGGTCGTAGTCGTACACGTGCGCCAGGGTGGTGGCTTCGTCGCCATCGGGCGCGACGTCCACCGCATACCCCTCTTCGCGCAGCCCCTGTTCGATGAAGCCCGCGACCTTCCGATCGTCTTCCACGACAAGGATCTTCATAGGTCGGAGACTATGTAGCGCGCGTTGAACTCATTCTAAAGAATCGATGAAGGAATCTTCAGACGGCGTCCGGTGGCCGGTGCGGTAAGGCCAGGGTGAAGGTGGCGCCCGGCCCGACCGTATTTTCGACGGCCAGCCGTCCCCCCATCACCTCGGCCAAACGGCGCGACACGGGGAGCCCGAGCCCAGTGCCGAGCCCCGAGTGCGGGTCGAAGCGCTCGAACGGCTCGAAGATGCCCGCCCGCAGCTCGGGTGGGACGCCGGGCCCATGGTCGACCACCCTGAACCGCACGTCCGAGCTACCCTGCTCGACCTGCACCGCGACCGTGTCCCCGTCGGGGCTGTGTCGCACCGCGTTGGAGAGCAGGTTGACGAGGATCTGCTCAAGCCGCACGGGGTCGGTCCGCAGCGTCGCGGCGCCGTTGGTATACTCGGTCAGTAGCCGGACCCGCTTCGCCTCGGCCGCGGGCTCTAGCCCCGCAATGGCACGGTCGACCGCGGCAGCGATTTCGACGTCGCGCCAGACCGGCCGGACCTTCCCGGCGTCGAGGCGCGCCAAGTCGAGGAAGTTGTTCAGCAGCGTGATCGTGCGTTCGGCGCCCTCATACACCTCGCGCGCCGCCCGCGAGTGCTGCTCGGGCGACTTGCCCCGCACCAGGCGCTCCGCCCAGCCATACACCCCCGTGAGGGCGTTCCGCAGCTCGTGGTTCATCATGGCGGAGAATAGATCCCGCTGCCGCTGCATCGCCTTCACCTGGCCGACCAGCCGCTGGCTTTCATCGTGCAGACGTGCATTCTCGACCGCGACCGCCGCGTGCGCCGCGAGCAGCACCGTGATCGCCTCGTCTTCTCGATCGAACTCTTTGGCGCCGATCTTTTCGGTGAGGTACAGGTTGCCGAACACCTCCCCCCGGCTCCGGATCGGAACCCCGAGGAACGATTTCATAGGCGGATGGTGGGGCGGGAAGCCATAGCGCTTGGGGTGGCGATTGATGTCCGCCGAGCGGATCGGCTTTGGCTCCCGGATGACCAGGCCGAGCAGACCGCGGCCACGGGGCAGCTCGCCGATGCGCTCGCGCTCCACCTCTGAAAGGCCGGAAGTCACGAACTGACTTAGCGACTGGCGGTCTGGACCGAGCACCCCAAGCGCCGCATAGCGCGCCCCCACGACCTCTCGCGCTGAGTCCACAATCTGCTGCAGCACGCGCTCGAGCGAGTGCTTCGTGAAGATCGCGACCCCTGCGGAGAGAAGGGTCTCGAAGCGACGGCGCACCCGCGAGGCTTCCGTGGCCCCTCGTCGGGATGGCTGAGAGGGTCGTTTCTTCGGCAACCGAGCCTCGCTACGTGATGAGTGACCCGCTGGCCGGGAAGACTGTACAGTAAGGGGGAGGGCTCGCACTCGGAAGCCGACTTCGGAGGGTTCGAAGAGTCGGCGGCCCCCGATGTAAAACGAAGCGACGCCCGAGGAGCCTCGGGCGCCGCCCTGGTTGACTGAGCGGTGCTAGTGCGCCATCGCCGCGACCTGCGGCGCCCCCACCCGGATCAGACCGACCGCGCCCTTGGCCGCGTCGGCGAAGGCGTGCGTCACAAACGCGTATACGCCCTCACCACTTGCGTCCTTGTCGAACAGGGTCTCGAACACCGCCCCACCACCCGCCGGGATCCCATAGGTTTGCACGCTCGACAGCGCATGAGCCGGGTTGCCGTCCGGGTACACTTTATCGAACACGGTGCCCACGATATGGAAGTCGCTCGTGAAGCTCGGCCCCGCGCTCACCACGAACAAGCGGACCCGGTCGCCGACGTCAACCTGGAGCGGATGCTCCTGGTACTGGAATGCCCGCCCGTTGAACACGACATAGCTCGCTTCGCGATCGAGCGCCTGCTTCCAGTCGGCCTGCCCCGGGAGCGCGCTGTCGCCGCCCTGCACGTAGAACTCGCTCTGCACGATGACGAATTCCTTGTCAACCTTGCCCGGCCACCCGCCCTTCGGGTCCACGATGATCGGCAGATACATCCCCTGCATCAGGTGCAAGAGCACGGGCGGCGTGCCACAGTGCACGAGGTAAGCGCCGGGATCGCGCGCGATGAACTCGAACGACAGCGAGTCCTTCGGCAGGATCGTCCGGAACGCCTTGTTCATCGGGATCCGGGCCGCATGGAAGTCAATCGAGTGCGGCATGGAGGCCTCGTTGACGAGGCGAATCCGCACCAAGTCGCCCTCGCGCACGCGGACGACCGGGCCGGGGACGGTCCCGCCGAACGTCCAGCTCTTGTACGTCACGCCCTTCGCGATCTCGACCGTCGCGTCGCGGATCGGGATACGGAACTCCTTCACCGGTGCGGCCGAGGCGGGGCTGAGCCGGGCGTCATATACGGGTTGCGTCGCGCGGGGGGCGGTCGCGAAGTCCGTCACCTCGACCTGCGGTTGACCCGAGCCGCCGACGGCGGCGAGCGATGCCAGAGCGACTGCGATCGCGCCGCCAATGAGAATCCTGCCGTTCATGACGCTGCTCCTGGTTGGGGAGTTGGCTATCTGTGACGAGGCAAGTATCGGGAGGACTCGATGAATGAGGCTGGGAGATTACATGAAGAGTTCTTCACCCGCGGCGGGTGACGAATCCCTCTGCCGCATCTCAATCTCCCTTCACGCAGGCGCGCTCATCTTGACCACGCCATCAGCGGATACCCGGCTGGCAAAGGAGGCAGTCTTATGTCGTGGCAACCCATCGTCGTGGGGGTGGATGCCTCACCCGAGGCGGCAGGGGCGGCAGCCTTCGCGGTCCGCATGTCGCAACGGGCCGGAACGACTTGCCACTTGGTTCACGCAGCGCGTGACGTGTGGGCCTCCGTAGGGGTGGAGGAAGGGGTCGACGAGTTGTGGCACGCCCTCGTCGACCAGGCGCGCGCAAACATCACGGCGGTCTTGGCAGGCGTAGTGCCTCGCGAGCTGGTCGACAACATGGCAGTCCGGCTCGGGCGCGCCCCCGTCGCGCTCAGGCAGGCAGTCGCGGACCTCGGCGCCGAGCTCGTCGTCCTGGGTGGCAAACATCACTCGGCGCTGGGCCGGTGGCTCGGTGGCAGCACGAGCTTGAACGTCGCGCGGACCACAGACGTGCCTATCCTCGTCGCCGCCGGCTCGTTGCCAACGATTCGCCGCGTGCTCGTGGCGGTGGACCACTCAGGGGCAGCCCGCCCGACGCTCCAGACAGCCGAGCGCTACGCGCACCTGTTCGGCGCCGCGCTGCGCGCGCTGAGCGTGCTCGAACCCCTACCGGTCATCCCGGGGATGACACAGGCCTACGAAACGGGCGAGTACTACGCCATGACGGAGGAGCTTCTCGAGCGCGACGTGTGGTCATTGATCCGCACACCGAGCGTGGAACGAATCGTCCGGTACGGGATGGCGGTCGAGACGATCGTGCGCGAAGCGTCCGAGTGGGGTGCGGACCTGTTGATCGTAGGGTCGCATGGGAAGGGTTGGGCGGAGCGCGTGCTGGTTGGCAGCGTGACGGAGCGACTGCTCAACCACTTGCCGACATCGCTGGTCGTCGTGCCCGTCGGCGCTGCGGCGGTCGCGGAGCCGACCGAAGCGAACCTGGCTGCCGTCGTCGCGTGACGGCAGCTTGAGCTGGGGCGGGAGGACTCGAACCTCCAACTTCCCGGTTAACAGCCGGGCGGTCTGCCAGTTGACCTACACCCCAATGTGCCCCACCACCACCCCACCCACCGTGAACAGATTACAGAAAACAGACGCACAGACGCTCAGCGGTGAACAGATAACAGAACCAGGAAAACGTGCGCCCCCGGAACCATTGGGTGCCGGGGGCGCGCGTTCACCGTCACTGCACGCTACGCCGCCCCGGCCCCCAGATTCGGGAGACTGCCGCTACCGTTGCGATTTGCGCCCAGACCGGCGAACGTCCGCATAGGGCTTACACACTAGCACCACCGCTTCTCCCGAGCAAGGGGCGAACGCACATCCGCATGCCGCCCGACATCACGCCCGCCGCCGCGACCGACCTGCCCGCCATCCTCGAGCTGCTCGCCGCGAGTAAGCTGCCGCGCGCCGGTATCGAGGCGCACGTCGCCAGCGCGCTCGTGGCGCGCGATGATTCGGGCATCGTGGGGAGCGCGGCACTCGAGCTGTACGGCGGGGCGGCGCTGCTCCGCTCCGTCGCCGTGGCGACCGAGCGCCGCGGCCAGGGGCTCGGGGCGGCGCTCACCGTAGCCGCCCTCGATCTCGCCCGGCGCCGCGGCGTACGCACGGTGTATCTGCTCACCGAGACGGCCGGGCAGTTCTTCCCGAAGTTCGGCTTCACGGCGATCACACGTGCACAGGTGGAGCCGGAGGTGTTGGAGTCCCCGGAGTTCACCACGGCCTGCCCGAAGTCTGCGATAGTAATGGTGAAGCAGCTGTGAGCTAGTGCTTCATCCCGCTCTTCTCGGCAAACTCGCGGACCGCGGCTTCCTGCTCAGGCGTGAGCTTCTCGGGGATCTGGACGTGGATCTCTACGTACTGATCGCCGCGCCGGCCGTTTCGCTCGATCCCTTGACCGGGGATGCGGAACTTCTGGCCGTGCTGGGTACCGGGCGGCACCTTGAGCACCACGCGCTTCCCGTCGAGGGTGCGCACCTTGATCTTCGAGCCCAGTAAGGCCTGCGCCAGATTGATCGGAACGACGCCCACCACGTCTAGCCCGTCGCGCCGGAAGAACCGGTCGGGCTCGACCTGAATCACCACCACGATGTCGCCGCGCCCTTTGGCGCCCTGGCCCTTCAGGCGCAACCGCGTCCCATCCTCCGTCCCCGGCGGGATCGTGATCGTGAGGTGCTTTTGGGCCCGCACTTCGCCCGAGCCCTGGCAGGTCGGACAGCGCTGCGCCGGTACCTTGCCCCGCCCCCGACACACGGGGCAGGGCCGCTGCACGGCGAAGCCACCCTGCCCGAACGAGATCGTGCCCCGACCCTTGCACTCGGGACACGTTGAGAAGGTAGTCCCAGGAGCCCCACCCGAGCCGCTGCAGGTCGGGCAGACCTCGGGCAGCGTGAGCGTCACGGGCACTTTCCCGCCCAGCGCGGCGACCCGGAACGGGATAGAGATCGTCGTCTCGATCTCCTCCTCGTCGTCGAGCGGCACCCCGGCGCCGCGCCGACCGAAGATCGACGAGAACAGGTCGCCCAGTCCGCCGAACGAGCTCAGATCGGACAGATCGAAATCGGCATCGGGGCCTGGTGTCGTCCCGCCACCGCGCCCGTACGCCTGACCGGCGCCCGCGAACGCTCCATAGCGCCGCAGCTGGTCGTACTTCTTCCTCTTGTCCGCGTCGCTCAGGACGTCGTGCGCCTCGTTGATCTCCTTGAAGCGGTCGGCAGCCTGCGGATTGTTGGGATTACGATCGGGGTGGTACTGCTTGGCGAGGCGGCGAAACGCCTTCTTGATCTCGTCGGTCGTCGCCGTCTCGGACACGCCGAGGATCTGGTAATAGTCTCTCTGCGAAGCCATCTACTTCCCGTCCCCGCTCCCCCGCCCTTGATCTCCCTGCCATTGCAACACGATCACCCGTGCCGGCCGGATGAGCGCGTCGCCCATCCGATACCCGGGCTGCAGCACCGCCCCCACCGTGTGATCCTTGGCCGGATGATCGGCCGGTTGCGTCGTGACCGCCTCGTGCACATGGGGATCGAACGGCACGCCCACCTGATCGACCCGCGTGACGCCCGCCGCCTCGAGCACCTTCCACATCTTCCGTTCCACCATGTCCACACCGTCGTGGATCGTCTTGGCGTCGGTTTGCGCCGGATCGACGTGCGCGAAGCGCGCCAGATCGTCGAGCGCATCCACCAGGCGTTGTATCAGATCGGCCTGCGCCCGCTGCCACAGGTCCGTGCGTTCTTTGACCGAGCGCTTCTTGAAATTGTCGTACTCGGCGGCGAGCCGGAGGTACTTGTCCTTCATGTCCGCGAGCTCTCCCTCGAGACGGACGACCGCCTCCTCCGACGGCTCGATCAGCGCCCCGGATTCAGAGCCCGCCGGCTGCTCCGGGGGGGGGGGCTGCGGTTGCTCTGGTTTGTCGTTCATGGTCCTGCGCTTCATGAGCAATCGGTGTGCCGTCCGAGATGCGCCGTTTTGGCTGGCCTGGTCGGAGTTCGGGCCCGGAAAGAGCGATCAGACAAGAAGATAGCCGCGCGGGTGGGCCCTGTCGAGCGAGCGGGGCGCTCTCGTTACAGCCGGCCGGCCAGGAAGGCCACGACGTCGCCGAACGCGGTGTCGCGCTGCGGGTCGTGCAACACCTCGTGATACATCTCTGGGTACCAGCGGACCAGCACGGGGCCTTTCAGGCTGTCGGCGAAGGCGCGCGCCAGGTGCGCATCGACCACACGGTCCTCGCCCGCGAGTAGGAACAGGACCGGAGATTCGATGCGGTAGCCGTCCGCCGGCACGGTGCGCTGCGCCCACTGGATCTCGCGCCACGCACCGGGCGTCATCAGGCCGTGCACCGCCGGATCCGCCGCGTAGGCGTCGTTCACCACCGGGTCGCGACTGAGGGTGTCGGCCTCCAGCCGGGCGGGGACCGGGAGCGTGGGCCACAGATCGGCAAACACGCGGCCGACGAAACGTTTCCAGGCGGGCGGCCGGAACGCCAGCCCGAGCCACGGCGAAACGACGACGGCACCGGCGATGGGGTCGCTCGGCTGGGTCTCCAGGTAGCGGAGGGCCACCAGCCCGCCGAACGAGGTGCCGAGCAGCAACTGCGGGCGGTCGGTCCGGAGGCGGACGACGCGCCGGAACGCCTGGAGGTCGCCCAACAGCTGGCTGAAGCGCGATAGATGGCCGCGGCGGCCCCCCGAGCGGCCGTGACCGCGCAGGTCGAGGACGTAGGTCGAGTAGCCCGCGGCGCACAACCGCTCGCCGACGTCACGCCACCGGCCCGCGTGATCGGCCCAGCCGTGCAGCGCCAGGATGGCGGCCCGCGGCGCGGCGGCTTCGTACATGTCGTAGACCAGCAGGGTGCCGTCGGGTGCCGTGAGCGTGGGCATCTAGGGCTCCGCGAGCAGTCGGCGCAGCAGGTCCAGGCCCGCCTGCGCGGCGCGGCGGCGGACGTCGTCGCGATCGCCCGGAAGCACGCGCGTGAGGGCGCGCGTGGTCGTGTGCACCCGCGCCGCGAGCCACACCGTGCCTACGGGCTTTTCAGGCGTGCCGCCACCCGGGCCGGCGATCCCGGTCACCGCGATGGTGCAGTCGGCCGAGAACAGCCGCTGCGCCCCGTCAGCCATCGCCCGTACGGTTTCTTCGGAGACTGCGCCGTACGCCTCGAGGGTCTCGAGCGGCACCTTGAGCGCCGCGGTCTTGATCACGTCGGCGTACGCCACGACCCCGCCGATGAAGGTGTCCGACGCGCCGGGAATGTTGGTGATCCGCTCCCCGATCATCCCGCCGGTGCACGATTCGGCGACACCCAATCGGTGACGCCCCTTGCGCAGCGCGTCGAGCAGCACCGCGGCGAGATCGGCATCGTCTTCTCCGTAGCCGTGCTCACCGACCGCGGCCTTGAGACGCTCCACAACGGCGGCGAGCCGCGCCTCCGCGTCCTCGGGCTCGAGCTCCCACGCGGTGACGCGCAGGTCGACGCCATCGACCGAAGGCAGGTAGGCGAGGGTGAGGGGCGCGATCTCGGGCTCGATCGGCCCGATCCGCTCGGCCAGGGCCGACTCGGAGATACCCGTGGTGCGCACCGTGCGTGACACGACGACGCGGCGCGCGCTGCCCTGCCGTGCGACGATGCGCGGGAGCACCTGCTCCACCAAGAGCCCGTGCATTTCTCGCGGCACCCCGGGGAGCAGCACGACCACGCGCCCGCCCGGGTCCTCCACCCAGAGCCCGGGCGCGGTGCCGCGCGGATTGGGGAGAATCACCGCCCCTTCGGGGACTTCCGCCTGCGTACGGTTGACCGCGGGCATGGGGCGGCCCATCCGGTCGAAGCGGGCCTTGATGCTCGCCAGCAGTCGCTCGTCGAGCTGGAGCCGCTTACCGAGTAGCTGCGCGACCACGGTCTTGGTCATGTCGTCCCGCGTGGGCCCCAGACCGCCCGTGGTGATCACGAACCCCGAGCGGGCCAGGGCTTCGGCTACGGCGGCGCGGATCGCGTCGGGCCGGTCGGCGACGGTGGTGTGGCGTGTGATCTCCGCGCCCGCCGCGGCGAGCGCCCGGCCCAGCTCCGCGGCGTTCGTATCCACGGTGTGGCCGAGCAGCAGCTCGGTGCCGATGGTGACGACTTCGAGCTTCACCCGCCCTTGAGCAACGTGCGATAGCGATACAGGTACACGACCAGCGAGTACACGGTGAGCAGGATAGCGCCCCCCAGCGTCACGGCCACGACCGCGCCGTGAAACTTGTCCCAGAAGTTGCGAAACCACCCCGCCCACGGATGGGCGGCGAGTGCGTCCTTCCAGGCGAACCAGAACAGCGTCGCTCCGATGAACACGTTCTGGACCACCGCCTTGAGCTTCCCCGCCCCCATCGCCGGGATCACCACGCCTCGCCGTTTCGCGAAGAAGCGGAATGCCGTGATGAGGAGCTCGCGCCCGACGAGGAGCAGCGCCACCCACACGGGCAAGCTGCCCCACCACGGTATCCGGTAGTCGACCAGAATCGTGGGGTGCCGCGTGAGCCAGAAGATCGGGATGAGCGTGGCGAACAGGAGCAGCTTGTCGGCGATCGGGTCGAGCAGCTGCCCGAGCTCGCTCACCTGATTGCGCCGCCGCGCCAGGTAACCATCCACGACGTCCGAGGCGCTGGCCGCGATGAAGATCAGGAACGCAATGACCTTGGGCCAGTACCCCTGAATGAAGGGGAGCAGGGCGAGGACCGGCGTGAGGCAGATGCGTGCCAGTGTGAGGATATTGGGGAGGGTCCAGCTCATGCGGCCGCCTAGCTCAGCGTCTTCAAGACCAGCTTGCTCACCGTCTTCAATGTGTCGAACACGCCGTCACCGCGGACCGCCACGGCCTCGAGGTACGGCGCGCGGCCGACCCACTGATTGTCCACGCGCTCGATCAGGTTCTCGCCCGCGTGCGACGGATCGGGGGTGACCTTCTGCTGCGCCCCGTCTTCGATGGGCCACCCCGGGTTCAAGGAAGCCTGGAGATCGCGGATCGGCGCGGCGTTCGGCAGGTCGCGCTTGTTGTACTGGACGATGAACGGAATCTTGGTCAGGTCGTAACCGTACTCCGACATGTTGTCGTACAGGTTCTGCATCGACTCGACGTTCGCCTCCATGCGCTCGATCTGGCTGTCGGCCACGAACACGATGCCATCCACGCCCTTGAGAATCAGCTTGCGGCTCGCGTTGTAGTATACCTGACCCGGCACCGTGTAGAGATGGAACCGGGTCTTGAAGCCCCGGATGGTTCCCAGGTCCACCGGCAGGAAGTCGAAGAACAGCGTGCGCTCGGTCTCTGTGGCGAGCGAGATCATCTTGCCGCGCGCGTTGGGCGACACCTTACCGTAAATGTGCTCGAGGTTGGTCGTCTTGCCGCCCAGGCCCGGGCCGTAGTACACGAGCTTGCAGTTGATCTCGCGGGACGCGTAATTGATCATCGACATGGGACGCGCGTCCTCTTAACCGAAGAGTTTGTCAATTTCGTCTTCCGCCCCCTCGAGCAGGCCCTTTTCGGGCGCCGCCGGGCCCGCACCCACCCGATTGAACATCTCCTCGAACACCTTGTTCAACTTCTCCACCGCGCCTTTCCCCTTGAGCTTCACGAGGCCCAGGGTGGTGCGCTGGTCGAACAGCACGACGAGGATCACCCGCTTGGCCACGTCGGCGAGGAACATCGACTCCTTCTCGCCCTGATGCACCAGCGAGGCGAACTCGTGCTCGCCGATCATTTTGGCGAGCTGGTCGTTGGCACTGAAGTCGGCGGCGGTGAGCGAAGCGAAGGCGGTGGCGTCGAACTGGGGGGGGTCGCCGACGGTCGCCACCAGCTGTCCGGTGCGGTCGACGAGCAGCGCGCAGCGGGCGTTCGAGTCCCGAAGGAACGCCTGCAAGTGCTGCTGAATCTGCTTGAAGTCGTTCTCCGAGAACGACCAGCTCGCCGCACCCGCCATTACGTCCCCTCGGGTCTGTCGGACTCCGCCATGTCCCGCCGAGCCAGCAGCGCTTGCGCGATGGTCACGCCATCGGCGTACTCGAGATCCCCGCCCACGGGGAGGCCCCGCGCGATGCGGGTCACCCGCACTCCCGTCGGCTTGAGCAGCTGTTGCAGGTAGGTGGCCGTGACCTCGCCCTCCATCGACGGGTTCGTGGCGATGATCACTTCCCGCAACCCCGCTCCCCCCCCGTTCGCCACCCGCTCCATCAAACGGTCGACGTGTAGCGCCTCGGGACCCACGCCCTCGAGCGGGGAGATCCGTCCCCCCAGCACGTGGTAGCGGCCCCGGAACCGCCCAGCGCGCTCGATGGCCGTCACGTCCGAGGATTCCTCGACCACGCACAGCAGACTCGCATCGCGCCGCGGGTCCCGGCAGATCGCGCACGGTTCCTCATCGGTGAGCGTGCCGCACTCGCCGCAGGCGGTCACCCGCGCGCGGACCGTGCGGATCGCCTCCGCCAGGCGCGTGGCGGTCTCCGCCGGCTGCTTCAACAGGTAAAACGTGAGCCGTTGCGCCGTCTTCCGTCCGATCCCGGGGAGCTTCGCCAGCTCCGTCACGAGATCTTCGATAGCCGACACGGCGGATTATAGCGGCAGCTGAAACGGGAACGGCAGGCCTGAGGCGAGCTTCTTCACCTCCGCCTGGTACAGCTCGGCGGCGCGCTGCTGCGCCTGCGACACCGCAGCGAGCACGAGATCCTCCAGCATTTCCACATCCCCCTGGGCGATCGCCTGGGGGTCGATCTTGATGGCGCGGATCTGGCCCCGCCCATCGGCCGTGGCGGCGACAATCCCGCCACCCGCCGTACAGGTCACCGTCTGCTGGGCCAGCTGAGACTGGATCTCCGACAACCGGAACTGCATCTGCTGCCCCAACTGGAGCAGGTTGGATAAATCCGCCATACGTCTAAAGTTACCCCTCGCCGAAACAGGTGGCAAGCTTATTCCAATAACTCCAAATCTAACGCGTCCACGGCGGCGTTGAGGCTGGGATCCTGCGCCCGCAGCGTCTTGAGCCGCTCGGCCCGCGCCCCCTCCTCGGTCAGCCGGCCAGGCCGCGGAGTGGACCGCTCCCCGCTCCCCGCTCCCTCGAGTTTGATGCGGACGGGCTTCGTGAGGTACCGCCCCACGAGATGCGCCAGTGCATCCCGCTGCCGCTCGAGCCCCTCGGCGTGCACCGCATTCGTGTCGAGCAGCCGGATCGTGACCGCTCCGGCATCCACGCCGGCGACCTCGGTGACCTGAAGCAGCGCGCCCAGCATCGGGCTCTTCGCACGGGCGTCCTCGATCACGCGAGGCCAGAGACCCCGCAGGCGTTCCGTGGTCAGGGGACCGCGCTCCGGGGGAACGGCCGGTGATACTGCCGGTGATGCGGCCGGGGAAGGGGGAATCGGAGAACGCGTGGGCGGTGCGGCGTCGCGGAGCACAGGCATGCCGCCAGTTCCCGCCCCTTCCCCCTTCCCCGGCCGTTCCACGGGCTTCGCCACCGGCTCCTTCCCGAGCGCTCGGATGACCGCTTCGAGTTCGACGGTCCGACTCATCATCGCCCAACGCAGCAGCAGCAGCTCGACGGCGAGGCGCGCGTTGCCGCTGGAGCGGAGCTGGGGCTCGAGCTCGGTGAGGACAGAGAGCAATCGCACCACATCGGGAGCAGGGAGCAGGGACCGGTGTTTCTCGATGAGCGCCTTCATCACGTCGGTGAGGCCTTCGGGCTCGCCCCCCAAGCCAGCCAGCAGCACGGCGCGCACGATCTCCCCCGCCCCGGCCACGAATTCCCCGAGATCGGCGCCCGCGTCCACCAGCCGCTCCACGAGCGGAAACACCGCTTTCGGATCGCGCTCCGACACGAGCCGCAGCAGCTCGCCATATACGTCGTCCGAGATCAAGCCGAGCACCTCGCGCACGCGGGCGGCCGTCACGGGCCCCTCGCCGAACGACACGACCTGGTCGAGGATCGAGAGCCCGTCGCGCATGCCGCCGTCCGCGCTCTTGGCGATCAGGTGCAGCGCCTCGTCGTCCGCGGAGAGCCCCTCGGCGCTGACCACGTGCCGCAGGCGATCGACGATCGCGTGGGGTCCGATACGTCGGAAATCGAAACGCTGCAGGCGTGAGAGAATCGGAGCGGCGGTCTGCGCGATCTTCTGCGGCTCGGTCGTGGCGAACACGAACACGACGCGTGGGGGCGGCTCCTCGAGGATCTTGAGGAGCGCATTCCACGCCTCGCGCGTCAGCATGTGCGCTTCGTCCACGATGTAGACCTTGTGACGGCCCTCGCCGGAGGCGGCGTACATGGCACGCTCACGCAGGTCGCGGGCGTCGTCCACGCCCCGGTTCGAGGCGGCATCGAGCTCGACGACGTCGAGGTTCACCGCGCCAGTCCAGACCCGGGTGCAGGAATCGCACTCCCCGCACGGCTCACCCGCCGTCGCCGAACCGCGGCGCTCGCAATTGAGCGCCATGGCGAGGATACGCGCCGCCGTGGTCTTGCCGACGCCACGCGGACCCGCGAACAGGTACCCGTGCGCCACCCGGCCCCCGGCCACCGCCCCGCGTAGGGCGGCGGCGATGTGCTCCTGCACGATCAGATCGGCGAACTGTTTGGGGCGGTACTTTCGGGCGAGTGCGATCATCGGATGAAATCTACTTCAAATGTCGAATGTAGAATGTCGAATATTCAATTTCGAAGTTCTGCATTCGACATTGGACATTTGTATTTGTAGTTGAAATGCCCCAGGCACCCCGCAGCGACGCCCGACATCGCTTAGCGCTGCTCCCTGCGAGGGCCTGACGCGGTTCACGAGTGGACGACCTGCGGACCTGGGGCGCCGAAAGTTAGCATGCCGGCTCCCTGTTCTCTACGGGCGGCGCACCACGCCGCCCCGCTACGGCCGCGGGCATCCCGATTGCTCGAACCGACGCTCCACCGAGTCCACGCCCGCGTACAGCGTCTGGTCGCGGGCGACGTGGGCGGCATCGAGGACGCCGGCATTGCGACGCGCCGTGTTGTACGTGATCCAATGGCTCTCGACCGCGGCCAGGCCGCGTGCCAACCCGGCGCACGGTACCTGGCCACGGGCGAATTGGGTGGCCTGCCCGGCGAAGGCCCGCACGACCTGAGTCAGCGAGTCACCGGCCACGTCGAGTCGTGCGCGCGGCGCTGGTGGCGACGGCGCGGGTGGGGACGCTGTTCGTTGTGACGGAGCGGTACCCGGCGGCGCGGCCGCGGTCGCGGGCTGCGTGACCGGGCGGGAAGGCGATTGCGCCCGAGGCTGCGGCGGAGCGGGAGTCGGTGGCGCCCGCCGGAGTTTGGCTTTGAGCACGGACAGCTTCGCGCCGATGGCGGACACCTTCCCACCAACGGTGGATTTGATCGCCGACCACTTGCCGGCGATCGTGGACCATTCGGGGACTGGCAGCACCGGCTGGTACCACCAGTAGGCCCCCGCACCGCCGGCGGCAATCAGCAGTACGAACAACGTCACCCACAGTCCTTTTCGACGCTTCCCCCGGCGGCGCGGTCGTGGGACCGGCTGCAACAACTCCTCTGACGCATCGGGCTCCCCGGCTTGCTCTCGCTCCTCGAACTCGTCGGGCCATATGGGCGCGGCCGCGCCCCCTTCGTCCATCGCCACGGGGTCGACGGCGTCCGCCTCTGCCTCCGGTTCGGGCTCGGGCGGGAGGGGGGGCGCGGCACGCGGCGGTGGCGTGTGCCGACGAGGAGGCGGAGGGGGCCTGGGTGGCGGGGGCGGCGGCATGTCTTCGGCCGCGGTGAGGAACTTGAGCTCGTGTCGATCGTCCGCCCGGCTGGCCGGCGGGGCCGGCGGAGGCGGGGGGGGCGGTGGAGGCGGGGGTGGCGGTGGGGGCGGCTGCGGCTTCGCAGCCGCGGGCGTGAACTTCGGCTCTGACGGCGGCTTCGCCGCGGGTGTCCGAAGGGTAGCGGCCGCCGACGGAGTCACCGGGTTGTAGGCGCGGTGGTTCTTCCACGTGACGAACGAGCGCTTCTTCCCGTCCGGACGGATCGAATCCGGGCCGAGCAGCTCGTAAAACGCCAGTGGGGTGGAGGTCCACGCCTCGTCCGGGCCGGCGCGGAAGAATCCGGCCGCGGGCTCCTCCGGATCGGTCCCGAGCAGCAACGCCACCTGCCACGGCTCGCCGAAGTATTGCTCGTGCGTCTCGACGTCGTGCTCGGTGAGGCTGAGCGGGAGCGGCGGGTGCGTGTGGTACCACCCGATCAGGTGCGCATGCTGTGTCTCGAGCTGCTCCTGGACGCGATCCCACAGCCGGGTGATGACGTCGCGCGTGCGGTCGCCGTAGATCGCCTGGTTGAGTCGCAGGGCGGCATCGATCACCAGATAGGAGACGTTCGTCTCCGGGCACTCGCACAGGTCGCCGAACAGGAAGCCCAGAACGCCCTGGCCCGGTCGCGCCGGCGCCGCCACGTGCTCGTGGATCGCCGTCAACGCGGACTGCGCCAGGAAGACGGGAAAGGGGAGGTGGCCCGGTCGCTGGCCCCCCCCGTCCTCACCGGCGGGGCTCCACAGGATCGACCGGGCGACGGGGATCGGCTGACGCAGCGGACCGGCGGTGCTCATCGATCCAAGATAAGAAAGACGCGGGAGGTTGTGGAGGTTGGTGGAGGATGGTGGAGGTCAAATCGTAGCTCACCTCCACCATCCTCCACCGACTTCCACCATCCTCGACAACCTCGCCTCATCCCAGCTGCACCCGCTGCGAGCGCCGCATCCGGACCAGATCGTACATCTCGGCTACTTCGCCGCCCAGGAGGAACAGGTAGGCCGTGTAATAGACCCACAACAGGAACAGGAACAGGGCGACGATGTTCGCGTCGGAGGCCACGCGGTCGAGCGTGGCGAACCGGGTCACGTAGAGCGCGTACAGCCGCTTCGCCACCTCGAAGCCGAGCGAGCAGAAGACGGCCGCGACGAGCGCGGTGCGCCATACGATGCGCCGGCTGGGGAGAAACTTGAAAATGATGAAGAACAGCGCGACGCCCAGCGCAAAGGAGATCATCTCGAGACTGAAACGCCACAACCAGTCGATCGCGAAGCTGCGGCTCACGCTGCCCGCGTTGCGCGCTTCCCAGGTGGCCACCAGGGCGCTGAGCACCAGCAGCGCGCCGGTCCCCAGCACCATGGCGAGATCGAGCAGCTTCGCAACGGGCCACGAACGCCGCTCGTCGGTGTCGAACACTTCGTTGAGTGCGGCGCGCAGGCCGCCGAACAGGCGCGTCGAGAACCACAGGAACAGCGGCAGGCCCACGGCGGTCAACCGGACGCGCTGGCGCACCACGCTCGCGAGCGCGCTCTCCACCAGCGTGAAGGCCCTGTCGGGCGCCTCGCTCGCGGTGGACGGGAGCAGCCGGGCGAGCAGCTCGTGCAACTCGACCTGCTGCGTCGTGATCTGATGCTGGACGAGGTATCCGACCGTGGCGAGCAGCATGGCGACGAAGGGGATGATGGTCAGCAGCAGATCGAACGACAGCGCGCTCGCGAGGAAGGGAATGTTGTCTTCGAACGCCGCCTCAAAGGTCCGCCGGGCAATGCCGGTCACCGACTGATGCCAGCCGCGCTCGGCCTTCACGCGACGGGCTCGTCCTCCTCTTCCTCAGACATCGCACTCTTGCCCCCGCGGCGACGGCGCTTCGCCTCGGTCAGCCGTCGCTCGATTGCGACGCGGGCGGTGGGCGCCTCTTCTTCTTCGTCCTCCGCGGTGTCGAGCAGCTCGCCCAGCTCGCCCGCCTTCTCGGCCGCGAGGTCGCGTAATCCGCGCAGCTTGCGCGACAGCTTGGTGCGGGACGCCTCGCCCGGCTCGGGCGCGAACAGGAAGCCGAGCACCGCCCCCAGACCCAAGCCCAGCAGAAACGGCCCGAACCCCGCGCCCCGCTCGCTCACTCGCCGGCCTCTAGATCGTCCGGCGCGGCTACCGCTACCGGACGTGGCTGCGCGTGCGATTGCAGCGGCGGTTTGACGAAGCGGTCGGTGATCGCGCGTGTGCCCGTGACACGGAGCTGCTCGAACAGGAACGCGAAGTTTTTCTCGAGGTCGGCCGCGATCGCGCCGCGGACGTCGGCGGGCAGATCCCACATGCGCCGCTTGAACGGCCCGATCGCCTTCTTGCGGCTCTTGTAGTAGAACTGCTCCTCGGTGTCCCCCTTCTTCCACTCGTCCTTGCACTCCGCTTGCACCCACTGCTGGAGCTCGCGCCGCAGGTCGGCCGGCAGCTTCGGGTGGTCGAACACGATGTTCTGGAAATTGGTCGCCAGGTGGATCTCGATCGCCTCGCACTTGGGGAAGCTGCCGAACGCCTCGGCCGGCAACGTCGAAGCCCCGTGCTGCACCGCGCCGCCCAGGCCGTACTTGCTGCGGGCGTCGGCGGACAGGGCCTTGAGGGCGTCGAGGTCCAGCTGCACCTTGGCGATCGAGCCGTCGGGGAGCACGACACCGCCGTGGCTCGTGCCGGTCTGTACGGAGATCTTGCTGATGCCCGTGTAGGGCCCCCCCTCCAGGCGCGCGAGCGCGCGGACATAGCCGTCCATGAAGGCCTTGAGCTCATGCACGTCGGAGTTCTTGCCGCCCACCTCGCCGATCTCCGCGCCCACGGACACGGTCACGCCCTCGGGCTCCCGGTCCCGGATGAATTTGGTCAGGTCGGCGGCCCGCTCGTAGTTGACGCGCTGCTGGGCGTCGAGCGTCGGTTGGGAGAGATCGACCAGCGTGGACGTGTCGACGTCGATGTTGTAGAAGCCGGCGTGCAGCTCCTCTTCGATCAGCGTCCGTATCGCCTGCAGCTCGGTCTCGGCGTCGACGGCGTACTTCTTGGCGTTCACCTGGACGTGGTCGCCCTGGATGAACAGCGGCCCCGTGAAGCCCTCGCGCAGCGCCGCGGCGGTCATCACGGCGACGTACTCGGCGGGGCGCTGCTCGGTGTAGCCGATCTCGGAGCGAGCGATCTCGCAGATGAGGGCACCCACGTCGAGTCGCTTCGCGGCCCGGAACACGGCGCGCGCGGAGTCATAGGAGAGGACGCGGATGTTCATCGCGGGAGTCGTGAACGGCGGTACTTGGCCGCGACCCCGCGCCAGATAGAGCTCGTGGATCGACGCGGGCCGCACCCCCGCCTGCTGCCCGATCTCCCAGATCAGCCAGCGCGCCTGCTCCCGCTCGTCCGGCGCGCCGAACACCGCCTGGCGCGCCAGCTCGTCCATGGCGGCGCTGTGGCGCGCCGCCGGGCTCTGGAACCGTCGCAGCGTCGCTGCGGGTGTGTTCGCCATCGCTTGCGATCCCTCCTCGCGACGAATCTAGACCGCGCCTACCTCGATGACCAGCCCGTCGTAGGCGGGCGCGACGCCCGCCGGCAGACTCGCCGCGAGCTCCGCATGCGGCGTCGCGTGGGTGAGGTGCGTGAGGAAGGTCCGGCGCGCACCGATTTGCTGCGCCGCCGCGACGGCCTCCGGGATCGAGAGATGCAGCGGGTGCGGGCGCGGCAGCAGGGCGTTCAACACCAGCACCTCGAGCCCCGCCAGCTTGGCGAGCGCCGCCTCGGGAATGGCCTTCGCGTCGGTGAGGTAGGCAATCGGGCCCACGCGGTAGCCCAGCACCGAGCGGTCGCCGTGCGGCAGCACCAGGGCGCGGACCGACATCCCTGCGATCTCGGCTTCCTGGTCAGGCTCGAGCGGCCGCGCGACGAGCTCCGGTTTGCTCGTCCCCGGCTGGGCGGGTGCGCCGTCGAAGATGTACGCGAAACGGCGCTCCAGCTCGGCGAGCGTGCCGGTCGCGCCGTACACGTCGAGCGGAGCCCGCTGGCGCGCGGAGAAGGCGCGCAGATCGTCGATACCGTGCACGTGGTCGGCGTGAGCATGCGTGAACAGCACGGCATCGACGGATCCGACGCCCGCCGTCACGAGCTGCAGCCGGAGCTCGGGTGGGGTGTCGATGAGGAGGCGCCGGCCGCCGGACTCGATCAACGCCGCCGTGCGGGTGCGCCGGTCGCGCGGGTCGGACGACGTGCACGTGCGGCAGCCACACCCGATCTGCGGCACGCCGTAGGACGTCCCCGTGCCGAGGAACACCAGCTTCACGTCACACGACCTCGACCTTGAGCAGGTTGGTGGTCCCGGAAACCTCCCAGGGCAAGCCTGCCGTCATCACGATGCGGTCGCCGGCGCGCGCGTACCCGCGCTTCAGGATCAGATCGCGCACCACGGCGAGCATCGCGTCGTACCCCGGCACGCGATCCACCAGGACCGGCGTCACCCCCCACACCAGCGCGAGCTGGCGGTAGGTCGTGGGCTGGGTGGTCACGGCGAGGATCGGCACCGGCGTGCGGAGCGCCGCGACTTTGCGGGAGGTGAACCCGCCCGACGTGAGCGTCACGATGAGCGGTGTCTTGAGCATCCGCGCCACCGCGCTGGTGCCGATGGCGATCGCGTCTTCGACCGAGACCGTTTCGCCGGGGGTGAGCCGGCGCTCGTCGCGGGCCCCCACGCCCATGGCCGGCCCCTGCCGCTCCGTCTCCCGGATGATGCGGTCCATCGCCCGCACCGCCTCGAAGGGGTACTCCCCCACCGCGGTTTCGGCCGACAGCATGACGGCGTCCGTCCCGTCGAGGATGGCGTTGGCCACGTCGGACGCTTCGGCGCGGGTCGGCCGCGGGTGGTGCACCATCGACTCGAGCATCTGGGTGGCGGTGATCACGGGCTTGCCGTAGCGATTGGCTTCGCGGATCAGGCGCTTCTGGACCGCCGGCACCTCCTCGAACGGGAGCTCCACGCCCAGGTCGCCGCGTGCGACCATCACCGCGTCACACGCCTCGAGGATCCGCCCCAGGTCCTCGAGCGCGGTCGCTTTCTCGATCTTCGCCACCAGCTTCACGTCGGGCGGGACGAGCGCGCGCAGCTCGCCCAGGTCCTCCGCCCGCCGCACGAAGGACAGGCCCAGATAGTCGGCGCCGGCCGCCGCCGCGTGCTCCGCGTCCTCGCGATCCTTTTCCGTCAAAGCGGGGGCGGATACGTGTAGCCCCGGGAGGTTCATCCCCTTGTGCGACGTGAGAGTCCCCCCGTCCACGACCCGGCCTTCCACCCGGGGGACGACGATCCGCGTCACCTCGAGCGACAAGAGGCCGTCGTCGAGCAGGATGCGGGCGCCCGGCCGGACGTCGGTGGCGAGATCGGCGTAGGTCGTCGGTAACTCATCGTCGCGCGCCACGTCCTCCGGCGCGAACACGACGGTCTCGCCGGCACGCAGGACACGCGGAGCGGCGAGCTTGCCCACCCGGATGCGCGGCCCCTGCAGGTCCACGAGCACCGCCACCGCGACATCGGCGGCGGCGGCCGCCTCCCGCACCGCGGCGATCCACGTGGCGCGCTGCTCCGGGGTCCCGTGGGACGAGTTCACGCGAATGACGTTCGCGCCGGCGCCGATCAGCTCGGCGATGCCCTCGGGCGTCCCCGTGGCGGGACCGAGCGTGGCGACGATCTTAGTGCGGCGGATCAGAGTCGTTCTCTCCTTCCCTCTCGCTCATCACTTTTCAACATTCCTGGCGCATGGTCCAGCTGTGGAAAACTCAACTACTGGGGCCCTCGGACACGTGGCCAGAAGGCGGACGATGAGATCCTCGAGGCGGACGAGTTAAGTGAATATCGAGCGGTCGAATAGGCGACGCACCTCAAGTGATCTCTCGCCCGATCGAGCGGCCACGGCGGTGGGCCAGCGTCATGCATAAAGATACGCACACGTGTAAACCGGCTAGTGGACGACGCCGATTTGCTTCTCTTCGAGCCGCTGCTTGAACTCCTCGAGCAGGTGAACCGCCCGGGCGATGCTCGAGGCGGGCAGCCCCTCGATGGCGCGGGCCGCGAGACGGCGCTCGAGCTGGCCGGCGCGCAGCAATACCTCCAGCCCACGGCGCGTGAGGGTCACGCGCACTCCGCGGTCGTCCTCCGGGTCCGGCGTGGTCTCCACCAGCCCCTTGGTCTCAAGTCGCTGGATGAAGGTCGTCGCGGCCGCGCGGGACACGCGCAGCTGGGTGGCAATCTCCTTGGGGCGGGCCCCATCCGGCCCACCCAGGTCGACGGCCACCAGGGCGGCCTGGGCGCGGTGCGACAGGCCGTACGCGCGGAACGCCCGGTCGCCGGCGCGCTCCGCGGCCGTCTTGGCGGCCACGATCGCATCGGTCAGCTGCAAGGCCAGCTCGGAACGGTCGGTCATCGGTCGTCCGTTATCCGTTATCCGTTATCCGTCGAGCCTTGCATTTAATTAACATGTTGATAGTTAATATACTAAATACATTCCACCCCGCAAGATCTGGTCTTGCGAACCACGGATGACGGACAACGGATGACGTTCTAGCACGTTTCGCTCCAATCCACCGGCGAGGTCGCGCCACAGCGGACGCACTTCAGGCGGTCGGGCTTGCCGGCGTAGTCCTGCCGATAATGGCACAGGGGACACACCGCGTAGGTGGTGACGACATCGCTCCCCCGCCCTCCCAGGGTTGGTCGGAGCACCCCGGTGCGGGCCACGACGCTCCAATGGTCTGGGACCTCGGTCCGAATCGTCACGTCGCCGCGGGGCAGCCGCACCCGCTGCTGTCGCACCTCAACGACCACGTGGCCGTCCGCCGACTCCTCGACGATCGGGTACCAGGCGCCGCGGCGGAGGACGTCCGCCACGTTGTCCGCACAGCGGGCCCAACCGAGCGTGACGCGCATGGGAGATGACGACCCACATGATACTAGGTTTTGATAGATTCCGTTATGCGCGATCTCGGCCGCATCGTCCGCCTGCAGATCCAACGCGCCTCGCTCAAGACCGGTGAGAAACCGACGCGCGTGTACGATCCCACGCCCCTCCTCGCCGTGGACCGCCTGGCGCTGGGACCGGACGGGGCGCTGGGTGAGGGGTCCGACGGATCGTGGCTGGTGGATGTGCACCACCGCGCGCATCCGCGCACCAAGAACGAGGACGGCGCGCATGGCGTGTCGCTGGGGTTCACGTCCCACTACGCGCTGATGCGCGACCGCTTCGGGGAGCGGATCACGCTCGGCTGTGCCGGCGAGAACATCATCGTCGAGACGGAGCGTCGGATGGTGTTCGCGGACCTGGAGCACGGGGTGGCGTTGCTCGCACCCGACGGTCGTGAGCTCGCCCGGCTCGAGGTGCTGCAGGTCGCGGAACCGTGTCGGCCATTCAGCGGCTGGGCGCTGGGGGGCGTGGTCGAAGCCCGAGTCCTGAAGGAGACGCTGCAGTTTTTGGAGGGCGGAACGCGGGGGTACTACTGCACGGGCGTGGGTTCGGGAATCGTATCGGTGGGAGATCGGGTGGCGGCGATGTGACGGGGTTAGCTCATCTCATCCCACGCCAATGCGCCGGCCTTCTTGCACCGCTCGCAGATCAACTCCTTCACATCCGACTCGAACCCTTGGCGGTGGCGGCAAGCGGGACACACGGCGTACGTGAGGGGGAACAGGCGCCCCACGCGCTGAATTTCGCGCGGCTCGCACCGGACGACGCTCCAGCGCTCGGGGGGATGATAGCGGATCTCGAGGAAGCGCCGATCCACGGGTACGTTGCGCCGGTTCACGTCCAGCACCACGATGTGGCTCGACGAGATGCGCACTACGGGGTACCAGGCACCCCGACGCAGCAGATGGGCACCGGGCCTGCCGACCCGGGCCCAGCCCTTGGCCTGGAGCCGCGTCGGTGTCATTGGTCGAAACGGAATGCTCACCCAGTGAGAATAACACCATCGACGTGCGACCAGTCGTGACAGCCGTCACAGGCACGACCGTCGCGCGGAATGTGACGAGCGTCCCCGACGCGCGGTGAGGCGCGCCGCTCCCGCCCCTGCCCCTACCTCAGCCGCACTCCGAGAAACCACACACGTGGCACTTGGCGCAGCCCTCGATGAAGGCGAGCTGCGATCCGCAGTCGGGGCAGGCGCCAATGAAGTCCTGCGCGGTCCCGGCGCGCTCACCGGCGGTCCCCTCGGGTCCGGGGATGCCCGCCTGGACGGGAGCAGGAGCGGACGCCACCGCGCCGCCCAAGAGGTCCTGCTGGATGCCCTGCTTCTCCTGCATCCATTTCTCGATCGCGATCCCGATCGCGTCGGGAACCGAGAGCACTTTGTTCGGCCCGAGCCCGCCGACCCGGTCGGACGAGATGCCCCGCAGCTGGCGATACACCTCGCGGAGCGGGATGCCCGAGCGCAGCGCGAGTGAAATGAGTCGCCCGATCGCTTCGACATCGGCCATCAGCGCGCCGCCGGCCTTGCCGAGCGAGATGAACACTTCGAAGGGCTGGCCCTTGTCGTCCTCGGTGATGTTCACGTACATGGTCCCGAGCGGCGTCTCCACCCGCCGGGTCGCCCCCTTGAGCAGGTCGGGACGCGACCGCTTCGCCCGCCGCTGCAGGTTCTCCGCTTCGGCCTCATGCAGCTGGTCGCGGGTCCGCGCGAGCTCGGCCTCGAGCTCCGCGATCCGCCCCAGCGCCTCCGCCAGCGCGTCCTTACCCTGCCCCGCGGCCTGCTCCTGCACCTTTTTCGCCGTCGACCCGGTGGAGAGCACTTGCATCTCGCGCGCGCCGTCCCGGTATACCGTCACCCCTTTGCAGCCCAGCTTGTAGGCGTAGCGGTAGATCTTCTCGACGTACTCCTCGGTCGCGTCGTTCGAGAAGTTACAGGTCTTGGAGATCGCCGAGTCGGTGAACTCCTGGAACGCCGCCTGCATCTGAATGTGCCACTCCGGCGTCACGTCGTGCGCGGTGACGAACACGCGCTGCCTCGTCGCCGGCACCTGATCGAAGTGAATGTGTCCGGCTTCGGCGATCTGCTGCATCAGGGCGTCCGAGTACCATCCTTCCTGCTTCGCGATCGCCACGAAGTCTTCGTTCACATCGGGCATGATCACACCCGCCTGATTCCGCATGAACGCGACGGCGAACAGCGGCTCGATGCCCGACGAGCAGCCGGCGATGATCGAAATGGTGCCGGTGGGGGCGACGGTGGTGAGGTTGCAGTTGCGCAACCTCCGCATGGGGCGCACGCGCTCACCCTTGGGCCCGCGAGCACAGGCCGCATCGGGCCCCCAGATCGACCGCTCCCACTCGGGGAACACCCCGCGCTGCTCCGCGAGCTTCTCCGAGGCAGCCTTGGCCTCCTCGTCCACGAATTCCATCATGCGGCGACCCAGCGCCACACCCTCATCCGAGTCGTAGGCGATGCCGAGGCGCACGAGCAGGTCCGCCCAGCCCATGACGCCGAGGCCGATGCGCCGGATGCGCTTCGCGAGGTCATCGATATCGGTCAGCGGGTACTTGTTCGCGTCGATCACGTTATCGAGGAAATGCGTGCACAGGTGAACCGCCGTCCGCAGGCGATCCCAATCGACGTCGCCGTCCTTGACGAACAGTCCGACGTTGATCGAGCCGAGGTTGCAGACATCGTAGGGAAGCAACGGCTGCTCCCCGCAGGGATTCGTCGCCTCGTAGCTGCCGAGCTGCGGCACGGGGTTGTAGTAGTTCGCCCGATCGATGAAGTAGACCCCCGGCTCCCCCGTCTTCCAGGCGCCGTGCACCACCTTCCGGAACACCTCGCGGGCGTCGAGCTGGCCGACGGCGGCTCCGGTGCGCGGGTGGATCAGGTCGTAGCTCGTCCCCTCCTCCACCGCCCGCATGAAGGCATCCGTCACCGCCACCGAGATGTTGAAGTTCGTCACCTGGGTCAGGTCGTCCTTGCAGGCGATGAACTCCAGGATGTCCGGGTGGTCGACCCGCAGGATGCCCATGTTGGCGCCGCGGCGCGTCCCGCCCTGCTTCACCACGTCGGTCGACGCATCGTACAACTTCATGAACGACACCGGACCAGAAGCCACGCCCATGGTGGAGCGCACCACATCGTTCTTGGGACGCAGGCGGGAGAACGAGAACCCGGTTCCCCCACCCGATTGGTGCACCAACGCCATGGCCCGCAGCGTGTCGTAGATGCCGCTCTGGCCGTTCGAGAGCGCGTCTTCCACCGGGAGCACGAAGCACGCCGACAGCTGACCGAGGGGCCGCCCGGCGTTCATGAGCGTGGGCGAATTCGGCATCCAGATCCGCGTGGCCATGAGCTCGAAGAACGTCTCCGCCAGGCCCTCCACGGCCTTGTCGGAGGCCCCGTAGCGTCGATCCGGCTCGGCGATGGTGCGCGCGACTCGCCAAAACAGGTCCTCGGCCCGCTCGGCAGGCTTCCCCTGGTCGTCCTTGACCAGGTAGCGGCGCTCGAGCACGGTGACGGCGTTGGGGCTCAGATCGAGTGTGCCGGTGCGACCGGAAGCAGTCATGCGGGCTCGTCCCTCGCGGAGGTGAGCTTGCTCACCAAACGTGTGGTATGTGTGAATTTACTGCGCGCAGACCAAAAAGGCGCGGAGGGGCAAGGTAGACCGATGCGCGCGCCCGGGCAACACCTCGAGAGAGCGCCACCCCACGGCACATCCAACAATTCACATCACAAACTTGTTCCAGCAATCGGGAACGTCCCGGCGCGGTGTCGCTTCGCCTCCGCCACATAGTGCTCCCAGGTGTCGCGGATGCGCTCCCGCAGGGCGTCGTCCACCGGGCGGGTCACCCGTGCCGGCACCCCGACCACCAGCGAGCCCGGGGGGATGCGGGCGCCTTCGGGCACGACCGCACCCGCGGCGACCACGCTGCCCGTCCCGATGTGGACACCGTTGAGCAACACGCTGCCCATGCCGATCAGGCAGTCGTCCTCGACGGTGCAGCCGTGCAGAATGGCGCGGTGCCCCACGCCGACCCGCGCGCCGATTCGCGCGGGCAGCCGTTCATCCACGTGCACGATCGTGCCGTCCTGGAGATTGGTGTTCTCACCGACCACGATCGCGGCCATGTCGCCGCGCAGCACCGCGTTGTACCACACGCTCGCGTGGGCGCCCAGCGTCACGTCCCCCAGAACGACTGCACCGGGAGCGATAAACGCCGTCGGATGAATGTCGATGTTTACTGCCTCACGGGCTGGAATGGCCACTGCACCCACGCATCCACCGGCTCGCCGTTCTTCTGGGCGGGGTTCCAGCGCAGGTTCTTGGCCATGTCCAAAGCTTCGTTGTTGAAGGTGTCCAGGTTCGAGGGTCCGAAGACGCGCGCCTCGAGGGTCGTGCCCTCCCGCGACACCAGGATGAGCAGGATGGCCTGGCGGGGGAAGATGGTCGCGTCCGCGGGCACCGGGATCCGCGTGGGAGACAGCGGCACCGGTCGCGTGTCGAAGCACAGGTGGTCTTGATTGTACGCGGGGCCGTATTGATCGCAGGGACCGGTTTTGCCGTCCTCGCGCGAAACCGCGAGGGGCTGCAGCTCCAGCCTCACGGTGGATGGTGCTCCGGGAAGGACGACCACCAGTCGGTCGTAGGGGGCGAACCCGCCGGCGCGTACGGCGAGGGTGTACGTACCGGGAGGCACGTCTTGCTGTGAGCCCCGGAACGGCATCCCGTTGAGCGTAACGCGGGCGCCCGCAGGCAGCCCTTGGAGCGTGAGGCGCCCGGGCGTGCCGGGTGGAACGGGGCGCGCGTGGGCTGTGTCCGGCGGGTTCCCCCCCGGGTGAGTGTCGGACGTCGGCGACGCGCCCGTGTCGGACAGCAAACGCTGGGCGAGGGTGTCCCCCGCAACGGCCGACGTGGAGTCCCCCGGCGCGGCGTGCGCGAAGAACAGCAGTCCCTTCTTGTAGGCATATAGTGCAGGGGCGCCCAGGCCGATCGCCACGACCACCACCCACAGGGCGATCCCCGCGGCGACCGAGCGCTTGTGATGCTCCTCGGCCCCGGGCATGCCGGACACCCGCGGCAGGGGTGTGGTGGGGGCGGAGGCCATCCGGACGCCCGCGAGCGAGGGGATGGCTTTCGTGGCGGCGGTCGCGAGCCCGACAGCGGCGAAACCGCCGCCCGCCTCCAGCGCCTGCACCAGATCGTCCGCGCTCTGAAACCGTTCGTCGGGGGACTTCGCCATCATCTTTTTGACGATCTCGAACGTGGTGCGTTGATCGTAGGTCTCGAGCGGTGGGGTGGGGATCTCCTCCATGATGTGCTTGTAGCCGATCGAGAACGAGTCCTCCCCGTCGAATGGCACACGGCCGATGAGGCTCTGATACGCGACGACGCCGAGTGAATAGATGTCGGAGCGGCCGTCGAGCGCCTGGGCGCGGGCCTGCTCCGGGCTCATGTAATGCGGCGTGCCGATGGACATGCCGGTGCCCGTCAGCTTGCCGCCCGAGGCCGCCTTCGCGATCCCGAAGTCGGTGACCACCGCCAGCCCGTGCTCGTCGAACATGATGTTGTCGGGCTTGATGTCGCGATGCACGATGCCGCTCTTGTGCGCGTACGCGAGGGCGCGCGCCACCTGTACCAGGATCTGCCGGATCTCGGCCGGGGGGAGCGTACTGCGCGCGGCCAGCACGGACGAGAGCGGCTTGCCGCGCAGAAACTTCATGACGAAATAGATCACCCGGCCGGACTTGCCGACGCGATAGATCGGAATGATGCTGGGGTGCTCGAGCTTGGCGGACGTGCGGGCTTCGCGCTGGAACCGCTCGACGAACTCCTTGTCGAACGCCAGGGAGAACGGCAGGACCTTGATCGCTACGTCGCGCTCCAGCTGCTTCTCGCGCGCCTTGAAGACGATGGCCATCCCGCCGCGGCCCAGCTCTTCAAGGATTTCGTACTCGTCCTTCAGCTGCTCGCGCACCAGATCCAGCTCGGTAACGTCGATCTGCTGGTCGCGCACGGCGGCGACTGGAGTCGTGTGCGACAGATCCAGTCCGCAGGAGCGGCAGAATTTGCTGGCGTCGTCGTTCTGGGTGCCGCAGCGGGAGCAGTACATCAAATCTCCGAAGGGTCGCGGAAACTTAGGGATTTGTCGGACGAAGTGTCAACTCGCGACAGTGCCCCGCGTGCTCAGAAGTCGGAGGCGAGTGCAGCGTACACTTGCGGCCGGCGCGCGGCGCCGGACGGCGGCGCCGCGAGCGGCTGCGCGACACCGAGACGCACCGATAGAGGAAAGTCGTAGCTCAGCGTCACCCGGCCCGCGAGCTCGAGTCCGGTGGAGCGAAGTCGGGTGAGGCGCGGCGACGTGCCGGGCGCCCACGCGTCACCGGCCTCGGCGAACAGGTTGAGCCACACCCTGTCGATGCCGACGGGGAGATGCCCGACGGCACGGCCCACGAGCGCGAGCGGCAACCGGTACTCGACGCTGCCCGCCGCCGCGCGCTCGCCGCGCAGCTCGCCCGACGCATACCCGCGAAGGGGAAACGCGCGCGTCGCGCTCAGCGTCGGCGCGAAGAAGACATTCACGCCCTGTGGCGCCACGCCGCCTACGCGAAACAGCGTGCCGAGCGGACCGTTGGTGCCGCCGACGAGGAGCCGCAGCGCCAGCACGTGGTGGGCGAAGCCGCCCAGACCGGGTACGCGGGCGTAGAGCGCCAACCGGGAGCGCAGCTCATTCGACCAGCGACTGGTACCCGGCTCCTCCCGCCGTCGGTAAGTCGCGGACCACGCAAACCCGTCCTCGGGTGAGATCGAAAGTGCGCCGTTCACCAACCGCGTCAGCGTGAGCGTCACCGAGCCGCCGACGAGACTTTGTGCGTCACACCCCGGGCAGACGGCGGCGAGGGCGGTGTCGGGGATCGTGACGTAGTCGAAGCGCTCGAGCTCCGCCGCGAGGCGCACGCTCGCCAGACTGCGCCAGCGGCGCGTCACGAACGACGCGCCGAGCGCCGCATAGCGGTCGAGCTCCGAGAGCGTGACATTCGGCGCGCTCGGCGGCGATCCCAGGTCCGCCCATGACGTCCAGGCCGAAAAGTCGAGCGTCGGGTTGCCCAACACGGAGGAAATCAGCGCGAAGTCGCCCGAGGCGCGAAACGGCTGCGGGGAGACGAGCAGGTCCGCGGCGTACGCGAAGCGGCCCAGGGCGTCCGTGCCCGCCGTAAGAGGGCCGCCGAACCGCCCCGTCGGTCCCGCGTCGTCGAACACCGGGATCCAGAAGTGTGGGCGCAGCGATGGCCACATGGTGTAGCCGGTCTCGGAGATCGGCACGGCCGGCGCCGAGTCGAATGGCAGCGGCTTCGCGAACGTGACCGGCGCGGCGCCTTCGAGCGCGGACACGCGGCGCAGCTCCCAGCCGCGGGCCCGGAGTGCGGCGTACAGGAGCGTGCCGTCGGCGAGCGGCGCCGGGGCGCGGGCGCCGAGCGGCTCGTTCGTGAGCGGCTGCGCGCCGCCCTTCCCGCCCCCCCCGCCCCCCCCGGCCCCCCCCGAATCGCGCCAGCGGTACGCTTGCGGAACCCCGGTGGGGTCGGCGACGAACCAGAGCTCCCCACCGGACGTCCACACCACATCGGCGATGCTGCCACCGGTCTCGAGCAGCACCGCGGCTTTATCGGGCGAATCCACCGGCCAGCGCACCAGGGCCCAATGACCGTCCACGTTCCGACTGCCAGCCACCCAGCGTCCATCGGGCGACGGCGTCACATCCTCCCACACTGCGCGGCGTGGCACAGCGGGCGCGGGCACCGTCGGGCGGCCCGAAGCGGGGCCGAGCACAATCGCAGCCAGCTGTCCGCCGCCCGCTCCGGGCGCGACCAGACGAGCGCCGTGCGTCATGCGCCGCCACGCCCGTCCCGGTACCCAGCGGTAGAGGTCGCTCCGGATCCGCCAGGGGCTCGTGAAGTCGAGCTGCGTGACCACGAGGGTATCGCCCAGCCAGTCGTAATCCACGCCCCCATTGACGCGGTGGGCGGCGAGCGGGCGTCCCGTTGCGGCGTCGAGCACGCGCAGCATGCTCGTCCCCTTCCCGTCGTCCCGCACGTACGCCACTCGCCGTCCATCCGGCGACACGCGCGGCACCGGCTCCGTGCGGAGCAGGCTGTCGAGCACGCGCGCTGCGGGCGGCGCCGCGCTCGCCCCGGCCAGGTCGGGCGCGGTCCCCCGCGGCCATTCGCGGGCGAGTGTGCGTCCGGGCGCTACGCGCGCAACCTGGCGCCCGACGCGGAACGGAATGAGCTGGGCCGACGTGGCCTCCGCGAACCGGGGCACCACCGAGTCGCCCACGGCGCCGGCGAGATAATGAAGGAAGCGGCTGCCATACGCGTACGGGACCAATCCATCCGCCCACCGGGTGAATAGCGTCGCGTTCCACGGCGACCTCGAGGCACCCGCCGCACGATCCGCTCCGAGCACCTGCGTATGGAAGCTCCCCCGCACCCGTCCCGCGTTCGTGAACTTCGACTCGTAGTACGTCGCGAGCCCTTCGGTCACCCAGCTCGGCTGATACTCGTTCGGGAACAGGCCCGGGGCGCGCCCGAACACACGCTGCAGCCTGTCCCACAGCCCGCGCGAGCGGTCGAGGTGAAACACGTGGGCCAGCTCGTGCGTGGTCACGAGCCGGAGCCAGCTGTCGAAGAACAAGAGCCCGTGGTCACCCGCGGGCGGCGCGGCGAAGATGGTGATCCGGTTGGTGGGCGCGACGGTGGTGAGACCGTTGGCGGCGTCGATGTCGTCCGCCAGGGTGATGTCCACTACGCCGCGGGGCGGGTGCAGCTCCGTGGCGAGCAACCCATAGGACCGCTCCGCCTCACGCGCCTCTACGAGGGCGGCGTCGCGGTAGGCGGGCCGGAAGTGGATGCGGAAATGGGGTGTGTGCAGGGTGCGCCAGGTGCCTGAGGGATCGACTTGAGCCTCGGCGCGGCTGGCGAGCAGGAGCAGAAACAGAATGCGGAATGCGGAACGCGGAACGCGGAACGTAAGTGAAAGGTCGAGGTAGGGCGCCGACCCTCCCCGGCCGCTCCGCGTTCCGACTTCCGCGTTCCGCGTTCTCACGGCTCCAGCGCTCGGTCTCGCAGAAAGTTCTCAATCCCTCGCACTACCCCCCGCGCATACCGCCACTGTCCGTCCTCGCTGCCGAGCACCGCCTCCTGCTCGGGCAGCATGATGAACAGCCCTTCGGTGAGCGCCGCGGGCATCCAGGTAGGCCGTACCAGCGCGTAGTCGCCCCGGCCGATCCCGAGGTCGCGCACGCGGAACTCCGTCACGAGCGCGCGGTCCAGCTCGCGAGCCAGACGGGTGCTCCGCGGCTGGAAGTAGTACACGCTCGTGCCCGAGTTGGTGAACGGGTTCACGCCGTCCGGCAACGCATTGGCGTGGATGGACACGAGGACGTCGGCGTCGTGCAGCTCGGCGAAATGGGTGCGGGGGTACAGCTCGATCGGCATCGAGTCGGTGCGCGTGAGGAACACGACCGCGCCGGCCCGCTCGAGCAGCGTTTTCGCCTTGAGCGCCACGGCCAGCGTCGCCACCGGCTCCCACAATCCCGTCGGCCCCTTGGCGCCGAGCGGTGGGTGACCGGGGTCGAGCACCACGGTCCGGCCGCGGAGCGGGTGCTCGCGATCGATGACGGGAGGACGCCGCACCTCGAGCAGCAGGTCGCGACCGTCGAAGCGCGCGCGGTACCCCCACACGCGCCGCGCCAGCTCGAGCGAGATCGTCACCTCGTCCGCCGCCGGCTGCGCGTAGCTCATTCGCGTGACCAGCGGGTCGGTCCCGGCTGCCCCGCCGCCCTCGCCGTACTGCATCCAGTTGATGTCGGATGCGCCACCGTACAGGCGCACGGTGAGGCTCCGCTCCCGCTCCGTGATCTGGTAGGGGAGTCGCGCCGGCAGTGGCACTCGCAGCGTCACCGACCTCGGCCCGGAGGTGAGCCGCACCGAGCTCACGACGCCACCGGGCGGCGGCGTGCCCGGCGGCAGCCGTACCACGTCGGCCTCGCTTACCCACGCGACCGTGGCACGCGAAAGCTGGAGCCGTACTTGATCGTTCCAGCGGGCCGACTCAACCGCGACCGTCCCGGTCGGAAAAAACCAGTTGTAGGTCCCGTGAGGGACGGCACGCCCCGGCGTAAGGCTGTCGGTGGTGCCGGTGTGAGCGGTATCGTCGTCCAGGACGACGACCGTCGGGAAAGTCCTGTCCACCAGACTCACGTCGAGCGGCCAGCGCGCCAGGGCCGTGTCGGCGCCCACGGTGACCACGAGCGTGGCACATGCCGTCCGGCCGTCCACACACAGCGCCGCCGCCGGCAGCCAGCCCACGTAGCGTCCCGCAACGGGCACACGTCGGCGCGGCTCGCTGTCGATGACGAAGGCGCGGACGGCCGCGGGGAGCTCGGGTGCCAGCGCGTCGGGGACCAGCGGCACGCTCGAGCCCCACGGCAGCCGCAGGCGTACCGTCGCGCCGGGCGTGGCCTGCACGGTCAGAGGAATCCCCTCCTCGCGCGGCAGGGCGAGCGTCCCCGCCGGCGTGAAGCTGGTCGTGTCGATCCAGACGGTGCGTCCCGGCGGCGGGCGGAACTGCGGCGCGATGCGGGCGGTGTACACGAAGCGACTGGAGTCGGGCCCCCCTCCGGTTGCCGCAATCAGGAAGTGCGCGACGGTGTCGTCGGGCAGCGGCAACCAGGCGATCCACGCGCCGTTCGGAAGCACGGGCACCGACTGCCCGTTGATGCCCAGGTGCACCGGTCCGCCACCCCCACCTCGCACGGAGCCCAACAGGAAGAGCGAGTCGTGGGACTGGATGATATCGGTGACGGCGGGATAGACCACCGTGATATGGAACGAGTCGCGCCCCGGCGCGGCGGGTGACGGCGCCGCGCCTCCGGCGACGGGCGCGGTACCGGTGCGCGCGACGGCGCATCCGGTCACGACGCTCACGAGGAACACGCCGAAGGGTCTCACAGGACGCGCAAGGTAGCATCGGCCCTTTCAGCCCGTCAATTTGCCGAATAGATTGGCAGACCATAACTTCTGCGCCCAGTGGAGCACTTCCGCCAGTGACCGCCTGCCCGTATTGCGGCCGGGCGAACGACCCCGGCGCGCAGTTCTGCATGGACTGCGGCAAACCCTTGGGCAAATTCACCGGACGCAAGACCGCCGAGGCATCACCAGGCGGTGGGGGGGGGAGTGGGGGGAAGTCAGCGGCGGGGGGCACGTCCCTGTCTGGCACGCGCGTCGTCGCGCGCACGGCGGTCACCCGCGAGCAGGGTGAATCGATCTCCTGCCCCTTCTGCGGCGGTCGGGCCAGGGGGCTGCAGCCGTTCTGCCCGCACTGCGGCCGCCGGCTCACGGCTCCCGGTTCCGGACCGAACTGCCCGCGCTGCGCCTCGCCGGTGGATCCGGGGATCAAGTTCTGTGCGACGTGCGGAGCGCCGCTGGTCGATCTCCAGGCTGCGCGTCGCGTCGGTTCCGGGCCCTCGCGGGCCGGAGCGGCGATCGTCCTGGTGCTGCTCGACGATCTGGGCAAGCCAGTGCAGCGCTTCGAGCGCAAGACACCCGACACGACCATCGGCCGTGTGGACGGCGATGTCCGTTTCCCCGAAGACGTGTTCCTCTCGCCGTTGCACGCGAAACTGTCGTGGGAGCAGAACGCCCTCGTCGTGCGCGACCTGGGCAGCCGCAAC
>Ga0209267_1000190_pt1 | contig 44270 bp, 38 predicted proteins | sample GraSoiAngelo_137_FD_185894 | JGI IMG/M metagenome (GOLD analysis project Ga0209267, IMG submission 185894) | Grasslands soil microbial communities from the Angelo Coastal Reserve, California, USA - 14_0929_09_30cm (SPAdes) (version 2) | ecosystem: Environmental > Terrestrial > Soil > Grasslands ... | reverse complement strand
TCGCCTATCGCGATGGCAAATGGAGGGCCGTTAGCGCACAGGAGCTGCCTGTAGCCGCTCCATAAGTTAAGCAAGGATTTGCTCGCGCTTCCTTGAGGGCGCGGTTCAATCGTCAACGCTTAACGCTTAGGGCTTAACGGCACATCAAACTCAGACAAACCAGGCAGGATGCTTTTTTCCATTGCGTCCGCGAACGTAGGGTATTGAAGAGTCCAGCCGAGACTCCGCAGTTTCGCATTACTCACACGCTTGTTGGTGTCGCCCCGTTTGCGTTGCTCCGTTAGTTCTCTAATGGGCGGCAATGGCCGATTCAGTCTCTGGGCCAACCAGCGGTAGCAGTCACTTTGCAGCATCGGTTGATTATCAACCACATTGTAAATCTGACGTTCCTGCAATTCCCCGCTCACCAGGAGGAAAAGTACGGACGCGATATCGTCACGGTGCACTTGATTAACGAAGCGATCGTTTTCCGGATCGATGATCACCGTGCCAGCTAGAAATTTGCTCAGTAACGCCGACCTGCCCGGGCCGTAGATTCCGCTGAGACGCGCAACTGTACCACCCCGGTCGAGCATTACCTTTTCCGTTTCAAGCAGGACTCGACCCGTCTCGCGAGCAGGTTTAGTTTCGCTTTCTTCGGTAACCCATGAACCATCGCGTTGCGCATAAACGCTGGTGCTGCTCGTAAAGAGCATCTTTGTTTCACCGAATCGATCGAGCAAATTGCGCATGCCATTCAAATAGATTTGCCGGTATGCCTCGAGTCCGCCGCCGCGCGAACTCGCGCAATGAACGACGGCATCGAATGTTCCGGGGCGCTCTGCGACCTGATCGCGGTTTGAAATATCGACCTGGCAAACAGGATACGGTTTGGCGGATAGCGCTGCGGCTGATTTCGCAGAAGCGGTCCAGCCTTCCGCGTCCCAGCCTGCGGCATGGAACAAATCCGCGGTCGCCTGACCAACATAACCGCAGCCGGCGATCAAGATTCGCGGCATGTCGTTGTAGTCGCCTCGCTGCGTCGAGGCGTTTTCTGCGTGTTGCGTCCGGCGTAATGGCCCTGCGCCGTGGCTACAACAACCGCTCGGATCATCGCCAGTGCCTTACGCCGCGGCTGCGATTTCAATTTCTTCAAACATGTTTTTCTGGAGAGCGCGGACTTGTTTGAGACGAATAAGCTCCAGGAGCGCGAGAAACGTTACCACGACTTCCACGCGCGATACGGCAGCCCCAAACAAATCGGAAAAACGTAGCCGCGCATTATTTGCGACCCGTTGCAAAATAATATCAATCTTCTCCGAAACACTAAAACGTTCGGCGAAAATTTCCTGCACATCCTGTCGTGCTTCGATCCGTTTGATCACCGTTTGGAATGCATTGATTAACTGAAAAATTCCAACCTCTTCCAGACGCAGTGGCCCTTGCAGGAGCGACGATGCGCCACCTTCTCGCGCAAAAATCCGCTCCTGTTCGAGTTCCCGCAGATGAAGGTCCGCGGCCGCTTCTTTGAACTTCTTGTACTCAATCAACTGCCGGATCAGATCCCACCGTGGATCATCTTCCTCGGCGTCTTCTTCAGGGGGCTGCTGATCAATCGGCAACAAGCTCCGGCTTTTCAGGTAAATGAGGTTTGCTGCCATCACGATGAATTCGCCGGCAAGTTCGATATTCAACTCCTTGAACGCCTGGAGATATTCGAGGTACTGACGAGTGATGCGTTCAAGTGAAATGTCGTAAATGTTGATCTCATCCTGCTTGATCAGGTAAAGCAGTAGATCGAGTGGCCCTTCGAAAACCTCCAGCTTGACCTTGTAATCGGCTTCCATATATCGCGCCCGAGTTTAGGCAACAGCAGGTTAAAGTAAATCGTGCGGCCCAAGCCGGTCATGGGAGCGCGGCGCGACCGGCGGTCGCGCCCTACCACTTGGTCACGCGGGAATTTTTCGATGGATCCAAACGCTGTTCACAAGCCCGAGACCAAACATGACCATCAGCACAAAGGAGCCGCTGTAACTAATCAATGGCAATGGCACACCCGTGATGGGAAGCAGAGCAATCGTCATTCCCATGTTTTGGAAGATGTGCGTGAAAATAAGTGCCGTGATTCCGACAACCAGAAGGAGTCCCAATTGATCGCCAGCGAAAAAAGCGACAAAGAGACACGTCATCAGGAGTAAGGCGAATCCGCCAAGAAGAAACACTCCTCCAATAAATCCCCATTGCTCGCCGATGGCGGAGAAAATGTAGTCGTTGTGCACGGCAGTGGCAGGCAGGAATCCGAGCTCGATCTGCGTGTTTGGCGCCTTAAACCCTTTGCCCGACCAGCCGCCTGAGCCGATCGCGATGAGAGATTGATTGATCGCCCACGCGGATCCTTGCTTGTCGATATCGGGATGCGTAAACGCAGTGATTCGCTGTTGCTGATACGGTTTTAAACCAAAATTGATCGCGATAGGGATAAACGCGACCGCGATGAGAATGACGCAAATTAGGTACCGCAGTGGAAGACCGCCGGCGAATAACAGCGCCAGAAGCACCGGCCCCCAGATGATAACCTCACCCAGATCAGGTTGCATCAGGATGAGCAAGCATGGCGCCGCGGCAATCGCGCCGCAGAGCAGTAACCGCAGCATTGGATGCATTTCGCGAAATTGTGTCAGGAACAGCGCCAAAACCATGATGCCTGCGATAACCGCAAGCTGTGCTGGCTGAAAATTGACCGGCCCCAAATGCAGCCAACTGCGCGCCCCGTAAACCTTCGTGCCGATAAACTTCGTCAGGATTAGAAACACGATACCAGCCAGATACATCGGTAGCGCCCCCCACCGGATCCAGCGGTAATGAATCAAACTCGTTAGCATAAAAGCAAAGACGCCCACGACCACCCAGTTTGCCTGCTTTCGCCAGAAATCCACCGCATTCGAGTCTGCGCGCGTGGAAGTGGCGCTGTAAATCGCCACGACTCCAAAGACGGCGAGAGAGAGCATGGTTAACAGCAGAAGCCAGTTTTGTCCCAGCAACTTTCGAAGAAACGGCGTCATCCGATGTAAACTTGATTAAATCTCCCACACTTCCGCGGGACGTGAGGACAATTATACGCGCATTGCAATCTTCGCAAAAATGCTGTGCAGCTTTTTCATCTTCATTGTTCCTAACGTGAACCTGGACAGGTTCTGGATTCGATCAGGATTGTGGCGAGATCGGAGCGGGGGCGATCAAACAGCGGACAGTTTTTAGGGTAAAGGCAAGACGATGTGGGCATTACGTTGGCCAGATTATTAGTTTAGAGAATATATGCATAATAAGTTGATTATCAGTTTGTTAAGAATTTTTCTAGTAAATATTGGCGCTTCACTTGTCTGTACATTTGAACCCCACTAAACTTGTCTCCACTTTTGTTCGTTGTTTGAGAGGGAAGAGCAAAATGGCTAAGAGCAAAAAGACAAAGAAAAAGACGAAACGAAAGCTTGCGCACCCTAAGCTGCCGATGCAACGGCAGCTGAATTTGCTTCATGAAGGGACGCATTTCGACCTGCGCCCGATGTTTGACGACTTAAACAAGCGATACTTTCGCGGGCGCCTTTGTCGTTACAACGTGATGTGGGGTCGCCGGCGAAAGCATCGCCCCAAGGAATATTTCATCTTTGGCACAATTCAGGAGCAGGACCGCGTTATTCGAATCAATCGGGCATTGGACCAACCATTCGTGCCGGCCTGGTTTCTTCGGTACGTGCTTTATCACGAGATGCTGCACTCAGTAGTGCCCGACGAAATGCTCTCACAAGGTCGCCGTCGGGTTCACACGGAAGAATTTAACCGTCGCGAGCGCCAATTCCCGGGTTATCGACGCGCTCGGCGCTGGGAAGAACAGAACCTGTCGCGTTTTTTGCGCTAAATACCTCGTCAGCGCGTCTCGGTAATAGGCGCCGGAGACGGTCTCTCAGACGGCGAGGGCGTCGTCGCTACGTTCTTTTTGATCAGGTACCAAAGCGTTGTCGCGAGTAGGAGAGAGATCAACTTCGCGCGCCAGTTTTTCAGAATCAGCCTCTTCATATTTGGTGTGCAACAAAATCTCCGCGATCCGTTGACGAAAAGTCTCCGGAGTGAAATTGCGCTCAATTCGACGCCGGTGACAAATGGAAATACTGCCTGTCTCTTCGGAGACGACTACCGCCACTGCATCCGATTCCTCGGTAATCCCAAGCCCGGCGCGATGACGTAATCCCAGACTGCGATCGAGCGTTTCACGCTGGCTCACTGGAAAAATACACGCCGCGGCTGCGATTTGTCCGTTGCGAATAATCACTCCGCCATCGTGCAGCGCGGCCTTGGGATGAAAGATGGTCAGGATGAGCTCGACGGAAAAATCTCCGTCGATTGTGACGCCCGTTTCCTCGTAAACGCGAATCGACGTATCGCGCTCGATCGCGATGAGCGCGCCGAATTGCTTATTTGCCAGTTGCATGACTGCCTCGGCCAGATCGTGAACAGTTTCCCGCTTCTCACTCGTCAGCGAGAAAATGGGGTGACCGCCAAGAGCGGCCAGCCCACGTCTTAGCTCCGGCTGGAAAATCACCACCAGCGCGACTGCGAGGAAGACCGAGAAGCTTCGTACGATCCAGCCGATTACAACCAAATTGAGCAGCGTCGAAATAAGAGTCAGCGTCAAAAAGACGATCGCCAGACCGGTGAGCACTTTCGCGCCGCGCGTCCCGCGGAAATAAAGATAACCGTAGTAGATCGCCACGCTGAGCAGCAGGATCTCTACCAGGCTGCGCCAGCTCTTGAACCAGAGATCGATGAGTTGGTGAATCATTTTGCCCTCTGAAGAATTGCTTCCGTCATCTTTAAGGCATTTACGTTTTCCTTGACATCATGAACGCGAAGCACGTCTGCACCGCGCGTGCGCAGGAGCGAAGTCAACGCCACCGCAGGCGCCAACCGATCGCTCATCTGCTCCGAATTGATTAGCTTACCCAGAAAAGATTTTCGGGAAACGCCAATCACGATCGGTCGATCACACGCGCGGAGCCGCTCAAGCTGCGCGAGCAGCTCGAGATTGTGCTCAAGCGTTTTGCCGAAACCAATGCCCGGATCAAACGCAATCGCCATGGGGTCAATACTATAAACTATGGCGCGCGCATATTGTTGTCGAAAAAAATCAAAAACTTCTGAGACAACGTTCGTGTATTGCGGCGCGATCTGCATCGTCTGCGGAATTCCCTGCATGTGCATGATGATGAAAGCCGACTTGGTTTCGGCAATCAGCGGCATCATTTCCTGGTCGCCTCGCCCTCCGGTAACATCATTCACAATCGAAGCTCCGGCTCGAATCGCCGCGCGCGCAACGTCGGCCTTCGACGTATCAATCGAAATAATAACTTCACTCTTTCTGCGCAATTGTTCGACCACCGGAATCACACGGCGCAATTCCTCTTCGGGCGCCACAGCTTCGGCGCCCGGTCGCGTGGATTCGCCGCCGACATCAATGAGGTGCGCACCTTCCGCGGCCATCCGTAGACCGTGCGCCACGGCATTTTCCGCGTCGAAAAAATTTCCGCCGTCAGAAAACGAATTCGGCGTGATATTCAATACACCCATGATCAGCCCCTGCCGCGAGAGATCGAAGATGCGGTCACCGATTTTCCAAAGCCTCCCACGCATCATGGATGAGACTAACACACCAGATACTTTATTCGAAGCTGTAGACGTCGACCTGTGGGCGACGCGGCACAGGCGAGCCATCCTGTCAGCGTCGCGCTTCGCGCAGCGAAGCGGCTACTGTTATTTTTTTCGAGAGTAGCGCCCCATCAGTTCCCCTTGCGCAACAACGTGCCCTTTCATTGCCGCATCCAGCTGACTCCGCTTCGCACCAGCGGGCAACTCCAGTTCCCGATCGAGGGCAAAAATCTTGAAGTAATAGCGATGCGTGCCGGAGGGCGGACACGGTCCGCCGTAACCGGATTTACCGAAGTCATTTGTTCCGTGGACGCCTTTGGGCGTGCTTCCCTCCGCGATCGTGTTGTTCTGCGGAGAGATATTCCAAAACATCCAATGCGTAAAGAGGCCGCTTGGCGCATCGGGGTCGTCTACAACCAGGGCAAGGCTTTTCGCGCCGGAAGGAACCTCTGTAATCTGCAAGGGCGGACTGGTGTCGCCGCCGTCACATGTGAACCTTGATGGAATATTCCCACCTTCTTGAAAAGCAGAACTTGTGATCTTCATCTTTGCTTCTCCCGAGGCAAATGAGACAATCGCGGCCATTGTAATCGCTAACGCGCCGGCAATAATCGCTTTTTGCACTATTCGACCTCGGATTGAAATCGCGTTACATCGAGCATAACTCGACAAGATTGTTTCGCTGTGATGACTTCAAACGGACGTAAGATTCAGGAACAAATACTCGCGCTTCTTGGGTCGGCCAATTATCGTCCTCTGAACAAGAGCGAACTGGCGAAAGCGCTCGGCCGGAAGAGCGGCGTGCGCATGGGTTTGAGCCAGGTGTTGCGCGATCTCGAGCGCGCGGGCGAGATCGCGCGGATCCGGAAAAATCGCTACGTTCTGCCGCCTGCAGCCGATCTGATCGCTGGCAAGCTCCACATTCACCAGGCGGGATACGGATTTCTGATTAGCGAAAAACCGGGCGAGTCAGACATTTTCATCGCGGCGGAAAACACCGGAACAGCCATGCATGGCGACCGTGTGGTCGCGCGTATATCACCGGACGAACCTTCCGGACGAATCAAAGGGCGGCGCGAGGGGCGCGTGATTCGAATCTTGGAGCGCGCTCACGATACGATTGTCGGCACTCTCCAACGTTCGCGGAACTTTTATTATGTGGTCCCGGATGATCCGCGCATCGTGCACGACGTTTATGTGGGGCAAGTTTCTAATTCGCCGCAGGGCGAATCCGCCGTGGCGGACTTGCCTCTGGCAGCTTTTAAAATTGCGCCACAGGTTGGCGATAAAGTTGTAGTTCGTCTGGAAGCGTGGGAATCGCGCCACGTCAATCCCGAAGGTGAAATCATCGAAGTGCTCGGCCCAGCTTCGGCTCCGGGAATCGACATGCTCTCGATCATCCGGAAATATCATCTGCCAACAGAATTTCCCAGGGACGTTTTGGACCATGCGAAAGGGATTCCTGAGACAGTCGACGCCCGGCAATTCGAGGGACGCGAAGATTTGCGCGGAGAATTCATCGTCACCGTCGATCCCGATGACGCGCGCGATTTCGACGACGCGATTCATGTTGAGAAGATCGGGGGCGGTTGGCGCCTCGGCGTCCACATTGCTGATGTCGCCGCTTACGTAGAGCCCGACAGCCCGCTGGATCGAGAAGCGCGTCGGCGCGGAAACAGCGTTTACCTCCCGGACCGCGTGATCCCCATGTTGCCGGAGCGATTGAGCAACGGCGTCTGCAGTCTCAAGCCTGGCGTCGATCGCCTCACACATTCTGTATTTATTCATTTCGACAAACACGGGAACGCAAAAAGCGCGCGCTTTGCACGTAGCGTAATTCGAAGCGCTCACAGGCTGACGTACAAACAGGCTTACGCGATTCTGACCGCGGCACCCGGCGATCAGTTGGGCGAACGGCTGCACCTTGCCTGGGAACTCGCTGCACTATTGCGGCAGAGGCGATTCGAGCATGGCGCCCTGGACCTCGATTTCCCCGAGGTAAAAGTCTGGGTCGATAAAGACGGGCACCCAGTAAAGTTGGAACGTGTCGAGAATGATAAATCGCACCAGCTTATCGAAGAATTCATGCTGGCCGCAAACGAATCTGTCGCGCGCGAGCTGAAAAAGCGCGCGGTTCCGACCATCTATCGGATCCACGAAAATCCAGACCCAGAAAAATTGGCAGAGTTTCGCGAATTCGTGCTCGGTTTTAATTACACGGTTGGCGATGTGACTCATCGCGCGGAGCTGCAGCGATTGCTGGCGGCAACCCGTGGAAAACCGGAAGAGCAAGCGCTCAAGGTCGGTTTGCTTAAAAGTTTGAAACGCGCCCGTTACTCTCCGCAGCCGCTCGGCCATTATGGGTTGGCCAAGGCAAATTACTTGCATTTCACCAGTCCCATTCGGCGCTACGCCGATTTGGTTGTGCATCGTGCTCTTGGTAGGGATACCGCCGGCACGAGAGGCCGTTCGGCGCGCTCGGCGGGCGCGCACCGCCATCCTGATATGGCCGAGATCGCTTCGATTGCGGAGCACATTTCAGTTACCGAACGAACCGCTGCGGACGCGGAGGTTGACGCCGTCCAAATGAAGAAACTCGAGTTTTTTCAACGACAGCTCGATGCACACAATCCCCAGATTTTCCGAGCTTCGATTGTCGATGTCCGCAACTACGGGTTGATGGTGGAATTGCCTGATGCGCTAATCACTGGCCTTATCCATGTGTCGTCTCTGACGGACGACTTTTATCTCTTTGAGCCTGCTCGACGGCAGCTCATTGGCAGACGGTCACGCAAACGATTTAGTGTCGGCGGCGAGCTATCAGTTTTTGTGGCACGCGTTGACCTCTTTAAACGCCAGGTAGATTTCGCGATTGTCACTGCTTCTCAAGCCTTGACTAGAAAGCGTTACTCGAAGGAACGAAAATCGTAAGAAGCTCAGTTTCCTTTGGTGTAAGTGATCTGCGCCAGCGCGATTTTTCGCGGACGAACTAATTTCCATAGTGGAGTAACAAATCGCTTTGCTTCGGTTAAGGAATTCGCCAGATTGCGACTCAAAAAATACCTATGAGAATCAGAATCGCGTTTATTCTAATTTCGGTAGCAATCTGCCTCGGCATGTTTACTGCCGCGCCGGCAACACTTCACACCTTCACTGTACCTGGATCGAACCGCTCTAAAAAGGTTACGATTGAGGATCCTATCCCCGCCGTCGGCAACACGCTGTCGCCAATCCGCCACCTAATCGTTGTAGTCGGGGAGAATCGGAGCTTCGACAATGTATTCGGCACATACGTGCCATCTAGTCCAACGCAGACAGTGTGGAACCTGCTGTCCCAGGACATCGTCCAGATCAACGGTAATATTGGAACGAACTTTGACGCGGCGGCGCAGCAGGAGGCGACCGATACAATGACGTATGAGCTCAGTCCCACGCAAACGGGTCATTTTCAATACTTGCCGCAGCCGAGCACTACTCTCAATGCGCTGCCAACCGGGCTGTGCAACCTGGGGATCTTCTGCAGTGACATAGGGCTGGATCCAACATCGCAGGGGCTTCTGTCCACTCGAGGCACGGGCCAGCCCTTCTATGATCCTCCCGGGGCAACTCCCGTGCCCGATTGCCGCTATCCATCGGATCTACCCAATGGGCCTTACTTGCTTCTAGCCGATTCAGAATTGAACAACTGCGGTCAGCCATTCCTAGCCGAGACCATCGCGAACACGACTTACACGAGCAACACAGGTGACCCCGTACATCGCTTCTATCAGATGTGGCAACAGTCCGACTGCTCTGTTGCCAACATTACGCCGGAAAACCCGAGCGGCTGCAAGCGCGACCTTTTCACGTGGGTCGCGGTAACCGTGGGATGGGGGTTCACCAACCCACCGATGACGAACCAGGATACCTTTCAAGGAGGTGTCGCAATGGGCTATTACAGCATGGCTGCGGGTGATTTCCCCTACTTTCTCGATCTGGCGGAGAACTACGCAATAAGCGATAACTACCATCAGCCGGTGATGGGCGGCACTGGACCCAATTCGCAATTCCTGTTTACCGGGGACGTCTATTACTTCACGGACGCGAACGGAAATCCAGCCACGCCTGCCAGTAATCTCGTCGAGGATCCTAACCCTAGATCTGGGACTAACAATTTCTACAACAACGACCACTTTAACCTTGCGGCGGACCCGGGCAGCACAGGTGTTGCTTTCACTAACTGTTCCGATGACACGCAGCCGGGGGTTCAGCCAATCATGAGTTACCTTCAGGCCCTACCGTACCCGCCGTTCCACAACGGCAACTGCGATTCAAACCATTGGTACCAGCTTAATAACGATTATCCCAATTATACCACGATGGGCACCATAATCAGCAACCAAGATGTGAACGAATTCCCCGCGGGACCTGCGTTTTCGATTGGACCGCAGACGATCCCGACCGTAGGCGATGCTCTTTCAGCTCACAATATCTCATGGAGATATTACGGAGGAGGTTTCAGTGTGGCGAGTAATAACCCACCATCCAACAGCCTTTACTGCGCAATTTGCAATGGATTCCAGTATGCAACCTCAATCATGACGACATCTTTGCGGCAAAACCTGGTCGATTTGGAAGAGTTCTACACCGATGTCGCGACTAACCAGTTGCCAGCGGTTTCCTTCCTCAAGCCCGACGTGCTGCTCGACGGTCATCCCGGCACCTCGACGCCTGCATTGTTCGAGGCATTCGTGCGCAAAATAGTAAATAGCGTAAGAGCGAACAATCAGCTGTGGAGCGACACAGCCATCCTAATCACATTTGATGAAAGCGGTGGCCTGTACGATTCGGGGTACATTCAGCCCATCGATTTCTTCGGTGATGGGCCGCGCACGGTTTTGATCGCGGTGTCGCCTTTTGCCAAGCACGGTCACGTCGATCACACTTATGCCGATCACGCATCGATTCTGAAGTTCATGGAATGGAATTGGACTTTGCCACCATTGTCCTCACGCAGCCGTGATAATTTGCCCAACCCGGTTTCCGCGCAGAATGCTCCGTATTTTCCGCTTAACAGCCCGGCGATTGGTGATCTCCGAACGATGTTCACGTTTCCGCGCCCAACTCCGACGCCTCGCCCTACTCCCACGCCCCGTTGATCCGGAGCGAAAAAACGCTGTGCGATTGTTCGATTTCCCCTGGGGAGCGCCGAACCCGTCGTTTACAATCGCGATGCGACGGGTGTTCATTTCGCTAAACATCCAGAGACACGCGAGGAAATCGCTGCTGCACAGCCGGCCATGGAAGTTTGTCCCTATGCTCGCTATTGGAAACGACGGGTGAAATTTGCGACTCTGGCGAATCACCGCTACAAGAGTTGCCATGACCGAAGCTATAGCCACCGCTGCCGTTGCTCCCCCACGCTACACGCGGGCAAACCCCTTCCCTGCTCGTCTTGTTGTTAATCGTCGTCTCAGCGGTCCGGAATCTGAGAAGGACACGCGGCATTTCGAGCTCGATCTGACGGAATGGGGGTTGAGCTTCGAAGTTGGCGATTCACTGGCGGTTTATCCAACCAACGACCCACAGTTGGTCGATGAAATCATCCATGCGCTCGGCGCGACCGGCGATGAACAAGTCCCGCGGCCCAGGGGGGAACCAACCACATTGCGCGAAGCGTTGCTGCGCGATTACAGCATCACGCAGCCTACGCCGAAGTTTTTGAGGGCCATTGCCGAGCGAGCTTCCGCTGCGCCTACCCTGGGGTACCTTCTCGCGCCAGACCGCAAACACGACCTTGAGACTTACCTTTGGGGGATGGAAATAATCGATTTCCTCCTGGATCATCCTTCTGCCCGTTTCGCGCCGGAAGACTTTGTGGGCTTACTGACGAAATTACAGCCGAGACTTTATTCAGTGGCCTCGAGCTTAAGGGCCTACCCCGACCAGGTGCACTTCATCGTGGATGTTGTCCGTTATGAAAGCAATGGCCGGGTCCGCAAAGGGGTTGCCTCATCCTTTCTTGCGGAACGCGCTGATGACGTGCCGGTGCCCGTTTTTCCGAGTGTGGCAAAACACTTCCACTTGCCGGAGGACGCTGCTACTCCAATCATCATGGTTGGCCCCGGAACTGGAGTGGCGCCGTTCCGCGCGTATTTGCAGCAGCGCAGAGCGACCGGAGCAACAGGAAAGAACTGGCTCTTTTTTGGGTCGCAGCATCAAAGGTGCGATTTTGCCTACGGCGAGGAATTCGAGGCGTTCAAGAAAGAAGGGCTTCTCACACGCCTCGATTGCGCATGGTCGCGCGATCAAGCCAAGAAGATTTATGTCCAACATCAGATGAACGACAATGCTGCAGAAATTTGGAAATGGCTCGAGGGCGAGGGCGCCCACTTTTTCGTGTGCGGCGACGCGAAGCGAATGGCGAAGGATGTCGATGCGACGCTGCGAAAAATCGTGCAGGAGCAGGGCGGTAAAACCGTTGATCAAGCCAATGAGTACGTTGAGAAGCTCAAAAGCGACAAGCGTTACAAGCGCGATGTTTACTGAGAATGACGAAGCACGAATGTCGAATGACGAAGGAATGACTAAATGGAAAAAGTAAACGGTTCCATGTGCATTCGGATTTCGTCATTTTCTTCATTTGTGGCATAGTAAGAGGGAGGGCTTAAAGCGATGTACGAGAACACTGAATTCACATTGAGCCGCGATTGCGAAGCGATCCAGATTCCCAGCGGGCAAAAGACAACGATCCCGGCTGGGAGTCAGGGAGTGATCACCCAGAGCCTGGGTGGCAGCTACACGATCGCAACGTACCAAGGTCTGGCGCGAATCGCGGAGAAGGATCTTGATGCTCTGGGGCTTGAAAAACCTCAGGCGCAACAAACTCAAAAGCCCCTCCGGACAACAAACGGCGAAGTTTCGGAGGAAGATGTCTGGAATCAGCTTCGGCAGTGTTACGACCCGGAAATTCCGGTCAACATTGTCGATCTTGGTCTGGTTTACGATTGCCGCCTAATCAAAAAGGATGATGGCGGCGCCCGCGTAGAAGTGAAAATGACGCTCACGGCGCCTGGTTGCGGCATGGGACCAGCCATTGCGCACGACGCTCAGAGCAAGATTTTGTCGATCGACGGCGTGGATGAAGCAGATGTCCAGCTGGTCTGGGATCCGCCCTGGAATCAAAACATGATCAGCGAAGCGGGCCGGATGAAGCTCGGAATGATTTGAATTCCTTCTAATTTTCCAATCGCACGGGTCAGTTAGCCGGTTGCGTCGCACGCTAGTGGAGTTAGCGCATCTCTCGCGTATTAGGCTTGTTTATTTTCCTCCCATTAGATAAAAACGTCGCATGCCTGCGACGATTGGCACCGAAACCACGCGCGAAGGTCTGTTCGCCTCCACTCGCTGGACGATGGTCATCGATGCTGGTGAATCGCAAACACCGCCTGCCCAAGCGCTAAGCGCGCTCTCGGAACTGTGCCGGATTTATTGGCGACCAATCTTTCTGTTCCTGCGACGCCAAGGCTCAAACCCAGACGATGCGCAAGATCTGACGCAAGGCTTTTTCGCGCATTTGATCGAGTCACGGGCTTACGCCCGGGCCGATCCCGAGAAGGGACGTTTCCGTTCCTTTCTAGTCGGCGCACTCAAACATTTCTTGGCCCACGCGCGCGCTCACGACCGAAGGCAGAAGCGCGGCGGAGGCATGATTTTAGGGCAGCTCGACACGGCCGCGATCGCCGAGGCGGATGCACGAGCCGTGAGCTTGCAGACCTGGAGTGCTGAACGCGTTTATGAGCGCGAATGGGCAGAGACGCTGCTCCGGCGGGCACTGGACCGGCTTGCGGAGGAATGCGCGCTCGCGGGAAAGGATGAGCTGTTCAAGCAGTTGAACTCACACCTTTCGGTCTCCAGCGAAGCGACAGTTCCATACGAAGAAATGTCTCTAAGGCTGGGCCGGCCGGTCACAACACTGCGCAGCGATGTGGCTCGGCTGCGCTCGAGGTATCGCGCGATTTTGCGGGAGGAAGTGGGTGGCACCGTGGCGGAAGCGTCCGAGGTTGACTCGGAGCTGCGACATCTTTGCAAAGTTCTGGCGGCGGCCGATTAATGCGGGCACAGGCGACTAGCGCGGCGGTCTGTCCTGATTGCGGGACACGGCTGGAGGGAGGATTCTCCCGCAATCTCGGGCGCTGCATGATTTGCCTGCTGCGCGTCGGATTCGACGACGCGGAAGAACCTGATGAAACATTGTCCGCTCCCGTAAAGGATCGACTCGGGATCTACAGGATCGAGCGACGCGACGACGGGACGCATTGGGAACTCGGCCACGGCGCCATGGGAGTGACGTATCGCGCGGTTGACACCTCGCTCAAACGACCGGTTGCGCTGAAGCTCATCGATTCGGAATGGGCGAAACGCGGAGCGGAAGCACGTGAACGGTTCATGCGCGAAGCACGAACGGCCGCATCTTTGCGGCATCCAAATGTTGCGACCGTCTACCATTTCGGTATCCGCGAAGAGAACGGGCAGTGTTTCTGCGCGATGGAACTGGTGGAAGGTGAAACGCTGGAGATGCTTGTTCGCCGCACCGGTCCGCTCGACGCGCTCACAACCATCGACATCGCCTTGCAGGTCAGCAGCGCACTGGCCGCAGCGGAAAAGCAAGGCCTGGTGCACCGGGATTTGAAGCCGGCGAATTTGATGTTGGTCGCCGCCGCGCCGGATGCGAACGATTCGAGTCCCGGCAAATCCGAAAAAGCTGAGACCGTCGTAAAGGTGATCGATTTCGGCGTGGCGAAAGCACTTGTGGAAAAGCCGGATGCGATGGGCTTGACGCACGGAGGATTTGTCGGCACGCCGGCTTTCGCGAGTCCGGAGCAATTTACTGATGCGCAGGTCGAGGTTCGCTCGGACATCTATTCGTTAGGCGCAACTCTATGGTATGTGCTCACCGGCCACAGGCCTTTCGAAGGCGCGACCATCGAACAGATTCGCGCGAGCCAGCACTCGCAAGCTCTGTCGATCGAACAGCTGAAGGCGGCACATGTTCCAAGCCGCCTTATTTCGCTGCTCGTGTCGATGCTTGCCCCCGAACCAGGCGCGCGCCCGGGTGTCCGTGCACTCACGTTGCAATTGCAAGATTGCCGCGCACAGATCCTCGATCGCTGGAAAGCGGCGCGCCGATTGGCTCTAGCGGCCGGTCTGATCGGAATGGCGGCTGCGGCCTTCGCGCTGTTCGCTCGGTGGCACAACCGAGCCATGTCCCAGAACACGGCGCCTGCAAATATCTCGGAGAAAAGCATCGCGGTGCTTCCGTTCGACAACCTGAGCGACGATCAAGCGAATGCTTATTTTGCGGTGGGCATCCAGGACGAGATTCTCACCAGCCTCGCAAGAGTTGCGGATCTGAAAGTGATCAGCCGCACTTCGGTCATGCAATACACGACCGGAGCCGGGCGGAACCTGCGCGAGATCGGGAAACAGCTCGGCGTGGCGCATCTTCTCGAAGGCAGCGTCCAGCGCGCTGCGAAACGTGTCCGCGTCAACGCCCAGTTGATTGACGCCCGCACCGACGCCCATCTCTGGGCGCAAACTTACGATCGCGATCTGGCGGACGTGTTCGCCATTCAGAGCGAAATCGCCAAAACTATCGCCGAGCAGCTTCAGGCCAAACTCTCCCTCACAGAAAAAGCGGCGATCGAGCAGCGACCCACCGCCGATCTCGCGGCCTTCGATCTTTACACTCGCGCCAAGATGTTACGGCAGACCAACTCCCGTGTCTTAGGCACCAACAATCGCCTGCAAGCCGTCGGTCTCCTCAACCAGGCGGTGGCACTCGATCCGACATTTCTCCTCGCCTGGTGCGAGTTGGCCATTACGCACGATCTGCTTTATTTTTTGGACCACGACCACACGGCAACCCGCCTCGCTTTGGCGAAAGCTGCCGTCCAGACAGCGCTCCGTTTGCGCCCAAACCAGGGCGAAGCGCATCTCGCTTTGGCACACCACCTCTACCAGGGCTACCTCGACTATGATCGCGCGCGGGCTGAGCTTGCGATCGCGCAACGCACGCTTCCCAATGACCCGTTTATCTTCGTCGTGGCCGGCATTATGGACCGGCGCCAGGGGCGCTGGGCAGAATCCACCCGCAATCTCGAGCGCGTGATCGAACTGGATCCCCGCAATTCTTACGCTTTTCAGAATCTCTCGTTTAACTATCAGGATCTGCGCCGCTATGCGGACATGGCCGCCGTTCTGGACCACGCTCTCGCAATCGCGCCAAAGGACGTGCATATGAGAGTTGAACGCGCCTTGATTGACCTCGATTGGCGCGCTGATTCGCGGCCTTTGCATACAACCATCGAAGCGATTCTCGTTGAGGACCCCGGCGCCGCAGCTACACTCGCCAACCACTGGCTGGTACTTGCGCTTTGCGAACGCGACCCCGTCGCCGCAGCTCAAGCGCTGGTGGCGCTTTCCGACAATACCTTCGGGCCAGAAGTCATTCCGCTATACCGCCCCTTCGGTGAAGGCGTGGTGGCTCGCGTTCGTGGGGATGCGGCTGCGGCGCGCGCTGCCTTTACCGTTGCTCGCGTTCAACAGGAAGAGGCGACCCGTGCGCAACCCGATTACGCTCCGGCGCTTTGCGCGCTCGGCCTGATCGACGCCGGACTTGGGCGTAAGGAAGAGGCGTTGCGCGAAGGACGACGGGCCGTTGAGCTTCTCCCCGTCGCGCGAGACTCGCTCGGCGGTGCGGACATGATCCAAGGCTTTGCGATCATTTGCGCATGGATCGACGAAAAGGATCTTGCTTTGCAGCAACTGGCGATCTCGGCACAAATTCCGGGTGGGGTAACCTACGGCCAACTGAAACTGCACCCGTTCTGGGATCCGCTCCGCGGCGATCCGCGCTTCGAAAAAATCGTCGCCTCGCTCGCACCGAAATAGTCCCCCAGCTGTAGCCGCCCCGCTCAGTTGGGGCGCTGCATCGCACTTGCGACACGCAGAGCGCTGTGGCTCCCGTCACTTTCTTTGCAACGGGACGCAAACTTTCGGGAAGGAATGGGAAACGGTCTGCGTCTCCGGATTAACCGGAACGACGGCTACAAACCAAAACAACAAAAATCATATTATGAAAAACAGAAAAAATATCCTGACTTACATCGTCGCCGCACTCTCCATCCTTGTGACCTCAGCGACTTCGTCTGCGGCCGGGCACGCACAGACGTACCATGGCACGCTTACGGGTGGCACTTTCTTCTGCGACGGCAATCCCGTTCCCGTCTTCACGGTCACCGGCAACTGGAACGTGAACATCGATCCCGCGACGCCGGCCCAGGTCACGCTCAACGTCTTCTACGATGGCAGCCATCACTTGGCGTTCGGGTACAACGCGTTGATGCTGGTCTCGTCGTCCGGCGGCGTCTACGTGTTCGCGGGGTTCGGAGACGCAGCGACGGCGACGCTCAATACAAGTGTGACTCCGGCGACGTTCTCCTGGCACGTCGAACTCGGCGGCGGCTGCCCGCCCGAGCATCCATACGACTCGCTAACCTACTTCGGACTAGCTAACAACTAGGACCTGACGCGAGGACGGTCTCCGCATCGCACCTGGCATCGTACAGGTGCGATGCGTGACGCCGACGAGACCTGCCACTTCTCGATTCGGCAAATGGCGTCGCATCGCCGGAATAGAACCCAAGGCGGTGCCATTGGTCTTGATTCGTTCGCGACTGATTAACCCGAACACATAGCGACGCCCTCCGCGATACGCAGCATCGGTTCCAAACTTTCGTTGCAACGCGGCGCAAAGTTTCGGGAAGGAACGGGAAACGGTCTGCGTTTCCGGATTACCAGGAACGACGGCCACAACCCAAAACAAGAAAAGGAAATCAAATGATGAAAAATCGAAACATTCAGTTCAAACCAACAGCAGTGGTCCTGATCCCGCTGTTCCTCGCCTGCTTTGCGGCAGTGTTTATCTCGGCACCCACTCCGGCAGCAGCCCGCGACATGGTGCCCTTCAATGGCACTGTCTCGGGGTACGTTGAGTCTCAGTCCGGCACGGAGTGCGAGCCTTCCGCACACGTTATCAACTTCGGACACGCGAACCAATTGGGAGCCTTCACCGGGACGGCGGACTTCGTCACGCGCCCTTGCGACCCCGATCCGGATCTTTGTGAAAATAATATTCCCTACACTGGCACCTTTGACTGGTTTGCGGCCAACGGCGACGGAATCTCCGGCACTTTCGAGGGGTACCTGTGCCCGACAGAAACGCCGGGAGTGTACGACAACCATGAAACCGCGGAGGTGACAGGCGGCACGGGTCGCTTCGCCAACGCCACCGGCCATTTTGAGTTGGTCGGGCAACTGGACTTCACCACGAACCCGCCGTCCTTTGTTCTCCCATGGCAAGGGGTGATCTCAAGCGTCGGCTCGAAGCGCCACTAGAGATTTGTGCGCCTGATCCGAGCATCGCAGCTAGCGTTCGTCTAGTTGCGATGCGCTAGATCGACCAAGAGACCTGCGCTTTTTTTCAGTTGGGCGAGAGGGGCCGCTACCAAAACGGTCTGGAACAATTGCGGCAATGTTTCGACCCCGAGATTCCTGTGAAGATGATTGATCGTTTCTTCTTTGCATGTCGTCATAGGCCGAGGATTTGGTATTTCCTTTACGGCGTTGCAAATTTTTTTGTGACATTTTTTATTCTCGCATTGACAATGCCCGCTTGAATTTTAGACTCGACACCCCCGGACGCGCTTTAGGTTGAAAAATTCCAAGCGCGTTTTAGAAATCGATATGCCTTTGACCAAACTTATCTTGACGGAAAACATTCCCGGTTTGGGTGCTGAGGCGGACGTCGTCAAAGTGCGCCGTGGTTATGCGCGCAATTATCTCCTGCCACACGGAAAAGCACATGAAGTCACTCCGGGCGCATTGCGTCAAATCGACGCGCTGAAGCAGAAGCGCGCTGAGCGCGAAGCCCGCGAACAGAACGAGGCGGAAGAATTGGGGCGCCGAATTGGTAAGGCACGGTTCGTCTTTACGCTGGAGACCGGCGAGACCGGCAAGGCCTTTGGATCGGTTACCGCGCAGGATATTATGAACCGGATCAAAAACGAACTCGGTGCGGAGATTGACCGGCATAAGATTGTTCTTGAGCGTCCGATCAAAGATACCGGCGAACACGAGGTCACGATCAAGTTGCATCACGATGTGACTGCGCAGCTTGTTTTTCAGGTGAAATCCGCAGAGGAACCGCGCGACCGCGGGGCCGAGACCGAGAGCGCTGCGACCGGCGAAGCTGAAAAGAGAAAGAAACCCGGGTTTTTCCGCAGGAAAAAAGAAGAGAAAAAAGAAACCGAATAAATGGCGCCTCAATCGTCCGCATGGACAGGAGAGAAGCCTCGTAAAGCGGGAAATGGCGCTGGCCGAGGTTCGGCGGCGCGAAGCGGCGAAAAAGTTGTTCCCATTTCGCCCACAGGTTCTGCGCAGGATATTCACCGTACCCCGCCGCATAGCATCGAGGCAGAACAGGGCGTCCTGGGGTCAATGCTGCTCTCGCCGCGGCAAGCCATTGCCGAATGCGTCGAGAAAATTGATGAGCAATATTTTTACGTCCCTGCTCATCAGACGATCTACACTGTGCTCGTCGATCTTTGGAATGCCGGGCAGGCGATCGATCTGATCACGTTTACACAGGTCTTACGCGACCGGAACCTCCTCGACAGTGTGGGGGGCGCTGCATTTGTCACAAGTTTATTTACGTTCGTTCCGACGGCGGCGAATCTTGAGTACTACCTGGAGATCGTTCGTGACAAATACATCCTGCGCCAAATCATTTCCGCTGCGACCGAGAGCGTCCGGCGCGCCTACGAGGAGCAGGACGAGGTAAATAATCTTCTCGACGAAGTAGAACAGCGCATTTTCGCCGTGGGCGACGACCGCTTCAAAGGCCAGATGCTTTCCATGAAAGATCAGGTGATGGAAGCAATCGAGGCGATCGAGAAGCTCTATGAGCGTAAAGGTGGTATCACTGGTATCTCCAGCGGCTTCATCGAATTCGATCGAATGACCAGCGGTTTGCACCCTTCGGAAATGATCGTGATCGCGGCCCGCCCAAGCATGGGAAAGACAGCGCTCGCCATGAACATCGCCGAGCACGTCGCGATCAATGAGAAACTCCCGGTCGGCGTTTTCAGCCTGGAGATGAGCAGCCAACAGCTGGTGCAACGGCTGCTTTGTTCGCGAGCGCGTGTGAATCTCCAGAAAGTCCGTGATGGCTTTCTTGGCGAACGCGATTTCCCGAGCTTGACCGCGGCCGCTTCAAAACTGGCGGAAGCAAAAATTTTCATCGACGACAGCGCGAGCCTGAGCATTCTCGAATTGCGCGCGAAAGCGCGCCGGCTCAAAGCGCAACAGGACGTGCGGCTCATCATTGTCGATTATTTGCAACTACTGAGATCGACCTCGCGCCGCGCTCAGGACAATCGGCAGTTGGAAATCTCCGAAATTTCCGCAGGACTAAAAGGTTTGGCCAAGGAATTGAAGATTCCGATCGTTGTTGTCGCCCAGTTGAATCGACAACCGGAGCAACGCACGGGCGGTAAACCGCGCCTGAGCGATCTGCGCGAATCCGGCTCCATCGAACAGGATGCTGACCTGGTCGGATTACTTGTCAGGCCGGAGATTTACGAGGAAGACGAAGAAGCGCGCGCGGAAAAAGCCGGCGAAGCGGAGTTGATCATCGCCAAGCAACGCAACGGGCCGGTCGGTGAGATTCCGCTCACGTTCCTGAAAGAATTTACCCGCTTTGAAACCCGGGCCCGTAATGTGAGCGAGCCGGAAGAGGGGTTTTAGAAATCGTTACACCGTTGAGTCGGTTCCCCAACCTGTCATGTTGAGCGGAGCGAAACATCTCTGACTATCGGTTACGGCAAACGAGCGCCAGAAGTAACCAGAGATTCTTCGCTTCGCTCAGAATGACAAAGAGCGCTCCAACGAATCAACGCTGCAACAGCGCTTTCGCCGCATCAATCACATGCTGCGCGTCGATCCCGCGCTCTTTCATTACTTCCGGGCCGGGCGCGCTCAAGCCGAATTGATGCAGACCGATGACTTTCCCGTCGAGCCCGACGTATTGATACCAAATCTCAGTGACCCCGGCTTCGATCGCGACGCGTTTGCGACATTCGTTAGGCAGGACTTCTTCACGGTATTTTTGAGGCTGGCGATTAAAACGTTCGAAGCACGGCAGCGAAACCACCCGTACGCCATCGCCCAGCTGTCCCGCCGCCGCGAGCGCGTGCTGCAATTCGCTCCCGCACGACATGATAATCAGGTCGAGTTTCCCTTTTTCCTTCTTCGCAATGTAACCGCCACGGAGGACTCCTTCGCGACGCAGATTTACGTCGACATCGTTTAACATCGGCACGGCCTGGCGCGTGAGCGCAAGAAAGGTAGGCCCGTCCGTCCGCTGCATGGCTCCTACAAATGCGCCTGCGGTCTCTTCCGGATCGGCGGGTCGAATCACGTCAATGTTCGGCATCAATCGCACAGAGCTCACCGTCTCCACTGGTTCATGAGTGGGGCCGTCTTCACCGACGCCGATCGAGTCGTGAGTGAAAATATAGGTATTGGGAAGCTTCGCCAGCGCGGCCAGCCGAATGGAAGCGCGGCAATAATCGGTAAAAACCATGAACGTCGCGCCCGATGCGCGAAAGAGCCCGTGATACGAGATGCCGTTGAGAATTGCGCACATTCCATGTTCGCGAATGCCGAATCGGATGTTGCGTCCGCCGGGATCATCGCGATTAAAATCACCTCCGCCATCGATGTAGTTCATTGTCGATCCGTACAGATCGGCGCTGCCGCTCATCAGTAATGGCATTGCCTGGGCAATCGGCTGCAATACTTCGCCACCGGCTTTTCGCGTTGCCAGCTTCGCATCCTTGGGAAAGTCAGGAATCTTCGATAAAAGATCCGATGGAACTTTTCGCTCCAACCCGTCATCGAGCATCTTCGCCTTGTCAGGATTTTTCGTGCGCCACGCGTTGTAGGTTTCTTCCCACTTCTCGTAGTCGGCGAGCAGCTTCTTTTTATGTTCGACAAAATAGTCGTACACCTCCTGTGAGACGAAATAGTGTTCAGCAGGCAGGCCGAGGGCCTTGCGTGCCGCATCAACGTACTTCGCACCGGCCTCTCCATGCGCTTTGAATGTGCCTTCTACTTCCGGGACTCCTTTGCCGATCAGCGTGTGCGCGATGATGAATTGCGGTTTCCCGTTGTCGCGCCTCTTTGCCACATTGAACGCATCCAGAAACTGTTGCATGTCGTGACCGTCGATCTCCTGCACGTCGAAGCCGTATGCCTCCATACGTTTGCCAGTATCTTCGCTCTGCGTTTCCTTCGCTGGGGCGTCGAGCGTGACGGCATTTGAATCGTAGATGAAAATCAAATTATCGAGGCCCCAATGGCCGGCCAGCGCGCATGCCTCGGAAGCCACGCCTTCCTGCATGTCGCCGTCGCTGCACAAACAGATCACATGCTGATCGAAAATCTTGTGCTCATCCGTATTGAAACGTGCCGCCGCCATCTTTGTCGCCACGGAAATCCCAACCGAGTTGCCGACTCCCTGACCGAGTGGCCCCGTTGTGCATTCCACCCCCGGCGTCTCACCAAATTCAGGGTGCCCCGGCGTTTTGGAATGCAGTTGGCGGAAACGCTTGATCTCCGACATCGGCAAGTCGTAACCGCTCATGTGCAGCCAGGCGTACAGGAACATGCTGCCGTGCCCGCCGGAGAGGACGAAGATATCTCGATTGATCCAGCGCGGCTTGTCTGGATTGTAATTTAGCGCATACCCATAAAGCACGGCGCCCATCTCGGCGCAGCCGAGCGGAAGTCCAAGGTGACCAGATTTCGAAGCTTGCACAGCGTCCATGCACAAACCGCGTGCCTGGTTCGCTGCCTCAGAGAGAATTTTAATATTTAGACTCATGGAAAAGGAAGGAAGATTCGTAATTTCAGGTTTAATGATTGAAAACGCGAATCTCTATATGGCCGAACATTTGCGTTCGACAATGTATTTTCCGCTGCTGAGCTATTGGAGGCTGTAAATCTGAAGATCGTAGGACTACTTCACCCGTGAATACGCCATCACTACTTCAAATTGTCGAGCGGCTCGAACGTCTGGCAGGCAGGTTGCCTTCCAAAATCCGAAAGGCTGTTCTTAATGAGCTCACGCCACTGAAGCAATTATTCCTCCAGCAACGCCCACCGCGTTTTCTTTTTGCAGGCTCAGCGAAGGTACCTGCGAGGAAAATCATCTCGGCCCTCTTTGGTTCGGCGGAGTTCGTCGCGCCAAATACCGCTGCGCCGCTTTGCCGCTGGTTCGATGTCGACTTTCCTGAGAGGGGAAAGATATCGATCATCGACGCCCGCGGGGTCGACGATTCTGCGGCCATCCATGTCCGGGACGAACTCAAATATCGCGCTGCAGATATCATTTTTTTCATCCGGGACGAGCGAATCGCCCAGGAAATGGAGAAACGCGAACTGGGCGAGTTAAACAGCTATCTTAGCTGGAATGAGACATTGGAAACGGATCGCAAGATAATCGAAATTATCGTTCCCCCATATGAGAAGCACGACCTCGGTGCGACACGCGACGAACACGCACTCGAATCAAGTCTCGTGAAACCCGGCGTTTTTTTGGAAACGTTGAGGTTAATCCCTGTGGATAATAATCAGGGATTTGAACTGCCCCCTGCGGAAGCGCGGCGTCTCATGTCGATCCTTGCGCGCGAATTGCCGAATGAAGCCCGGATGGAAATGATTCGGATATCTCGAGATCAGGAGGCCCAGCGTGAAGTAGCGCAGCTCTTGGTAAAATCTACGACCGCCGTCTCCGCTGCCATCGGCGCACAACCGATCCCCCTCGCCGATCTACCGATCCTAACCAGCCTGCAACTGACGATGATTTCCGGAATCATGTATGTCAGCGGGCGCGAACGCAGCTTGCGTGCTGCCGCAGAATTCGCCGGCGCACTCGGTGCGAACGTTGGCGCAGCGATGCTCCTTCGTGAAGGGGCCCGCGCGATCCTGAAATTCTTTCCGGGTTGGGGAAACGTTGTATGCGGTCTGGTAGCAGGCTCGGGAACGTACGCGATTGGTCGCGCGGCAACCGCGTTCTTCATTGAAGGCGTGTCACTGAAGGATGCGCGTCGCACCTATTTGGCGAACCGGAAAAGACGCCGGCGCCGAGAATCGTAAGAACTCAATGAACGAATAAAGGTATCTGTCGACACACTGATCATATCAGGCAAATACCTAGTAATTCGCCTGTGAATAACTTGTGAACAAAATTCCTAATTATTGCATATTTCGCTCACACGATTTTGCGAACAAAGAGACTAGTTTCGCTGCGCTTATCGCGCCCTCGCCGGCCTTCCAATGAAGCTCTCCGACATTCGGGCGACGCTTCAAGAAATACACGTCTCGCCGGTCAAAACCCTTGGTCAAAATTTTCTGCACGATCAAAACCTTGCCCGCTGGATTGTCGATCAGGCGCAGATCACTTCGGACGATTACGTGCTTGAAATCGGGCCCGGCTTGGGAGCGTTAACAGAACTCCTTCTTGAAAAAGGCGCGCGCGTTCTGGCGATCGAGAAAGATACCCGTCTTGCCAATTTTTTACACGAACGTTTCGCTCATGAGCGACTGGAAATACTAAACATCGACGCGCTTAAATTCGACGCGCGCAACTTATTTACGCATCGACGCGTGAAATTAGTTGGCAATCTTCCGTATAACATCTCAAGCCAGCTACTTCTAAAGTTCCTCGCGCCCCAAAGTCCTATCTCACTATGGTTGTTTGTATTACAAAAAGAAATGGCAGCGCGTCTTTCCGCAAAGCCGTCTACGCATGATTATGGTTCTCTGACATTGCGCATCCAGTTGCGCCATCACGTAAAATATCTGCGTACTGTTTCTGCAACTGTTTTCTTGCCGCGACCTGAGGTCGATTCCGCAGTGGTGCGAATCTTGCCGCGAGACCCGCGGGAATTGCCGCCGCACGACAAAGAGTTGCTTCTGGAATTGATTCGCCTCGGTTTTTCTCAGAGAAGAAAGCAACTAAGAAAGTTGCTTCGGGAGCGAGTCGATGACTGGGATACTCTCGCGCGTCACCTCAACATCGATCCCAAAGCTCGAGCTGAAGAGCTCTCGTTACTTCAATGGATCGGGGTGGTGAATTTCATCGCCCCGCTACTGTGTCCCGATATTGGACTGACGAACAATGAGCGTTTCCCCATCGTCGATAAAAACGATAGAATTCTGCGCGATGCCAGCCGCTCCCAGGTGCATGGGAATAACTTGCGCCATCGCGCCGTTCACATCTTGATTTTTAACCCGGTCGGCGAGGTTTACTTGCAGCAGCGCTCGCGCTGGAAAGACCGGCATCCCTTGAAATGGGACTCGAGCGCTGCTGGTCATGTAATCGCCACGGAAAGCTATGACGACACAGCTCAACGCGAGTTGAAAGAAGAATTAGGCATAAGCGTTGCTCTTAAGAAGATTGTGAAGCTTTCTGCCTCGGAACGTACCGACCATGAGTTTGTCTGGCTTTATCGAGGGGAAGTGGCCGGCAATCTGTCACCGAGTCGAACAGAGATCGAAGCTGGCGCATTCTTTCCTGAGAAGATCATCGATGGTTGGGTGGCGGCGCGACCAGAAGACTTTGCCCCGGGATTCATCGAATGCTGGAAAGTCTATCGTCAGAAAAACTGCAGCAGTCGCGACGCGCTTACTTAAATCCGACAAACTTTCTCCGAGGCAAACGGCGCAGAGCCGTTCGTTTGAATTTTCGCGCGGCACGCTTCGCCTTCAGTTTGCCGCCGTAGACAGTATCGCTAAACATCTTGGTCACGATTTTATCTCCGCGAAGGAAGTGGACCTGAAAACCATGCGTTTGTTTCTTCGCGCGCGCTTTTGTGTCAATGCGACGAATGTTAGCCTCCGAATCAGGATTAGGACGTCTTCGCATAACGAAAGCTAACTGAACAATCTCAGCAATCAACGAGGCAAACTTGCGGGAGCGCTTCGGCCGAATGCGTCCGGAGGAGGCAGATTCCAGGAACGCCATTTCTTATCGTATTCGTTGGCCGCCAATAATGCGTAGCAAGGGTGCCGTTTCGCACGAAGCCAGGTGATCAGCTTTACAAGATTTTCCTGTGCCATTGTCGTGCAGCCAGTGGTCGGCCGATTCACGCCGCGGCGGATGTGAAAAAAAATCGCGCTCCCTGCGCCCGGCACTGGTGGATCGGAATTGTGGCGGATTTCGATGAGCCAGTGATAAGCAAAATCACCGGAACGCATCTTTTCGTGCGTGTAATTATCCGGTGGATTTTTTGGATCAATCACGATGTGCCGATTGTAATTCGGCGATCGCGGGTCATCGCTCCAAACGTCTGCCTCAGTCACTTGATGGTATCGATAGTCGCCGCCGGGGGGCAAGCGCGCCTCGTAACCAAAAACCTGACCAATCTCGAAAACGCCTGCAGGAGCGCGACCGTCCCGCTCCTTCTTCCGAAGGCCAGGCTCGTTTTGTCCGGCCAGCCCTGTGCCCCACGCAATGCCATTTTTACCAAACAACACCGGAAACGGGCCAGCCACCGCTGTCCAATCTCCGCCACGTGCACGTTCAAAGAGTCGCAGCTCGCCGCGCATTGAATTCGATGTGGGCGCAATACCGACGATGAGCTGCGTACAATCGTCAGGAAGACCATCGGCGTAAGCGTGAATGCAAGCCACTATCAGCAGGCAGGTAGCGAGGCAGCGCGAGATTGACATCAGAGTTCAGAAGGGAACGCATTTTCTTGGCTGCGCCAATTGTTTTCACATCTGTGCCAGCGGTGGGCAGCGATTGTTTTTCTAACGGCTCCATTAGGTTTGAGCCCAATCCTTGCGCTTATGAAAACATCACTATCGTTCGGAGTAATGCTCGCTGTTCTGGGTGCGGGGATTGCTTCTATATCGGCTCAAACCCAGAGCACGACCGTTCAAGTTAGCAAGCTCGTTGGCACCAAAGTAAAATCCTCGCAGGGCGAAGAAATTGGTGTGGTTAAGGAAGTCATGATCGACCGCAGCACGGGGTGCATGGCTTACACCGTTCTTTCCACCGGCGAAGGTGGAGCACGTGCTGCCGGCGGCGGCAAACTGGTTGCAGTTCCGTGGGCAGTTTATTCTCCTACAAGCGACGTAACCGCTCTCACTGTGACCGTGGATCGAGAGCGAATTTATAGCGCACCGGTGTTCGATTATGCGCGGATCGATGAATACTCGAGGCCCGATTATATTACCAACGTCTACAGTTACTATGGGGTAAGCCCAGGAGCGGAAGTCGGTGCTGGGGTTTCCCGAACGACCACAACGGGCGCCACCTCCGGAGAAACCAGCGGCGCCGGCGCGGCTCGCTCGCCGGTCCAGGGCGCCTCACCTGCTGCAACCACTTCCCCGGCAACAAGGTCGCCCGCGGAGAGAGAGTCACCCGCTGGCAGAGCATCGCCCAGTCCGCGTGCGACCGCAGAAAGACCTCACGCGACGGCATCACCTCGCGGACGGGAGGGTGAGAGCCCCGCCGCTAAAGAAGAGCGCGGTACGAGAGCCAGACCAGGGGAAACCGAATCCCCGAGCAGCAGAACCAGAGAAGAGCGCGGCACAAGAGCCAGACCGGGAGAAACAGAATCCCCGAGCGGCGGCGCTGAACTTCAGAGAGAACCCTCTCGGGCAACGCGGGAGTCTGGACCTGAAGCAGCAAGTCCGAGTGAAAGAACCAGGGAAGGAACACAAACGCGTCCTCATAGGAAGCCAGAGAGGCCCGAGAGCGCGTCTCCCCCACCGGGACCCGAAGAGTAAGAATACCAATCCCTCGTCTGCGCGAATTCGCGCGCAGCTTAGAGTGCGCTCGCAGGACGGCGTGATTTGCGGGCCGTCAGGTGTGGGCTTCGACGGCAGCGGTATCTGCAGGAAGATATTTCACACCAATAAGCCAGGCCACGCCGGAGAGGAGAATTATTCCGGACACAAACAGAAATGCCACACGCATGTTCGTGTGACCGCCGATATATCCAAGGAGCCAGAATGCCTGCACGTCACCCAACGCATGGATGACCAAGATGTTTGCGGCAAATGCTGTCGCACGTACTGCAGGCAGGGAAACATTCGCCAGAGCCGTGTTAGAAGGACCGGTGTTTAGAAAAAGGAAAAAGATCGCGAAGAACATCGTGATCCACGCCGCTGGAAACGGAATGTAGAGGGTTGTAACGAAAAACGGACAGGCGACGAGCATTCCGATTCCCGACACCCAGAAGTAGGAACCAGCGAAACGCGGACGCAACTTGTCGGCGATGACGCCTCCCAGAAGCGTCGAAACCAGGCCCGCGACTACAGTGATCAGGCCAAAGATCGTCATGCCTACGTCCGGACTTTGATTGCGATAACGCAGATATGCCGGTACCCAGAAGCCCAATCCGCCGGTCACGAAAGTCATCAATGTCATCGCGATGCAGTTGATGAGATAGGAGCGAGTGCGGAACAAATCCAGGTAGTCACGGATGCTCCGGCGCGCTGACCTTTGTACCAGATGATCTGCAGTGACACGCGGATCGCGTTGCCAGAAGCACAGCAGTCCGAGCAACAACCCTGGCGGTGCAACGAGATAAAATGCCCAGCGCCAGCCAAGGTGAGCGCCTATCGATCCGCCGATTACGTAGCCGAGCGCGCTACCGACCGGAATCGCCGCGCAAAAGATCGCCATGATGCGACCACGTGTTTCGATCGGGAAAAGATCGGCCAAAATCGTCGGCGCTGCCGGTCCGTAGCCGCCTTCGCCAATTCCAACGCATACGCGAGTTGCAAAGAGAATCGCGAATGTCGCCGCCAGGCCGGAGCCGCCGCTCGCAACACTCCACAAAATCACAGCGGAACCAATGATGATCCAGCGCGAGAATCGGTCGGCGAGCAGTCCCAGGATTGGCGCGCTGACCATGTAAGTGACGAAAAACGCGTCGCCGAGCAGACCAGTCTTCGTCATCGCATTCACGTCGTCCGCTGCAAAAAAAGTTCCGCGAATATCAGGCTCGAGCGCCGCCAGAATTTGCCGGTCGATGTAATTGAAAAGATTGATGGCCAGCAGAAGGAAAAGTGCCGTTCGCGCGCCGCTGAGCGGAGTTTTCCAGGCAGATTCCATTGGCAGTTGTGATTGCAGTTTGCCGAGCGCCAATTGTAAATGATAAACGATGCCCAGAACTCATCCCTTAAACGACGTTGTCATGTTGAGCGAAACCGAAACATCTCTGATTTGTTTCCGTGAAAATCGATTCAGAGAATGATCAGAGATTCTTCGCTTCGCTCAGAATGACATCATAAGATGGCTTGCAGTATGTCCGCCCCTGAACGCGCGCTCTATTTTTTCGGCCGACTGCTGGTGCGTTGCTTTTATCGGGTCACTGCGTTGGGACTGGAAAACATGCCCGCAGGCGGATTTCTACTTTTGCCCAACCACATCACATGGGTTGACGCTATCGTGCTGCAACTCGCTTGCCCGCGCCCAATTCGTTACATCATCGACCAGGAGTATTATGATCAACCGATTCTACACCCGCTTCTGCGCACGCTGGGTTGTATTCCAATCAATATTCGGCATTCGCGTTCCGCCATTCGCGCCGCGACTGAAAAAATCGCTGAAGGCGAGATCGTCTGTCTTTTTCCCGAGGGCCAGTTGGAGCGCAGCGGGGTTCTTTTGCGATTGCAGCGCGGTTACGAATTGATTGCGCGCCACGCTAATGCGCGAGTCGTTCCGGTTTGGCTCGATCAGCTTTGGGGTTCGATTTTCTCATTCCAAGGCGGACGATTTTTCACGAAATTTCCCCGGCGCATCCCGTATCCTGTCATCATCGCCTTTGGCAAACCGCTCCAGGGCGAGGCCGCCGACAATGCGACCGTGCGTGAGGAATTACTTAAACTGGGTGAATTTTGTTTCAGCTGCCGTCCGTCATTAGATCGGCACCTTGCCGAAGAGTGTGTGCGCGGACTGAAGCGCAGACGGTTCACGACGGCGGTGATCGACGGAATCGATCATAGCCAGCTGAGCCGGTCAAAGCTGCTCGGCGCGGCAGCGGCATTAAGTCGCTATCTTCGGAAAGAATTTTCTGACAAACGAATCGCCATTGTTTTGCCTGCAAGCAAAGCATCGATGGTGGCCAACCTGGCAGTGACGCTCGCGGACAAGGTTCCTGTCGATCTTAATTTCACAGTAGGACGCGTAGCGAATGAATCTTGCTGCAGACGCGCCAACTTACGGGTCGCAATTTCAGCTACCCAATTCATGGAACGACTCAAAGATTTTCCGTGGCCGGAACGCGTTTTGAAATTGGACCAACTCATGCCGCAGTTGAAACTCCAGATCGTTTTCTGGTGGATCGTGTCGATCCTGGTTCCTGCCCGTTTGCTCTTGCGTCTGCTGCAAATTCCAAAGGAAGGCGGCCACAGAGAAGCGGTTTTGCTTTTTACAAGTGGAACCACCGGAGAACCAAAAGGCGTCGTAATCAGCCACCGCAACATCGTCGGAAATGTCTCGCAGTTTCGGCAATTGCTGGATGCACGAGAGACCGACGCCATCCTCGCGTCGCTGCCGTTCTTTCACACCTTCGGATCGACCGTCACGCTCTGGTATCCGCTCATCGAAGGTGTGCGAATTGTCACCTATCCCAACCCGCTGGAAGCGGCGAAGAACGCAGCGTTGATCGAGCAATACAAACTAACGTTCCTTCTGGCGACTCCCACTTTTCTGCGGATGTACCTGCGCAAAGCCGAACCGCACCAACTTCGCAGCTTGCGCCTCATTATCACCGGCGCGGAAAAGTTGCCGCTCGATCTTGCCAGTCATTTTGAAAAACAGTTCGAAAAAAAAGTCTTCGAAGGCTACGGGCTCACCGAGACAGCGCCGGTGGTAAGCACAAATCTGCCCGATCCGGAACCAAAAAAGCCTGGAGAGCAGGTGCAATCATCCAGCCGTTTGGGGTCGGTTGGCAGGCTGGCGCCAGGAATCGCCGCTGAAATTCGCGAACCCGAAACGGATCAAAAACTTTCGCTGTACGAAACCGGGATGCTTTGGCTGCGCGGGCCAAACATTTTCAAAGGTTATCTGCACGATCCCAAGCAAACCGCGGAAGTTCTTCGCGATGGCTGGTTGAAGACGGGCGACATCGCCCGGTTTGATGAAGACGGATTTCTTTATATCGAAGGGCGGCTGTCGCGCTTTTCAAAGATCGGCGGCGAGATGGTGCCGCACGAAACAATCGAGAGCAAAATTGTCGATCTCCTTGATTTCTCCGGGAGAGACGAGCGTCCACTGGCAGTCATGGGCGTGCAGGACGAGGCAAAAGGCGAGGCGCTCGTTCTGCTTAGCGCGGTAGATATCGATCTCGCGGAGTTGCGCAGCAAGCTTCACGAAGCGGGCGTGCCGAATTTGTGGATTCCAAAACAGATCCAGCGCGTTGAAGCAATTCCGGTCCTCGCCTCAGGCAAACTGGATTTAAAGAAATGCCAGAGACTCGCAATCGAAGGGTAAGGCGCGACTGCTTGCCCTGAGCGAAGTCGAACGGGGGCGCGCCGATTTATCAACTCGCACACAGCGATTAATTGTGCGGAGTATCTGTCGGAAGCTTCGCTACAAAATCCGTCACCAGCTCGTCAAAGCGATCCGGCTGATCGATGAACACCGCGTGCGCGGCGTCTTCGATTTTTTCGAAACGCGCATAGGGAATCTGGTTTGCCGCTGTCTGCTCGCGAGCCAGTTCGTCTGATTTCGCGGAAGCAATAATCAAGGTTGGGCACTCAATTTTCTTCAGCGCCGCCGTCCGATTCACGCCGAACATGTCGGCTACGAGCATGGCGACGCCAACGTCAGCCGGAGTTTTCATCCCAGTGCTGACCAGCCCTTCGATCGCGCCGTTGCCCGGCGGTTTACTGATAATTGCTCGCATCATGCCGCCCAAATATTCCCGTTGATGCGCCTGATAAATGGCGAACATCTTGAATTGCGCCGCCGTCTCTTGCGGACGCGCGACCATGCCGTCGGCGCCGTCGGAAACTGCCGCATCCACCAATACAATTCCAGCGAGCTCTTTGGTGCCATAGTGCTCGACGTAAGCAGCGATGTCCTGAACACCTTGCGACCATCCAATGAGAACTGGCCGCCGCACGCCCAGGCGCTCCAGCGACGTGTGCAAATCCTGCGCGCGTACCTCCGGTGTGTTGCCGGTCGTCGTCTTCGTCGATTCACCCTCCGAACGCGGATCGAAGGCAATTACCCGATAGGTTTTTGCGAACATTTCGATTTGATGGCGCCAAATGTCAGCACCTGTGCTCCAGCCGGGAATGAAGACCAGAGCAGGGCCTTCACTCGGCTTGCCCGCTTCAAGCACGCGCAAAGAGACGCCATCGGCCACGTTCACCATGCGTGAGGAGACGGCCGGCGATTCCGCGCGCCCTCGCAATGCACCGAAGCAAATGACGGCGATCAGAAGCAAAACTGGTCGAGAACTCAAGGTCATCGCGGTCCGGCAAATCACGGACGAACGGCCGGATCTTCTTCCTTCAATCGCCAGGGTGAAATTCTGCCAAAAAGATCGCGCGTCGCGCCTGCAATATCCTCGGCTTTCGAGACGCCGCTGTCGATGAGAGCACGCCCGGTACTCGCCCAAATCTTCTTCACAACGAGCGCGCCGTTTTCGCGGACGATTCGACCAAGATGCTGAACAGCTGCAGCTGTAGCCGACTTACGGATAAGTTCGGCCGGACATCGCGAAGTAAGTTCGCAGTAGCGGCGCGCGACTTCTCCCACGCGCAGTGTGAGGAACGCGTTCGCAGCGCCATTGGAGACACATTTCACCAGGAGAGCTGAGATGCCGCTCAAACCCGGAATTCCACCTTTAAGCGCCGGCACAACAGAAACCGCGAGCGGCGCGACCATTTCCCCGAGGTCAAGCGACTCAAGACCGCTGGCGACAAAAGCTGTCCCAGCGACATTCGCATACAGTCGCGTCAATTCGCGAGGCGAGGGACGCTGGACGTAAATCCGGGCGATGCGTCCGATCATTTGAATTTGAGTGAACAGGACGATGAGTCCATCCAATCGGCCGTTCTGCATCAAAGCGGTGCTTAGAAAAACTGTGCTTGCAGTTCTGCGGACGACTAAATCTGCTTGGGCTGACAGAGTTGCAACCGCCCTTTCGATTTCCTCCTTCGTGACGACCGGCAGATCGCGCGTCCGTGGATTTGCGGCGAGTCGGACACGAAGAGCCTGCAAATAGACGTCATGCTTCGGACCGGAATCTTCCTCCGGTGGGACAAGGGCGGCGGGAAGCCTTGCGTATGCGATCGCACAGTAGAGCGCGAAAAATCCAGCAGTCAGGCAAACAGCCCAGAATACGACCGTGCCGGCAACTGGATGGATTCGGTCTGCCAGCGAGATCAAGCTGGTCGCTCCTGCGACAATTAGCGAGACCAGGCAGACAGTTATCATCACAGCGAGGATAATGATCATTTTCCTCGCACCGGAATTCTGAGCAGCAGCGGCTTTCACCTCGTGACTACTGTGCACTCAGTGCAGCGGGCTTCAATCGAAAGCTAAATAAATGCCGAGGAGCAGATAACGCAATTTCGATTAGCGCCTCGCGCGAACGCACGCGAAGCTGCGCCAAGGAAATGCATAACGGCAACATTGTGACGTTAAGTCTTGCGACGGTGTCACTGCTCCTTTCTCATTCTCTGCGCGCCGAGGAAAGGCCAATGATGAAGGCGGTCGTGGCTCACGAGTACGGCGCGCCGGAAGTCTTGAAATTGGAACAAATCCCGCGACCGGAGCCGAACGAAGAAGAAGTTCTGGTGCGCGTGATTGCGAGCGGCGTCAATCCAGCCGACCCGCTCACGCTCAGTGGGAAATATGCGCGCGAATTCGGCACGCATTTGCCACTAATTCCGGGTTACGAAATCGCCGGAGTCGTAGAGAAAACGGGAGCAAACGTGACGAAACTCAAAGTGGGCGACGCGGTTTACGGTTACCCAACTTTCGGCGGCGGCTGGGCTGATTACATCACCGTCAAGGAGTGGGAAGTTGCAGTAAAGCCCAAGTCTCTCAACTTCGTGGAAGCAGCGGCGGTACCCATGGGTGCCTTGAATGCGTGGCAAGCGCTCGTCGACGTGGCGAAACTGCAGCCGGGACAAACCGTTCTCATTCACGGCGGCTCGGGCGGCGTCGGTAGTTTCGCGATCCAGATCGCAAAAGCGCGCGGAGCACAGGTCATTGCGACCGCGTCCACGGCAAACCAGGATCTTCTCAAGCAACTCGGCGCGAACGTGGCGGTGGACTACACAAAGACGAAATTTGAAGACGTTGCCAAAGATGTGGACGCGGTGCTCGATCCGGTCGGTAAGGAAACGCTGGCACGTTCCTACGGTGTGGTGAAGAAAGGCGGCATCGTCATGTCGCTCGTCGCGCGCCCCGACCCGGCTGAAATCAAGAAGCGCGGCATTCGCGGCGCGGGTATCTCTGTTCATCCCGATTCTGAAGATTTGGGAGAGATCGCCCAACTGATCGACGCCGGAAAGATCAAACCAATCGTGACGCAGGTTCTGCCGTTGAGTGAAGCGATCGCAGCCCAACAACAGGCTGCGACCCATCATACTCGCGGAAAAGTTGTGCTCCGGATTGCAGACGAGCCGAAAGCTTGACGCTGCGCGCGGGCGTTTGAAGTTCGTCCATCATGAAAAAGACGTTCCTGGCAATTTCTTCCGCCGGTCCCAATCGTGATTTCTCCAAGGCCACACGCGAGCAGCCTTTTTGGGATGAGCACGCGAAGTTCATCGATCAACTCGTTGAAGACGGTTTAATTCTGATGGGCGGCCCTTTGGTCGATGAAGGCGGCTCACTGCTGGTCTTCAATGCTGGAGATGAAAACGAAGTGAGAGAGAAATTGAAAAACGATCCCTGGGCCGAGCACGGCATCCTGAAACTTGAGAGCGTAAAACGCTGGGAAATCTTTATCGATAATAGGAAGTAAGGGCTCAGTGTGTCGGGAAGGCTTCATCGCCCTTCAAGATGCATCGGGTAGGACACGACCATAGCCTGCTCGCCGCGGCGAGGGCGCGCCGAATGAACTTCGAGCGATTACAGCGCGCCGTGGCGAACCTTTTCGTCGATCGACAGGTAATCGTTCCGCGGCGGACTGAAAGTATCTAACACACGCGTCGGTAATATCGTTTCCACGCCGTGCGGCACATCGCTCGCGAGATAGAAAGAATCGCCGGTTGAAAGCTCATGCGGCACGCCGTCAACAATGAGTCGCATTTGTCCTTCGAGAATGTGCACGATCTGCTCCTGCGGATGCGAGTGCGCAGGCATGGTACTCCCGGCTGCCAGCGTCGCCATCATCTGATACATCGTCTTTCCATGCGCGACGGTCCGGCGCGTGATGCCGGGACAAATTTCAATTGCTGGATTTTCTCGTTTCATCTTCAGGATCTTACTGTAGCAGCGGCTGTGTACTCGCGAAAGCTTTCGGAGTGTCAGCCGGATAACAAAAAGTTGCTCTTGCGAATGTTCCTTCTTCGATTTTCGAACTTGTGACTCGCCACTGATTACTGGCAGAATCCGCCGATGAAAATATTAACGCCATTAATCACAATTCTGTTCGCGGCACTGATCGCGACTCCCTCGTTTGCGCAAACAACCTCCGCGTCGCCCGCGGGTACATCCAGCTCGGGTGTAGCTCAATCAGCAGCTCCAGGCGGCCAGCCGAATCAGCAGGAGATGATGAAACAGATGATGGAGCTGTCGAAGCTCAACGAGAACCACAAGCTTCTCTCCAGCCTCGACGGCAATTGGAATTACACTATCAAGTTCTGGATGAATCCCGATCCGAACGCCAAGCCGGAAGAATCAAAGGGCACCGCCGTCAGGAAATCGATCATGGACGGTCGTTTCTCTATCATGGATGTGACTGGCAAGATGGAAATGCCCGGCCCCGACGGTAAGAAAAAGGAAATGACGTTCAAAGGGCATGGAATCGAGGGCTACGATAATGTGAAAAAGAAATTCGTCGGCTCATGGATCGATAACATGGGCACGGGCATCATGTTCTCAGAGGGCGATTACGATCCGACGACCAAAACGTTCACTTACACTTCGGAGTTCGAAGCGATCCCGGGAATGAAACAACAAATCCGCGAAGTAATGAAGATCGTCGACAACAACCATATGGCCTTTGAATGGTACGAAAATCAGGGCGGCCAGGAAAAGAAGACGATGGAGATCAATTACACACGCGCGGGCAAGAAATAGCGCAGCTTTACTTTGATTCACGCGAGAGTCACGACAGTAATGTCGTGACTCTTGCATTTCGCGTGAAAGATCGGCGTCTGGGAAGCCTCGCCCGCATGGCTTCGTCTCTACCCTTTCAGTCCGAGGAAACGACGAACCGATTGCCTTCGCTGTCCTTGAACATCGCATAGGTGCCCCAGGGTTGTTTTTGCGGCGGGCCTTCAAATTCCACGCCGCGGTTCTTCAGCTGTTCATACGTCTTGTCGATGTCATCGCACGTGTACGACATGTTCATGAATGAGCCGATTCGCTTTTCGTCGCCTTCGGCCGTGAACAATACAACGCGTGTTTCCGCTTTCGGAATTCGCAATTCGATCCAGCGCTGCTTCTCGTCGAAGGGTTGATCGGTGATGATCGCGAACCCAAGTTTCTCCGTGTAAAAATCCAAGGCCCGATTTTGGTCGGCGACTGGAATGCTGACGAATTTAATTTGCTTGATCATGATGTGACGAACCTAATGTGATCGACACGTTCGCGTCCAGGAGCGAGCCGCTTGTAGGTTCAGAAAGTGCTGTCCATTTATCGGTATAGCTGATAAACGAACCTATGCCGCGCTTCCGCCAAACCATTCCCCTCGACGATTACGTTTTCGATGTCCTGATGCGCGATCTAATCGGGCACGATCAGCAACCAGCCGCTTATCTGGTTTATTTGTATCTTTATGGCCAGGCCGCGCGGAAGAATTGGAAACGAGTCGTCGCGAGCGTACGAACGCTTGCCGACGCAACCGGCCTTTCCAAAAGCGCCATCCAAACCGCTCTCGCAAACCTGCGCCGCCGCGAATTGATCGTCACCACACGCGACCACGCCACCGCCACTTCGCGCCATCGCGTGCTCCGCCACTGGCGCAGTTAGTCATTGTAGCCTCCTCGCTGTGTCGAGGCGCGCTCCGCCGACATCGTCCAGCGCGCTAGTTCGTTACAAACGGTGGCGGTGCCATTCCCTCAACGCAGCTTGCATCAAGATTTTTTGCGTCACCTTTGCCGAGAAATTCGATCGCGATCCGATCGACACAACCAGGATCCTTTAGGCCGTCATCACCGTGGCCGGCCTCTGCAATAATGATATGTCTGCTGTTCCGCAAATGTTTGGCCACCTCTTCGCCGTACTTTGGCGGCGTGACCGGATCCATGTTGCCGGAAAAAATCAGCACCGGCGCGTTTGAAGATACCGGCTCGAGAAAATCGGTTGGAATCTCACCGCGCGGCCACATCCCGCAGGCGCGCGTTTGCTGAAACACGCGATAATTTCCGAACGGGTTACCCGCGGTCAGCTGCGCCGCTTCCTCCCGATTAATGAACGGGACGTCTTCCGCGCACGTCACCGACAAATACATTCCGTCCGCAACGAAATCAGGGATGGAAGGGGCAACTGCTTGCTGGAGAAAGGGCACGAAATCTCCATTAGCCGCATGATGAACAATCATGGGGAGCCGGGCGGCCTGGTCGCGTCGATACATCCAGGTCCTGATTTTTTCCGCGAAGACACCGCGCTGAATTTCGACTATCGTCGACACGGACTTGCCGGGCGGAAAATATTCCACGCGCGCCGGCTGTTTCTCCAATTGCGCCAGCACGTTGTTCCAGTCATCGCGAATTTGCGGGAAAGCCGCATGACATGCAGAGTCCTGTTCGCATTCACTCAACAACAAATCCATCGCGCGCGCGGCGGACTCGGAATGGTGTAACGGCATTTTCAAATCAGTCGGCGCAACCGCCAGGAGAATCGCGCTGCGCACGTGGTCGGGATGCCGCCGCATATAGACCAACGCCGCTTGCGTTCCGTACGACCCACCAAAAAGATTGATCCTGTCATAACCGAGCCACGTGCGCACGTCGTCGAGATCATCCATTGCAATGGACGTTGTGTATTTCGTCAGGTCCGCGCGCTTCTCGAGCGCGTGACGCATTTCCTTCACGTAATCGACTGGAAACATTTCGCTCAGGTAATACTGCGGCGTTTTCTCCCGAGAAATTGAAAGGCGATTTGATTTCCCGGTGCCGCGCTGATCGACACACACGACATCGCGCCCGCGGCGATATTCTTTGCCCGGCCCGGCGTAAAAATCTGCTCGGTCTACCGACGATGCGCCCGGACCGCCCGCCAGATCGAACAGCGGCTCCGCTTTTGTCTTTTGATCGAGTGCCGGAAGGACGACGATGTTTAAATCGATCGTTCGACCACTGCGCGTCTCCCGGTTTTCAAAAACCGTCAGCTTTCCGCAAAACAATTCCTCATCAATTCCGACTAACCGACACGGCTTCAACTTTGACAAACCGCCCGGCAGGCGATGCTTGGCGCAACCGCTCGCATCGAGGAGGATCAAGACGGCGGCGCTCGTCATCAGCAAGATGGAACAAACGCAGCGGAGTCCGCGCACCGGGCATCTTATTGCGCGCGCACAAGGTCGCGCAAATCCAAAGCTGAACTCAGGCGATGTCCGGCATCGCGAACCCGATCGCTTTCAATTCTGCGGCAAGCAACTTTGCCTGCTCTTTCGTAAGCTCGACCAGAGGCGGGCACGCGGGACCACTCCGGATCGTTCCTGTAGATCGCAATCGCCTGCTTCAAGGCTGCGATCGTGGACGGAAACTTCCTGCTGCTGAACACCTCACGCACGGCATTTAATTTCGATTGTTGTTGATCGGCGTTATCTGCGTCACCCGCGGTGTTCCACTGTCTGTACAGCTTGTGAATCGCTGCTGGATTCACGTTGGCCGTTGCAGAAATGGTGCCCACACCGCCATTGCGCATATTGGCCAGCAAGAACGACTCGCTTCCGACAAACACGTCGAAACCATTTTCGGCAAACGCATCGAGAAAAATTTTGGTGTTGTTCCAATCGCCCGAGCTGTCTTTCATCCCGGCGATCGCGTTTGGATAAGCTTTCAGGAGGCGCTCGACCAATTTTGGTGTGATACCGACGATGGCCACGGGTGGAATATGGTAGAGGTAAATTTTCAGACGCGTATCGCCGACACGCTGCACCACTTCGCTGAAGTAACGGTAAAGACCTTCTTCGCTGACGTCCTTATAATAAAACGGCGGCAGCATCAGCACACCGGCACAACCGTGTCTTACCGCATGCGTCGTGAGTTCGACTGTCTCGGCGATCGAGCAGCAGCCGGTGCCCGGCATCATTCGGGACGGATCGATCCCGGCCGCGACGACGGCGTCGAGCAACGTGGATCGCTCTTCGGCTGCCATCGAGTTCGCCTCGCTATTGGTGCCAAACACGGCCAGCCCGCAGTCCTGTGAAAGTAACCATTGGCAATGCCTGATGAATCGTTCGCAGTCAGGCGAAAGATCGGCCTTGAACGGGGTTACGACTGGCGCCAGTACGCCGCGGATGCGTTGACTCATGGTTCCTCTTTAATCGAGCATCTGGAATCCAGCATCCAATATCGGGAATCCAGCGTCCGGCATCGCCAAAAGAAAGCCGAAGATGCAAGCAACGTATTTGTCGCAGTCAACGCCCGCGAGTGCAGGATTGTGTCGATCGTTGCTCGTGATTGTGTTCCGAGTTACACGGTCCCCATGCGTCGTCGTAAGCGAACACCGCTGCGTTTATCCGAACCTAAATTGCACCATAACGTTTACGTCGTTCTACTCTCCAAAGCTGCGCTGAAGGATTTCTCCATCATGCGGCGCAATCCGGCGCGTGATCCAGTTAAACCGGCCGTCTACGTTGGAATGACGGGATTGCCGGTGGATCACCGATTTGAAAATCACAAGAACGGATACAAATCGGCCCGACTGGTCAGGAAATATGGTGTTCGATTATTGCCGGAGCTATACGAGCATCTGAACCCGATGCCGTACGAATATGCCGTTCAAATGGAAAAGGACCTGGCCGACGACCTGCGCGCTCAAGGCTACGCCGTTTGCGGCGGAACTTGAGGAACTTGCGAGTCGGCGTCGTGGTTATTCGGCGACCACGAGTTTTCGAACCAGCGCCGGTAATTCTTCCAAACTACTAAGAACGTAGTCGGCTTTCTTTTCGTACTCGCGCGGATTTGCAAAACTTCGGTCGGGGATCGCGGCGACGCGCATCTTCGCTGCCTTGGCCGCGGCGACGCCGGGAAGCGCGTCCTCAACAACAAGGCATGCGTCAACAGGGATTCCAAGGTTGTCCGCTGCGCGCAGATAGATGTCGGGAGCGGGTTTGCCGCGTTCAACTTCTTCGCCGGTAATGATGACCCCAAAGAATCCGGTCAGCTGATGTCGATCCAGGAATGGTCGCGCCGACGCGCCGACTGAGCTTGTGGCAACGGCGAGGCGCAGTTTCATCTGCCGCAGTTCCTGCAATACTTCTTCGACATGAGGAAACAGACCGACTCGATTCGCAAAGAACTCCGTCGCGATCTCACCGCGACGCCGCATCATTTCCAAAGTGGGCGCGGAAAGGCCAAAGGCTTTCTTGTAAAACTCGATCGCGAGCCGGTAGTTCACGCCGACTACGTTCTGATGGTATTCACCGCAATACGTGGCGCCGTACTCGGCGAGTAGTCTGGCGTCGATCTGGTTCCACCACGGCTCGGAGTCGGCGAGGACACCGTCGAGATCGAAGATTATGGCGGATAGCATCACAGAAGTTGAGATGTTCAACCCAGATCAAAAGGAAGCAAACGTCGAACGCCCAACGCTCAACTCTGAATTCGGCCGTGGAACACACGTGCGGGTTGCGGATTTGTGCGACTCCTCGCCTTCATCCTCTCCTCGAACGAGGAGGAGAGGAGAAACCGCGTTGCGAGTTTCGGGTTCACAGAAGACAGTGGCCGCACTTTCATGGGTTCCAAACGTAGGAGCATTGCGGCCGACACGGCCGCCGCTACAGCGTGGAGTGCACGCAAGGCCGCGGTCAGCGCTCGCGGCTACAGTTCGATCATTTTCGTCCTCGCGATTGTTTTGGAACTTGGGCAGGCGCACGTACGCGCCGGCGAGTTCGATTCGATTCTGCGCTGGCGAAACATTGGACCTTACCGCGGCGGGCGGACGCGCGCGATCGCAGGAGTTCCATCGCAGGCGAATGTCTTTTATATGGCGCCGGTGAACGGCGGCGTTTTTAAATCGATCGATTACGGTCGGACGTGGCAACCGATTTTCGATGATCAGCCGACGGCGTCGATTGGCGCGATTGCGGTCGCGCCATCAAATCCAAACATCGTTTACGCCGGGAGTGGTGAAGGATTGCATCGGCCGGATCTTTCAGTCGGCGACGGCATTTATAAATCGAGTGATGCCGGCAGGACGTGGACGCATCTCGGATTGCGCGACGGTCAGCAGATCGCGCAGTTGGTGGTCGATCCGAAAAATCCGGACCGCATCTTTGTTGCAGTAGCCGGTCACCCGTACGGGCCTAACGAAGAACGCGGCGTTTATCGATCGCTCGACGGCGGAAAAACCTTCGAAAAAGTTCTGTATCGCGATGAAAACGTCGGCGCGAGCGATGTGCAGATCGATCCGAATAATCCGCAGATTGTTTACGCTGCGCAGTGGGAATCACGCGAAGGGCCGTGGGAAAATGGAGTATTTAACGGAGACGGCGGCGGCATTTTTAAATCCACCGACGGCGGCAAGACATGGCGACAATTAAGCAAAGGTCTGCCAGGCAACATCGTGCAGGCGAACCTGGCGATCGCGCCGATCGCGCCAAAAACCTTGTTTGCCGCGGTTCGGACAAAAACCATCGCGAAACTTTATCGCTCGGACGATGCTGGCGAAACCTGGAGTGGAACAACTGATGATCCGCGGCCGGGACTTGGAATCGGCGGTGGCGATCTCCCCGTGGTGCGGTTTGATCCCAAAAATTCGCAGATCGTTTACTCGGCCAGCGTGGTTTGTTGGAAATCGACGGACGGAGGCAAAACGTGGGAAGGCTGGCGCGGCGCACCCGGGGGGGACGATTATCAAAATGTTTGGATCAATCCGAGCAATCCCGACATCGTTCTTCTCGGTTCGGACCAGGGCGCGATCGTCACTGTGAATGGAGGCAAGAGCTGGAGCTCGTGGTATAACCAGCCCACTGCGCAGTTGTATCACGTTAGCGCTGACAACGCGTTTCCGTACCGGCTTTACAGCGGACAACAGGAGAGCGGTTCGGTGGGAATCAAAAGCCGCGGCGATGAAGGCGAAATCACATTCCGCGATTGGAAGCCGGTCGCGGCCGAGGAATATGGTTACGTTGTCGCCGACCCGCTGGATCCAGACATTATCATCGGCGGCAAGCTGACGCGATTCGATCGCCGCACCGGTCAGGCGCAAAATATACTTCCAGTGCCGGTGCAAACAGAAGACTTCCGGATGTTGCGGACCGAGCCGATTGTCTTTTCGCCGCTCGATCCGCACTTGCTCTTCTTCGCCGGAAACACGCTTTGGCAAACACCCGATCGTGGCGACCATTGGGAAAAGATCAGTCCTGATTTATCGCGGCCGAATTACGAACTGCCGGCGAGCATTGGGAAATACAAAGAAGATGCAACAAAGCAGGCCCATCGGCGCGGCGTGATTTACACCGTTGCGCCGTCGCCGCTCGACGCGAACCGGATCTGGTGCGGGACCGACGATGGTTTGATTCATCTCACGACCGATGCCGGAAAAACCTGGACCAACGTGACGCCTCCAGGCATTTCGGCGTGGCAGAAAATTTCGTTGATCGAAGCCGGACATTTCGATTCGAACACCGCTTACGCAGCAGTAAACACGATGCGGATCGACGATCTGCGGCCCCACATTTTTGCTACGCACGATGGCGGCAAAACGTGGACGGAGATCACAAAGGGCATACCGGCCGGCCAAATCGTCAACGCAGTTCGCGAAGATCCGGACCGGAAAGGGCTCCTGTTCGCCGGAGCCGAAACAGGCGTTTACGTCTCGTTCGATGACGGCGCGAACTGGGAATCGCTGCGATTGAATCTGCCAGCGAGTTCCGTGCGCGATCTTATTATTAAGAACGACGATCTCATCGTGGCGACGCATGGTCGCGGTTTTTGGGTACTCGACAACATCACGCCACTTCGGCAACTCGATCGGCTCGAGGGCGGGCCGGTTCCAACGTCATCGCGCGGTGATGGAGCCGGCGCGCCCCCGCGCCGGTCGGACGTGATATTGTTTAAACCGCAAACTGCGTTGCGCGTTCGCGCGAACCTGAACCCCGACACGCCGTTGCCGCCGGACGAACCGGCCGGCGAAAATCCACCGGACGGCGCGATGATCGATTATTTTCTTTCGAAAGAGGCGCGTGGCCCGGTAACAATCGAGATCAAAGACGCTAAAGGCCAGTCAGTTCGAAAATATTCGAGCGCGGATGTGCTGGTCGAGGCGAATCCAAAGCGGCTCAAAATCCCGAGCTACTGGATTCGGCCGCTGCAATCGCTTTCCACGAAAGCAGGCCTGCATTGGTTTCTGTGGGACATGCATTACACCCCGGTCCGGGATGTGGAACCGGAGTTTCCGATTTCTGCGACGTATCGCAACACGGCACCGGCGGCGACATCACCATGGGCCGCACCCGGTGATTACATGGTTACGTTAACGGTTGACGGGAAAACTTTCAGCCAAACGCTGGCTGTCGCAATGGATCCGCGCGTTAAAGCGTCGGGCGCCGACCTTCGGGAACAGTTCGATCTCTCGTGGAAGTTGTATCAACTGCGGCTCAAGCTGGCGCCGATCGGCAAGAAGTTCGACGGAATCGCCGAGCAATTAACGAAACTCAGAGCAAAGGCCGCGGAGCGAGCTGACGTCACGCAAAAACTGGAGGCGTTTGCTCAAACATTCGTGAAGTTCGGGCCGCCGCATCCGCGACCAGGCGCTCCGCCCTCGCTTTTCATTTTGGAATCGACGACGCGCCTGTTCAACGAGATCGAACGCGCAGACGCCGCGCCGACAGCCGCAGTCAAGGCCGTTGTCGCGGATCTGGAGATAAAAGTCGGGCCGATGATGGATGCATGGCACAACTTACTCGAATCCGATCTTCCCGCGCTGAATCAGCAATTGAAGCAAGCGGGATTTCCCGAAATCAAAACAGAAGGATGAACAGTTGAGGCGTGGAGAAGGTAAAGGCGCGAGCCAACCGGGGTCTGCACCGGCGGATACAGCTTTTTATTACCGCCAGTGACGATGAGAACGCCAGTAAGCGTGTCGACCATAGAATCGGTGCGTT
>Ga0209267_1000188_pt1 | contig 44640 bp, 38 predicted proteins | sample GraSoiAngelo_137_FD_185894 | JGI IMG/M metagenome (GOLD analysis project Ga0209267, IMG submission 185894) | Grasslands soil microbial communities from the Angelo Coastal Reserve, California, USA - 14_0929_09_30cm (SPAdes) (version 2) | ecosystem: Environmental > Terrestrial > Soil > Grasslands ... | reverse complement strand
GAGGTCCGAAGCACGGCGCCGAGCAGCTGCTTGACGAGCGCCGACTCGGTGATCCCTGCGCGCTCCGCGATCCTTCGAAGCACCGCCTTGATCTCCGAAGTCACCCGACAGTTGATGAAAGCATCCGCTCTCAACAGTGCGATCCAGCGATCCAGATCGAGGATGATGAGCCCGTTCCGCGGAGCCCGAGGACTTAGCTTCGATAGTTCACGGGGCAGACCAGCTCCGTTCATTGGCTGTGAGCAAGCCTCGGACATGATCCCGAAGGCCCACGGCGACTTTCAGCATGGCCCGGACTTCGGCCTGGCCCGGCGATACGGCCCGTTCGCCGTGGTTAATCGCCCGGGCGATCTGGTTGAGGTTACGGCCGATTGCGGCGAGCTCCGCCACGGACTGCTTCAGCGCGACGTACTCCGCTTTTGGCACAGGCGCGACGTCGCGAAGGTGTGGGCGCACGAGAAGCGAGACATAGGTTGCCGACGGCATCCGCCGAGCCTGGGCACGTTCCCTGAGCAGCACCCAGTCCTCCGGCTTAAGCCGTAGGGTGACCCGGGCGTTGCGATTGACTCGGTCCGGCGGCATTGACACCGGCCGCTCCCCAGGGCCGCGGTCCGAAGCGCATTCTCGAGCAGTTCGTTAACGAGCGCGGACTCTGTAATGCCCCGCCGCTCGGCGAGTGCGCGGACGTGCGTCTTTCTCTGCGAAGTCACGCGGCAATTGATGAAGGCGTCTGACGTCACGACGGTCATGATCTGACGGCAGCAGCGGGTTGCCAACCCGAGAATTGGGGTCCTTTCACCGGGGAAACGAGCGCAGTAGTTCTATCTGGTCGCTTCCACAGTGACCCGCGGGCGTGGCGGCAGAGGTGAGTCTTGGGGGGAAAGACCCCAAATACTTCGCGTGACTTTTGCTGCGGACTCGACCAATGATCCGGCACCCCATCCGCAAACCCTCGGGAGAGCTTCCTGGAGCCGGCGCTGCGGCTCGATAATGCTCAGGCGCAGGCGACTGCCGGATCAGATCGGCCATGCTGTCGCGTACAATGCGTTTCCTTGCAGCCAGCACCTGCCCTTTCCAAACAGGAGACTGCACAGATGCGCACCGCTTACGCGCTGCTCGCCGCGATCGCTCTTTTTCCCTTGTCGGTTTTCGCTGCAGCTCCCGGGGACCTTCGCACGATGGCTCACAGTGCCTATGAGTGGTACGACGAGGCCTATCCCGTCGCGGCCAGCAGTCTGGGGGATCACCGCTTCCACGCGCGCCTCACCGACTACCGAATGAGCGAGGTGGTACGGCGCCGCCAGCACGTCAGCGACCTGCTCGCGCAAGTCCGCGAACTCGCAACCGACGGGTGGAGCAAGGACGACCGCATCGATCGCGTGCTCTTTGAATCGCAACTGGCGTCGATGGACTTCTTCGGCCGGAGGCTCAATCCCGAGGGCTCGAATCCGCAGCTCTACGTCGACGAGTGCTCGAATTCGATCTTCACTCTGTTGCAGAAAGAGTACGCGCCGCGTCGCACACTCGCGCTCGCGGCGATGAGCCGCCTCGAGCAGATGCCCGCGCTCCTCGAGGTCGCGCGCACGAACCTGACGGAGCCGGTCAAGCTCTATGCGTCGCTCGCGATCGAGTCTGCCCGCGGCGGCGATGACTTGTACGGCGTGAGCCTGATGACGCTGGCAGACGGTCTCTCGCGGGCCGAGAGCGCCCGTTTGGTCAAGGCGCGGGACGGCGCGGTCAAGGCGTTACACGACTTCGCCGATTGGCTCGAGACCGGCCTTCCCAAGATGCCGGACTGGCGACCGATGGGTGCGACGAGCTACAACTATCTCCTCAAGCGCGTCCTGCTGCTGCCGCTCGATGCCCACGACGTGGCGCATCTCGGCGAGATCGAGCTCGCGCGCTACCGCGCCCTCGAGGCGATGCTCAAGGATCCGAGCCTCGCCTCCCCCGACCCGGCGCGGGCGAAGCACATACCGAAAGACCAGGCCGAGTTCCTCGCCGCTTACGAGTCGCGCCTCAAGGAGATCGTCGAGTTCTTGCGAGCCAATCGTCTGGTCACGATCCCGGACTACATGGGGCCCTTTCAAATCCGCCAGCTTCCTGAAGCATTCAAGCCGACGAGCCCCGGCGGTTTCATGAATCCACCGGGCGTCTACGACCAGGATCCCGGCGGCTTCTACTACATCCCGACGTATAACCCCAAGAGCGGCAACTTCTACATCCGCGCGGCCATCGAGGATCCGCGTCCGATCCTAGGCCACGAGGGCATTCCCGGGCACTTCCTGCAGATATCGATCGCGAATCACGTCCCGAGCGAGATCCGGCGCATGCAGAGCGACAGCGTCTTCGCGGAAGGCTGGGCGCTCTACGGAGAGGAGATGCTGATGCGTGAAGGGTTGTATCCGGATAACTCGCCAGCCCAGGGCCAGATCCTCAGGCTCAGCCGTTATCGTGCCGCGCGCATCGGAGTCGACGTCAACCTGCACACCGGTCGATGGAGCTTCGAGCAGGCAGTGAAGTACTTCATGGAAGCCGGTGGCCTCGACCGCGAAGCGGCCGAGGGCGAGGCGGCGGGCGCGGCGTCCAGCCCCTCGCAGAAGATCTCGTACATCACGGGCAAGTGGCAGATCATGAGGCTGCTGGGGCGCTATCGGGACCGGGAAGGAGCAAATTTCCGCCTCGGCGCATTTCACGATGAGCTGATCAGCTACGGAACCCTGCCGCTCTCGGTTATCGAATGGCTGATGTTCGATGACGAGAGTTCCGTGCGCGAGGCAATCAAGTAGCGCGCCACGCTGGTGTCCCGCCCCGCTGATTCGTGACCCAGACCCCCAGACAGTTGGCTATATGACACCTCCAAAGAACAGCATAGTTGTCGGCGACAGTATTCGGGGCATCAAAACCCTGCCAGATGACTTCGTCCATATGATTCTGAGCGACATACCATACGGCATCGGGGCCGACGAGTGGGATGTCCTTCATGACAACAGCAATGGCGCGTTTCTGGGAAGTAGTCCGGCGCAGCAGAAAGCTGGCGCGGTCTTCAAGAAGAGAGGGAAGCCGATCAACGGTTGGTCGGACGCCGACCGAGCGATCCCACGGCAGTACTATGAATGGTGTTCACGGTGGGCATCCGAATGGCTCCGCGTATTAAAGCCCGGAGGCACGGCGATTCTATTTGCAGGGCGGAGATACATGCACCGGTGCATCACCGCTCTTGAGGATGCTGGTTTCAGCTACAAGGACATGCTCGCGTGGATGCGCGACCGAGCGCCGCACCGTGCTCAGCGCCTGAGCGTCGTCTACGAGCGCCGTGGCGCCCTACAAGCCGCCGCGACTTGGACTGGTTGGCGAGTCGGTAACTTACGCCCCACATTTGAACCGATCTTGTGGTTTGCAAAACCATACAAGATTGGTACGACAATCGCAGACAATGTACTCGCCCACGGCGTTGGAGCCTTCAACGAGGAAGCGTTTGTTCGCTATGGACGGAGTCCGGACAACGTGCTGGCGTGTGGCTTCGAGCCGGGCGAGTCGGGGCTGCATCCGACACAGAAACCGGTCAAGCTCATGCAGGCGCTGATAGAGCTAGCGACGCTCGAAGGTCATCTTGTGCTGGACCCTTTCTGCGGAAGCGGGAGCACTCTCGTAGCGGCAAGGAACCTGAGAAGAAAGTACCTTGGGTTCGAGATTAATAGAGAGTACGCGAGAGTCGCGGAAGAACGGCTCGTCGACCGGCTCTGCGGCGATCACGAGGCCCGGCGTATCGAATGCAATGGATAGAACCGAACGGTTCTACAAGATCGACCAGCTGCTGAAGGACAGCAAGGTCGTGTCGTTTGCGAGACTCCAGGAGTGGGTGGGGGTCTCCCGGGCAACTCTCAAACGCGATCTCGTCTACATGCGCGATCGGTTCAACGCGCCGATCGAATATGTTCGCGCGGGCAACGGGTATCGCTTCGGGAAGCCCCGGGCGGGGCCAAGGTATGAGCTCCCAGGTCTCTGGTTCAATGCTACCGAGATCTACGCCCTGCTGACGACGCTGCAGCTCCTCAGCAATCTCCAACCTGGCCTGCTGGACGGGCAAGTCCCAGCACTCGTGGAGCGACTGCACGGGATCCTCGGACGCGGCGATCGTTCCTGGCAGGAGATCCAGAAACGCATCCGCATCTTTCAGCCCGAGCGCCGGGGAGCGGACGCCGGCTGGTTCAGCGTCATCGCGGCGGCACTCTTAAAGCGCTCGCGACTCTGGATCCGCCACTACAACCGCACCGAGAATCGCGTCACCGAGCGTGAGGTCTCCCCGCAGCGCCTGGTGCACTATCGCGATAACTGGTACCTCGATGCCTACTGCCATCTGCGGGAAGACCTCCGGAGCTTCGCGGTCGATGCGGTTCAAAGCGCGATCCTGAAAGACGGGAAGGCCAGGGACATCCCGAAAACCGAACTCGACCAGTACCTCGGCAGCGGCTATGGAATCTTCGCCGGCCGGAAAGTCGAATGGGCGACCCTGAAGTTCACGGCCCGCGCGGCCCGCTGGGTCTGCGCGCAGCGCTGGCATCCGGATGAGCGCCATCGCGTGGAGAAGGACGGCAGTTACCTGCTCGAGATCCCCTACGCCGACGATCGCGAGCTCGTCATGGAGATCATGAAATTCGGGCCCGACGTCGAAGTGCTCGCCCCGCCGTCACTGCGCAAGCGGGTTTCCGATCTCCTCAAAGAGGCCGTGCGACGCTACGACTGAAGGCTCACGCCCTGAGCTACCTCCCCTCCCATACTGGCGTCCATGGAAACGAAAGGGGGCGCCCATGGGACAGGTCCATGAAATCGCGGAGTCGCTGACCGCGTTAAAGCTCGGCGAGCCACAGACTCATGTCGACCTCACCCTCTTTCCGCTGATCGGGGCTCTGGAAGCGGCGCCGGGCTACGTGCTGCTGGACGAGGCGCTCGAGCGCCACCTGGTGCACGTCACCGAAGTGTCCGCAGGCGGGCGGGTGCCGGAGCTCGCGTTTGAGAACTCATCCGATGAGACCGTGCTGCTGGTGGACGGGGATGAGCTCGTGGGCGCCAAGCAAAACCGCGTCGTGAACCTCTCCATCCTGGTCGCCGGCGGGAAGAAGCTCGTGATCCCGGTGTCCTGCGTCGAGCAAGGGCGTTGGGTCTACCGGAGTGCCGAATTCCAGGCGGCCCATCGCGCGCTCTTTGCACGGGCGCGCGCCCGCAAGGCCCAGAGCGTCTCGGACTCCTTGCGCTCGCGCGGTGAGCGGCGGGCGAACCAGTCCCAAGTCTGGGCGGACGTCGCCGACAAGGCTTACGCCTGTCGCGTCGAGTCCGAGACGCTCGCGATGTCCGACATCTACGTCGAAATCGCAGCGCAGCTCGATGACTACGTGGGCGCCTTTCGCGCGCTGCCCGGGCAAAGAGGCGCCGTGCTCGCCATCGGTGGCAAGGTCATCGGCCTCGAGCTGTTCAACTGCCCCACCGCCTTCTCGCGGTATCTCGAAAAATTGGTGCGCGCCTACGCGCTCGATGCCATCGAGACGCCAGCGCTCGAGCCGCGGGTGCCCTCGGCCACGGACGCCCAGGCCTTCCTCGATCTGGTCTGGGCCACGCACGCCGAACGGTTTCCCGCACTCGGTGAAGGGGACGACGTCCGGCTCACCGGCGCGGGGCTCGCCGGGGGCGCCCTCCTTGCGGACGGCCGGCTCGTACACCTGGCGGCCTTCGTGGTGCCGTAGGAGGATACGCGTGGCCTGGTCAAGCGGCTTTCTGGGTTTGGTCCTCGGGGCAACGCTCTCCGGGCTGTACGCACGCATCGCACTGAAGCGGCTGCGGCGCGAGGTGGAGAGCTGGCGCTCCAAGCACGAGTCGCAGCAACTCGAACGTTCACGCCTCACCTCCGTAGCCGAGCGCGTTCCAGCCCTCGAGGGACGCATCGAGTCGCTCCTGGCCGAACTGACAGGCGTCAGGTCCATGAATGTCGAAGTCCAGACACGACTGCAGGAGCAAGCTCGCGCGCACGAAGAAAAGATCGCGGCGCTCACCGATGTACGTGGCGACATCGATGAGGGCCTGAAGACGCTCACCGCCGAAGCTCTGCTCGCCAACCAGGGTGCGTTCCTCGAGCTGGCCAACCAGGTGTTCGAGAAGCACAAGGTCGGCGCCGACGCCGAGCTCATGGCCCGGCAAGCGGCGGTCGCGGAGCTCATCTCCCCGCTCCAGGACATGCTCCAGAGCTATCGGCAGCAGATCGAGCAGCTCGAGCGCAATCGCTCGGAAGCCTACGGGGCGCTCTCCGGGGAGCTCAAGGCGGTCGCCGAAACCCAGCACGCGGTGCGCGCGGAGACCTCGAAGCTGGTGCAGGCGCTGCGGGCCTCGCCCAAGACCCGCGGGCGCTGGGGTGAGCACACCTTGCGGAACGTCCTGGAGCTATCGGGCTTGAGCGCGCATTGCGACTTCTCGACCGAGGAGAGCTTCTGCCGGGGTGAGGATCCGCTACGCCCCGACACCGTCATCCGCCTCCCGGGCAACCGTCACCTGGTCGTGGACGCCAAGACCTCGATGTCCGCGTATCTCGATGCCGTCGATGCCCTCGACGATGTGGAGCGCGAGCGCTGTCTCGCCCTTCACGCCGTGCAGCTGCGCGCGCACATGAAGAAGCTCGCCGCCAAGGCCTACTGGGATGGGCTCACGGTGACGCCGGATTTCGTCGTGATGTTCGTGCCGGGGGATAACTTCTATGCCGCAGCCCTCGAGCGCGATCCCGCGCTCTTCGAGGACGCCGCGGCGCAGCGCGTGATCATCGCCACCCCCTCGACGCTCATCGCGCTTGCCAAGGCCATCGCGTTCGGCTGGCGTCAGGAAAAAGTCGCCGAGAACGCGCAGCACGTCCACGAGCTCGGCCGTGAGCTCTATCGGCGCATCACCGTCATGGCGGAGCATATCCAGAACTGTGGCAGCGCACTCGGCAAGTCTGTGAAATGCTTCAACGAGTTCATCGGGAGCCTCGAGCACTCTGTCATGCCCCAGGTACGAAGGTTCAACGAGCTTGAGGTCGAGGGCACGGCTGCGGAGATCCCGGTGCTCGGGCACATCGAGATCGAGCCGCGGCTGCTGCGGGTAGACCGCGACTTCGCAGATCAGCTCGCGGTGAGCGCGAACTCGAGCACGGACGCTAAGAGCCTCCCCGCGAGCGCAGCGTAAGGAAGAGGTTTTCGTGGCGACATCTGCGGGTAGGGGAGTTCGGCCCGAGAAGCTCGGCCTGGCGCTTTCCGGGGGCGGGTTCCGCGCGTCTCTGTTCCATCTCGGGGTACTGCGGCGGATGGCGGAGCTCGACATCCTGCGCGACGTGGAGGTGCTCTCTACCGTGTCCGGCGGCTCTATTGTCGGCGCGCTCTACGTGTTGTTCCTCAAGAAGCAGATCGACACGCGCGGCAACCTCACCCGCACCCATTACCTTGATATCGTGGACCAGGTCCAGACGACGATGATCAAGGGGATTCAGCTCAACTTGCGGTTACGCCTGTTCATGAATCCGCTCGGACTCCTGCGGGTACTTTTGACCGAACACACGCTCGGGCGCCGCATGTCTCGCCTGTACGAGCGGTACCTGTACGGGGAACCGGTACGTCTCCTCGATCTCGATCCGGCCTGCGCGAGCAGAACGAAATGGTGGCGGCCAGGATACATCCCACTGCGCGACGTCTGGTTTGCCCCGGAAGGACACGGAGTAAAGGGGATCTACAAATACAACGCCGGTAACTCGAGCAAGTTGCCTAATCTTGTACTCAACGCGACTTCTTTGAACTCCGGGCAATCGTTCCGCTTTTCGGCAGCCGAGATCGGCGATAGCAGACTCGGGCTCTTTCGCTGGGACGAGATCGAGACGGAGCTTAATCCGCGTAAACGGTTGCTTGAACTGCCCGACTCCACATTTGACAAGGAGGCTTCGGCTTCTCCGAACAGTCCGCTCTACGACTACGCGCGCTGGTGGCGGGAGTTGCGGTTGGGTACCAAGCCTCGCCGGACCGCGCCCTGCCGGCTCTCGGTTCTGCCCGGGCCTTTCCCGGGGGCTGAGCTTGGTGCGCTGCGCCGCGCCAAGATCGCCGCGTGGTATCTCCTCCGTGGGATCACGCAAGAGATGCTGGTGCGCGGAAGTAACGAATATGCAGGCTGGCTCGAACGGTTCTGGAACGCTGTTCGCCGCATCGACTCTCCATTCGCCGACACGTTGTTGGACGCGACGCGGCGCGAGCCGAACGACCTGGACGTGCTGCTCGAGTGCGTGCTGCAGATCTACTACCTGCGCTCGGCGCAGGCGATGTCGCCGCGCCTGAGGATGGACTACCAGGATCTCGCATTGAGCGAAGCGGTCGGGGCATCAGCCTGTTTTCCGCCAATGTTTCCGCCCTTCGTCGTGCTAGGCGTTTACGACGACGCGCACGTCAGTCGCCTGGCACTCACCGACGGCGGTGCGTTTGACAACGTCGGCACTGCCACACTGCTCGAGGAAGACTGCAATTACATCATCGCGAGCGATACCGGTGCGCTATTGGAAGTCGAGGAGCGCGCCGCCGGTGGTCGGATTTCTTTGGCCGCACGCGTCCCGGGGATCCTGATGGAACGGATCGGGAATCTGCAGAACGAGGAGTTGGAGTACAAGAATGCGCTCGCTGCGCTTGGTACGTCGGCCGACGGGCTGTATGGCCTCGCTTATTTCCACATTGAGTCGCCAGCGGTGGCCGGATCCGGGTGCACAACCGGCCTCGACCGCAAGGTGCTCGGCCGCATCAGGACCGACATGGATGCTTTTGGCGACGTGGAAATTGCAGCGCTGGTCAACCACGGTTACGACGTCGCCGATAGGCACATCCGGGCGAAGTTCGGCAACTCGCCCTTCGTACGCAGCCGAAGTCTCTGGACCGCGCCGGCCTCCCCACCCATGACACTTCCCGCACCCCCTGGCGCGCGCGAGCAACGGATTCTGCGGGTTGGGCATGCGCGCTTTTTCCGTGCGCTCAAGCTGGGCATACTGACGTCGTGGCTATTCGTTGCAACTCTTGTCGTTGGTGTTGGTTACGCTGCTCGCGATAGCCAGCTGTCTATAAGCGAGCTTGCGACCGCCGTTGCGGATCAGGTAACCGACTGGATCGAATACCTAGTTCCCGTTGTCGGTGCGAGACTGATTCACACGCCTGTGCCAATACTCTGGGCAATAGTCGTAGTTGGAACCACGGCGTGGATCGCAATTTGGGGATGGGATTCGTTGATCGACCACTTGCGCGGGACATATCCGGTGATCGCACGGCGACTGGCTTTCGCGGCGAAATGGACCCGCTCATATGTTGTCAACCTGGTCTGGCTGGTCGGACTTGTTCCCGTCTGGATCGCCCTCGCCATCGCTGCGACAGCGTGGGCCGCCTATGTTTTTCTCAACCTACCGTTCTTGCGAAAGACGAAGATCCGGTAAATCGAGCTGACCTACGTCTTTGCAAAGCGCTGGACCTGGGCGCGGACGCCGTCGCGGATCGTGGCGTAGACGCGCTCGGGGAAGGCACGCGGCAGGCGCCCTTCGACGCGCTCGAGCGCAGCTGGAGCTGATTCGACGAACGACTGCATTCGATTCCAGAGATGCGGGACTGTGGTTCGCGCGGCGAGCTCCTGCCAGTGGCGGGCGGTGATCTCGTTCAAGCGGTAATGGGCGCCCCGGCCGCGCAGCGACATGGCGAGCTTGGCTTTCTCGATGGCGAGCTGATTTTTGCCCTGACCAATGATGGGCCACGCGGATAAGACGTCATAGAGTGGCGTCAGGCCGTAGGCGCCACCCGCCCGTTGATGCAGAGAGAAGTTTTTGCCGTGGCCGTCGGTCGCCGCGAGCAGCCAGAAGGCGAGCTGCGCGAGCACGAAGCTCGCCTGGTCCCTCGCGCGATACTCGCTGTTGGCAAGGAGTCCCAGCGCGTCCGAGATCGAGGGTCCGCCGTCCGCCTCGTAGCGCAGCGTATGCGGCAGCCCCATCGCCTGGCACAGGTCTTCCTGCGGCAGGCGTGCGATCCAGGTCCCCTTGGATGGCTTGAAGCGTTTCCTCTGGACCTCTCCCGGGTCCACGCCGATCCACCGACGGTCGAAGCGCGTCACGATGAGCGCGCGTTGCTCGCCGAAGCGTGCGATGGCCACATCCGCCACCGGCAGCTCGAGCTCGCGCAACACTTGCGCGCACAGCCACTCGTTCTCGACCGAATCGGAGAAGTCGCCGCGGAAGCCGCCGATGATGCCGAGCGGGAGCTTCAGGATGTGGGTGGTCGGAGTGGCGCGCTGCGGTCGAAACCACCTGCCCGCCATGTGAAGCAGGGCCGTCTTCTCCTGGGCGCCGGCGAGGGATATGCGGAAATCCTCTGCCTCATCGCGCACCAGGGGTGTGGCACTTGTCACATCCCGAAGGATCTGCTCGACCTCCGCCTCGGTGAGCGGCGTGGCATCGATGCGATCCCATCCCAAAGGCTCCAGGTTAGGCGGCAGGAGCTGTACCGCGCCGACGCAGTCACGTCCAATCGCGGTGAGCAGATCAAAGGCATCGGACGAGCGCGTTTGAAAGCGCGTACGGATGCGGCTGCGGATCTCGGCGCTGTCCGGCAGCAGGTTGTCGAAGTAATACTCGACCGCCTGACCGCGCAGCTGCCGGTCCGCAGTCACGGGCAATGACAGCGAGAGTGCTCGCCCCTGGGGAGCATTGGCCCACGACTCTTCGTAGCGAAAGAAAGGCGTACCGGCGCCCCGGAGGCTCCCCCATTTCCCTACCCGCTCGCCGTTCATCCATACAGTGAGTAAGGCCACCAAAGCGCTACCATTCCGGCGCGCGCGCGCGAGGTGCGGATCGCGGCTTGTCGCTCGCGGGATCGAGGAGCACCCGTACCTGCAATACCGCGAGCAGCTGCAGCAGTTGCCCGAAGCTCACACGCTTGGGGTCACGCTCGATCTTGGCGATGCGAGTCTGGTCGAGGCCCGTCAACGCACCGAGCGCAGCCTGGGTGAGCCCGCGCGCCTTGCGGAATGAGCGCAGGTGATTGGGCAGCTGCGCGGGGGTCTGGAGCCACAGGGGTTTCATGCTGCGCAGCATATGTCTTTAACGGCATAAATGGAATATATGACTGTAACGTCATATATGGATTATATGACTCAAAAGGCATAAGTCGACGCGCACTCATGTGGTGGCGCATCAGTGTCTGGTTTGACAACCAACACCTGAATGTTCGTTGCACCCCTCAGGGCTCATACCCCGCCCCGCGCAATACCTTCCCCGGCAGAGCCCCCGTCATCTGCCCGTGATCAATGACCGGTACGCCGTTGACCAGTACGTACTCCATGCCCTGCGACAGGCTGTTGGGGGACTCGTAGGTCGCCGTGTCGCGGATGGTTGTCGGATCGAAGATCACGAGGTCGGCCCACACCCCCTGCTTGAGCACGCCGCGATCCGTGAGGCGCATGCGCTGGGCTGGCAACGCGGTGAATTTGCGCACCGCGTCCTCGAGTGTGAGCTTGTGCTCCTCCCTCACGTACTTGCGCAGGACCCGCGGAAAAGTGCCGTAGGCACGCGGATGCGGGTGCTCCTTGCCCAGGATTCCCTCGGGCGAGGTACCGCTGGAATCGTTGTCCACCGACACCCACGGTTGCTCGAGCGCGAGTGCGACGTCGGCTTCCGACATCCCGAACACCGCCACCTCGGTGAGCGCATCATCCTCAATGAGCAAATCGAAGAGCGTATCGATCGGATCCTTCTTCCACTTGCTCGCCACCTCCGCCAGAGTCTTACCCTGCAACGGCAGGAGCCCGGCCTTGTGGACCACGCCGACCACGACCGCCTCCGGACCCGGGATCTCATCCCATTCATTGTCCCACTCCGTTGAGGGACGCAGTATCTCTTCTCGAATGCGCTTGCGCAGCGCGGGGTCGTGCAGGCGCGCCGCGAGTTTCGCGTTGCCGCCGTCATGGGCCCAGGGTGGAATGAAGGCGGAGAGACCGTTTTCCCAGGCGGTGTAGGCATAGGTGTTGGCGCTCACGTCGGTTCCGGCCGCGCGTGCCGCATCGATCTTCGCCACGACCGCCGGCATTAGTCCGAAGTTGCGGCGGCCTGCGACTTTCAGGTGCCAGACCTCGACCGGAATGCCGGCACTGCGACCGATCCTGATCGCCTCGTCGAGCGCGGCCATGATTCCGTCCCCCTCGCTGCGCATGTGGGTGGCATAGATGCCACCGAACTTCGCGGCCTCCCCTGCCAAAGCGATCAGCTCCTCCGTTTTCGCATACGGCGCCGGCGCATATTCCAACGCGCTCGAAAGCCCGACCGCGCCCGCGCGCATCCCCTCCTGCACCAGTCGCTTCATCTCATCCAACTGCTCCGGAGTCGGCTGCCGATCCTCGTCACCGAGCACCATGCGGCGGACGCTCGTTGCGCCGATGTAGGTCGCGAAGTTGATGCCGATTCCCTGCTTTTCGATCCGCGCAAAATACTGTCTCAGCGTACGCCAGTCGGGCGTCACCCCGTAGTGCTCGTAAACCTTCCGGTCCGACTGGATGATGAAGTCGTTGAGCGGTGCGACCGAATTCCCCTCCCCCGTGATCTCCGTGGTGATGCCCTGAAAGATCTTGGAGGGGACCCGCGGCTCGACCAGGATGCTGAGCTCCGACTGCCCGAGCATGTCGATGAAGCCGGGAGCGACTACTTCGCCGTGCGCATCGATCGTTTTCGCGCGCGCGGCCTTTTCGAGGTTGCCGATCGCCGCAATTCGTCCGTCTCGGATGCCGAGATCGCCCGAATACCACGGGGAGCCCGTTCCATCGATGATCCGTCCGTGCACGATCACGAGATCGAAGCGCTCGTCTCCGGCCTGCGCGACCGGCGAGACCGCGGGCCAAAGGAGTGCCAGCCAGGCGGCGGCGCGTCTCGCCCGGAGCGCCCACGGGGTCCTTCGCGCACCGTGGCGGCGTGACATCGACCGGCGTTCCACCGCCCCATTTCGGCGTCGCATCGCGGCATTGTCAATGATGCGCGCGATGCTCGAGGGGCGAGCACCTGGCTTCGGGCCCGCGCCAGGCCCGGGCGCACGCCGGGCCCGGGCGACAAAGCGCCCCGGCCTGGCAAGCCGTAATCGCCGGTAGAGTGCCGCCTGACCCGCGATCGGCTACGGGTGGTACTCGATGAGCGTCGAGTAGTTCCCCTTGGCGGCGCCGGTCTCGCCAACCGCCCACATTCCGCCGCCGGGAATGGCTGCGATGGCTTCCAGTCCGCTGTCGGAATTCCCAAGACTCGGCGTCGGGACGAGAGACCGGTCCGCGAGCTCGGGCGGCGAAGCCGAACGGTACGCGTTATGTTGCGCCGGCCGAAATCTTCCGCGCCACTTCAGCTCCATCGCGGTGCAGCAAACCCGGGCGTGAAACCCGACAGTGCAACCCGGTTGGACATGCCGTGAGCTGGCTCACATTGTTGGATTCGCCCTGGCGCTATTGTTACCCACAGCGGATGGCCAAAAAAAAAGACCTCGGCCTGTATGAGCAAAGACCCTTCCAAGAAGCGTGATTCCAACACAGGCGAATGGCGCGCCAGGACTGGCCTGCACAATCGCCTGGACACGGGGCAGCTCAGGGCGCTCGACGGAGTGTCCGGTGTTGACGAGCTACAACGTGGAGCGTTGCCGGACACCGATCCATACAACAAGTCGCCTGCCGACACCACCTTGAAGTCCAGGCGCCGGTCGCTCGATGATATGCGACAGCTCAGCGAGCGGATCAGGGCGGCCCGCGAGAACAGGACTGAACCGGAAGAAGGCTGAGACAGCAGCCTGCTGCGACAGCAGCCAAGCTCCCGGCTCGTCAAAGACTTCGCCAGTGCGGGGCGAACACCGACATGCCGAACCGCCGGTTTGTCGTCGTGAACCGACGTCGATTTGTCGCGGCAGACGAACGCAGACGGGCGGACGCGGCCTTGGCCGCGTCCGCCGCGCGGGTCAGCCTCCGCCGCGCTCTTCAGCCGGTCTCATTCGGGGCGCCACTCGCCACGCGGGCCTTGCGGGCGGTCGCGTGACGGCTCTCTGCGAGCTCCGCGGGCGCGGTGAGCCGCTGATCTTTCGAGCCCCGCGCCGCGTCATCAGCTCGTTCACCGGGATGAAGCGCATGGGCCGTAATCACGATTTCAGGAAGGTCCGCGTCGGGCGCCGGTGGATCGGGCACGTTGGCGGTGGACGACGCGGACATCTGTGCATTGCAGGCAGCGAGCCCGACCGCGATCGTGGCCGCCATGAGTGCGCGCGCGGGAATTCGACTGTGGATCTTCCAATTGCTCATGAGTCCCCTCCTCCTTGTGTGGTCCAGGTTGGAGTGATGGACCCGAACGGAAGTTCGCGACGAATTGTGAAATTTCAGTGAACTCTCCCTGTCGCAGAATTGCGATATTGACTTTCGAGAGATGCGGATGTCGCAAGCGCCTCGCTGTTTATCGACAACGAGGCCGGCTCGGGCGATCATCCTCCGCGGCCTGTGGTGTCATCGGCGTGTCGATCTGCGAGGACGGCTCATGGCGCGGCGACAGTCTCGGATGCTCCCTCTCGGCACGGCAGCTCCCCGATTTGCGTTGCGCGACACGATGAGTGGTCGAACCGTCGCCCCGGAAGACTTTGTCTCATCACCCGCGCTCCTCATCGCCTTCATGTGCAATCACTGCCCGTTCGTGAAGCACATTCTCGATGGGTTCGTCGCCTTCGCGCGCGACTTCGCACCAAGGGGCCTGGCTGCGGTGGCGATCAGCTCGAACGACGTCGAGAGCCATCCCGAGGATGCGCCCGCCGAGATGAGCCGGATCGCGAAGCTCAAGGGCTTCACCTTCCCGTACTTATATGATGAGTCGCAAGAGGTGGCGAAAGCCTACCAGGCCGTCTGCACTCCGGATTTCTTTCTGTTCGATCGCGATCGGCGACTCGTCTATCGCGGGCAGTTCGACGGCAGTCGGCCGGGGAACAGGACTCCGGTCACCGGTTCGGATCTTCGCGCGGCAGCCGAGGCGCTGCTCGGCGGCCTCGCTGTTCCGCAGCAACAGACACCGAGCGTGGGCTGCAGCATCAAGTGGAGAGCGGGCCAGCAGCCGGATTGGGCGTGACGCTCCCGCAAAATGCGGACGACCGCGTGCTGTTCCTAATACAATTCTGCCGTGAGCGATCTTCTCGACGACGCATCAGGAAGAGCCCGGCGCTACCTCGCCGCCCTCGATTCGCGCGCCGTCGCGCCCTCCCCTGAGGCGCTCGCCGCACTCGCCCGGTTTGACGGTCCGCTGCCGGAACGCGCCTCGAGCCCGGACCGAGTGCTGGCCGAGCTCGATGAGCTCGGCTCGCCCGCGACGGTGGCCTCGGCGGGGCGCCGGTACTTCGGTTTCGTCACCGGCGGCTCCCTGCCAGTCACGGTGGCGGCGAGCTGGCTCGCCTCCGCCTGGGACCAGAACGCGGGGCTGGTCGCGTGCTCACCGATCGGCGCCAAGCTCGAACAGGTTGCGTTGGATTGGCTGAAGGATCTGTTTCATTTGCCCCGGGACAGTGGCGGCGGTTTCGTGACCAGCGCTACCGCCGCGAACTTCTCGGCGCTCGCGGCCGCGCGCCACGCCCTGCTGGCACGCGCCGGCTGGGACGTCGAGGCCCAAGGCCTGTTTGGCGCGCCGCCGATCACCGTCGTGGTCGGCGAGGAAGTGCACGCGAGCGTGCAGAAGGCCCTCTCGATGGTCGGTCTCGGGCGCGAGCGGGTCGCGCGCGTGCCCTGCGACGCTCAGGGGCGCATGCTCCGGGAGAAGATGCCGCCAATCACCGAGCGCACCATCGTGTGCCTGCAGGCCGGCAACGTGAACACTGGTGCCTTCGATCCCGTCGCCGAGATTTGCGAGCACGTCCGCAGCCGCGGGGCGTGGGTACACGTCGATGGTGCCTTCGGACTCTGGGCCGCCGCTGCTCCGGCGCGCGCGCACCTCGCCAGCGGCATCGAAAACGCCGACTCCTGGGCGACCGATGCCCACAAGTGGCTGAACGTTCCCTATGACAGCGGCCTGGTGTTGACGCGCCACGCGGATTCGCTGCGCGCGGCGCTCTCCGTCGGAGCCGCCTATCTCGCCCAGGGTGAGGCGCGCATTCCCTACCAGTACACGCCGGACTTTTCGCGCCGCGCGCGCGGTGTCGAAGTGTGGGCGGCGCTGCGCCAGCTCGGGCGCGCGGGACTCGAGGATCTCATCGAGCGTACCTGCCGGCTCGCCGAAGCGTTCGCCGCGGGCCTCTCGCGCAAGGGCTTTCCCGTACTCAACGACGTCGTGCTGAACCAGGTGCTGGTGTCCTTCGGAAGCCCCGAGCGCACGCGCGAGGTGATTGCCCGCGTGCAGAGCGAGGGCACCTGCTGGTGCGGGGGTACGATCTGGCAGGGGCACACCGCGATGAGGATCAGCGTCTCATCGTGGGCGACGACCGAGGCTGACGTCGATCGGAGCCTCGCCGCCATCGTGCGCGCCGCGGAAGCGTGATGCTTGCCGGCCCCCACGGGGCATCGGGCGCCGCTCGCCTGGTGTGAGCTAAGTGAGCAATCCCAAAGCACTGCCGTGCGGCGAGGTCGCGATCCGCTCGAGCCCGAGCGTACCCGGCTGCGCCGAAGTTAAGTCCTGGGTGCTCGCGGTCGCCGTGCTGGGCTCGACGCTCGCGTTCATCGATGAGTCGGTGGTCAACGTGGCGCTGCCGAAAATCGAGAGCGACCTGCGCACGACGCTCGCGGCGATGCAGTGGGTCATCAACGCTTACACGCTGTGCATGTCGGCCCTGCTGCTGGTCGGCGGGGCGGCGGCGGACCGGTTCGGACGCCGGCTGATCTTCGTGATCGGCGTGAGCATCTTCGCCGCGGCCTCGCTCGGCTGTGGCCTCGCGGCGAACGCCGAGGTCCTGATCGCCGCGCGAGTCGTCCAGGGCGTGGGGGCGGCGCTGCTCATACCCTGCTCGCTCGCGCTCATCGGGGCGGCGTTCGAGGAGAAGGAGCGCGGGGCTGCCATCGGCGTCTGGTCGGGAGCTTCGGCGATCGCCGCGGGTGCGGCCCCGCTTCTCGGCGGCTGGCTGGTGGATCATTGGTCGTGGCGCGTGATCTTCCTGATCAACCCGCTGCTCGCTATTCCCACTCTGTCGATCACGCTGAGCCGGGTGCCGGAGAGCCGCGACCCGGATGCGCCATCCGGCATCGACTGGCCTGGAGCCGTGCTCGCGTTCGCGGGCCTCGCAAGCCTCGTGTACGGGCTGATCGCGGCCTCGGATCTCGGCTGGAGCGATGCCGCAGTGGTGGGCTCGGTGAGCGCGGGAGCACTGTTGCTCGGCGGCTTCGTGCTCGCCGAGGGGCGCAGCCGCTCGCCGATGATGCCGCTCGAGTTGTTCCGTTCGCGCGTCTTCAGCGGCGTCAACCTGCTCACACTGCTGCTTTATGGCGCCCTCGGCGGAGCATTCTTCTTTTACCCCTTTCTCCTCATCCAGGCCCGCGGCTATTCCGCAGCGGCCGCGGGAGCCGCGTACCTGCCGTTCACGCTCGTGATGGGTGTCCTGGCGCGCTGGGGGGGCGGGCTCGTCGACCGGTTCGGGGCTCGTTGGCCTCTCATCGTCGGCCCGGCCCTCACGGCGCTCGGCTTCGTGCTCCTCGGGAGTGGCGCGGGCCCCCTCTCGGCCATTGTGTTGCCCATGAGCGTGCTCGCGCTCGGGATGGCGATCACGGTGGCCCCGCTCACGACGACCGTCATGAATGCCGTGCCGGCGCATCGGACCGGCGTCGCCTCCGGGATCAACAATGCGGTCGCATCCGTCGGGAGCCTGCTGCTGATCGCGGTGCTCGGCACCGTAGCGCTCGGCGCCTTCAACCGCTCCTTGGAGCGGCACCTCGAGAGCTCTGCCGCCTCGCCCGCGGTCATCGAGGCGGTGCACGCGGCGCGCGGTGGATTCGTCATTCCGCCGATGCCGGCGAGCCTCTCGGATGAGGAGCGCCGGCGCGTCCGCTCGATCATCGCGGACTCACTCAGCACGACGGTGCGCACGATGCTGTGGATCGCGGCCGCGCTCGCGCTCGCTTCAGCCGTGTCGGCCGCCTTGACGATCCCCGGGGCCGAGCGGCCGGCTCGAGCGCCGGCGCGCGCCTGACCGCACCGCACTGCGCCTGAGTCAGGGCTTCGCGCGGCGGGCCACGGAGCTGGCCGCGATGAAGTCGCGCAGCAGATCCCGATGCAGAGCGAGGTAGCCCGCAGCCCTCACCTGTACGCGCCCGCCGACCAGCGCATTCAGCTTGCCGAGTGCGTGAAACGGCACGGAGGGAACGCAGTGGTGCTCGGCATGGTAGGGCATGCGCCAGGCGAGGAGAAGAACCGCGGCGTTGGTGCACGTGGTGCGCGTGTTGGCGAGCATGTCGTCGCTGAGGGCGCAGCCGATGTGCTCTGCCATGAGAAAGAGCCGCAGGAACGGCTGCCCCAGCAGTGCCGGGATCACCCAGTAGACGAGCGCGTCCGCGCGGCGGAGATAGAGCGAGAGCGCGATGACGACGAGGTAGCAGCCCCACAGTATCCGCGCCTCGCGGACGACGAGCGCGGACTTCCCCGCCGGTATGAAGGCTTCCGTCACGCGCCCGGTTAGCGCGTGACGCAGCGTGACGGTGAGTCGATCCTGCCAGTACGGCAGCCCCGAGACACGCCACAGGTACGACTTGAGCGTCGACGGGCCGGGCTGCGCCAGCTCCGGATCACGCGCCGGGTCCTGCGTGAAGCGGTGATGGGTGTAATGGAAGCAGCGAAAGTATTCCGGCGGCAGCACGAGGACCGTGCCGCAAACCCAGGCGACGATCTCGTTCGGCCAGCGACTCGCGAACGCCGTGCGGTGGATGGTCTCGTGCAGCGCGCAGAACAGGAAGCTGAGGGCGATCCCGTGCAGCACCAGCGCGGGCGCGAGCCACACAGTCCCCCGACTCACGAAGACCCCCGCTGCGGTCGCGCCGAGGAGCGCGAGGTGCACGGCGAGCTGCAGGAAGCCGGGAGCGTCCGACCGCTGCGAGAGTTGCCTCACGGTCTCGCGATCGAGGCTGCGTATCTCGATGGCGCCGATATCCATGACTGTCGGGCGATATCCTTAGACTGCCCGCTTAGTCTAGCGACACCCGCGCAGCGCGCAAAACCCGCGCCGCTCACCGGCTCCGCGTGGACTCAAGGCGGGGAGCTCGTGAAGTATTTCCGGGCGAGCTCGAGGCTGCGCGGCGCCGCGAGGCCCCCGAAGCGCGCGTCGAGCTGGTGCAGCAGCTTCTCCGTCTCGGCGCCGCGGCCCCCTGCAATGAGCGCTTCCACCCGCTGGAAGCTCTTCGCGAGCTCCGACTCGATCGTCGACCGACAGCGCGCGAGCTTGTCCGGCTCGGTTGGCGTTCGCGCCCGCAGCGCTTCCAGTGCCCGCGACAGGGCCGCGCCGTCGGCGACGGTGTGACCGACGAAAGGCGTCGTGAAGCTCTCCAGGCCGAAGACACACCAGTGCCGCATCGACTGCATGCTCACGGAATCGTCGCTGACATGAGGATCGTCCCGCTCGCCGGTGACATAGACGATACGCGTCGAGCTCTGAAAGCGCATGAACAGATCCCTCGGCGGCAGGGGAATCCCGGCGCCGCCGATCGGGTCGCTCCCGGCATTGAGTATCGCTCCCCGAAAGAGATCCGGATAGCCGAGCGCGAGACGCATCGCCACGCGCGCTCCTCCCGAGAAGCCCCCGACATAGACGCGCTCCGGGTCGACCGGATAGCGCTGCATGAGGTTGTGAGCAGCGAGCAGCGCCAGCGGCTCGCGGCGGGCGAGCACGCTCGCATCGTTTCCGGATCGGGCCGCGCTCACGAAGATGACACCCTGCCGGTCGAGCGTCGCGGCCCAACGCGGCGGCAGGCTCGCCTCCGGCCAGGGAGGCACGAACGCGAGGAGCCCATAGCCCTGCCGGGGGGGCGCCGCCGGAACGTAGACGATGAACCGCTCCTCGGAGAGCTCGATCGGTTGCTCGGCAAGCCTCTTGCCGGAGCCCGCCACGCGCTCTGGAAGAGTCGCCGCGGCCAACGGAGTCAACAGCCGCCTGGCGAGCTCCAGATTGCTGGAGAGCGGCGTGTAATCGGCGAACACGACATCGCGCAGCAGCCCGGTTTCCCCGCGTGCTGGGTGCGCGGCCAGCAGCAGCGCCAGCGGCACCAGCCGCGCGCTCACGGGCGCGGTGGGGCGAGCGGCGGGGGACGCCATGACTCTCCTCCCCTACTCGAGCCGCCCGTAGACGGCCCGGGCCTCCTTCAGCTCCCTGAGGACCCCGGCCTTCTCGGCCGGTGAATTCCAGTCGGGATAGCTGGCGGTGGTCTCGAGCAGATGATCGATCCACGCCTCGAAATAGCGCGCGTCCTCGAGCGAGCGCGGCCGCTCGCCGCGCACCGAAACGTACACGGGGCTCGTGGTCGCGTAGACAAAGTTGTCGAGGATGGGATACTCCGCCCCCGCGGTGAACGCCCGGAGCAGGCACCAGCCACTCTGGGCGATGGGCAGCGTGCCGCTGACTTCGACCGCATCGCGGTGGGCGCCGAGCGCGAGCTCGCGCGCCACGCGGCCGTTGCAGACGACCTGGGCGTGCTCGAGCGGCACGATGGAGCGCAGCCCTGCGGTAAACGGCACGCGTTGCCCGCGCGCCAGAGGCACCGTCGAGCCGATTGCCCGGCCGCCCACGGAGAAGTTCAGCAGCGGTCCGTTGGTGGCGAAGGTTCGCCCCGAGCGCAGCGACTCGAGCCAGGCGTCGCTCCTGAGCGGGCCGTTGGCCACCGACGCGTAGACGCGGTTCAGGCCGACCGGGCCGCGCAGCGTCGCGTAGTTCGCCATCGCATCCGTGCCGGCGGCGGCCGGGATCCTGAAGCCGAGGTTCAGCAGGCGGTACCACACGCCGGCGGTCGCCTTATGGTCCGCGAACGCGACGATCTCCATGTAGTCGACCTTGCCGAGCGCGACGTCGACCGGCAGCTCGTCGGCGTCGGTGTGGGCGGGTCGGGTGAGGGGCTGCGGGTCCTCTTCGAACGGATGCACGTAGCCGATCAGCGCACCGCGCGCGTGGGCCAGATCCGCGATATCGGCGTTGGTTGGCGAGAGACTCGCGGCAGCGGTATTCGGGTAGCCGGCGTAGCCCGGCAGCAGGATGCCGCCCCGGAGGCCGAGGATGCCGAGGTGGCCCCAGTAGCTCGTGTGGAATTCCTGCCCGTGCACGACGAGCGTCCCGGCCGTCGATGCCGGGTCGACCCCCACCCCGCTCGAGGCGATGTCGGGGATGCGCTGCTCCTTGTTCACGATGAGATTCTCGACGATGTCGAGATCCTCGGCCTGCGCCTGCAGCACGAGGTGCGCCGGGGTGTTGCGGTAGTGCCCGCCGTAATTCATGTGCACGTGCACATCGGCGCTCACCCAGCGCCGCTCGCTGCCGTCGAGCCAGGGCCGCGCGCGGAGAATCGCCTCCACCTCCGTCGTGGCGCCGGCATGCACCTCAACCGTGCGCCGCTCGGGCGCACGCGCCAGGCCCTTCATCAGCTCGATGCTCACGGTCCCCGCGGGGACTTCGATCACATCGTCGCCGGCGGTATGGAAGTAGCGCGCCTCGAACGGCTGCTCGTTGCGGTCGAACTCCGCATGATGGGTCCAGGCATGCGCGGGCGCGTAGAACCGCCCGCTCGCGTCCGTGACCACCGCGCGTGCGGCGGTGAGTGAGCCCTGCTCGTCCCGCACCGTGAGGTGCAGGGCGCCGCTCGGACGCAGGCGCCGGCGGTTGCTCGCCTCGAGCGCGCGCGAGTTGCCTGCGGGGAACCGCAGCAGCCGCAGCTGCAGGTCGCCGCCACGGTTGGAAATGAACGCGATCTGAGCACCGTCCGGCGACCAGCGCGGCCCCGTCTCGTCCCACTCGCCGTAGGTGAGCGGAAACGGCTCCCCGCCGCTGGCGGGCATCAGCCACAGTTGCATCCAGTTGCGCCCGAGATAGGAGCTGTAGACGATCCGCGCGCCGTCCGGAGAGAAGTCCGGCCGCGCCCCCCAGCTGGTCTCCTCATAGCGCAGCTCGACCGGCTCTGCGCCGGCGACGGCGGCGGCGCGCCAGAAGCCCCCGGTGCCGTGGATGCGGCCGCGATTGGAGACGAACACGATCGACTTGCCGTCGCGTGTCCAGGTCGGGTTGATCTCGTGGTCGTAGGCGCTGTAGTAGTAGCGCGGCAGCGGGCTCTGGTTCTCGCCCGTGAGAAGCGCCGGCTCGCCGAGCTCGCCGTCGCGAAAGTCGGCGGCAAACACGTGGAAGTGCCGGTGGTAGGCCGTCGACACGTAGACGATCCGTCCGCCATCGGGAGACCAGCGCGGCTCGACGTTGACCGCACCCGTGTGAGTCAGCTGCCGCGTGCGACCCGAGGCGGGCTCGAGCAGCCACAGCTCCATCGCCTGCCCCTGTGTGGACACGTACACGATGTAGCGTCCGTCCGGCGACCAGTCGGGCTGGTAGTCGTATCCCGGACCGTCCGTCAGCTGCTCCGCGAGTGTTGAATCGGTCCGCTGCCGCCAGAGCGACCCCGCCATCGAGAACACCAGGGCTCGCGAGTCCGGCGCCCAGGCGAGGCTGCTCGGGCCGCTGGTGAGCTGTGGCAGGTACAGCTCCCGGTAGTAGTATGAGTGCGGCAGGTCGATCGCCGGCAGCGGCGGCTGCGGCGCAGCGCACGGCGAGCGGGTCGAGAGCAGGGCGAGCAGCAGCGAGCCGAGCGGCAACGACAGGGACAGCCGGGACATGGGACTCTCCATGTGGCGTACGGGCGTGCACGCGGCGGCGGTCGGCGGACGCTAGACGACGCGCTGGGGCGAATCAAGAGCTTCGAGGAGATGAGCCGATGTCCGCACCGGCGCCAACCACACGGTGTTTGCCCCCGCTTACGGCCCGCCGTTCGTGTCGGACCTCGACGACGGGCGAAGGGGGCGCGATCTGCTGCAGCGCGCCAATCGGCGCTGGAAGAGCCTGCTCGAGGCTTACCAGCCGCCGCCGCTCGATCCGGCCCGGGACGAAGCGCTGCGCGAGTACGTGACGAGGCGTAAACGAGCCATGCCCGACGAGCCAGGGTGAAGGCCACGCTCGCTGCTCAGCTCTGTAAAATCAATTTGTTACGTCCTCGATGTATTTCCACTAGGGTGTTTACCTGACCCGTGACCGGGGCTTTCCTGATGCCCCGCACCACGCGAAGCTGTTACTTCACCTTATGCCGTGCTGGGGGGTCCCGCCAGGCCGGCTTTTGCCTTGGGAGGTCTGCATGCAGAGTGACAAGAACCCGCCGCGGGGCTCCGTGGCGCAAAAAGCCCGCACGCCTGAGCTGGCGCGCACCGAGCCGAAGATCGAGCTGCTGCGGGAGCTGGTCGCGCACCTGCGCCAGAACCGCACGCTGCTGCGCGAGGAGTGGGTGGCGCGCATCGCCGAGGCGCAGCTGCTGACCGCGATGACTCAGGAGGAGATCTTCGCGGAAGCCACCTCGGTGTACGACAGCTACGTCGCGGCTCTCGAGACTGGCACCTTCGAGGCACTGCAGGCCTACGCGCGCAATCTCTCCGAGCGCATCATCCCCCGCGGCGTCGAGACCCACGAAGTGGTGGGCATCGTGCTGCTCCTGCGCGACGTGCTGGCGCGGTCGCTGTTCGCCAAGTACCAGACCGACTTCGAGAAGCTCAACCGCATTCTGGATGCGTACGAGCCCGCGGCCAACCGCATTGCCAACACCGTGGCGGTCGGCTTCGTGCAGGAGCGCGAGCGCGTCATCCGCCAGCAGCAGGAAGCCATCCGCGAGCTGTCGACGCCCGTGTTACAGGTGCGCGAGCGGCTGCTCATCCTGCCGATCATCGGCGTCATCGATCCGCAGCGCGCGCGGCAGTTGACCGAGCAGCTGCTGCGGGGGATTCGCACCAACCGCGCCAAGGTGGTCGTCATCGACATCACCGGCGTCGCGGCGATGGACGTCACGGTCGCCAATCACCTGGTGCAGACGGTGGAAGCCTCGCGGCTGCTGGGCGCTACCGTGATCGTGACCGGCCTGTCGCCCGAGATCGCGCAGACTCTCGTTACAATCGGGGTGGAACTCGGCAAGATGAACACCGTGGGCGACCTGCAAGGCGGCATCGAGCAGGCCGAGCGGCTGCTCGGCTACAAGGTCTCCCCGCAGAGCGAGGCCCGTTAGCCAGGGAATCCCGGGTGCAAGTACCGATTCTCAAGCAGGGCAGCGTCCTCATCGCGACCATCCAGGCGGCCCTGTCGGATGCCGATCTCCTCGAGCTGCGTACCGCGCTCGTACAGCAGGTGGTGCGTTTCCGCTCCTCGGGAGTCATCGTGGACGTCACCGCGATGGACGTGATGGATTCCTTTGCCTCCCGCACACTGCTCGAGATCTCGCACATGATCCGCCTGCGCGGCGCCGCTACCGTCATCGTCGGTATCCAGCCGGAGGTCGCCTTCGCGATGGTACAACTCGGATTGACGCTGGAGGACGTCCCCACCGCGCTCGATCTGGAGGAAGGCCTGGCGTACCTGCAGCAGAAATCGCGCAGCATGAACTGAAGGTGCGGTGTTGCCCTTGGCCGCAGAGACCCAGATACGGATCGCATCGGACAAGGACGTCGTCACAGCCCGACAGCAGGGTCGGGCGGTGGCGCTGCAGACGGGTTTTACCGTCAGTGAGGCGACGCTGATCGCGACCGCCATCTCCGAGCTCGCGCGCAACATCGTCTCTTATGCCAACCCGGGGAGCGTCACGCTCAAGCCGGCCAACGGGGCCAATGGCGCCGTGGGCATCACCATCATCGCGAGCGATTCGGGTCCGGGGATAGTCGACATCGCGCAGGCACTGCGCGACGGCTACTCGAGCTCCGGCGGCCTGGGACTCGGGCTCCCCGGCGTGCGCCGCCTGATGGATGAGTTCGACATCAGCTCCCCCGCCGGCGGTGGCACCACCGTGACGGTGACCAAATGGCTCCCGTGAGCCTGGAATTGGGGATCGCCGGCAGCGCCGCGCCGGGGCAGCGGGTATCCGGCGACCTCGAGGTGGTGCACTACTACGACCGCGGTGGCGGCGTGCTCGTCGCGGCCATCGACGGCGTCGGTCACGGCGAGGAGGCTGCGGCGAGCGCGCGGCTCGCCGCCGACACCATCCTGCGCCACCCGCAGGAGAACCTCGCGGGTCTGCTGATGCGCTGTCACGTGACGTTGCGCGGAACCCGTGGCGTGGTCTTGAGCATCGCCAGAATCGATCTGCGTCAGGCCACCCTGAGCTGGCTTGGCGTCGGCAATGTGGTCGGCGTCGTATTCCACGCCAACGGCCACGCTGCCGCGCGCGAGGAGCTGCTGGTGCGTCCCGGCGTGCTCGGCTACGGCGATTTGCCTGCGCTACACGCTTCTGCTATTCCCCTCCGACCGAGGGACACGCTGATATTCGCCACTGATGGGATCAACCGGCACTTCTCCGAGGGCCTCGCTTTCGGCGCCTCGGCGCAGCCGCTGGCCGATCACATCATGGCCCATCACTGCCAGAGGAACGATGACGCCCTGGTGGTGGTGGCGCGCGCGAGCTGAAGGCACATGGGCATGAGCGCCATACGTCCGAAGCCCGACTTGCTGGATTCGGATTACCGCGAGGCGCTGGCGGCTTACGTGGCGTACGGCGGCGAGGCGCTGCTCGCGCGTGGGTACGAGCTCGGGCGTAAGGCGCTGGCCGACGGCCGGAGCATTCCGGAGCTGGTGGGCGTGCACAGCCGGGCGTTGCGTACCCTCGCCTCCGACGACCGCGCTCCTCGCGACCCGGGCTTGCTGATCGACTCGGCGGAGACTTTCCTCGCCGAGACCCTGTCGCCCTTCGAGATGACCCATCGGGGCTATCGCGACTCGCTGATCGCCTGGCGGCACATCAACGAGATGCTCGAGCAGGAGATCCGGCGCATCGCTCACGCCCTGCACGACGATTCGGGGCAGCTGCTGGTGTCCGTGCACCTGCAGCTCGCGGCGCTGGCGCGCGAGATACCCGCGGCCGCACCCAAGATCCAGGAGTGCCAGCAGGTCCTCGATCAGGCCGAGCAGCAGCTGCGGCACCTGTCCCATGAGCTGCGGCCGATGGTGCTCGACGACCTCGGCTGGCTCGCCGCGATCGAGTTCCTCGCGGCAGCGGTATCGGGTCGCACGCGCATTCCGGTTGACGTGCGCTCCAGCATCACGCAGCGCCTGCCGGCGCCGGTGGAGACGGCGCTGTACCGCGTGGTCCAGGAAGCGCTCACCAACGCCGCGCGTCACTCGAAGGCAGCGCACATTGTCATCGAGATCGATCAGGAGCTCGATTCGCTGCGCTGTCTGATCAGCGACGACGGCGTCGGCTTCGAGGTCGAGTCGTGCGTGCGCCGCGGCGGACTGGGCCTGCGCGGCATGCGCGAGCGGCTGGGCGCGCTGGGAGGAACGCTGCACATCGTCTCCGCCCCTGGGCAGGGTGCGCAGATCAGGTTTAATCTGCCCCTGGGAAGGTGACGATGGGCATACGACTCGTGCTCGCCGACGATCACGTACTCGTCAGGCAGGGCTTGAAGACGCTGTTGCAGAGCGCGGGCTTCGTGGTCGCCGGCGAGGCCGCCGACGGCCGCGAGGCGGTACGTCTGGTGCGCAGCGAGAACCCCGATGTGGCCGTGCTCGATATCGGCATGCCGCAGTTCAACGGGCTGAACGCGGCGCTCGAGCTGGCGCGCATCTGTCCGCGCGTGAAGCTCGTGGTGCTGACACAGCACGACGAGCAGCAGTACGTCACCGAGGCCCTGCGCTGTGGCGTCAAGGGCTACGTCCTGAAGAGTCAGGCCGCGCGCGATCTGGTGCAGGCCATCGAAGGGGTCTGCCGCGGCGAGGTATACCTGAGCCCCGGGGTTGCCGGCGCCGTGGCCAAGGCCTACCTCACGCCACAGCACTCGGCCGACGCGCTGTCGGTGCGCGAGCGCCAGGTGTTGCAGCTGATCGCCGAAGGCCATTCCACCAAGGCCATCGCGGCGCGCCTCGCGATCAGCGCCAAGACGGTGGAGTCGCATCGCTCCAAGCTCATGCAGAAGCTCGACATTCACGACACCGCGAGCCTGGTGCGCTACGCGATCCGCAGCGGCGTGACGCAGGCGTGACCGGGCGCGCCGTGAGCGGTGACACACCTGTGATCTGACCTGGCTGTGATCTGACCTGAAGCTGTGATCTAACCTGAAGCTGTGGCGCGGCGTCGCGCCGCCATCGGGAAATTCCTGATCCTCCGACGCGACCGCCGCCCATCCTCATTTGGGGCGTTCGCCGTTTTGGCGCAGAGCAGCAGCCGACTATGCTTGGACCATCGTCTATTGACATATCGCGTCTGGCTGCCGGGGAATCTCATAATGGACACGGGCTCGGTGCAACGGTCCGCCGAGGGGACGCCGCGCACCCGTAATAGTGAGCTGGCGGGCGAGTTGCGCGCCGCCGCTGTCGAAGGGGACGACGTACGCGTCACGCAGCTGCTGTCGGATCTGCTGCACCTGCAGGGGCTCTCCCGCGGACAGCGGATCTCGATGCAGCTGACAACGCTGCTCAACATGGTGCATTCGCTCCGGTGCGTGACCCTCACCGACGAGCTGACCGGCCTCTTCAACCGGCGCGGGTTCGTGCAGTCGGGCACGAGGCTGCTCGACGTCGCAAGCCGCGATGTGCGCGCCGCCCATCTCATCTATTTCGACCTGAACCACCTCGAGCGGATCAACCAGACCATGGGCCGCTCCACCGGCGATGTCATGATCCGCCAGATGGGGAATTTCATGCGGGATCTGTTCCCGAGCTACGGAGTGTACGAAGTGCTCGGGCGCCTCTCCGGGGATGAGTTCGCCACGCTCACGATGAGTCCGCAGTACGCCTCGCGCGGTGCGATTCTGCTGCGCGCGGCCCGCACTCCGCAGGAGGGCGGCACGGACCTGCCGCCGCTGTCGCTGAGCGTCGGCGTCGCGCACTTCAATCCGCGCCGTCCGCTGAGCATCGACAAGCTGTTGGAGAGCGCCGAACAGGCGATGTACGAGCACAAGAAGGGTTTGCCAGATCGCGTCGTCCGAGATGACCCCCCACCCGGTCTGACGCGTTTTTAACGGCCTCGGAAACGGAAGGATGCACTGTGATCAGAGGGCTCGAAGGGTGGCCGGACACTCCCAAGGGACGGCCACACTGTCAGCCCCTCTGCGCGGCGTCCTGAAGGCGTAGCCTTCTCGAAGGCTCACCTTCCACGTCTTCGAGGTCGTTCTTTCTACTCTTGACCGCCGGCGCACGGAGGCTCCGGCGGCGCAGGGAAGTGAGCGGCGCGCTGACACGCGCCGCCCCGGGCGCAGGGACGCGCCGCCCGCCGGTGCAGGGACGCGCCGGCGGCGCAGGGATGCGTCTGCTATCCTCCCTTAGGTGAGTCGCACCCTCCTCACCCCCTTTCACGTCGCCGTGCAGGTCCGCGATCTCGAGGAGGCGCGGCGCTTCTATACCGGGGTGCTCGGTTGCTCCGAGGGCCGCAGCGCCGCCGACTGGGTCGACTTCAACATGTTCGGGCATCAGTTCGTCTGCCACCTCAACCGGCAGCTCGGACCGCGGGGGCGCGTCGACGCGCATTTCAACGCCGTTGAGGGTCTGGGGGTGCCGGTGCCGCACTGTGGGGTGGTGCTCGAGCCCGGCGACTGGAGCGAGCTGGCGGGGAGACTGCGCGGGCACCCGGTCGACTGGGTCATCGAGCCCTGCACCCGTTTTGCCAACACCCCCGGAGAGCAGTCGACGCTCTTCATCCGCGACCCCACCGGCAACGCGCTCGAGTTCAAGTCCTTCCGCGACATCGGTCGCCAGCTGTTCGCCGCCTGACCGGGGGGAGCGAGGGGGGTGCGGGCGGTCCTCATCGCCGAGCGGCGCAACAGCATCGCCTTCTGGTTGGGCTGCACGCTCGTCACCGCGGGCGTGGTGCTCCACCTGCCGATGTTCCTGATGGCCCGCGGCAGCGGCTACATCCTCGCGGGCATGCCCATGGAGCCGGGCATGTTGCTCGGCATGGCGGCCATCGTGGTGGGGGCGGGCCTCGCGGCCTTCGGGCTGCTGCCGAAGTCCGCGCCGGAGCAGGAGTCCCTGCCGATCGATGTGATCGCACCGCTCGAGAATGCGCCGCTGACGGCGGCGCACTGGCGCGTGGCCGGCCTTCTCGCGCTCGCCCTCGTCATCGACATCATGAAGCCGGCGAGTCTCGGCTTCGTGACGCCGGGAATGCGCACCGAATACCACGTGAGCGCGGGATTGGTGTCGTGGCTGCCGTTCGCGGCGCTCGCCGGCACTGTCGTCGGCTCCTGCCTCTGGGGTGTGATGGCCGACATCTACGGGCGGCGCGCTTCGATCGTGTTGTCTTCGGTTCTTTTTGTCGGCACCTCCATCTGCGGCGCGATGCCGGATTTCTGGTGGAACGTCGCCATGTGCTTCATGATGGGTGCGGCCGCCGGCGGCATGCTGCCGGTGGCCTACGCGCTGCTCGCCGAGATCATGCCGACGCGGCACCGCGGGTGGACTCTGGTCGTCGTCGGCGGTATCGGCGCTCTCGGCGGCTTCTTCGCGGCGAGCTCCCTCTCGGCGCTGCTGCAGCCGATCTTCGGCTGGCGCATCATGTGGTTTCTCAACCTGCCGACCGGCCTGATCCTGGTCGCGCTGAGCCCGCTGATTCCGGAGTCGGCGCGTTTCCTGCAGCAGATGGGTCGCGCAGATCTCGCGCGCGCCACGCTCGCGCGGTTCGGCGTCGAGTTGAGCCCTGCGAGCGTGGTGAGCGCGGCCGCCGCGACCGAGCCCGAGAGTCACGCGCCCGTTCCTCCGGTGGGGCGCGGATTCCTCGGCGTCACCGCCGCACTGACCCTCGCAGCGCTCGCCTGGGGCCTGGTGAACTTCGGCCTGCTGCTGTGGCTGCCGGCGGCGCTCATCGCCGAGGGGCGCAGCGTCGGCGCCTCGAGCGCGCTCATCGCCCGATCCACGCTCATCGCGGCTCCGACCATCGTCGTCTGCGCCTGGCTGTTCAGCGCCTGGAGCACCAAGTGGTCGCTGGTCGCGATGACCGGCGTCATGGTGCTCGGAATGCTGGGGCTCACCCTGCAGCAGCTCGGCGCCGGAGAGATGTCGCACCCCCTCATCCCCGTCGCTCTGATCATTCTCGGCTCGAGCGGGGTGATCTCGATGCTGCTGCCCTACGCGGCCGAGAACTATCCGCTGCGCATCCGCGGCCGCGCCACCGGCTGGGTCGCCGCCTGCAGCAAGCTCGGCGGACTCGCGGCGCAGGCTTTGAGCGTGGTCGCGGGCGTGCCGCCGCTTGCGGCGGCCGTGACCGCGATCGCGGTGCCGGCGGTCGGCTCCACGATCCTCATTGCGCTCTACGGGCGCGAGTCACGCGGTCGCAGCTTAGGCGAGCTCGATGCGCCGGGCGCGGCGCGCGAGCCGGCGATCTGAAGCGCTCAGTCGATCACGGACGACTGGATCGCAATCCCCGCGCGCAGCAGACTCGCGACCGGCGTGGCGGCGGCGACCTCGAGCAGCCGCGCCTTCTGCTGCGCAGTCAGCGGACGGCCGAACGACAGTCGCCGCTCGATGTGATCGGCTCCCGAGGGGTTGCGCGACCAGCGCACGCCGACCGTGATCTTCCCGAGCGTCCAGTCGTTCTGGACGGCGTGCTTGCGCAGCGCCATCGCAGTATCGGCCCCGAGGCTCGCGAGCAGCAGCTCGCGCGGCGCGAATCCCGCATCGCTCCCGCCCGCGGCGACCGGCGCGTCGGCCGTCAGGTGATGATGCCCCGAGACGATCTGCTGCACGTGCTGGTGCTCATTGATCACGGTGACGTAGGCCATGTGCGGGTCCTCCGCCGGGCACGCGCGGGCTGCGCCCGGAAAACACACCGGCGCCGGCTGCGCGCCCGAGCATACTGCGGCCGATGCTCATCACGCTGGCGCCGCTCACATCATCGAGCCGGTAGGACTTGCCGTCGGTGATCGCCTGCGCCGCGCGCAGGCCGCTGCGCACCGCAGGGCCGATGCCCTCGCCCAGATCGCGAGTCGCGAGTCCGGCCGCATCGCCGGTGATGAAGGCGTTGTCGCGGCGCACGACTTCGACGCGGCCGCGCAGGTAGTAGCTGTAGCCGGTCGGCTCGTAGCGGGCGCCGGGAGCAAGGCGTCCCTCGAGCGTCGCCGCGAGGTGCGCCCAGTGCGCCCGGATGTCCTGCCCGCTGCGCTTCATGCGCTCGGCGATGCCGCCCACCCCGACGTTGAGCCAGCCGTTCTCCTTCGGCACGTACCACGAGTAACCGGGCAGTCCCTCCTCGAAGAACCACAGGTGACAGTCGCAATCCCGCCAGTCGTACTGGAACTCGTGCTCCAGCGTGACGATCTGCAGCTCGCTCGCTCGCGGGTTCAAGTCGCGGAAGAGCGTACGGTACACCGGACAGCGCGTGCCGCCGGCGCCGACCAGCCAGCGGCAGCGGAAGGCGTCGTCGACGACGAAGCCCGCGCCGTCGGCGGCGATGTGACGCACGTTGTGCTGCTCGAACGGCGCGCCCGAGCGCTCGAGGAGCCACGCGTCGAACTCGAAGCGGCGGATCGAGTGCTGCACGCAGGGTATCGGTACCTGCAGCCTTCCCCAGTGCACGCGCAGCCGCGGGAAAGTCAGCAGCCGGTGCGGGTAGGCCTCGAGGTCGATCTCGAGATCGCGCACCACCTCGGGCGTGATCCAGCCGGCGCAGAGCTTCAGGCGCGGGAAGCGCTCGCGGTCGAGCACCAGGACGTCCGCGCCGGCGCGCCGCAGCTGCCAGGCGGCGCTCGAGCCGGCCGGCCCGCCGCCGACGATGAGCGCGTCACACGAGCGCATGCGCCGGGCCGCTCAGCCGGTGTACAGGTGCGCGCGCGTCCACGGAACGTCGTTGCTCTCGCCCGGCGCAAACAGCACCTGGAACAGCTGCAGCGTGCCGCAGGCGAAACCGGCGGCCGAGCCGGCGAGATAGAGACGCCACATGCGCACGAACTTCTCGTCGAACATCCTGCGCACCCGCTCGCTGGCCGCCTCGTAGAGCGCGAGCCAGTGACGCAGCGTCTGCGCGTAGTGCAGCCGCAGGTTCTCGACGTCCAGGACCGAGAAGTTCCAGGGCTCGAAGATGCGCATCATCTCGGCGAGCGAGGGCGGATAGGCTCCCGGGAAGATGCGCTTCTCGATCCAGGGCTGCATCGGTGCCGGACGGTTGCGGCCGATGGAGTGGATGAGTCCGCGACCACGGCCGTCGAGGCAGCGGTGCGCGACCTGCCCGAGCGTCGTGTAGTTCTCGGGTCCGACGTGCTCGAGCATCCCGACCGATACAAAGGCGTCGTAATGGCCGCTGATATTGCGGTAGTCGTCCTCGACGTACTCGACCGCGGAGGCGAGCCCTTCGCGCGCCGCCCGCTCGCGCGCGTACTGCAGCTGCTGGTGCGAGATGTTGAAGGCACGCACCCGCACCCCGTAGTGACGCGCCATGTGCAGGGCCAGCGTGCCCCAGCCGCAGCCGGCTTCCACCACGCGCTCGCCGGCCTCGAGCCGCAGCTTCCGACAGACATGATCCATCTTGGCCGTCTGCGCCTCGTCGAGGCTTGCCGTGGGGCTCGGGTAATAGGCGCAGGTGTACGCCATGGTGCTGCCGAGCCACAGCGTGTAGAAGTCGTTGCCGATGTCGTAGTGGTGGTGGATGTTGTCGCGCGATCCGGAGCGAGTGTTGGTGCGCGGGCGGCGCAGCGCCCCGGCGGCGCGGCGCAGCAGCGAGGCGCGCCCGCCGACCGAGCTGCTCGAGTGGTAGACGCTCTCGAGAAGGTTCACCAGATCGCCATCGATGGCGACGAGGCCGTCGCTGTAGGCGTCGCCGAAGCGCAGCCACGGATCGGCCATGGTGGACGCAAGCGCCGCCCGGCTTGCGAAAGTCACCCGCGCCACCGGTGTCCCGTCCCCCGGCCCGACGCGCACGCCGCTCGCCATCGCGAACTCCACCGGTGGATCGCCGAGAGACGAGCGCAGCCTGGAAAGAAGCCAATAGTCGAAGGAGCTGCTCTCGAGGGCCCCGCCGTCGGTCAGAGCCGACGAGGAGCTCCCGAGTTCATCATGGGGTGGCGAAGGCTGGGCGCGCTCTGTGGCGGCGGCGAAACGCTCGTCGCGGGCATTCACGGCTCGGCTCCTCCTGTGGGCAGGGCCTAGCCTAGCACGGGCACCCGCTGCGAAGCCTTCAGGCGCCGCGTCAAGGGGTTGTTGGGCTCATCGGCGGCTTGGGAGAATCCGCCGGCTTCGGGACCCCTGCCGGATTTGGGGCTTTCACCGGCTGCTGCGCGCTCGGCGGCCTGGGAGCGCTCCCTCCGGCCGCGTAATCGGACCAGTAGCGGATCTCGCGCGCAAGGCCGGGCTGCGCTTCAGAAGCGGCCAGCTCGTGCGGCTCGCCACCGGTCTGGTACGAGACGGCCCTGCGGAGCCTGCCACGGGCGGTGAGCCGGTACGCGACCGTCGACTGCTCCTTCTCATTCACCACGAACACGACGATGTCGCCCTTGTCGGCGACCACGACGTTGAAGGTGTGGACCTTCTGCCCCGCACGGCTGACGAGCTGCCTCACGGCGATGCTCTCGCCCTTCTTCGCGAGCCCGAGCACCATCGCTGCGTGGGGCGGCAGCTTGACCTCAAAGCCGCTCGTCATGGCCTCTTTCGTGAGCGCGTTGGTCCAGGGCGGGGCGTCCTCGGCGTGTGCGAGGCCGAGCCCACCGGCCAGCACCAGCGCGATGCCCTTGAGAAAATTGCCTGCACCCATCACGAGCTCCCCTGACGACTGCCCCGGCGGGCTTAAGGTGTCCGGCGGGCTTAAGGCGTCCGGCGGGCTTAAGGTGTCCCGCGGACTCGACGCCCCAGCCTCTCATTCAGCACGCCGGCGAGCCGCGCGCCGCCCAGCAGCAGCCGCTCGCGCACGATCGCCGCGGCGCGCGCCTGATAGTCGCGATCCAACACGACGATTTGCGACGGTACGGTCCCGCAGACGAATGCAGGGTAGTGGTATGCCACGGTGCGCGCCAGCTCATTCGATTCGAGGGCCCAGCCGTCCGGCGTGCCCGGCCCGGCACGGCCGGTCAGCCTCCCCGCCTCCACCGCCAGGGCTCCGATGTCGGCCGGCACCCGCCGGTGCCGGCCCGTCTTGAGCGCCTGCCCCACCAACTCGTTGTCCCAGGCGCGGTGCAGGCTTTCGCGCCCGCGAGTGCGCACGCCTGCCAGCGCCACCGTGACGAGATTGCCGCCGCGATCGGCGTTGTCCGCCGCGTGCAGCGGCTGGTGGACGTCACCCACCAGGTGCACGACCCACTTGAGCGCCTCGTTCCGCTCCCGTTTCGTGGCGTGCGTGTCCCCCACCACGGTCAGGAGCCGCTCGAGCTGCCCGGTATTGCACTGCCCCTCCGGACAATAGCGCGTCTTCGGCGCGCTGCCGCAAACGGGGGCGTCGTCGTAGTGCCAGCGGGGCCGCGCGGCCGGCGTGCCGGAGATCTCGTCCGCCCAGTCGGAGACCGACTCGAGCGTGCGCCGTCCCGAAGGCGCGCCGAACTTGTCCACATCGCCGCTCAGGAGTTCCGCCACTCCGGCGCGCGCGGTGGGGCCGAGCAGCCGGTCCGCGATCGCACCCATGGTGCGATGTCCCAGCCCACCCCATGCCGGGACGCCCGGGGGGTACGCCGAAGCGATGGTCAGCAGGGCGGCCAGCACGCTCTTGCTTCTCATCGGCCCCGCCCTGCTCAGCCCCTGCAGAACGGAGTATTCACGCAGCGCGCGCACGGGTTCAACACCCTCGGCCCGTGTAGACTAGCCGGCCCCGGCGCATGCCGCGCCGCCTAAGCTCGGAGGAAAACTAACACAATGCATCGCCCGCCCCGCTCGCAGCTTGCGCGCCCCCTCACCGTGGCCGCCGCCCTGGCCGCGCTCACGCCGGCTGCGGGCCCGCCCGCCGCCGCCTCGCCCGGCTCCGTCCCGCACGGCCTCGACCTCGCCGGCATCGATCGCGCGGCGGCGCCCGGGGAAGACTTCTTCCGCTACGCCAACGGCAACTGGCTCAAGGCGACGGAGATCCCGCCCGACCGCAGCTCCTACGGAACCAGCGCGATGCTGGCCGAGCTCACCACGCAGCGCACGGTGGATCTCATCCGCGCAGCCGCCGATGGCGCCGCCGCCGGCTCCGAGGCGGCCAAGATCGGCGACTACTACGCGAGCTTCATGGACGAGGCGGCGATCGAGAGCAAGGGCCTCCGGCCTCTTGAGCCCGCCCTGAGAAGCGTCGACTCCATCGCCGACCGCGCGGGGCTCGCGCGGGCGCTGGGTGCGACGCTCCGCGCCGACGTCGATGTGCTGAACAACACGAGCCTGCACACCGACAATTTCCTCGGCCTCTGGGTGGCTCAGGACCTCGATGATCCCAGCCGCTATGCGCCGTTTCTGCTGCAAGGCGGTCTCGGGATGCCGGACCGCGACTATTACCTCGGCGAGTCGGCCAAGATGGCCGAGGTGCGCAGCCGCTACCAGGCGCACATCGCGGCCGTATTGACGCTCGCGCACCTGCCGGATGCGGCGGGGGCGGCCGGCCGCATTTTCGAGCTCGAGGGGCGCATGGCACAGGTCCACTCGAGTCGCGCCGAGTCCGAAGAGGTGCTGAAGGGTAACAACCACTGGGCCCGGCAGGACTTCGCGCAGCGTGCCCCGGGCCTCGACTGGCAGGCGTTCCTCGGGGCCGCGGGGCTTAAAGCACAGAACCGGTTCGTGGTGTGGCAGCCGGGCGCCGTGATCGGGCTCTCCGCCCTCACGATGAGCGTGCCGCTCGAGACCTGGAAGGAGTACCTGCGCTTTCATGCGATCGAGCACGCCTCCGCTTATCTGCCGAAGGCCTTCGTGCAGGAGCACTTCGCGTTCCACGAGCAGACTCTCTCCGGCACGCCGCAGCTGCGCCCGCGGTGGAAGCGCGCGGTCGACGAGACCAACGCGGCGCTCGGCGAGGCGGTGGGCAAGCTCTATGTGCAGCGCTACTTTCCGCCGAGCGAGAAGGCGCGCGCGGAAGGCCTGGTGCGCAACCTCGTGGCGGCGTTCGCCGCGCGCATCGATCGGCTCGAGTGGATGACGCCCGGGACGCGCCAGAAGGCGAAGGCCAAGCTGAATACGTTGAAGGTCGGGGTGGGCTACCCGGACAAGTGGCGCGATTATTCGGGCCTCGAGGTCAACCGCGGCGATGCCCTGGGCAATGCCCGGCGCGCCGAGTTGTTCGAGCTTCACTATAACCTCGCGAAGCTCGCGCAGCCGGTCGATCGCTCCGAGTGGTGCATGACGCCGCAGACGGTGAATGCCGTGAATCTCCCGGCGATGAATGCCCTGAACTTCCCCGCCGCGATGCTGCAGCCGCCGTACTTCGACCCCGAGCGGGATCCGGTCATGGATTACGGCGCCACCGGCGCCGTCATCGGACACGAGATCAGTCACAGCTTCGACGACCAGGGTGCGCTCTTCGACGCCGACGGGCGGCTCCTGAACTGGTGGACCCCGAGCGACTTCGCGCATTTCCGGGCCGCCGGCGATCGGCTGGTCGCCCAGTTCGACGCCTACCGGCCGTTGCCCGACATCCACGTCAACGGCAGGCAGACACTGAGTGAGAACATCGCCGATGTCGCCGGGCTCTCGGTCGCCTACGACGCCTGGCGGCTCACGCAGAAGGACAAGCCTGCGCCGGCAGCCGCAGGCTTCACCCCCGAGCAGCTGTTCTTCCTCAGCTTCGGTCAGAGCTGGCGGCAGAAGATCCGCGAGCCGGCGCTGCGGCAGAGGATCGTCGTCGACGGCCATGCGCCGGCGGAGTATCGGGCCGACACGGTACGCAACCTCGACCCGTGGTACGCGGCATTCGGCGTCAAGCCGGGCCAGAAGATCTACCTCGCGCCTGCGGAGCGGGTGCGCGTATGGTGATGCCGGGCGCGGTGCGCGAATGAAAGTCGAGCTCTCATCCCTCGAGGCGCGCCTGATCGGCTGCCTCATCGAGAAGCAGATCACGACGCCCGATCAGTATCCCCTGTCGCTCAACGCTCTGGTTCTGGCGTGTAACCAGAAGAGCAACCGCGACCCGGTCATGGACCTGGACGAGACGACGGTTCAGAACACGCTCGATCAGCTCGCCCGCAAGCATCTCGTGATCGAGAAATCCGGGTTCGGCAGTCGGGTGCCGAAATACCAGCACCGCTTCTGCAACACCGAGTTCGGAACTCTCAAGCTCACACCTCAGGAGCTGGCCCTCGTGTGCGAGCTGCTGGTGCGTGGCGCGCAGACCCCCGGCGAGCTCCGCGCGCGCGCGAGTCGCATGGCGTCCTTCTCCGATGTCGCCCAGGTCGAAGCGACCCTCGAGAGCCTCCGGACCCGCGAGGACGGCCCGTTCGTCGTCCAGCTGCCGCGCGAGCCCGGGCGCCGCGATTCCCGCTACGCGCACCTCTTCAGCGGCCCGGTCGCCGTGCCGCCGCCGCGGGCGGAGCCGCCGGCGGATACTGCATCGGGCACGGCCGAGACGACCGGCGCCCGGCTCGATAGTCTCGAAGAGGAGCTGCGGAAATTGCGCGCAGAGCTGGATGAGCTGAAGAAGCGAGTGCCGCAGTAGAGGCGGTGTCGCCGCGCGCGGTGGAGCGCATGCCGCCGCTCCGGGGCTTAAGCTGCCGGACGGCGCGGCCGGTGGGCGATCAGCCGGGCCGGAGCGGTCCGAAATAGACCAGCGTGCGATATGGGAATGTCACCGTTCCGGCTCGCTCGTGGCGGTCGTACACCTCGCGCAGGCCCGCCATCATCGGCTCGAACTGTGCATCGCCCGGCTCGGGCGCATAACTCGTCGACAGGAGCCGGCCTTTGAGCCCTTCGAAGCCGAAGGTCTGCTCGTTGGGAAAGGTCTCGAGCTCCATCGCGCCGCCGAAGAATCGGCGCATGCTCTCGACGTCCGCCCGGCGCGCAACGATCCGCACATACTCGGGGGCGTGACGGCGCAACAGCGCCTCGTAGTCGGCCATGAACGGGGTCAGCTTCTCGGGGCGCTCATTCCACAAGAGCGCCGCGCAGGCGCCGGGCTTCAGCACCCGCAGCGCCTCGCGCCTCGCCCGCTCGCCGTCGAACCAGTGGAACGCCTGTCCCACGACCAGCAGATCCACACTGACCGCGGGCAGGGTCGTGGCCTCCGCGGTCCCGTTCACGCTGCCAAAGCGCGCCTGCCCGCCGAGGCGCGCCTCGGCCGCCTCGCGCATGCCCCGATTGGGCTCGACCGCGAGGACCCGCGCGCCGCGCGCCAGGAGGAGCTCGGTCAGGATTCCGGTACCCGAGCCGACGTCCGCGACGACTGCGGCGGGCGACAATCCGCAGCTCGCCTCGAGCAGGTCAATGGCGGCGGCCGGATAGCTCGGCCGGTAACGGGCGTAGTTGTCCACCCGCCCGGTAAAGCGCTCGGTGGGCTCTTTCACGTGCACCGCCTCCGTGCCGGCGGCGGCTGTACTGGCCGGGTGCCGGCACAGTGCCCGCCACGGCGCGCTCCCGTGTCTCTCCATAAAGGCATACGGACACGGTAGCGTATTGGCGTGACAATCTCACTTTGCGGAGTACCCCGATGTCCGAGTCATCCCTGCGCATCGAAACCAAGCTGGTGCACGCCGGCGAGCCGCTGCCGCGCATCCTTGGGGCGGTGGAGATGCCGATCTTCCAGTCCGCGACCTTCGAGTACGGCGGCGAAGGCAGCTACCACGACGTGCGCTACCTGCGCACCAACAACACGCCGAGCCAGCTCGCGCTGCAAGCCAAGATAGCCGCGCTCGAGAACGCGCCGGCCGCGCTGGTCACCGCGAGCGGCATGGCGGCGATCTCGACGACGCTCCTCACCGTATTGTCGGCGGGGGATCGCCTGCTGGCACAGAGCTGCCTCTACGGCGGCACGCATGATCTGATGAACCGGGACTTCGCGACGCTCGGGCTGGCCGTGGATTTCATCGACGCCGACCGGCGCGAGTCGTGGCAGGCGCAGCTGCGCCCCACTACGCGCGCCATCTACGTCGAGGCCATGACGAATCCGCTGCTTCAGGTCGCCGACCTGGAAGCGGTGGTGGAATTCGCACGCGCCCATGGCCTCATCTCCATCATCGACAACACCTTCGCCTCACCCGTCAACTTCCGCCCCATCGAGGCGGGCTTCGATCTGTCGATCCACAGCGCCACGAAGTACCTCAACGGCCATGCGGACATCGTGGCGGGCGTGGTCTCCGGCGGCGCCGAGCTGATCGAGCGCATCCGCCACAAGGCCAACCATCTCGGCGGCTCGCTCGACCCCCACGCCGCGTTCCTGCTGAGCCGGGGACTCAAGACGCTCGCGCTCCGGGTGCGCTACCAGAACGAGAGCACGTTGCGGATCGCGCGCTTCCTCGAAGGCCACCGGGCGGTCGAGTGCGTGCACTACGCGGGGCTCGAGTCGCATCCACGGCATGCCCGCGCCCGGAGCCTGTTCGCAGGCTTCGGCGGCGTTCTGAGCTTCGAGCTCAAGGGGCCTGCGAGTCGCGCCGATGAATTTGCCGCCAGGGTGCGCCTCCCGATCGTGGCTCCGAGCCTCGGTGGCGTGCATACGCTCCTCACCCGGCCTGCGACGACATCTCATGCGGGACTCGCGCCCGAGGAGCGGGCGCGCCTCGGGATCGGCGACGGACTGCTGCGTCTTTCGGTCGGCATCGAGTCGACCGAGGATCTGCTCGAAGACCTGGAGCGGGCGCTGCGTTGACGACCGGGGGCGGGGCGCAAGTAACGGGTGGCGGGTGAGCTACCCGGTCTGCCACGCTTCAGCGCGTGTAATGCTGCTCGATTCTGCACCGGAGGGCTCTTGAGTCTCATGTCCGCATCTGAATGCACCACAACCGCGGCCGCGGCGGCTACGCCCGCTGCGCCCTCCACTCCCACCGTCTCCGCCCCCGGCGCGTCCACGGTGACCCATGAGGCGCCGTGGCGCACTCCGCTCGAGCTGACGCTGCTCGGCGCCATCTGGGGCGGCTCGTTCCTCTTCATGCGTGTGGCGGCTGCCGACTTCGGGCCGTTCCCGCTCGTCGAAGCGCGTCTCGGGCTCGGGGCACTCGTGCTGTTGCCGTTGCTCTGGGCCGCGCGGGCGCAGTTCACCCCGGCGCTGTGGCTGCGCATTGCCGGCATCGCCGCCATCAACTCGGTCATTCCGTTCGCCCTGTTCGCTTGGGGCGCCGAGCGCGCTCCCGCGGGCATCGGCGCCATCACCAACGCCATGACCGTGATGTTCACCGCTCTGGTGGCGTTTCTGTTCTTCGGCGAGCGCATCGGCCCGCGGCGCCTGATCGGACTCGTGGGTGGGTTCGTCGGAGTCGCCATCCTCGCGAGCGGCAAGACGGCCGGCGAGAGCGTCTGGCCGGCGGCGCTCGCGGGCACCGCCGCATCGCTCTGCTATGGCTTCGGCCTCAACTTCGTGCGCCGCTACCTCACCGGGTACCCCTCGGGCGCCGTGGCCGCCGCCAACCTCGTGAGCGGCACGGTGATGCTCGCGCCGCTCGCCATCTACAACTGGCCACACCATCCGATCGGCGCCGCATCCTGGGCGAGCGCGCTGCTGCTCGGCGTGCTGTGCACGGGGGTCGCGTTCGTGTTCTATTATCGTCTCATCGCGCGCGTCGGCGCGCCGCGCACCTCGACCGTGACCTACCTGATCCCGCTCTTCGGCGTGATCTGGGCGTGGCTGATCCTCGGCGAGCCGCTCACGCTCACGATGGCACTCGCCGGCGCGCTGATCCTCGCGGGCGTGGCGCTGAGTCAAAGCCGCGCCAGGCGCTGACGCGGTGGTGGGCCGATGTAAGATCGGGAGCGGATGCAAGATCACGAACGGCTGCTTCACTTCCCCGATCTGCTGAACGCGCGCGAGCTCGGCGGCTACCCGACGACCGACGGCGGTGAGACGCGCTGGCGATCGCTGGTGCGTGCGGATGATCTGTCGCAGCTGACCGTCGAGGGCGTTCGGGCGCTCGCCGACTACGGCGTCGGGACCGTCATCGACCTGCGCTGGCCGGAAGAGGCTGCGCTCGCGCCGAGCCCGGTGCCGTCCGCCCTGCCGCAAGTGCGCTACCAGCGCATCTCGCTCCTCACGCACACCGAGGACGAATGGCGGCTGCGCAGCCGCGACGTCGCGAAGGAACTCTGGAAATGCGTGGTGCTCGAGCACGTGCGCCTCGAGCTGCGCCAGGTGCTCGGCGCCATCGCGGCCGCCCCGCCCGGAGTGCTGCTGTTTCACTGCGTCGCCGGCAAGGACCGCACGGGCCTCATCGCGGCGCTCCTGCTCGCGCTCGCCGATGCCGAGCCCGGGGCGATCGCCTCGGACTACGCGATGAGCACCGAGAATCTGCGCGAGGGATATCTCATGCGTTACCCGGACAGCGATCCGGAGCGGATTCTGGAAGCGCTGCACTGCCCCGAGGAAGGTGCCCACAACATGTTGAGGTTCCTCGCCGATGCGGGCGGCGTGCGCGCCTACCTCGGGCAGATCGGACTCACGGAACGCGAGATCGGGCGACTGCGGGCGCGGCTGCGAGGCTGACGGGGCGGCGCGCCAATGGGTGCCGCTACGGCAGCCGCAGCCGCTGGGCGATCAGCCCCGACCAGGGCGGCAGGGTCCATGCGCTCGCGCCGCCGACCGCCTCGAGCACGCTCCATTTCCCCGTCGGCGGGGAGGGAAGCGTGTGCGCGCGGCGCGCGAAGTTGAAGGCGCAGAGGAGTTCCTCAGTCTCGTGCACGCGCTCGAAGAGGAGCACCTCGGCGCCGGCGTCGATGATACGCAGGCCGCCGATGCGAAGGGCCGGAACGCGGTTCCTCAAGGCGATGAGGTGGCGGGTGAGCGCCAGCTGCGAATTCGGCTCGCTCTCCTGCCGATCGACCGCGAGAGCGACGTGCGCTTCCGGCACCGGCAGCCAGGGACGCACGCTCGAGAACCCGGCATGTGCGGCGTCCGCGACCCAGGGCATCGGGGTGCGCGCGCCGTCGCGCCCGAGGATCAGCGGCCAGTTGCTGATCGCTTCCGGGTCCTTGAGGTCGGCAAGGGCCAGCTGCGCCTGCGGCAGGCCGAGCTCCTCTCCCTGGTAGAGAAAGATGTTGCCCCGCAGGGTGAGGAGCAGCAGCAGCGCGGCGCGTGCGCAGGCCCTGCGGTCCGCGGGCGCGGCCCAGCGCGAGACCGCGCGCGGTGCATCGTGATTCGAGAACGCCCAGCTCGGCCATCCGGTGCTGCCGTCCGCGGGCCACGCTTCGGTCGCCGCGCGCACGAGCTGCGGCGTCAGCGTGTCGGCATACAGGAAGTTGAAGCCGTAGGCGGTGTTAAAGCGGCGCGCGCCGGACGTGAACGACTTCATGGCGGGCTCGCAGTCCTCGCCGCCGACCTCGGCCACCGTGAAGCGCCCGTCGAAGCTGTCGGTGAGCGCGCGCACTCTCTCGATGAAGCGGACGATGTCCGGGTGCGACTTGTTGTTGCGCGGCTCCTGGAAATCCAGCGGACGGCTGCGCGTCCTGCCGGTGGCGGGCATCGGGGGGTTGTCGGTCAGCTGCGGATCGTGCATCGCGTAGTCGATGGCATCGACCCGGAATCCGTCGACGCCGCGCTCGAGCCAGAATCGCGCGACCTCGAGCAGCGCGTCCTGCACCGCGACGTCGTGCACGTTGAGGTCCGGCTGCTCGGTGAGGAAGTTGTGCAGGTAGTACTGCCCGCGCCGGGCATCCCAGGCCCACGCCGGGCCGCCGAACACCGACTGCCAGTTGGACGGCGGCGAGCCGTCGGCCTTGGGATCGGCCCACACGTACCAGTCGGCTTTCGGATTGGTGCGATCCGCGCGGCTCTCCCTGAACCAGGGATGCTGATCGGACGTGTGCGAGTAGACCTGGTCGATGATGACCCGGAGCCCGAGCGTGTGCGCGCTCTCGAGCAGCCGATCGAAATCCTCGAGTGTCCCGAAGATCGGGTCGACGCCGCAGTAGTCGGCCACGTCATAGCCGAAGTCGCGCATCGGCGAGGTGAAGAACGGGCACAGCCAGATCGCATCCACCCCGAGGGAGGCCACGTAGGGCAGATGCGCGGTGATGCCCGGGAGATCGCCGATCCCATCGCCGTTCGAGTCGGCGAAGCTGCGCGGGTAGATCTGATAGATGCACGCCCCGCGCCACCATTCCCGCCGGGGATCGAGGCCGCTGAGCTGTCGGTGCCTTGCGCTCATCGCCCCGTCCCGGAGGCGCACACGATGTAGTCCAGCGGCGGCACGCTCACGTGATAGCTCCCGGGCGCGCTCGCTGCCGGTTCGCAGGCGCCGACCAGCGAGGCGAATCGCCCGGAGGCGGCCTCCACGCTCACCTGCGCGCTCACGGGGGTGGTCGAGGTGTTGAACGCGATGAGGAGCTCGCGCGCGCCCTCGGGATCGAGGCGCGAGACGGCGAAGAGCCCGGGCGCCGCCGCATCGGCGCGCACCTGCTGCGCTCCGCGCCGCAACGCACTCTCGCGCCGGCGGAGCGCCGCGAGCGCGGCGATCGCCCGATAGAGCGGATGCTCGCGATTGAAGCTGCTGTGCGCCGTGGTACCGCCGGTCCCGAGCAGCCGCTCGCTGTTGTAGGAGGCCACGCGGCTCGCGAACATGTCCTGGCGGGCGTCCTGATCGCCGCCGCGGCCTGAGAGTCCCTGCTCGTCGCCGTAGTACACGACGGGCACCCCTCGCAGCGTGAGCAGCATGGCGTGCGCCAGCAGCACGCGCCGCAGCACTTCCTCAGCGGAAATTCCGGGGCGCGCGGCGCGCACGAAATACGCGAAGCGCCCGTCGTCGTGATTGCTGATGAAGGTCGGGAGCTGCCGCGCCGCCCCCGTGCCGCCCTCGTAGAGGGCATCCCCCTCGAAGAGCCGGGTCAGAACCTCGGTGCCCTGCGAGCTGGCGACGGTCGCGCGCACCGCCGCCGCAAATCCGAAATCGAGCACCGCGGGCAGCCGGTCGACCCGCGTGTGGACGGCGAGCGGCCCGGCGTCCGGGCTCTCGCTGTGGGCCTCACCGAAGATATGGAAGTTGGGAATGCCCCGCGCCTTCGCGCGCGCGAGCATGGCCGGCACGAAGGCCCGCCAGAACTCCGGGTTCACGTGCTTCGCGGTGTCGATGCGGAAGCCGTCGATCCCGTACTCGTCGATCCAGGCGCCGTAGATGTCGATGAATCCCTTGAGAACGCGCGGGTTCTCGGTCATCAGATCGTCGAGTCCGAAGAAATCGCCGAAGGTCGAGCTCTCGCCGCTGAAGGTCGAGTTGCCGCGGTTGTGGTAGTAGATCGGGTCGTTGAGCCAATCGGGAACCTTGAGGTGCTCGGCGCCCGGCGGCACGTACGGGGTGTAGGCGTAGTCAGGCCTCGTGAGCCTTGCGAAGTTTTCGGCGGTCTGGTGCGGCGCGTCGTCTCCGAGGAACCCGCTGTTGATCGGCTCGCCGCCGAGACC
>Ga0209267_1000172_pt1 | contig 46713 bp, 40 predicted proteins | sample GraSoiAngelo_137_FD_185894 | JGI IMG/M metagenome (GOLD analysis project Ga0209267, IMG submission 185894) | Grasslands soil microbial communities from the Angelo Coastal Reserve, California, USA - 14_0929_09_30cm (SPAdes) (version 2) | ecosystem: Environmental > Terrestrial > Soil > Grasslands ... | reverse complement strand
CGCGCTCGTTGCCGGCACGCGAAACCAGCGCCGCAGCGCCTCGCGGTTGGCGAGCCCGAGCTTCGAAAGCGCGTTCGAAACGTGATACTTCACGGCATCCCGACTCACGCCGCGCCGTGCGGCGATCTCGCGATTGCTCAAGCCGTGCTGGACGGCGTGCACCACGCGCCATTCGGTCGGCGTCAGCACATCGTCGTGCGGGGGGCGGCCTCTGCGGCTTCTGGACATGGTCCGGATCGTAAGCCGCAGGCGGTGGAATTACCCTCCCCCGCCCGGTTTTTGCACCGCAATATGTCAGGCGTGTACCCCACGCTCGAGGGGGAACAGCGCATGGGGTAGCGAACTCGGCGGGCGTAGAATTTTTTCCAGTCGGTCCACCACTTACCTGATGGACTTGCACAGGAGACTGAGGAGACTGACATGAGTGCTGTGCTGCTCGCGGTGTTCAACGAATACGAGGTCGCAGACCGGGTGCGCACCAAGCTGGTGGGCGACGGCTTTCCGACCGACCGGGTGGAGCTGACCGCGTCCTGCGAGCCGGGACGCGCGGGGCTGCATCCCGCGCCCTCGCCGCGCGGCAAGTTCGTCCAGTACTTCCGCACGCTCCTCTGCGAGGAGGACGAGCGGCCCTTCGTCGAGGCGCTGGCCGAGCGCATCGAAGGCGGCGCGGCCGCGATCGCCGTGCACCCGCGGGGGATGATCGAGACGGCGCGCGCGGCCGAGATCCTCGAGACCGAGGGCGCGCTGGAAGTGGTCGGGCACGACCTCGAGAACCAGACCTTCGAGCACGCCGCTTCCCGCGGCGAGGGCTACTGGGTGCGCCACTTCATGCTCGACAACCCGACCGGCGCCGACTGCATCTACTGCCGGCTGTTCCCGACTCAACAGCACGAGCACTGAGAACCGAGCCGGCGGCGCTCGCCGACCTCTTACTAACGCACAGGTCCGCCGGAAGCCTGCCCTGTGAGGCAGGCTTCCGGCACGTGGCAGCGCGTTACTGCTGCTTCTCGAGCGTGTACGTCGTCGTCTGCCCGTGCGCCAGGTCCTTGTCGGTCACGTCGATTGTCTTGCCGTCCTTCGCCGCCGCAAGACGAATCTCGTCGACGACCTTGCCCTGACGATGGTCGATTTCTTCGACCGTGTTGGGGTCGATCCTCTTCACCGTCACGACGGTGTGTCCCGGATCACCCTTGATCGGGTATTCCTTGCCATCGAACTTCGCGTCGTAGCCCGTACCATTCCAGCGCATGACGAAGTGATCAGTTGTCATCTGGTACTCGACGGTTCGCAGGGCGTCGTTGCCCTTGAACTGCTGCTGTTGCCACGAGCCGGAAACGGGGTGCGAGCCCGGCGGACCGCTCGCGAGCCGCTTCTCGACCAATTCTCCGGTAACGACCTTGTCTCCAATATGGTTGGTGAACTTGCTGGTCAGCGTCGTGCCGTCGGCGGACACGGTGTCAGTGAACCTGATTGCCTCCTTGCCGCCCTGCTTGAGCACGCCCTCGTCGGAAGTCGGGCTGGTGATCTTCACCATCGCCGTGTCGTAGTAGGAGTGCCCGGTGACTTGGTGCTCGGCCCCGTCCGCCTTCACTTTGAGCTCAGGATCGCAGCTCGAGCAGGTGTACTCGCCGTCGGCGAGCAGGTACACGTCCGGCTTGCCGGTCACTTTCACCGAGTTGACGTTGGACTTCCACGTGCCGTCGAGCTGGCTGCTCGCGAGCGCAGCCGCAGGCAGCAGCAGCAATGCTGCGATAAAGATTCTCATGAGATTCCCCCTGTTGGATTGTGGCCGCGCGTCGAGCGTGACGCGCAACGAGGCGGCGGAGTGTATGCCCCCCGTATCAGGCGCGCCAACGAAATCGGGCGCTTACAGCCAAGTCCGAGGCTAAGTGCGCTGACCCGGGCAGCGCCGGGTATGTCAGCGCGCGCGGGAGAGCAGCGTCAGAGTCACGGTCGCGAGCAGCACGGTCGGCAGCCAGGCGAGCAGCACCGGGTCGAGCTTGAACACTACCGTGCTGCTCTCGATCAGCCGCTGCAGCAGAAAGAAGGCGATTCCGAGGCCGAGCCCGATCATCATGCGCGCGCCCGCGCCGGCGGAGCGCAGCGGGCCGAGCACGAACGGTATCGCGAGCAGCACCGAGAAGGCGATCGCAACAGTGCGCGCGATGCGTGACCAGAACGCGAACAGGTACTCGCGCGTATCGAGCGCGTTGGTGCGGTAGTAGCTGATCAGCCGCCACAGGGCGCGGCTGGTGAGCTGTTTGGGATCTTCGACCGCGAGACCGAGGAACCCGGCGGTGACGTTCGAGGCGAGCAGGCGCGGCCCGGGCGGACGGCTGGTGACCGCGTCGTCCGCGAAGCGCGTCTCGCTGTAGCCGCTCAGCAGCCACTTGCCCTTGGAGCCCGCGGTGGCGCGCTGCGCGTGCCCGAGCGCGAGCAGGCGATGCTGGGGCGAGAGCTCGAAAACCTGCATGCTGCCGAACTGACTCTCACTGTTCTGTCCGGCCACGTTGAGGATCAGGTCGCCGTCGCGCACCCAAGCGCCGGTGCCGCTCGCGAAGCTGACGTTGGCGAGCTTGCTGAAGGCCTTCTGCTCGCGCGCCGCCTGCTGCAGCACCGGCGCGAGCAGCTCGCCGAGGAGCAGCTCGAGGCCGATGAGCAGGACTCCCGCGAACAGCGCGATTCCCGCGATGCGCGCAATCGACACGCCGGCGGCGCGCACCACGGTCAGCTCGCTCCCGCGCGCCAGCGAGCCGAGGCCCAGCAGCGACCCGATGAGCGCCGTGATCGGCAGCAGCTCGTAGGCGAGCTGCGGCAGGTTGAGCAGCGTGTACCAGAAGGCGCCGAGCGCGGTGTAGCTGCCGGTGCCGACATCGTCCTGCTGGTCCATGAAGGTCGCGAGCGCGCCGAGCACCAGCAGCACCAGCATCACCAGCGCCACGGCGGCGAGGATCGCGCGCACGATGTAACGGTCGAGCACGCTCATGCTGCGCGCGCCCTCACAGGCCGCGAATCCGGTAGCGCAGGCGGTAGGCGAGGCCCGGACCTACGATCACTCCGAGGGCAACGAGCACCACCACCGCGTGCGTCCACCACAGCCCGAGGATTTCCGGGATGGCGCCGCGCGCGATCCACACCTTCCCCACGGTGATGAGGTTGACGTAGAGGAAGAAGATCACCACGGCGACCCAGACACGCGCGTAGCGTCCCTGGCGGGGCCGGAGGCGCGAGAGCGGCACCGCGAGCAGCGCCAGCACCGCGCACATCAGCGGCATGGCGATGCGCGAGTGCAGCTCGGCGCGCGCGTCGGGATCGCCCGAGTCGATGAGGCTCGCGGTGGGCTCAGCCTCGAGAGCCCGCGTGGCGTCGACGCTGAGTTGCACCTTCACCGGCACCACGTGCTCGGCGAAACGCATGATTCGGAACTCGCGCTGTCCGGGCACGCCCTCGAAACGCTCCCCGTCGTAGAGCGTGAGGATGTGCGTCAGGCCGTCAGTGCTCAGCTCGTGCCGGGCGCGGGCCGCGAGCGCCACCTCGACCAGCGCATCGCGATTGCGCTCCACGAACACCTCGGCGAGCGTGCCGTCGGGATTGACGTCCTGCGCGTACACGACCGCATTGCCGCCGCCGAAGTTGCGGAATTTACCGGGCGCGATCGGCGCGAACTGACCGGCGCGCAGCGCGGCGCTGCGCAGGTTGAGCGCGCGCGCCGTAGCGTTCGGCGCCAGCACCAGCGTGAGCCAGGCAAGGCCTGCGGTGCCGAGGGCCGCGAGCAGCGCCACCGGCAGGTAGATGTTCGCAGGACCCGCGCCGCAGGCGAGCGCCGCGGCCATCTCGCTGTCGTGATACAGCCGGCCGAAGGCCAGCACTACCCCGAGCAGCAACCCCACGGGCAGCAGGATCGAGAGATTCTGCAGCGCCCCGAGGCCGATGAGCTCCAGCACCACGCCCTCGGGATACTGGCTGGCGGCGGCCCGCTCGAGCACTCCCACCATCTGGTTTACCAGCAGGATGACGAGCAGCACGCCGGTCACGAGCAGCCAGGCCGTGGCCACCTCGCGCAGAACGTAGCGACCCAGGGTGTTCCCCATTACACTTGCACTCGCTTGTGCCCGCAGCGGCGCATCGCGCGTCCGAATTAATACTTAAGCGGAGCGAGGCGCTGGGGCGCGATCCAGGCGCGGCTAAGACGCAACCGATGCAAATCTTAACGCATTAACGCGCGCGCGCCTCAACGGTGAAGGGAAAAGGATGGAATTCGGGGTCTGGACGAAGGGCTTGGCAACACTCGGCGTGGACTGCCTGGTCCTCGGCATATTCGAGGAAGGCGAGCTCAGCGGCGAGGCACGCAGCGTCGATGCGGCCTCAAGCGGCGCGCTGAAACGGCTGCTCGCGCGCGGGGACTTCGCCGGACGCGCCGGCGACACGCTGCTCATCGGCGATCTGCCCGGCATCAAGGCCACGCGCGTGCTGCTCACCGGGCTCGGGTCCAAGAAGAGCTTTTCGCGCAGGAGCTGGCGCAAGGCGTGGGCCGCGGCGGCGGCGGCGCTGTCGCGCACGCGGATCGGCAGTTGCGCGGTGGCGATCGACCGCCCGGACGCGAGGCAGCTCGACGACTACTATTTCGGCCGCTCGGTCGCGGAGCTCGCCGGCGCCGCGCTCTATCGGATCAACGATCTCAAAACCGGGAAGAAGCCGCCGCTGCCGGAGCTCAAGCGGGTGCTCGCAGGCCCCGTGCGCCGGGCCGCGGCCGCCGAGCGCGGCCTGACCCACGGCGCCGCGATCGCCGCCGCCGCCGATGTGCAGCGCGATCTCGCGAACCTGCCCGCCAACATCTGCACACCGAGCTTTCTCGCCGCGCAGGCCCGCGAGCGCGCCCGGCGCGCCGCATCGCTTCGCGTGCGGGTACTCGATGAGGCGGCCATCCGGCGCGAGAAGATGGGATGCCTGCTCGCGGTCGCGCAGGGGAGCCGGCAGCCGCCGCGCTTCATCGTGCTCGAGTATCGTGGGACGGGCGCGCGGCAGCCGCCGGTCGTGCTGGTCGGCAAGGGCGTTACGTTCGATTCCGGCGGCATCTCCCTCAAGGACCCGCCGGGCATGGATGAGATGAAGTTCGACATGTCGGGCGCCGCGGCGGTGCTCGCCGCGCTCACTCTCGCATCGCAGCTGAAGCTCCGCCTGCATGTGGTGGGCCTCATCGCGGCGGTCGAGAACATGCCGGGCGGCAAGGCCGTGAAGCCGGGCGACATCGCCACCAGCGCCTCCGGACAGACGGTCGAGATACTCAACACCGATGCCGAAGGGCGGCTGATTCTCTGCGACGCCCTCAACTACGCGCGCCGCTTCGAGCCGGCGGCGGTGGTCGACATCGCGACCCTTACCGGCGCGTGCGTGGTCGCCCTCGGGCATCACCACTCCGGTGTCATGGGCAATGACGAGCCGCTGGTGCGCGAGCTCCTCGATGCCGGCGTGCGCGCGGACGATCGCTGCTGGCAACTGCCGCTCACCGAGGAATACGCCGAGGCGCTCAAGAGCAACTTCGCCGACTTCGCCAATGTCGGGGGGCGCGACGGCGGCGCGATCACCGCCGCGACCTTCCTCGGCAAGTTCACCCAGGGACTGAAGTGGGCGCACCTCGACATCGCGGGCACCGCCTACCTGACCGGAGCCAGCAAGGGCAGCACCGGCCGGCCGACACCGCTGATCGCGGACTTTCTCCTGACGCGCGCCGCCGCGCGCTGACACGCCAGCCGACCCGCATCGCGGCGCGGCCCCGCCCCGAGGGCGCGGCGCTCGAGCCGCTATAATCCGCCGACCCTCCCCGAGGAAGTCCGAGTGCTAATGGACAAGGTGTACGCGCCGCGGACAATCGAGCGGCGCATCTACGAGCGCTGGGAGTCTCACGGCTGGTTCGCGCCGCGTGGGGCTGGTGCGCCCTACTGCATCATGATCCCCCCGCCGAACGTGACCGGAACGCTGCACATGGGGCACGCGTTCCAGCACACGCTGATGGACGCTCTCAGCCGCTATCACCGCATGCTCGGGCGCGCGGTGCTGTGGCAGCCGGGGACCGACCACGCGGGCATCGCCACGCAGATGGTCGTCGAGCGGCAGCTCAACGCGCAGGGCATCAAGCGCACCGACCTCTCGCGCGGCGCCTTCATCGAGCGCGTGTGGCGATGGAAAGAGAAGTCGGGCGGCACGATCAACGCCCAGATGCGCCGCCTCGGCGACTCGGTCGACTGGTCGCGCGACCGATTCACCATGGATGCGGGCCTCTCCCGGGCCGTGATCGAGGTTTTCGTGCGGCTGCACGAGGAAGGCCTGATCTACCGCGGCAAGCGCCTGGTCAACTGGGATCCGGTGCTGCTCACCGCGCTCTCGGACCTCGAGGTGCAGTCGCAGGAGGAGGACGGCCAGCTCTGGCACCTGCGCTACCCGCTCGACGACGGCTCCGGGCACGTCGTGGTCGCGACCACCCGTCCCGAGACCATGCTGGGCGACGCCGCGGTCGCCGTGCACCCCGACGATGAGCGCTACCGGCGCCTCACGGGTAAGCAGGTGCGGCTGCCGCTCGCCGGACGCCTGATCCCGGTCATCGCCGACGCCTACGTCGATCCGGCCTTCGGCTCCGGATGCCTCAAGATCACTCCCGCCCACGATTTCAACGACTACGAGATCGGCCAGCGACATCACCTGCCGCTCATCAACATCTTCACTCCACGCGCGACGCTCGCCGACACGGTGCCCGAGCGCTTCCGGGGACTCGAGCGCTTCGAGGCGCGGCGGCGCGTGCTCGCCGAGCTCGAGGCGGCGGGCCTCGTCGAGCGCGTCGAGCCGCACAAGCTCGTGGTGCCGCGCGGCGATCGCAGCGGCGCGGTCCTCGAGCCCTACCTCACCGACCAGTGGTACGTGAAGATCGCGCCGCTCGCCGCTCCCGCGATCGCGGCCGTCGAGGCGGGACGCACGCGCTTCGTGCCCGAGAGCTGGGCGCGCACCTACTTCGAGTGGATGCGCAACATCAGGGACTGGTGCGTGAGCCGCCAGCTGTGGTGGGGACACCGGATCCCGGCGTGGTACGACGCCGACGGCAACATCTACGTCGGCCGCGACGAGGCCGAGGTGCGCGCCAGGCACCGCCTCGAGCCTGGCCTCCCTCTGCGGCAGGACGAGGACGTGCTCGACACCTGGTTCTCCTCGGCGCTCTGGCCGTTCTCGACGCTCGGCTGGCCGGAGGCCACCCCGGAGCTCGAGCGCTTCTATCCCGGGAGCGTTCTCGTCACCGGCTTCGACATCATCTTCTTCTGGGTCGCCCGCATGATGATGATGGGGCTGAAGTTCATGGGTGAGGTGCCCTTTAGCGACGTGTACATCACGGGCCTCATTCGCGATGAGCACGGCGACAAGATGTCGAAGTCGCGCGGCAACGTGATCGATCCGCTCGATATCGTCGACGGCATCACGCTGCACGAGCTCATCGCCAAGCGCACCACCGCCCTCATGCAGCCGCAGCTCGCGCCGGCGATCGAGCGGGCGACCCGCAGGCAATACCCCGATGGGATAGCCCCTCACGGCACGGACGCGCTGCGCTTCACCTTCGCCGCCCTCGCCTCCCCGAACCGCGACATCCGCTTCGACCTCGCGCGCGTCGGCGGCTACCGCAACTTCTGCAACAAGCTCTGGAACGCGGCGCGCTTCGTGACGCTGACCCTCGGCGAGGCGGCGCCTCCCGCGGGCGAGTCCGTGGAGCTCTCGGTCGCCGACCGGTGGATCCGCGCCCGCTTCGGCCGCATGCTCGCGGCCGTCGAGAGCGCCTTTCGCGACTATCGCTTCGATTACGCCGCCAACGCGCTCTACGAGTTCACCTGGTACGACTTCTGCGACTGGTACCTCGAGCTGACCAAGCCGCTGCTGCAGGCCGAGACGGTCTCCGCGGCCGCCAAGGGCGGCACTCGGCGCACGCTCGCGCAGGTGCTGGAGGCGCTGCAGCGGGCGCTCCACCCGCTGATGCCCTTCATCACCGAGGAAATCTGGCAGCGCGTGGCGCCCCTTGCGGGGGCGAGCGGCGAGACCGTCATGCTTGAGCCCTATCCGGCCGCGGCGGATTTCCCCCCGGACGAGGAGGCCGAGCGCGAGGTCGCCTGGATCCAGGGGGTCATACTCGGCGTGCGCCAGATTCGCGGCGAGATGAACATCAGCCCCGCCCGGCGAATCAGGGTACTCCTCAAGGACGCGAGCGCCGAGGACGAGGCATTGAGCACGCGCCATCGCGCCTCGCTCGAGCGCCTGGCGGGGCTCGAGAGCATCACGCTCCTCGGCGCCGGCGAGCGCGTGCCGCCCTCCGCCCCGGCGCTCGTCGGCACCCTCACGGTCCTCGTGCCTCTCGCCGGGCTCATCGATGCGGCCGCCGAAGCCGAGCGGATCGGCAAACTCCTTGCGCGCGCGCAGCTCGAGCTGGCGAAGATCCGCGCGCGGCTCGCCAAGGAGGATTTCGTGCGCAATGCCCCGGCAGCGGTGGTGACCGGCGAGCGCGAGCGCGCCACGGAGCTCGAGCGCACCATCGCCGCGCTCGGTGCGCAACTCGAGCGGGTGCGACGGCTCCTTGGGCCATGAACGCCGTCGGCGCCCATGAAGCCGATGCGGATGCCGCGACGCTCGCGCGCGCGCTCGACACGCTCGAGACCGTCATCCTCGGCAAGCCGGCCCAGATCCGCCTGTGCCTCGCGTGCCTGCTCGCACGCGGGCACCTCCTGATCGAGGACGTGCCGGGCGTGGGCAAGACGACGCTCGCCCACGCGCTCGCCCACGTGTTGGGACTCCTCTGGCAGCGCGTGCAGTTCACGAGCGACCTGCTGCCGGCGGACATCATCGGCGTCTCGATATTCGATCGCGCGAGCCAGCGCTTCAACTTCCGCCAGGGCCCGGTCTTCACGCAGTTGCTCCTCGCGGACGAAGTGAACCGCGCCAGCCCCCGCACCCAGAGCGCGCTGCTCGAGGCGATGGAGGAGCGCCAGGTGAGCGCCGACGGCACCACCTACCCCTTGCCGGAGCCCTTCTTCGTGGTCGCCACCCAGAACCCCCACGAGCAGCTCGGCACCTTCGCCCTGCCCGAATCGCAGCTCGACCGCTTTCTCATGCGGGTGACGCTCGGCTATCCCGACAGCGCGCACGAGCGGGAGCTGCTGCGCGGCGGAGAGCGGCGCGAGCTCCTCTCGCACGTCGCGCCGGCGCTGTCCGCGGCGGCAGTGCTCAGGGTGCAGCGCGCCGTGCGCGGCGTTCACGTCGCCGAGGCGCTCCTCGACTACGCGCAGGCGCTGATCGCGCGCACGCGCGAGCGCTCGGATCTGAAGCTCGGGCTCTCGCCGCGCGCCGGCCAGGGCCTGTTGCGCGCGGCGCAGGCGTGGGCGTACCTCGCGGCGCGCCCGGCGGCGCTGCCCGAGGACCTGCAGGCCGTGCTGCCGGCGGTGGTTGCGCACCGACTCGAGCGGCGCGATCCGGCCGGCGGCGGCGACGGCGACGCGGTCGCGCGCGAGGTCATCCGCGCCGTGCCCGTGCCGACTTAGACGGGCGCGATGCGCTGGAACCCCGTCGCCCCGCTGCTGGCGCTGGCGCGCGAGCGCGCGGCGGCCTGGATGCGCCGTCGCCAGGGAGCGGATCTGCTGCCGGTCGCTCTCGAGCGGCGCCGCCTCTACATCCTTCCGACCGGGACGGGTGTGGCGTTCGCGGCGCTGCTGTTCCTCATGCTGATCGCCGGACTCAACTACGGCAACAGCCTCGCGCTGTTCCTCACGTTCCTGCTCGGAGCGTTTGCGTTGGTCGCCATGCAGCAGTGCCACCGCAACCTCCTCGGCATCGCCGTGCTGACGGTGAGCGCGCCCGCCGTGTTCGCCCGCGCGCGCGGCGCGGTCCAGGTGACGCTCGCCAACCCGGCGGGGCTCGCGCGCTACGGCGTGGAGGCGGCTCTCCCGGAGTCGCCGGCGGTCGCCGCGGACCTCATCTCCCCCGAGCCGCGGCGGCTCGAGCTGCCGCTGCCGGCGCTGAGGCGCGGCATCGTGCGCATCGAGCGGCTGCGGCTTGCCACCGCGCACCCCTTCGGGCTGTTCCGCGCCTGGACGTGGCTCCACGTGCCCGTCGAGATGCTGGTCTATCCGCGCCCCGCGGGATCACTCCGCATGCCGGCCGAAAGCGGCGCGAGGCCCGGGGCGCGCTCGCGCGGCGGCTCGGAAGCGGACGAGTGGCAGGGGCTGCGGCCGTTTCGCGATGGCGACTCGCCGCGTCAGGTGGACTGGAAGGCCTACGCGCGCGAAGCGCCGCTGCTCGTCAAGGAGTACAGCCCTGCGGGCTCGGAGCTGCGGGTGTTCGACTTCGGGCGACTCACCGACCCCGACGTCGAGGTGCGGCTCTCGCAGCTCGCGCGCTGGGTGGTCGACGCCGAAGCTCACGGCGAGCGCTACGGGCTCGCGCTTCCCGGGGTGTGGCTGCCGCCGGATCGCGGTCCCGAGCACCGCCATCGCTGCCTCGCCGCGCTCGCGCTGTTTGGGACCGAAGGCCATGCCGGCAGCCGCCCCGTCTGAGGCCGACCGGAGGCTCCCGCCGCTCGCGTGGGCGTGCGCGGCCTTCGCGGGCGGGGTGCTGCTGAACGTCGACCGCGTGCCGCCCTGGGCGAGCGCGGTGGCGCTCTTCCTCATCGCCTGGCGCCTGACGAGCGAGCGCGCCGGGCTGAGGCTGCCCGGGACGGTGGCGCGCGCGCTGCTCGCCCTCGCGCTGGTGGCAGTCGTGCTGCTCGAGTTTCACACCGTCAACGGCCTCGCCGCCGGCACCGCGCTCCTCATGGTGATGTCGGGACTGAAGCTGCTCGAGACGCGCGCCAGGCGCGATCAGTTCGTCATGGTGGGCGCAGGGCTGTCGCTGTTGCTCGCCGCGTGTCTCGACCGCCAGAGCCTCGCGCGCGCTCCGCTCTATGCGCTCGAGGCGTGGCTCGCCTGCAGCGCGCTCGCCGTCATCGCGTCCGAGGGTCTCGAGGTGCGGGCGGCGCTGCGGCTCGCGGGCGGGGCGCTGCTCATCGCTGTGCCGCTCGCCGTGCTGCTGTTCCTCTTCTTCCCGCGCCTGCCGGGCGCGTTCTGGGCCATCCCGCGTGGCGCCGAGGCGACGACCGGGCTCTCCGACACCATGAGTCCGGGCAGCATCGTGAAGCTGGTGGCGGACTACGAGCCCGCCTTCCGCGTGCAGTTCGTCTCCGCCGCCCCGGCGCCCGAGGAGCGCTACTGGCGCGGCCCGGTACTGCACGACTTCGATGGCCACACGTGGCGGCGGAGCTCCGGCGCCTTCCACCCGCGCGAGCGTCTGCAATATATCGGGAGGCCCTACCGCTACCGCGTGGCGCTCGAGCCCACGCATCAGCGGTGGTGGCTCGCCCTCGACACGCCCGCGCAGTCCCCCGCGAGCAACGTGAGCCTGACGTACGACAATCAGCTCGTGGCCGCCGAGCCGGTCAGGGAGCCGCTCAGCTACGATGCCGTGTCGTACCTGCGCACGCGCTCGCTCGAGCCGCTCTCGGCCTCCAGCCGCCGCGAGGACACCGCCCGCTCGCGCGGCAACCCCCGCTCGCTCGCTCTCGTGCAGACGCTCAGGGAGCGCGCCGGCTCCGATGCCGAGTTCGTGACCGCGACCCTGGAGTACCTGCACCGCGGCGGCTTCGTATACTCGCTGACGCCCGAGCCGCTCGGCGCGGACGCCATCGACGACTTCCTCTTCAACACGCGCACCGGCTTCTGCGGTCACTACGCGTCCGCCTTCGTCACGCTGATGCGCGGCGCGGGCATCCCGGCGCACGTGGTCACGGGGTATCTCGGCGGGGAGTGGAATCCGGTCGGCGGCTACTTCGTGGTGCGCCAGTCGGACGCTCACGCGTGGGCGGAGGTGTGGCTCGAGGGGCGCGGCTGGACCCGCATCGACCCGACCGCGGTGGTCGCGCCCGAGCGGCTGCGCCGCGGGTTGCTCGACCTCCTCCCCGATGCGCTCACCACCCGCGAGCGGCTGCTGCGCAGCTCCGAGTGGCTGACGCGCCTGCTGCAGCAGTGGGACGCGGCGAACGCCTGGTGGAGCGACCACGTCGTGAGGTTCGATTATCCGGCGCAGCTCGACCTGCTCGGGCGCTTAGGCGTCCGCTCCCCCGACGTGCGCTACCTCGGGTGGGCCTTCATGCTGGCGCTCACCCTCTGGCTCGCGATCATCGCCTGGCACATCGGCCGCGCCGCGCGCCCCGCCCCTCCCGATGCGCTGTCGCGGGCCTATGTGCGCCTCTGCCGCAAGCTCGCACGCATCGCGCCAGCGCGCGCCCTGCACCAGGGACCGTTGAGCTATGCGGAGACGGTGCGCGCGCGCCGCCCGGATCTCGCGCTGCCCGTGCGCGAGCTGCTCGAGCGCTACGCGCACTTGCGCTACGGACGCGCCGACGCCGGCGCGCGTGAAGAGAGCATCGAAGAGTTCCGCCGCGCGGTAGCGCGCCTGTCACTGCCCGCGGCCGCGCCAGTGAACATATCGCGCTGATACCGGAACGGCGTCACGGCGCCGCCCGGGCCGAGCGCGCGCGAAGTCGCCTCGGAAGCCGGGAACTCGTCACATTCCGGCCGCCCGGTTTCACAGAATCCAACTCGAACTCCTAACACAAGACGCCGGTTCGTGCCGTCCATCGGTGCGCTCCTGCCGCACGTCGGCACGCTGCTGCATTGCGTCGATTGGCCCACAGACGCTGCCCGGCCAGTACGGTGAGATTGCACCCGTGATTTCACCGGGACATGACATGCACAGTTCACTTAATCCGTTCGCCACGCGCCGCCGCGCGGCCGGCTTCACCCTCGTCGAGCTCATGATCGCCGTCGCGGTCGTGGCCATCCTGACGTCGATCGCGCTGCCCTCGTACGCGCTCTACGTGAAGAAGTCCCGTCGCGGGGAAACCGAGTCGGCGCTGATGGACATCGCGCAACGCGAGCAGCAGTACCTGCTGGACGCGCGAGCGTACGCGCCCGACACCGCCACACTGAAAAGCTCGGTTTCGACGGATGTGACGTCCTACTACACGATCCAGATCTGCCAGACGGCGGTTCTTCCCTGCAATCCTCCGGGCGGCGCGCCGCCGACCTTTGCGGTGATCGCCACGCCGATTGCCGGAACCGCCCAGGCGGGCGATTACACGCTGACCCTCGACAGTACGGGCGCCAAGGGTCCCGCGGGCGTCTGGTGACGCGAACTCGGGAGTGCCCCCTTGAAAGCCGACAGCACCCTTCGCCCCAGAGCCCGCATCGGCGCGCACGCGGCACCTCGCCGTGCGCGCGGCTTCACCATGACCGAGCTCGTCGTGACGCTGGCGGTCGCGGCCGTTCTCGCGACGGTCGCCGTGCCTTCCTTCAACGCCATGATTGCGACCCAGCGGGCGCGTACCTACGCCTCCGCACTCTACGCGACGCTCGCCAAGGCGCGCTCGCAGGCGATCACGCTCAACGCCAATGTGACCCTGCGGCCCAAGGCGGGCGGCTGGCAGACCGGCTGGCAGCTCCTCGACGCCAACAACAACGTCCTCGACGACTACACGGCGGCGACTGGAATAAACGTTCCCGGCCCTCCCGCGACCGTCATCTACCGCTCATCGGGTCGCCTGCCGGCCGGCGCCGCACCGATGTTCCAGATCAACACCACGAGCGGCAGCACGATGATCCACCAGTGCGTATCCGTCGACCTGAGCGGACGCCCCTACATGCAGGCGACGCCGACATGTTGAGCCGCCGCTGCGCGACCTCTGGGCTGCAATGCGGCAGCTCGCTGATCGAGGTGCTGGTCACCCTGGTGATCCTCGCCTTCGGCCTGCTCGGTGTCTGCGGGCTGCAGATGAAGATCGGGGTCGCGGAGATGGAGTCGTATCAGCGCGCCCAGGCGCTGCTCGCGCTCACGCAGATGACCGAGCGTCTGAACGCCAATGCGGCCCAGGTCGCCAGCTACGTGTCCGGCAACCCGGTCGGGACCGGCGACGCGCAGCCGCTCGACTGCACCGGCATCGCACAGGGTCCCAACCGCGATCTATGCGAGTGGAGCAACACCCTCAAGGGCACCGCCGAGACCTCCGGCGGCGCGAACACCGGCGCCATGGCGGGCGGACGGGGCTGCATCACCCAGCTGCAGGCGCCGAACCCGGCGCTCGGGGTGTGCACGCCGGGCGTCTACCAGGTCTCGGTTGCCTGGCAGGGCATGGCTCCGACCTCCGTCCCGGTGCTCGCCTGCGGAACTGGTCAGTATGGCGCGATCGACGCCTACCGCCGCGCGATCGCCGCCACGGTCACCCTGCCGACGACCTCGTGTTACTGAGCGCGCCGATGCCTGCCGCCCGCACAACCCACGTTCCGCCAGGCGCACGCGGCTACACGCTGGTCGAGCTGATGGTGTCGATGGCCATCGGCCTGATCATCCTCGCGGCGCTCGTCAGTCTCTTCGCCGGCAACAGCCGCGAGCGCGGCGAGATCGAGCGCGCGAACCAGCAGACCGAGAACGGCCGCTACGCGCTGCAGATCATCAGGGACGATCTGCGCAGCGCCGGCTACCTCGCCACGTTCAACCCTGGCAACGTGGCGGGCCCGAACGCGCAGCTCGCGATCCCGGCCACGCTGCCCAATGCCTGCGCAGTCGACGTGCCGACGCTCACCACCGCCATGGCCGTTCCGGTGCAGGGCTACGACCAGGGCGCCAACGCCCCCGGGTGCCTCGCGGACCTGCGGGCCGGAACCGACATCCTGGTGGTGAGGCGCGCGAGCACGTGCGCGGTCGGCGCGGCGGGGTGCGATCCGCAGGTGCCCGGAGACGTCTACTTCCAGGCCTCGGGCTGCACCACAGAGACCGGCACCGGCACCTACTTCGCACTCGACTCCAACCTCGCAAGCCTCACTCTGCACCTGAAGGATTGCGTCACCGTAGCGCCCCTGTACCAATACCGTACTCACATCTACTTCATCGCCAACGACGACAAGCCGGGCGACGGCATCCCCACGCTGAAGCGCGCGGAACTGGGTGTCAACGGACTGGGTGCCAACGCCTTCAACATCGTGCCGTTGGTCGAAGGCGTGGAAAACCTGCAGCTCGAGTACGGCCTCGACACCACCGTGCCGACCACCGGGTCGCCGGCCGTGTACACGGCCAATCCCAACAGCTACAACGCCTGCGGTCCGGCCACCTGCGTCGGCTACTGGCGCAATACCGTCGCGGTGAAGATCAACGTGCTCACGCGCGACATCACTCCGACTCAGGGATACGTCGATTCCAAGACCTATACGCTCGGCCTCAACGCCGCGGGCGCCGCGAACGTGGTGGCCCCTCTCAACGACGGCTACAAGCGACACGAGTACTCGTCGGTAGCCATGCTCTACAACACCGTAGCGAGGAACTCGCCATGACCCGATTCCCCGGCCGCCAGCGCGGCGCGACCCTGATCGTGAGCCTGATCATGCTGCTGTTGATCACGCTGCTGGCGGTGAGCTCCTTCACGCTCGGCAAGGCGAACCTGCAGATCGTCGGCAACATGCAGCAGCGCAACCAGGCCTTCGCCGCCGCGCAGGGCGCGGTCGCCGCCGTGATCAGCAGCACGCAGTTCACGACCAGCCCGACGAACGCTATCCCGGCCGCTTCGGTCCCGGCCTCCTGCCCGATCATGGCCAACACGACCTGCGCGAGCGTCAACGGCAACGGCACGGACGACGTCAGCGTCGCCGTGACCGCGACCTGCGACTCGATCCAGCCGATCCTCGTAACCCAGCTCGACTACACCAATCCGAACGACGCCGGATGTCTCATCGGCTCGCCGCAGGACTTCGGCGTGGTGGGCGCCAGCACCAACAACTCCATGTGCTCCAACAGCGTCTGGGATATCCAGGCGTCCGCGACCGACCAGGTGAGCAACGCGAACTACGTCGTCGATCAGGGCGTGGCGGTGCGGGTTCCGTCGACCTCGATCTGTCCCTGACCGTGGATGTCCAAGCCCGAACTCAAGCGAGCGACCCTCATGAACACCCTGCGCACCCTTCGCCTGGCCCTGGCGCTCCTGATCGGCCTCTCGGTCGCGCCCGGCGCATCCGCCGACGACCTCGACATCTTCCTCGGGCTCTCCGGCGGCAGCGCCGACGCCCCGAACGTCATGGTCCTCATCGACAACGGTCCGAACTGGGCGCGCCAGTCACAGGGCTGGACCGACCCCGTCACCGGCGCCAGAATCACGCAGGGCGTGGCGGAACTGCAGGCTCTGCAGCAGGTGGTCAGCTATCTCGGCACTCCGAGCCAGCCCGATCCGGTCAACCTCGGCTTCGGCATGCTCACCCCCAACAGCGCCGGCGGCTCCACCGGCGGCGGCTACGTCCGCTTCGGCGCGCGTGACATGACCGTGGCGTCCAACCGCACCGCGCTGGCGAACATCCTCGCCAACATCGTGCCGTGCGTCGGCGGCTGCGGCTCGGCCAACGAGAGCCTGAGCGGCATGTCCCACAAGGACGAGACCGCCGCGCTGTACGAGCTCTACAAGTACTTCTCCGGGCTCGCGCCCTACACGGGCGGGCCGAACTCCAGCAACGTCTGGGACGACATCGCCGGCAATCTCGGCGGCGGGCTCATGGGCCCCACCGGAATGACCGCGTATGCGCAGGGGCTCACCTCCGGCTGGGCCATCGCGAACGGCCTCTACCAGAGCCCGATCAGCTCGAGCAAGCCGTGCGCCGCAAATTTCATCATCTACATCGCCAACAACGCGAGCGGCCAGAACGGCTCGACGGAGAACGTGTACGAGCCGAACGTCGTGCCCGCGCTCGGCGCCCTGCCCGCCACGCCCACCGACACCTGGACCGACGAGTGGACGCGCTTTCTCTTCCAGAGCGGCGCCGTGGTGCCGGCCGGCAACAGCAACGGCGCGATCGTCACCTACATCCTCGATGCGTACAACGCCCAGAACAACGCCGGCTACTCGCAGTCGCTCCAGGCGGCCGCGAGGCAGGGCGGCGGGCTCTACTTCCAGGTCAACAGCCAGGGCGCGGTCTATAACGCGCTGGTGAGGATCCTCGAGCAGATCAAGGCCGTGAACTCCACGTTCGCCTCGGCGAGCCTCCCGGTCAACGCCACCAACCGTGCGCAGGACCAGAACCAGGTCTTCGTGCCGATGTTCCGCCCGGACGTCAAGATCCAGCCGCGCTGGTACGGCAACCTGAAGCAATACCAGCTGATCAACTCGGGCGGCAGCGTCGTGCTCGGCGACGCCAAGGGCCAGGCGGCGATCAATCCGCTGACCGGGTTCCCGGCCCCGTGCGCCAAGAGCTTCTGGACCACCGGTTCCGCCGACCTCACGAACTACCCGAACGGCTACTGGAACTTCGGGCAGAGCGTGAACGCGAGCGGCATGTGGAACACCACCATGGAGAGCCAGTCCGCGAAGGGTACCTGCCCGACGACCAGCAACAGCCCCTACGACGACAATCCGGACGGCCCGCTGGTGGAAAAGGGCGGCGTGGCCGAGGTGATCCGCAAGGGCAACAACCCGGCGATCACCAACAGCTCGCCCACCTGGAGCCCCTCGCAGCGTAACGTGCTCACCGCGAGCTCGCAGAACAGCCTCGTGCCGCTCACGACCGCCGGCACCGGACTGCCGGCGTCGCTCGTGAACTGGATCCTCGGCCAGGATGTCCAGGACGAGAACGGCAACGGCAAGGGCAACAACGGCGTCAGCTCCACCGAGACGCGCCCCTCCGTGCACGGCGACGAGATCCACTCGCGTCCGCTGCCTGTCGACTACGGCTTGGGCACCGTGCGGGTGTTCTACGGCTCGAACGACGGCACGCTGCGCGCGGTCGACGGCTCGAGCGGCCAGGAGCTGTGGGCGTTCGTGCCCCCCGAGTTCTACACTCCGGCGCCGGCGGCCTATACCCCGGGCGCAATTCCTGCCACGACGCCCACGGGCCTCGAGAGGCTCATGTGGAGCGGCATGACTGACGGGGTGCAGAACCAGATCAGCCCGATCGTCGCCTATTTCGGCACCCCCGCGGGCGTAACGCCCACCCCGGTGCCGAAGGACTACTATTACGACGGCTCGATCGGGCTCTACGAGAGCGCGGTCAACGCCCAGGGCGTGCCGGCAGCGGTGTGGATCTACCCGACCATGCGTCGCGGCGGCCGGATGCTGTACGGGCTCGATGTCACCAACGTGTCCACGCCGGGGTTGCTCTGGAAGTTCGGCTGCCCGAATCTCGGCAACGATACGAACTGCGTCCCCTCGAGCGGAGCCAATCCGACCAGCATGGGACAGACCTGGTCGACGCCGTCGGTCGCTCCCGCCGCGCTCGGGCACAGCTCGCCCGTCATCGTCGTGGGCGGCGGGTACGACGGCTGCGAAGACAGCAACCTGCCCAATCCCGCAACCACAATCAATCCCGCGACCGCAAAGCCGTACTGCCCTACGCCGCAGAAAGGTGCGGGGGTTTACGTTCTCGACGCGCAGACCGGCACCCAGCTGGCGTTCTTCGCGACCACGCGCAGCGTCGCCGCGGACGTGGCGCTGATCTCGATCGCGACCGTCGGCGTGGTCGATCACGCCTACGCCGCCGATACGGGCGGCAACATCTACCGGATCGACTTCGCCGCCAACTCCACTCAGTGGGTGATGAACCGCGTCGCCTACACGAACGGCTCGGGGCGCAAGTTCCTGTTCGCCCCGTCGCTGCTGGCCGCGCCCGGGAACCAGGTGTACGTCGCCATCGGCTCGGGCGACCGCGAGCACCCGCTGCAGGCACAGTACCCCTACAGCCAGGTGTGCGATGCCAGTCATACCAACTGCAATCGTTTCTACGTCTTCAAGGACAGCCTGGCCTCGACTAGCGCGCTCTGGCTCGACGACCCGACGCAGATGAACGACTTCACCGCCAGCACCTCCTGCAGCACGCCGGGTGCTCTGCCGATGTCCCCCACGAAGGGCTGGTTCATGAATCTCAACCAGAACGGCCAGGGCGAGCAGACCGTCACCTCCTCCGTCATCGCCGCGGGCATGGTGGCCTTCAGCACCAACCGCCCGATACCCCAGAACGTGGGGTCCTGCGCCACGACGCTCGGCGCCGCCTACGGCTACTGGGTCAACCTGTTCAACGCTTCCGGCGGCATCGGTGCCACGGCGGCCGCGTGCGGTGGAGTACGTGACACGCAGTTCGTGGGCGGGGGTCTGCCTCCCTCGCCCGTCATCGCCTCGGTGCCCGTCAACGGCCAGGTCGTCGAGGCGGTCATCGGCGCGGCACAGCTGTCCGGCGGCACGAGCTGCGGCATCTGCCCGCAGCAGGTGAAGCCTGCGATCGTCCCGACCCGCAGGACGATCTTCTGGAAGGGATCGGGCGAGAACTAAAGCGCCGCTCAGTCGGACTTGAAGCCGATCTTCGAGTGCGTGCCGTCGCAGAAGGGCTTGTTGGCGCTGCCGCCGCAGCGGCACAGGTACGCCGACGTCACCCGCGCCACCACGCGTCCCGTGCCGCTCATGATCTCGAGGTTGCCGCGCACTCGCAGCGGACCGTTCGGCTGCGGATCGATCGCCAGCACCCCGTCGCGCGTGGGCAGCATGTCGGTCTTGCCGCTCGGCGGCTCACCGGTGGCGGAGAAGCCGATCTTCGAGTGCGTGCCGTCGCAGAAGGGCTTGTTTGCGGACGCCCCGCAGCGGCAGAGCGTGGCGCGAAAGCCCGCCGGCGCACCGTCGATCTCGAGCTGGCCGCGGAACGCGTACGGGCCGGCCTCGCGCACGCCGGCCAGATTCACCGGCGGCACGGGCTCCTCGGGCGCCCCGTCCTTGCGCCGATAGCGGATCGCACCCGAGGGGCAGGCGTGCGCCACTTCGACCAGCCGCTCGACCGGCATGGCGTCGGGGTGGATCCAGGGTCCCTTCACGTTGGCGAGAAAGACCTGCGGCGCCCCGGTGACGCAGAAGCGCGAATGGATGCAGCGCCTCGCTTCGAACTGCAGCTCTAGCCACTCTCCCTGCACCGTCTCCACGCCGCCGCTGACAGTCGAGGCCGGTGCAGCCGCCGGCGTAGCCGGTGCAGCCGCCGGCTGAGGGGCTGCCGCCGCCGCCGCGGCGGGCGCGGCCGGCGTGAGATCGAAGCCCTTGCCGGCGCTTGCGGCGAGCGAGGTCAGCTGCCGCGCGGCCGCCACGGTGCGCGCATCGCCGCCGGCGGCGAGCGGTGCGGCTCCTTCGGCCAGCTGCTTGATGCGCTCGACGAACACCCGCCGCGCGGCCGGTCCGGGCGGCAGCGCCGCGGAGTCCCGCAGCGTGATGAACGAGACGCCGGCGTTGCACTGCGGGTTGGACGGCCCGGCCGGCAGCCGCGCCGCCCGCTCGGCGAGCGGCATGACCGCCTGCATGAGGCCGATCGCCAGATCCACGGCGAGGGACTTTTCCGCACTCGGGCCGCGCACCGCATAGGCGTAGGCGAGCAGGCGCAGCATCAGCCCGTAGCAGGCGTTGGCGAGATCCACCGTGGCCACCGCGTCCGGGTTCTCGAGCCATACGCGCCCCTCGGGGCGCGGCGGACGGCGCAGGACTGGATTAGTGGCGGCGGGGAACGCGGGCGCGAACGCCGGGTTGCGCTCGGTCAGCGCCTGCAACTCGGCGCGGATTCCCAGGAATTTCTGGTAGTGCGAGCCGATCGAGTCGCGCGGTGCGCCCTCGCCCTGCTCGACGATCGCCGCGAACGCGGCGAGCGCGGTCTTCAGGCACACGACCTGCCGGGCACCGGGCAGATTCACTTCCTCCGGCGAGAGCTGCAACGCCCGATCGCCGTCGAAAGCGTTCGCCTCGCCGCAGTGCGCTACCAGGGCGCGCAGCCCCTCCCCGAGGGCCTCATAGAAGTCGCCGACGGTGTCGTAGTTGACGCCCATCGGAGTGAGCCGCGCCCCGCCGGTGCCGCCGCGAACGTAGTTACGCTCGTACGCGAAGCCCGCGCCGTCTTGCTCGGTGGAGCCGCGCGGCCGCTCGAGGAACACGAAGTGCTGCAGCGTGTCGGCGTTGAACGGGGCGAGCTTGACCACCACGCTCGCGGGCAGCAGCCCCGGATCGAGCGGGAAATTCGACCGCCCGATGCGCGGCGCGCCACCGAGCGCCGAGGTGATGTTCCACACCGCCGCGAGGTGGCCCATCTCCTCGATCGCCACGCCCATCAGCACCTGGCGCCAGCGGCGCACGGCCGCGGCCTCCTCTGCGCGAAGCCCCTCCCGTTCCCCGTCCTTCAGGCTAGCCGCGGCGTACAGGTAGGTGCACATGAGGTTGTGCTCGAGCTCCGAGGCCTCGTAGAGCGCGTGCAGCAGCACCTCGCGCTGGGTGAGGGCGGGTGCCGGGGTGACGTCGTTCATGGGTCGGCCCGTTTCGATGCGGCGTGTGCGGTGCGCGCCTATGTCGCACAAATCGGCTGCCAGCGCCATCCCCCGTGCCCGGCGGCCTCAGCCCGAGGCGTGCTCGCGCGTCTCGTGGAAGCGGATGTCGGGGAAGCGCTCGATGGTGAGCTCGAGATTCACGCGCGAGGGGGCGAGATACACCAGGGCGCCGCTGTGATCGAGCGCCAGGTGCTGCTCCGCGCGGGCGCGGAACTCCGCGAGGCGCCGCGCATCCGTGCTCTCGACCCAGCGCGCAGTGTGGATGGCGACCGGGTCGAAGACGCACTGCACCCCGTACTCGTCCTCGAGCCGGAACGCCACGACCTCGAACTGCAGCGGGCCGACGGCGCCGAGGATCAGCTCATTGCTGCGCAGCGGCCTGAAGAGCTGCGTCGCCCCCTCCTCGCACAGCTGCGACAGCCCCTTCTGCAGCGCCTTCATCTTGAGAGGCTCCACGAGCCGCGCGCGGCGGAATATCTCGGGCGCGAAGTTCGGGACGCCGGTGAAGACCAGCCGCTCGCCCTCGGTGAAGGTGTCGCCGATGTTGATCGTGCCGTGGTTGTGCAGGCCGATGATGTCGCCCGCGTAGGCCTCCTCGGCGTGCGCGCGCTCGGCCGCCATGAAGGTGAGCGCATCGGCGACGCGCACCTCCTTGTCGAGGCGCACGTGAAAGAGCCGCATGCCCCGCTCGTACTTGCCGGCGCACAGCCGCAGGAACGCGATGCGGTCGCGGTGGCCGGGGTCCATGTTCGCCTGGATCTTGAAGACGAAGCCCGCGAGCTGCGCCTCGGGGGGCATTACTGTGCGCTCGCGCGCCGTGCGCGACAGCGGCCCCGGGGCGTGCGCAGTGAAAGCCGCGAGCAGCTCCTCGACGCCGAAATTGTTGATGGCCGAGCCGAAGAACACGGGCGTCTGGCGCCCGGCGAGGTACGCCTGCGGGTCGAAGCGCTGGGTGGCTCCCCTCACCAGCTCCACCTCCTCGCGGAACGCGGCGGCACGATCGCCGAGGAACTCCAGCGCCGCCTCGCTCTCGAGCGCATCGATGGTGCGGTTCTCTCCCACCCGGCCGCGTTCGCCCGCGGCATACACGTAGAAGCGATCCTCGAGAAGATGATAAATGCCGTGCAGCTCACGCCCCATGCCGATCGGCCAGGTGACGGGCGCGGTGTGGATCCGGAGCACGCTCTCGATCTCGTCCAGCAGCTCGATCGGCGGGCGACCGTCCCGATCGAGCTTGTTGATGAAGGTCATGATCGGCGTGTCGCGCAAGCGGCAGACCTCCATCAGCTTGATGGTGCGCTCCTCGACGCCCTTGGCGCAGTCGATGACCATGAGGGCCGAGTCGACCGCGGTCAGCGTGCGGTACGTGTCCTCGGAGAAGTCCTCGTGGCCCGGGGTGTCGAGCAGGTTCACGATGCATTCGCGGTACGGAAACTGCATCACCGAGGAGGTGACGGAGATACCCCGCTGCTGCTCGAGGCGCATCCAGTCGGAGGTCGCGTGGCGCGCGGCCTTGCGGCCCTTGACGGCGCCAGCCATCTGGATGGCGCCGCCGAACAGCAGCAGCTTCTCGGTGAGGGTGGTCTTGCCGGCGTCCGGGTGCGAGATGATCGCGAAGGTTCGTCGCCGGCCGATTTCGGCAGCCAGGCCGCTCATGGGTCAGGGGACTTCAGGCCGAAGGGGCCTGGAAGGGGCGCAGGGCGAGCTTGAGCACGGCCGCATCCTCGCGGCCGCTGAGCGCCTGGTAGTAGCCGCGCCGGGTGCCGGCCTGCCCGAAGCCCATCGAGAGATAGAGCCGGATCGCCGCGGTGTTCGAGGGCCGCACCTCGAGAAAGGCCTCGGCCATGCCGGCGGCGGTCGCGCGCTCGATCAGGGAGCGGAGCAGGCGCTTGCCGACGCCCCGGCAGCGATACGCCTCGCTCACGCAGAGATTCAGGATGTGCGCCTCGCCCGCTCCGATGCTCATGACCCCGTAGGCGATCACCTGCCGGGCGACCGTCAGCACGCGGCAGACATACCCCACCCGCAGGCAGTCGCGGAAGATCCCCTCGCTCCAGGGGAACTGGTACGAGGCGCGCTCGATGGCCACCACGTCCGCGACGTCGCCGGCCCGCATCGGGCGGATCACGACCTCGGGCGAGGCCTTGAGCAGCTCAGGAGCGGTTGCCATCGGTCGCGGTGCCTTGCGTCAGTTGCTGGTACACGCTGCGCGCGAACTTCAGATCTTCCCATGCCTTGCGCTTGTCGCCGGGCGTACGCAGCAGGTAGGCGGGATGATACGTCACCACGAGTGGAGTGTTCAGCTCGCCGAAGCGATGCACCCGCCCGCGCAGCCTCCCGAGCGGCACGTCGGTGCCCAGCAGGTTCTGCGCGGCGATCCGCCCGACCGCGAGCATGATCTTAGGCTGCAGCAGCGCGATCTGCTCCACCAGGTACGGGAGGCACGCCGCCACCTCCTCGGGTTTCGGGTCGCGGTTACCCGGAGGCCGGCTCTTGAGCACGTTGGCGATGTAGACGTTGGTCCGGCGGTCGAGCCCGATGGCTCGCAGCATGGCATCGAGCAGCTGCCCGGCGGCGCCGACGAAGGGCTCGCCGCGGCGATCTTCTTCGGCCCCGGGCGCCTCGCCGATCACCAGCCAGTCGGCGCGCTTCGGTCCCACGCCGAGCACCCCCTGGGTGCGCGTAGCGTGCAGCGGGCAGCGGGTGCACTCGAGCACCGCGGCGCGCAGCGCGTCCCAGCGCGCCTCAATCTCCGCCGCCGGCGCTGCCATGTCCCCCGTCGGCGGAGCCTCGACCGCGCCCCGGCCGCGTCTCACCCACAGGTCGATGCCGATCGCCCGCAGGTACTCCAAGCGGCGCTCCCCCGGCATGCGTCCCCCTACGCGCCTGCCGCCGGCGCGCCGCGCACCGCGCGCCGCAGGCGGCGCCCGACCCACAGGAGCGGCGCCGACAGAGCGTAAGTGCCGAACGTCGAGAGCAGCATGGTGGGCGGATCGATCGCGATCAGCACGAAGAACAGCGGCACCAGCAGCATGTAGACGAATTTGATCCGCCGGTCGAGATCGAACTGCTTGAAGCTCGGATAACCGAAGCGGCTCACCATCAGCCCCCCGGCGCTCGCGGTCACGACGAAGGCGGCGATCAGCCCGATGAGTCTCGGCTCGTGCCAGGCGCTGAAGTACCAGACGAAGGCCGCCACTATCGCCGCCGCGGACGGGCTTGGCAGCCCCTCGAAGTAGCGCTTGTCGGCGGTGGCGGCGCGCGCGTTGAAGCGCGCGAGGCGCAGCGCCGCGGCCACGGCGTAGAAGAAGCAGGCGAGCCAGCCGAACTGTTTCCAGAGGTGGCCGTACTCCGCGATGCGCACCACGCCCCACTGGTAGGCGACGATGGCAGGCGCGAGACCGAAGGCCACCATGTCCGCGAGACTGTCGTACTCCTTGCCGAAGAAGCTCTCGGTGCGTGTCAGACGCGCGATGCGCCCGTCGAGCGTGTCGAAGATCATCGCGACAAATACCGCCAGGCCGGCGTGATCGAAGTGCTTGTCGATGGCCGCCACGACCGCGTAGAAGCCCGAGAACAGACACCCGGTGGTCAGGAGGTTGGGCAGCAGGTAGATGCCCTTGGCTCGGGGGCGTGAGTGTTCCTGGGACTCGGTTGCCACGGCGGCAATCTTATCCGTTATCCGGGCCCGAGGTAGTTGGCAGCGGGCTCCTGATAAGATGCCGGCGAAGGCCATTTCAAGAGCAGGTCCACGGCCGATGAGGCTCTCCCAGTATCCGCTCAACACCATGAAGGAGACTCCCGCCGAGGCGGAGGTGGTGAGTCATCAGCTGATGCTGCGCGCCGGCCTCATCCGCCGCCTCGCTGCCGGTCTCTACAGCTGGCTGCCGATGGGCCTCAAGGTGCTGCAGAAGGTGGAGTGCATCATCCGCGAGGAAATGAACCGCGCGGGAGCGTTCGAGCTCGTGATGCCGGTGATCCAGCCGGCGGAGCTGTGGCAGGAGTCGGGCCGCTGGAGGGAGTACGGGCCGGAGCTGCTGCGCATCAAGGACCGGCACGAGCGCGATTTCGTCGCCGGTCCCACGCACGAGGAAGTGATCACCGACATCGTGCGACGCGAGCTGCAGAGCTACCGGCAGCTGCCGGTCAACTTCTACCAGATCCAGACCAAGTTCCGGGACGAGGTGCGCCCGCGCTTCGGCGTCATGCGGGCCCGCGAATTCATCATGAAGGATGCGTACTCCTTTCATCTCGACGAGGAGTCGCTGCGGGCCGGCTACCGCGCCATGTACGAGGCCTACACCCGCATCTTCACGCGCACCGGGCTCACATTCCGCGCGGTGCGCGCGGACTCCGGCGCGATCGGCGGGGACGTGTCGCAGGAATTCCACGTGCTCGCCGCCTCGGGCGAGGACGTGATCGCCTTCTCCGACGGCGACGACTACGCGGCGAACCTCGAGGTCGCGGTCGCGCTGGCGCCGCAGGGCCCGCGCCCCGCCCCGCAGCAGCCGCTGCGCAAGATGCCGACTCCCGGCGCGCGCACCATCGAGGACCTGGCGCGCTTTCTCAAAGTGGACCCCGCGCGCTGCGTCAAGACGCTCATCGTCGAGGGAAGCGCCGAGCAGGCGGTGGCGCTGGTGGTGCGCGGAGATCACGAGCTGAACGCCTTCAAGGCGCAGAAGCTCGCCGGGGTGGCGAGCCCGCTGCGCATGGCGAGCGCCGAGCGGGTGCTGCGCGCGACCGGCGCCGAGCCCGGCTACGTCGGCGTGGTCGGGCTCGAGTGCCGCGTGTATGCGGATCACAGCGCACTGGCGCTCGCCGATTTCGTGTGCGGCGCCAACGAGAAGGATATGCACTTCACGGGCGTGAACTGGGAGCGGGACGTGAAGGGGGCCGTCGCCGCGGATCTGCGCAACGTGGTCGAGGGTGATCCCAGCCCCTCCGGCAAAGGGAGGCTGAAGATCGCGCGCGGCATCGAGGTGGGTCACATCTTCCAGCTCGGCCGCAAGTACAGCGAGCCCATGAAGGCCGTGGTGCTCGATGAGGCAGGCCGCGAGACCGCGCTCTACATGGGTTGCTACGGGATCGGCGTGACGCGCGTCGTGGCCGCCGCCATCGAGCAGAGCCACGATGAGCGCGGCATCATCTGGCCGGCTCCGATCGCGCCCTTCCAGGTGGTGCTGGTGCCGCTGAACCTGCAAAAATCCGCGCGTGTTCGCGAGGTCAGCGACCGCCTGTATGCCGAGCTCGCCGCCGCCGGGATCGAAGTGCTGTACGACGACCGCGACGCGCGCCCGGGCGTCAAGTTCGCCGACGCGGAGCTGCTCGGCATCCCACACCGGCTGGTGGTGGCCGATCGGGGCCTCGAGGCGGGCAAGCTCGAATATCGCCACCGGCGCGACAGCGCCAGCACCGAGTTCCCGGAGCCCGAGACGCTCTCCTTCCTGCGCGCGCGCCTTGCGAGCTGAGCGCGCCTCGAGCGCGGCGCGCCGCCGAGCGCTGCCCGCGATCGCGCTTGCCGCCCTCGCCGCGGCCCTCCCGCATCCGGCGCACGCGGATCAACAGCTCGATCGAGAGCTGCGGGAGGTGATCGCGAAGGCCATCGGTGAGGCGGAGTGCTTCACCGATCATTACGACTCGGCGGTGTGGTACACGCTGATGGAGCCGCGGCTGCGGCGCATCGTGAAGGAAAAGAACGAGCGGCTCGACATCCTCAGGGAGGTCTACTGCGAGACGCACCGGGCCGGTGAGGCGCGTCTGCCGCCGGGCCTCGTGATGGCGCTCATCGACGTCGAGAGCCGCTTCGACCGCTGGGCGGTCTCGCCCAGCGGCGCCGTGGGTCTCATGCAGGTGATGCCGTTCTGGCCCGAGCGGCTCGGCATGCGCCGCCACGACCTGATCCACGTCGCCCCCAACATCCGCATGGGCTGCGCCATCCTGCGCTTCTATCTCGATCACGAGCGCAACGACGTGCGCAAGGCGCTGGCGCGCTACAACGGCAGCCCCGGCCGGCGCGACTATCCCGATCGGGTGATCGGCGACTGGACGCGCTGGAGCGGGGCGGACGACCTCGGCTTTCCGCCCAAGAGCCGTTAAGGCCGCTGCACGCGTGGCGCCAGCGAGCGCGCCACGCCCTCGCGGCGCGAGTCGGCCGCGCCCTCGTAAGTCCCGTCGGCGCGGCGCAGTACCCCATGGAGCCCCGAGTTCTCGGCATGCCCGGGCTTGAGCTCGATGCCGCGGTCGCGGAGCCCGGCGAGCAGCGCGGGGGAGAATTTGGCGGTCTCGCCGCTGTAGGCGTCGCCGCGCGCGATCAGGTTCGGCAGCTCGATCGCCTCCTTGAGCGACAGCCTCCAGGCGAACAGCCCGACGAGCGCCTTGGCGTTGTATTCGAGAATCGCGGACCCCCCGGGCGAGCCGAGCGCGGCCACGAAGTTGCCGGCGTGATCGAGAACGATGACCGGAGCCATCGAGGAGCGCGGCCGCTTGCCGCCGCGCACCGCGTTGGCGACCGGGCGGCCGCCCTCGGCCGGCACGAACGAGAAGTCGGTGAGCTGATTGTTGAGCACGAAGCCCTCGACCGTGCGCCCGGAGCCGAAGATCGATTCGATGGTGGTGGTCATGGATACGACATTGCCCTCCGCATCCACGATCACGAAGTGGCTGGTTCCCGCGGACTCGGCGGTCGCGTCCCGTCCGCGCGGCGTGGCGAGGTCGCCGGGGAGCGGCGCGGCGCCCGCGTGCTGGCCGATCAGCTGGGCACGCAGCCGCACGTAGGCGGGGTCGAGCATGCGATCGACCGGCACGGGCACGAAGCGCGGATCCGCGACGTAGCGGTCACGGTCGGCGTACATGAGACGGCTCGCCTGCGCGAACAGGAACCAGGCCTGAGGATCGCTCGGGCGGCGCCCGCCGATATCGGTGCGGTCGAGTATGGAGAGCATCTGCAGAAGCGACACGCCGCTCGAGGGCGGCGGCGGCACGCACACCGGGTAGCCGCGGTACGGCCGGCACACCGGCTCGGTCCAGCTCGCGCGATAGCTGGCGAGATCCTTGAGCGTCATCGTGCCTGGCAGCGCCGGCAAATGCGTGGTGGCCACGATCTCGCGGGCGATCTCGCCTTCGTAGAGCGCGCGCGGACCCTGGCGCGCAATCCGCTCGAGTGTGTGGGCGTACTTCGGATTGCGAAACAGGTCGCCTTCCTGGACGGTCTCGCCGTCGGGTCGCGCGAACATCATGCGCACTTCGTTGGTCGGCGGAAACGGCGATCCCTCGCCGAGAAACGACGCCATGCGCGCGGGAACCTTGAAGCCCGCCGTCGCGGCGCGAATTGCCGGCTGGAACAGCTCCTTCCACCGCAGCTTGCCGAGCTTCGAGTGCGCCGCGTACAGCATCGCGATCGCGCCGGGCACGCCGGTGGAGCGCCCGCTGCGCACCGCCTCGACGAACGGCAAGGGCTTGCCGTGCTCGTCGAGGAACATGTCGGGCTGCGCGCCCGCGGGCGCGCGCTCGCGACCCTCGAGCGCGCTCAGCTTGCGGCTCCCGGCATCGTAGTAGAGGAGGAAGGCGCCGCCGCCGATGCCGGAGCTCTGCGGCTCGACGAGCCCGAGCATCGCCTGCACCGCTACCGCGGCGTCGACCGCCTTGCCTCCCCGGGCGAGGATCTCGAGCCCGGCATCGACGGCGAGGGGGTTGGCGGCCGCGACCCAGGGCGCTTCCGCACGGCGCGGGTGCCGGTGGAACCAGAGAACCCTGGGAGGCGGCGCGGGCTGCGCTGCAGGCGCCGGTGCCGGGACCTCGGGGGGCTCCGCCGGCACCATGGCCGCGGTGAGGAGCGCGAGCGCCGCGAGCAGCGCAAGCGCGGACGCTCTGTTCAGAACCCGCATCGATTCAAACCGTGCGAAAGCCCGCGGGTGTCTGCGCGGCATCGATCACGACGTCGGTCACCTCTACCGAGGTGACCCTCGAGGCCGAGGAGCCGATCCACAGCCATTTGACGAACGCGAGCACCGCCTCCTGGTCCCCGCAGGCCAGAACCTCCACGCGGCCGTCCGGGAGGTTGCGTGCGTGTCCGCTCACGCCGAGGTCCTGCGCACGCCGCGCGGCGGTAGCGCGGTAGTACACGCCCTGAACACGTCCGCCCACGAGACATCTCTTGCCGATCATGCACACCTATGATGGCACATCCGTTTTGTGGCAACGTCTGCGCTCTGAGGGGGACGGCATGGCGGAGATACTGGTGCTCTACTATTCGCGCAGCGGCGCCACCGCCGAGCTGGCGCGACAGGTGTGCCGCGGCATCGAGAGCATCGCGGGCGCGAGCGCGCGGCTGCGAACCGTGCCGCCGGTGTCGGCGGAAAGCGAGGGGCCCGCGAAGCCCGTGCCCGCGAGCGGAGCGCCGTACGCCACGCTCGAGGACCTCAAGGAGACAGATGGACTGGTGCTCGGGAGCCCCACGCGCTTCGGCAACATGGCAGCTCCCCTCAAGCACTTCCTCGACGGCACGGCGAGCCTGTGGCTCACGGGGGCGCTCGCTGGCAAACCCGCCGGCGTGTTCACCTCTACCCAGACGCTCCACGGCGGCCAGGAGACGACCCTGCTGTCGATGATGCTGCCGCTGCTTCATCACGGTATGTATCTCGTGGGCCTGCCCTACACCGAGCGAGCGCTGAGTGAGACCGCGGGCGGCGGCACGCCCTACGGCGCCTCCCACGTCAGCGGCGCGGGGACTGCCGTAACGCTCACGGACCACGAGAAGGCGCTGGCGCAGGCGCTCGGGAAACGGGTCGCGGCCCTCGCTGTGCGGCTCGGGTCATCCGCTTCCGGCCCCCGCCCCGCCGCGTAGCACTTCGCGGATGAACGGTATCGTGAGGCGGCGCTGCGCCGCGAGGGAGGCATCGTCGAGCGTATCGAGGAGCTCGTAGAGGCGGCGCATGTCGCGGGGAAAGCGCCGCTGCAGCCATTGCGAGGTTTCCGCGGGCAGCTCGAAGCCGCGAAGCCTCGCGCGCAGCTGCAGCGCCGCCTGCTGCTCGCTCTCATCGAGCACCCGCAGCTGAAACACCGCTCCGGCGGCGCAGCGGGAGCCCAGATCCGCCAGCGCCCAATTCATGAGTGCCGGCGGTGCCTGCGCCGAGACGATCAGCCGTCCGCCCGAGTCCTCCAGCTCCCGCAGCAGGCCGAAGATCGCCCGCTCCCACTGCGCTCTTCCCGCGACCTGATCGATATCGTCCAGGCATAGGCATTCTAGCTGCGGCATGCCGTCCAGCACGTCGACTCCGAGCCGCGCCGTCTCGGCGAGCGGCAGGAAGCCCGCGCGCATGCGCTCGCTGGCCGCCGCGCAGATCGCCTGCAGGAGGTGGGTCTTGCCCGATCCGCCGGGACCGGCGAGCCAGGTGAGTCCCGAGCCTTCCGCGCTCGCCAGGCGGCGCGCATGCTCGAGCGCCTCGGCATTACGCGCCGGCAGGAAGCTGGCGAAGACGGCGCGGTCGGGCAGACGCACGCTGAGCGGTATCTGGCGCATCGGCGCGAGTGTCTACGAGGGGCGCACGGCCTGCACCCAGGCGCGGCGCGTGAAGGTGAGCACGTAGTGCACCCCGGACACCGCAGTGGTCGCGAACGTGAGCAGCGCGCCGGCATCGAGCAGCTCGCGTGGCGGCATCCCGGTGGCGGCGTTGAGCAGCACCAGCATCACGTAAGCGAGCTGCGCACCGGTGTTCAGCTTGCTGATCGGCGTCGGCCGACCGCGCAGCGGCCCGAACCAGAGCCGAAAGGTCAACGCGCCGAGCCCGATCAGCACATCCCGCGCGACGACGGCCGCCGTCAGCCACCAGGGAGTGAGGCCGAGCCACGCGCACTCGACGAACACCGTGACCAGCAGCAGCTTGTCGGCCGCCGGATCGAGGATCTTGCCGAGCTCGGATGTCCAGTTGAAGCGCTTGGCCAGATAGCCGTCGAGTCCGTCCGATACGGCCGCCGCCATGAACAATACGAGCGCGGGCACGTGGCGGCCGGCGTGCAGCGTGACGACGATCGGCCAGATCAGCGCCAGGCGGATCAGACAGATCAGGTTCGGCAGGTGACGCACGATCGGCTTCGGTGTCGGGAGGGCGCGCGCGATCTTCAGCCGCGGGGCTGGTAGCGGTACGCAGGCGGCGCCCCGTCGGCGCTGACACGAGTGAGCCGCGTCGAGCCCGCCAGCGCCTCCACGAGCCCGGCGGCGCCGCCGCGTACGGTCACATCGAAGGCGGCGCTGTTGGCGTCGGCCGCCGCGATGTTGGCACGGCGCACGCCCGGAACGCTCTCGAGCAGCCGCTGCACGGCGGCGTAGTCGGCGAGTCCCGCCACCCCCTCGATTCGCACCCTCGTGGTCGCTTCCGCCTGCGCGAGCGAGCCGCCCTGCTGCGGCGAGAGCAGGTCGACCGTGTGATCGATACCCGCGGCGAGCGGGCCATTCCAACCCTCGCTCGCCGAGCGCGTGTACAGCGTCCACTGGAGGTCGGTGTCGGGAGCGTTGGGATCGCCGCGACCGATGAGGACCTGATCGCCACCGTAGCGTTGCGCGGACTCGAGTATCGCCAGCGGCGCGAGCAGGTTACCGTCCGTACCGACGACCGCGAGCGGCAGCAGGCTGATCGGCAGACCGCGCTCGGCCGCGACGCGCTCGAGCTCGGCGCGCGCGGCATCCTCGGCGGCACGCGGGCGCGGCGGGATGAGCACCACGAGCGTGAACGGCCGCTCGCGGTCCCAGATGCCGCGCCCCGCCGCAGTGATCGCCTGATCGACGGCAGCGCCGTCGAACACCACCTGCGATTCCCCGCGCGGCCCGACCGCATAGCCCTTGACGTAGCGCGACGCCTCGGCCACCACGCTCGCGAGCGCCGGGTCGTTGGCGGATTCGCGCCGGCCGGTTGCGCGCACCAGCGCCTGCCGCATGGCGTCCTGCACCGCGGCGGCGGACTGGCCTTCGACGGCGACTTCGTAAACCCGCACCACCCTTCCCGCGAGACACGGCAACGGCAGCGCGCCGGCGAGCGCGCACAGGCTCACGAGAAACGCGCGCGCGCGGTGCTTCGCGGTGGTTGAAGCTGGGCCCGATTGCGACATTGTCTGGATCGATCCGCGCAACAGCGCGAAGCGGCAGGTACAATACCATACGCGCCCGTGACAGACGGCGGCCCGCCGCGAACGCTTCAAGACTCATGACAGAAGGCCCGCGTCTCACCTATCGCGATGCCGGCGTCGATATCGACGCCGGCGATGAGCTGGTCGAGCGAATCAAACCGCTGGTGCAGCGTGCGCAGCGCCGCGAAGTGCTCGCCGGCATCGGCGGCTTCGGTGCCCTGGTCGAGCTGCCGTCCGGCTACCGCCAGCCGGTGCTGGTCTCGAGCACCGACGGCGTAGGCACGAAGCTGCGTCTCGCCATCGAAAGCGGCCGGCACGACACCATCGGGATCGACCTGGTGGCGATGTGCGCGAACGACGTCGTGGTGCAGGGAGCCGAGCCGCTGTTCTTCCTCGACTACTACGCCACCGGGAAGCTGCGCGTGCCGGTCGCCGAGGCGGTGGTGCGCGGAATCGTCGAGGGCTGCGTGCAGGCGGGTGCGGCGCTCGTGGGCGGCGAGACGGCGGAGATGCCCGGCATGTACTCGGGCGATGACTACGATCTCGCCGGATTCTGCGTCGGCGTGGTCGAGAAGGATGCGATCATCGACGGTACGCGCACGCGCGCCGGCGATGCGATCATCGGGCTCGCCTCCTCCGGGCCTCATTCCAACGGCTATTCTCTCATCCGCAAGCTCGTGGCGGCCGCGGGCGCCACGCCCACGACTACGCTCGCCGGAAGCAAGCTCTTCGACCGGCTGCTCGCGCCGACGCGGATCTACGTGAAGGCTCTGCTCGCGCTCGTACGTGCCATGCCGGTGCACGCGCTCGCGCACATCACCGGCGGGGGCCTGACCGACAACATCCCGCGGGTGCTGCCGGAAGGCCTGGAGGCCGTGCTCGAGCGGCGCAACTGGCAGCGCGACCCGGTGTTCGACTGGCTGCAGAAGGCGGGAAGCATCGAGTCCGCCGAGATGTACCGTACCTTCAACTGTGGGCTCGGCATGGTGGTCATCGTGCCGCCCGAGCATGCGGCGGCGGCGGTGAAGTTTCTCGCTGCACGGGCCGAGACCGCGACGATCGTCGGCGAGGTGCGCGCCGGCGCGCGGGGCGTCGTTATCCACGCATGAGCACGCGCGCGCCGCTCGAGGCAGCGATTCTCATCTCCGGCCGCGGCTCGAACCTGATGGCGATCGCGCGCGAGTGCCTCGCGGGCCACATCGCCGCGCGGGTCGCCGTGGTGATCTCCGACCGGGCCGACGCGCCGGGCCTCGCGGGCGCGCGCGAGCTGGGGCTGGAGACCGCCGTGCTGAAGTCCGCGGAGAGCGCCGGCGGCGCGGCGCTCGAGGTATCGCTCGCGGCGGTTCTCGAGGCGCACGGGTGCGACGTGATCGCGCTGGCAGGCTTCATGCGCATTCTGTCGGGGCCGTTCGTCGCGCGTTATCTCGGCAGAATGTTCAACATTCACCCCTCGCTCCTGCCCGGATACCGGGGCCTGCACACTCACCGGCGCGTGCTCGAGGCGCACGACACCGTGCACGGCGCCAGCGTGCACTTCGTCACCGCTGAGCTCGATGCGGGGCCCGTCGTGCTGCAGTCCCGGGTGGCGGTGATGCCCGGCGACACCGAAGCGACGCTGTCAGCGCGCGTTCAGGCCACCGAGCACATCATCTATCCGCGCGTGCTCGGGTGGTTCGCGGAGCGGCGCCTCGTGTGGCGCGACGGCGCCGCCTGGCTCGACGGGCGGCGCCTGGACACGCCGATCGTGGAGGACTTCCGTGCCACAGCGCGCAGTTGACGAGAGCCGCCCCAAGCCGTGCGGCCGCGCGCGCCGCGCACCGCGCGGCGCACTGGCGCTGGCCGCCGCGCTCTCGGCGCTGCTCATGAGCGCAACCGCGGGCGCCGACGAGCTCCAGCCCTTCGAGGCGAGCTACACCTGGATCTGGCACGGCATGACGGTGGCGGAGTCGCGCCTCAAGCTCGAGAGAACCGGCGACACCTGGACGTACAGCTCGAGGAGCGAGCCGCGCGGCCTCGGCCGGCTGCTCTCGGAGCGCCCCAAAACCGTGAGCGTGCTGAAGCTAACGGCCGCGAACGTCGAGCCCCTGAGCTACAAGGGCGACGACGGCACGGGCTCGACGAGGCGCAAGGTGGACGTCGAGTACGACTGGGAGAAGCGCCGCGTCACGGGCGTCTACGAGGACGCACCGGTCGATCTGCCGCTCACGCCGGGGGTCCAGGACGAAGCCTCGGTGCAGGTGGCCCTGATGGTCGAGCTGCTGCGCGGACACACTCCGGAGCGCTTCGAGCTGCTCGACAAGAACAGCGTGCGCGAATACAGCTACGTCCGCGAGGGCAAGGAGACGCTCAAAACTCCGTTCGGCGACGTACCGACCGTCATCTACCGCAGCCACCGCGCGAACTCACCCCACGTCAACCGCTACTGGTGCGCGCCCGGGCGCGGCTACATCCCGATACGCGTCGAGCAGAAGCGCGGCGATGACGTGCAGTGGACCATGGAGATCCGGAGCCTCAGGCGCGAGTGAGCGGACCTGCCGGGCTCGGCCGCGGACTCGAGCCGCGTCAGGTTTTCGGCAGCGTCACTCCCCGCTGTCCCTGGTACTTGCCGCCGCGGTCCTTGTATGAAGTCGCGCACACCTCGTCCGACTCGAAGAACAACATCTGCGCGACGCCTTCGTTCGCGTAGATCTTGGCGGGGAGCGGTGTTGTGTTGGAAAATTCCAGCGTGACGTTGCCTTCCCACTCGGGCTCCAAAGGCGTTACGTTGCACACAATACCGCAGCGTGCATATGAGCTTTTTCCAACTGCCACCACGAGTACGTTGCGCGGGATGCGGAAGTACTCGACAGTTCGCGCGAGCGCAAAGGAGTTGGGCGGAACGATGCACACATCGCCGCGAAAGTCGACGAAGCTCTTCTCGTCGAATCTCTTCGGATCCACGATCGTGGAGTTGATGTTGGTGAAGATCTTGAACTCGTCCGCGCAGCGTACGTCGTAGCCGTAGCTCGAGGTGCCGTAGGAGACGATCCGGTGGCCGTTCACCTCGCGCACCTGCCCCGCCTCGAAGGGCTCGATCATGCGCTGCTCGCGCGCCATGCGCCGGATCCAGTTGTCGGACTTGATGCTCATTCTTATTCCCAGTTATGCAGGCGCAACCCGAGGGCGCCGCGGGGGTCTCAGGTCTCCTCGACCACGATCTTGGGAAACCCGCCGCTGCGATCGCGCGCGCGCCGCGCGAGCGCGGCGGCCGTGCGGCGGGCCATCTCGAAGTACGGCCGGGCTCGCGGCGCGTCCGGGGCCGCAACGACCGTCGGCGTGCCGCCGTCGGCCTCCTCACGGATTCTCGCATCGAGCGGCAGCTCCCCGAGCAGCCTCACGCCGTAGTCCCCGGCCATGCGCGCGCCGCCGCCGGAGCCGAAGATGTGCTCGCTGTGCCCGCAGCTCGAGCAGATGTGCACGCTCATGTTCTCGACGATGCCGAGCACCGGCACCGCAACCTTCTCGAACATCTTCAGCCCCTTGCGGGCATCGGCGAGCGCGATGTCCTGGGGAGTCGTCACGATGACGGCTCCCGCGACCGGCACTCGCTGCGCGAGCGTCAGCTGAATGTCGCCGGTGCCGGGAGGCATGTCGACGACGAGGTAATCCAGCGCCCCCCACTCGGTCTGCTCGAGCAGCTGCGTGAGAGCCTGGGTCACCATGGGCCCGCGCCACACCATCGGCTGCTCGGCATCGACCAGGAAACCTATCGACATGGCGGTCACGCCGTGAGCCGCGAGCGGGCGCAGGTGCTGGCCGTCGGCCGTGGTCGGACGCTGCCCGGCAAGGCCGAGCATGAGGGGCTGGCTGGGCCCGTAGATGTCGGCGTCGAGCACTCCGACCCGCGCGCCCTGGGCGCGCCACGCGAGCGCGAGATTCACGGCGACCGTGGACTTGCCGACTCCTCCTTTGCCGGAGGCGACCGCGACGATATTGCGGATCTCGCCGAGCGGCTTGAGACTGCGCTGCACGGCGTGGGCGCGAATGTCGGACTCCAGGTCGACGGTGAGCGGGGCGGCTATCCCCGCCGCGGCGAGGTGCCCGACCAGCGCGGCGGCGAGCTCCGCCTGGTACCCGCCGACCGGAAAACCGAGCGCGATGCGCGCGCGGAAGCCCTCGCCGTCCTCGCGCACCTCGCGCACCGCCTGCGCGGCGCCCAGGGTGTCCTGCAGATACGGGTCTACGTACGCGTCCAGGGCGGCGCGCACGGCGTCCGGCGAGGCTTTGGGACTCATTTCGTCCACCGCTGGAAGTCCAGCTGCGGATTGTAGAGGTTGGGAAGGTGGCTCGCATGCGGTAGGCCGGCCTGGCCTCCGTCAGGGCTGTGGCATAATCCGCGACCGCGACAGCGCAGCGCCGGCCCGGACAGATCCGCGGCAGCCTCGCATCGTCTGGTCGCGCAGGCGCGCTGGATGCGTGCGGAGCGGTGTCCGACGGAAAGGCTGAATGAGCTTTTTCACGAACTTGCGTGCCGACCGGCTCGTCACAGAGATCCGGTCATCGAATGATCCCAACAGCGCGGCCACCCAGAAGGCGATCGCGCGGCTGAAGGACGTCGGTCCCGGCGCCATCGAGTCCGTATTCGCCGCGCTGCCTGAAGCGGACAAGGCCGCCACCATGGCCTTCGTGGAGGTGCTTGCGGGCCTCGTGAGCCAGAAGACCCTCCCGGTCTTCATGCGCGGGCTGGTGGAAGGCAGTCCCCGGGTCATCTCCGGCATCTCCTGGGCGCTCACCACCAGCCGCAACTACCCGCCGCACCTGCTGCTCGAGGCGTTGTCGATACCCGGGATCTCGAAGCCCACGGTGCTCGAGGTGATTGCGGCCCAGAAGTCGCGCTTCGGAGTTCGGGAGCTGCTCGCCGCGGCCTACACCCAGGAGCCGAACGAGAAGGCGGCACTCTTTCGGCTCATCGGCGAGATCGCCGACCAGTCCGCGATCCCCGAGCTGGTGGGGCGTCTGCAGGGCAAGGACCCGATCGCGCGCGTGCACATCATCAACACGCTCGCGCGCTTCAACAGCCCGGACATCCAGACCGCACTGCAAGGCCTGCTCAAGGACCCCAACAAGCTGATCCGCGGGGCGGTTCTCTCGGCGATGCAGCGGATGAACGGCCTCATCGACATCGAGCGGGTGTCCGCGCTGCTGCGCGATCCGGAGATCGACGTCCTCAACCGCGCCATCGACGTGGTCATCAAGGCCAACCACCCGGAGACGATGCGCTATCTCATCGAGGTGCTGAAGGATGAGAACGAGAACGCGCGCCGCGCCGCGGTCGAGGTGCTCAACGAGATCGGCAACGCCAAGTCCGTCAAGTATCTGCTCGAGGCGCTCAAGGACAGCGACTGGTGGGTGCGCAGCCGCGCCGCCGACGCGCTCGGCAAGATCGGCGGCCCGAAGGTCATCGACGCCGTGCTGCAGCTGGTGCGCGACAAGGACGAGGACATCCGCCGCGCGGCCATCGAGATCCTCAACCAGACCAAGGACGAGCGCGCGGTCGAATCCCTCATCCAGGCCACGCGCGATGCCGACTGGTGGGTGAGCGAGCGGGCGGTGGATGCGCTGGCGGAGATCGGCAGCAAGCGCGCACTGCCGCGCCTGATGGAGATGCTCCACACCCCGGCGAACGGCAAGGCCATGCCGATCGTGGTGCGGGCGCTCGGCAAGCTCGGCGACAGCCGCCTGGTCGACACGCTGCTGCCGCTCATCGCCAGGCCCGAGCGTGAGATCCGCATCGAGGCGATCCAGGCCCTGTCCCGGGTCGCCGACGAGTCCCGCGCCGAGCAGGTACGCAACGAGCTGCAGGCGCAGGTCTCCTGCCCCGATCAGACCATATCGCGCATGGCGGCGGCCGCGATGAACGAGCTCGAGAACCGCCTCGCCGGCGTCACGCCGCTCCCCGGCACGTCCGCGGCCGCGGTGGCGGCAACGCAGGCGGGCGTCCGCCCGCCGCAGCCCGTGCCGCCGGAGGCGGCCAAGACGATGCTGATCGCGGACCAGGGGGTCACGCAGGCGGCGAAGCAGGCGGAGGCAGCCAAGCTCGATATCCAGACTCTCAAGTCGGGCGATGTCATCGAGGGTCGCTACAAGTACATCGACCGCATCGGCCGCGGCGCTTTCGGCACCGTGCTGCTGATGGAGGACACGGTGGTCGACGAGCGGCTGATCCTCAAGTTCCTCAACCCGAACGTCTCGCAGGACGAGGAAGTGATGAAGCGCTTCGTCCACGAGCTGCGCTACTCGCGCAAGATCACCCACAAGAACGTCATCCGCATCTACGACTTCCTCTACATTCAGGGGAGCTACGCGATCTCGATGGAATACTTCCCCTCCCACACCCTCGGGAGCGAGGTCGTGAACGAGAAGCCGGTCGAGCTCAAGCGCGCCATGGGCTTCGCCATGGACATCTGCACAGGCATGACGGTCGCGCATCAGCTCGGGATCGTGCACCGCGACTTGAAGCCCGCCAACGTGCTCATCAACCAGGACGGCTTGCTCAAAATCGTGGATTTCGGCGTGGCGGCCGCGCAGCGCGAAGGCGACACCCAGCTCACCAAGACGGGCTACGTCATCGGTTCCCCGAAGTACATGGCTCCCGAGCAGATCCTCGGCAAGAAGGTCGACGAGCGCGCCGACATCTACGCGCTCGGCGTGATGCTCTACGAGATGGTGACCGGCGTCCCGCCCTATACCCGGGGCGACCATATGTCGGTCATGTATCAGCACGTGCAGGGCAAGGCTCGCCCGCCCCAGGAGGTGAACCCCTCGCTCCCGCCAGGGCTGGCGGAGCTCGTCATGCGGGCGATGGCGGTCGACAAGACCAAGCGCTTCCAGTCGATGGAGGAGCTGCGCGCGGCGCTCGAGCGTTTCCGGAACTGAGCCGAGCCCCCCGCGGGGACCCGCGATGCGCCGCCGCAGAGCCCGGCCCCAGGTCACGTCCACCGTGCGCCTTGCCAAAGTTCGTGCGTTCGGTCAAATTTCCAGCCACAAGCTGTTGATCCTGAAGTCCCTTTCCGGCTAAACAGGGCTTGGCTGAAGCTCCCGGAGGAACGTTCGCTTGGCGCGCATCGACGCGTTTCTGAAGCTCGGCACACAGCAGGGGTGCTCGGACGTGCACCTGGCGGTCGGCGTGCCCCCCATGCTGCGCATGCACGGCGATCTGCTGCCGATCAAGTTCCGCGAGCTGCGAGCGGCGGAGCTCGACGGCTACATATCCGAGATCCTCACCCGCTCGCAGAACGAGCACTTCGCCAAGGGCAATGACCTGGACTTCTCCTACGTATCCGGCGAGGGGGGGCGCTTCCGGGTCAACGTCTATCGCAAGGACACCGGCATCGGCGCCACCTTCCGCTCCATCCCCTCCGAGGTCCCGACGCTCGAGAAGCTGGCGCTGCCGCCGATCGTCACCAAGCTCTGCGACTTCCACCAGGGCATGGTGCTGGTCACCGGCTCCACCGGTACCGGCAAATCGACCACGCTCGCGGCGATGATCGATCACCTGAACCAGACGCGCCGGCTCAACATCATCAGCCTCGAGGACCCGATCGAGTTCGTGCACGCGAGCAAGCAGAGCCAGGTGATCCAGCGCGAGCTGGGCACGCACATCCCGAGCTTCGCCGAAGGCGTGCGCGCCGCGATGCGCGAAGACCCCGACGTCATCCTGGTCGGTGAGTTGCGCGATGCCGACACCATCTCCATGGCGATGACCGCGGCGGAGACCGGGCACCTGGTGCTCGGCACGCTGCACACCACCAGTGCGGTCAAGACGATCGATCGCGTGATCGACGCGTTGCCGGTGCAGGAGCGCGAGCAGACCAAGAGCTTCCTCGCGCAGAGCCTGCTCGCAGTCGTGACCCAGGTGCTGGTAAAGACCCCCGAGGGACACGGCCGCCGGGCCATCTGCGAGTTGCTGATGATGACCAAGGCGATCGCCAAGCTCATCCAGACCGAGCAGACCCACCAGATCCCGAGCCAGCTGCAGATGGGCCGTGACCTCGGCATGCAGCTGCTCGACCAGGCGCTGCTGGCGGCCATCGCGGCGCGCACCGTCGATCCCGACGATGCCTACACCTACGCCGTCGAGAAGCGTGCCTTCCAGAAGTACGTCACCGACACTACCATGCTGTCGAAGCTCGACAACCTGGCTCCGGCTCCGCCGGTGCCGCCCACGAATTCGGCGGACTGAAGGATCGCTTCGCACCCGTGGCACAGATCGACCCCCTGCTCATCGAAGTCCTCGAGAAGCGCGGCTCGGACCTGCATTTCATCGCCGGCGATCCGCCGCGCATCCGCCTGTTCGGCGAGCTCTCGTCGCTCAAGCCCGAGAAGCTGGCGCCGGAGTTCGTCAAACAGGCGCTCTACGAGATCCTGCCCAAGGCGGCGCTCGAGCGCTTCGAGACCAAGGACGGCGCCGATTTCGCCTACACGCTGGAGGGTCGCGGGCGCTTCCGGGTCAATGTCATGCGACACCTGAATGGCATGGGCGCCGTGTTCCGCGCCATCCCCTCCAAGGCGCTCACGCTCGATCAGCTCAAGATGCCCGAGGCGGTGCGGCAGATGTGCCGCGCCAACAACGGGCTGATCCTGGTGACCGGCAAGACCGGCTCGGGCAAGTCGACGACGCTCGCGGCCATGATCGACGACATCAACACCCGCGTGAAGGGTCACATCCTCACCGTGGAAGACCCGATTGAGTTCGTCCACGAGAGGAAGAACTGCCTCATCAGCCAGCGGGAGATCGGCGTGCACAGTCCGAGCTTCGCGGCGGCGGTGCACTCGGCCCTGCGCGAGGACCCGGATGTGATCCTCGTCGGCGAGCTGCGCGACCTCGAGACCATGAGCATCGCGGTCACGGCCGCCGAGATGGGGATTCTGGTCATGGGAACGCTGCACACCAACGGCGCGGCGCAGACCGTCGACCGCATGGTGAACGTATTTCCCTCCGACAAGCAGTCCCACGTGCGCACCATGCTGTCGACTTCGCTCCGCGGAGTGGTGTCGCAGCAGCTCCTGCAGCGCGCCGACAAGCAGGGCCGGGTCGCCGCGCTCGAGATCCTCGTGAACACCCCGGCCGCCTCCAACCTCATCCGCCAGGGCAAGCTCGATCAGCTCGAGAACACCATGCAGTCGGGTGGTCAGTTCGGCATGCGCTCGATGGACAGCGCGATCCAACAGCTGGTGGACCAGCGCCAGATCACGGGCCAGGAAGCCTACAATAAGGCCATCAACAAGGCGAAGTTCGAGGAGTTCAAGAGTACCGCCTGAGCCCGTATCGGTGAGCGCTGCAGTCGGCAGGACGTGCGCAGAGCCTGTAGACTTGAGCGGATGAGCCGGAAGATATTCGTCACCACGGCGCTCCCCTACTCCAACGGCCCGTTCCACATCGGGCACATCATGGAGTACATCCAGGCGGACATCTGGGTGCGCTTCCAGAGAATGCAGGGAAATCGGCTGCACTTCGTGTGCGCCGACGACGCGCACGGGGCGCCGATCATGCTCAAGGCGGAGCAGGAAGGAATCAGCCCGCAGCAGCTCATCGCGCGAATCGCCGCGGGCCGCCCCCGGTATCTCGAGGGCTTTCACTTGAGCTTCGATCACTGGCACTCGACCGACTCGCCCGAGAACGTCGAGTTGTCGCAGGACGTCTACCGGCGGCTGAAGAGAGAGGGCCTCATCTACCTGAAGCCGGTCGAGCAGTTCTTCGATCCGGTGAAGGGCATGTTCCTGCCGGACCGGTACATCAGGGGCGAGTGCCCGAACTGCCATGCGAAGGAGCAGTACGCGGACGCGTGCGAGGTGTGCAGCATCGTCAATACGCCGACGCAGCTCATCAACCCGTACTCGACCCTCACCGGGGCGAAGCCGGTGCTGAAGACCTCGGATCACTTCTTCTTCAAGCTGTCCGAGCCGAAGTGCGTCCGCTTCCTCGAGGAATGGCTGGGAGCCGCGGGGCGGCTGCAGCCGCAGGTGGTCAACAAGGCCCGCGAGTGGCTCACCGGCAAGGGCGACCAGGCGCTCGGGGACTGGGACATCTCGCGCGATGCACCGTACTTCGGCATTCCGATCCCCGACGCGCCGGGCAAGTACTTTTACGTTTGGCTCGACGCGCCGATCGGCTACCTCGCCGCGCTCAAGAGCTACTTCGCGCTCGGCAAGGCGCAGGCCAACGGCGAGCCGCGCAGCTTCGAGGCGTTCCTCGCCGCTCCGGACACCGAGCAGATCCACTTCATCGGCAAGGACATCATCTACTTCCATACGCTCTTCTGGCCCGCGATGCTGAAGTTCGCCGGCGCGCCCTACCGCGTCCCCAACCACGTGTACGTTCACGGCTTCATCACCGTATCGGGCGAGAAGATGTCGAAATCGCGCGGTACCGGCATCAGCCCGCTGCGCTATCTCGACCTCGGCATGAACGCCGAGTGGCTGCGCTATTACATCGCCGCCAAGCTGAACGCCAACGTCGAGGACCTCGACTTCAACCCCGATGACTTCGTGGCACGCGTCAACAGCGATCTGGTCGGCAAGTACGTGAACATCGCCAGCCGAATCGCGCCGTTTCTGCTCAAGTTTTTCGGCAATCGCATGCCGCCTCTTGCGATGACTCAAATTGCGGGTGTCCCGGTCGAAGCAGTCGGCTGCCTCACGTTCGCGCTTCAGCAGAGCAAGCTCGTCAGGACCGCGCTCGAAGAGCGCGAATTCGGCAAGGCGATACGACTCACCATGGAGGTCGCAGATGTCGTCAACGCTGAAATTGACGCCTACAAGCCCTGGCTGCTGGCGAAGGACGCCGCTACGAATGAGCAGAGCAGGCAGAAACTCGGCAAGATCTGCGCCGCGTCCATTGCGGCGTTCAAGGCACTCACGCTGTTCCTGAAGCCCATTGTTCCGGCGCTGGCGGCGGATGCCGAAGCGTATCTCAGAGACCAGCCTCTGCAATGGGATTCCCTGGATCTGCGGCTGGGCGTTGAGGGTTTTCTGCCGGCGGGGCATGAATTCGGTATTTTCAAGCCCTTGATCACTCGCGTGGACCCGAAGCAGCTCGACGCGCTCTTCGAGAGCGATGCGCAACCCGTCGCCGGAAACCGACCCGCGACACCGCCGCAACCCGGTCCAGGTGGCGTTACCGCCGGTGCCGCCGCCGTCTCCATCGACGAGTTCAAGAGGATAGACCTGCGGGTCGCGAAGATCCTCGACGCCCAGCACGTCGACGGCGCCGATAAGCTCCTCAAGCTGACCCTCGACCTCGGGTCGGAGACGCGCACCGTGTTCGCGGGGATCAAGTCGGCCTACGATCCGGGGGCGCTCAAGGGTCGCCTCACGGTCATGGTGGCCAATCTCGCGCCGCGCAAGATGAAGTTCGGAGTCTCCGAGGGCATGGTGCTCGCCGCGAGCGGGGACACGCCGGGCCTCTACCTGCTCTCGCCCGACGCCGGAGCGACTCCGGGAATGAGGATCAGCTGAGGGCGCCGCGCCCCACGGGGCTTTTTCCGCGCACCCCATCAGGCCATGGTCACCGCCGACGACATCGATGCCCTGCTGCCACAGACGCAGTGCACGCGCTGCGGCTACAACGGCTGTCGCCCGTACGCGGAGGCGATCCTGTCGGGCGGGGCCCAGATCAACCAATGCCCGCCAGGCGGCGCGGCCACTATCGCCGCGCTCGCCTCGCTTCTCGGGCGCCTGGCGCTGCCGCTGAATCCCGCCAACGGGGTCGAGGGCCCGCCGCTGGTCGCGCAGATCGATGAGGAAGTCTGCATCGGCTGCGCCAAGTGCCTGCCGCCCTGCCCGGTCGATGCGATCGTCGGCGCACACCAGCAGATGCACACCGTCGTCCTCGCGCTGTGCACGGGCTGCGAGCTGTGCGTGGCGCCCTGTCCGGTCGACTGCATCAGTATGGTGCCGCGGAGCGCTCTCGCGGAGGCACCCGAGCCTCCCGCGGCGCACGGCAACCGCGAGCGCTTCGGCGCGCATAACGCACGCATCGCGGCGCGGGAGCGCGAGCGGGCGGCGCTCGTCGCAGAACGCAAACGGACCGCCGACGGAGTCTGACGGGACCGGCCGCACCGCTTGCTATCATGGGCTCTCGGCTTCGGTACGATTCCCAGGGAGCCTCATGACCACACTACGAATCGCAGGGACGCTGGTCCTTGCGCAGGCCGCAAGCCTCGCTCTCAACGCCGGCGCCGCGCTCGGCGCCGACCTGCCGCAGACCATGAAGGCGGCGGCCATCGATCGCACCGGGGGCCCGGAGGTGATCACGTTGCACACGTTGCCGGTGCCGAAGCCCGCGGCCGATGAAGTCGTAATCGCCATCGACACCGCCGGCGTCGCGAGCTGGGACGTCTACTTGCGCACCCATCCGCAAGCCATCAAGCATTCCGCGTTTCCGCTGGTGCTCGGCACCGACGGCGCCGGCACGGTGGCGGCCGTGGGTGAGAAGGTGAAGCGCTTCAAGGTCGGCGACCAGGTCTATTCCTACAGCTGGGATAACCCCCACGGCGGCTTCTACGCCGAGTACGTCGCTGTGCCGGCGGAGCGCGTTGGCCACGTTCCGCAGGGACTCACCCTGCAGCAGGCCGGGGCTGTCGCGACGACCGGACTGACCGCGATCCAGGGGATCGATGATGCACTGCGCCTCAAAGCCGGAGACACGCTCATCATTCATGGCGCCTCGGGTGGCGTCGGCAGTCTCGCGCTGCAGTTCGCGAAGCTCCGCGGCGTCAAGGTGCTCGCCACCGCCTCGGGCGAGGACGGCCTGACGTTCGTCAAGGGGCTGGGGGCCGACGCGGTCGTGGACGGCCGCAAGGGGAACATCCTCGCCGCTGCCCGCGCGGTCGCCCCCGCGGGCGTCGACGCAGTGCTCGCCTTCGCCGGCGGAGACTCCCTCGAGCGATGTGTCGAGGCGCTGCGCGCGGGGGGCCGCATCGCGTACCCCTACGGAGTCAAGCCCGATCCCAGGCCGCGCGACGATACCGCCGCCGTGATCCGTTACAACGCGGTTCCCGGTCCGCAGGAGTTCGAGCGGCTGAACCGCGCCATCGAGGCGGCGAAACTCCGGGTGCCGATCGAAGCGGAGTTCCCGCTCGCGCAAGCCGACAAGGCGCAGGAGCGGGTGGAAGCCGGGCACATCCTCGGTAAGATCGTGCTGCGCATCCGCTGATCGCCGCCGAGCGCGGATCGTCTATGCACGCTGCGACACGCACCGCCATCTATCGGCGCCTCAGGGCCGCGAACCCCGCGCCCACCACCGAGCTCGAGCATCACTCGCCCTTCGAGCTGCTGGTCGCGGTCATGCTGTCGGCGCATACCACCGACAAGAGCGTCAACGCCGCAACGCGCATCCTCTTCCCCGTAGCGAACACGCCGGAGGCGATCCTCGCGCTCGGGGTCGAGGGCCTGAAGCCCTACATCCGCAGCGTCGGGCTCTACAACACCAAGTCGCAGAACCTCATCGGCCTGTGCCGACAGCTGGTCGAGCGCCACGGCGGCCGCCTTCCCGGCGACCGCGCCTCGCTCGAGGCGCTGCCCGGCGTGGGTCGCAAGACCGCCAATATCATCCTCAACATGGTGTTCGGCCAGACCGAGATCGCGGTCGACACACACATTTTCCGTGTTGCCAATCGCACCGGGCTCGCGCCGGGAAAGACGCCGCGGGAAGTCGAGGACTCGCTCGTCGCCAACACCCCGCCCGAGTTCCGCAAGGACGCCCACCATTGGCTGATCCTGCACGGGCGTTACGTCTGCACTGCACGCAAGCCCGCCTGTCCCACCTGCATCATCCGGGACCTGTGCGAGTATCGGCACAAGACGCCGGCGAAGAAGCCCCCACGCGGGAAGCCCGGCCGTCTCGCACGGGTCATCCGTGCGCACGGCACGCGAGCGCGCACCGAGCGCGGACGCCGGCAGCGGCGCGCGCAAGCATAAGAGAAATATGCCCGGATCGAGTGCGAACCGAGCCCCCGGCCGTCGAACGACGGCCAGGGGACTCGATGTGTCCGGCGGCCAGAGTGTTTCTGGAGGAGCCCGATCTTTGCGCCGGAAAGGGACTAGTCGTTGCCGCCTTGCTCTTGCTCCATGCCTTCGATGACGGGGAATCGAAGCACGATGGTTCGAGTTGTAGAGGCCACAGTCAGGGTGCTC
>Ga0209267_1000168_pt1 | contig 46903 bp, 38 predicted proteins | sample GraSoiAngelo_137_FD_185894 | JGI IMG/M metagenome (GOLD analysis project Ga0209267, IMG submission 185894) | Grasslands soil microbial communities from the Angelo Coastal Reserve, California, USA - 14_0929_09_30cm (SPAdes) (version 2) | ecosystem: Environmental > Terrestrial > Soil > Grasslands ... | reverse complement strand
GGGTGCGCCAGCTGAACTGGTACATGTATCCGAACAACGACTTTGGGTTCAACTATCCTTATAGCAAAGTCATTACCTCTGCCGGTACCGATAGCGCTAGCTTTACCTCTGCGGGGGCGTCAGTTTTCGGGTACGCGAACACCGCCACACCGCTGGTCCTCTCGAACGCCTACATCTATCAGGGCACGCCTCTGAATGCTGCCGCCTTGCCGGCGGGGGCTTCGGTGACGCCCTTGCTAACGGACGCCTCCGGTTATGCTCTCTCGCTGATCTACACTCTTGGCGACGGACGGCAATATCTCACTCAGACCTTCGACAGTAGTCCGTATCTGATGCACGATTTAGTCTTGGCGTATGGTCTGATCAACTGGGTCACCAAGGGCATCTTCCTCGGCGAATACCACGTGTACGCCGCCGCACAGGTGGACGACTTTTTCATCAATGGCTCGGAATGGATACCCGGCACACCGTGCACCAATCCCATAACTCACGATCGCACGCCCCCAGATGCCACCTCGCTGCCGTTTTTTAGGATCAACTCCGCTGACATGACTTCGCTCGTGGCTTGGCAGAACAAGATTCAAAGCGACCCCTTACTTTCAAATTTCAAACTAACCCTGGCCTTCAACGGCGTCGGCACCACCGGCAACACCGACTGGACCGGCCTTCCCGCCGCGGGGATTGCGAATGACACCTTGACCACCAGCGTGCAGAACTACCAACAGTACTTTCACTGGATAAGTCACACCTACGATCACCCCAACAGCCTGAACGGTTTGCATAAGTCTGATCCTGGTGGTGATCCAGACACTCCACAAGTAGATTCTATCGACCTGGAGATTCTTACAAACCAGTACGTAGCCACCGGCACGGGGCAGAACCTAGACCCAGATCCCAGAGACACGGTCAGCCCTATTCACTTGAGCGACTTCAACCCGGCGAACCTCGTGACTCCGGGGGTCACGGGTCTGAACGATCCTTTGGTCCCCACTTATCTGGCTCAAGACGGAGTCAGGTTCGTGGTGACCGACACCTCGGTCATCGGACAGGCGAATAACGGACCAAATCCATCGCCCAATGTAGGCATGGTGAACAGCTATGCCCCCAGCCTTTACGAAGTGCCGCGACATCCCAACGATATTTTCTTCAACGCCGTTAACTGGACCGACGATCAGGCGGAGTTTTCCTGCATCTACAACAATCCCGTGCAACCACCCTACAACACCTTCACCGCAGCACAGATTCTCGATTACGTGAGTTCAGGCTTCGTCACGGGCATGCTGATGGGAGACATGGATCCGCAGATGTTCCATCAGAACAATCTGCACGACTATGACGGACAGGGTCACTCGCTGATCAGTGATGCCTATGATCAGGCTTTCAGCAAGTATGAACGGCTTTACAAACTGCCGGTAGTCAGCCCAACGCTCGATCAGTTGGGGCAGAACATGCAAAATCGCAACGCCTACAACCTGTCGACCGCGACGGCAAGCCTCACCAGCGCCTCTGGGTCCAATCTGACGGTCAGCATCACGGTGCCCGCGACAGCTACTGTTCCGAGCGCGATCATCCCGATTACCGGCCTGTACAGCGCTGGAGCAGAACCCTATGGAGGACAATACATCTCGCACGTACAGGTGAGCAGGGGCCAAACGATAACACTGCCGGTGATGTCTGCACCACCTGTATCCGTTTCCTCGCTGACGTTGAACCCTACGAGTGTTACTGGTGGAACGCAATCGTCCACCGGTACGGTGACGCTGAGCGGGCCAGCTCCCGCAGGTGGCGCGCAAGTTGCGCTTTCCAGCAGCAACGCGGCGGCCAGCGTTCCTTCCAGCGTGACGGTCCCGGCCGCAAGCACCACCGCAACCTTCACAATCAGCACCACCGCGGTGGCCGCATCCACCCCGGTCACCATTTCCGCGTCTTATGGCGGCGCGAGCACATCGGCTTCGCTCACCGTGACGCCTCCGCCTCTTCCAACGGTTTCCTCGCTGACGTTGAACCCTACGAGTGTTACTGGTGGAACGCAATCGTCCACCGGTACGGTGACGCTGAGCGGGCCAGCTCCCGCAGGTGGCGCGCAAGTTGCGCTTTCCAGCAGCAACGCGGCGGCCAGCGTTCCTTCCAGCGTGACGGTCCCGGCCGCAAGCACCACCGCAACCTTCACAATCAGCACCACCGCGGTGGCCACATCCACCCCGGTGACCATTTCCGCGTCTTATGGCGGCGCGAGCACATCGGCTTCGCTCACCGTGATGCCTCCCCCTCTTCCAACGGTTTCTTCGCTGACGTTGAACCCTGCGAGTGTCGTTGGCGGCGTGCAATCGTCCACCGGTACGGTGACGCTGAGCGGGCCAGCTCCCGCAGGCGGTGCGCAAGTTACGCTTTCCAGCAGCAACGTGGCAGCTAGCGTTCCTTCCAGTGTGACGGTCCCGGCCGGAAGCAGCAGTGTAACCTTCACCGTGAACACGTCTGTAGTTCTCATATCAACTTCTGCCACGATCTCGGCTTCATACAACGGTACAACTCAAACAGCAAGTCTTGCAGTGTTGTTGTAGCCGCCTGGAGGCCTACAGAATTCAAAGTAGCTCGTTCGTTGATCCTTGCGGTCTCGACTGGATGCCGTGTCGCCGGCGACTGCGGTTCCGGCCGTCCCGTTGCGGGAAAACATGAAAGTAGTGTCGTTTTGGTATTGGCGAGGTCTCAGGTCTTTTCCGGAGTCTGGATTGCGGTGGTTCCCCGATTGCCAAGTCAAATCGGAAATCTCGGCGAAATCTCAGCACCATCCAAATTTTAGATTTGTCCTACTCGAGGAGAACGAACCCGTGAATATTCTGGTCACTGGAGCGGCAGGCTACATCGGCAGCATCTGTTCGGAATTCCTGCTGGCCCGCGGAATGCGCGTTATTGCCCTCGACAATCTCATCGAGGGCCACCGCACCGCCGTCCCTTCTGGCGCTGTCTTTTGTCAAGTAGATCTCGGGAATCGCGCGCAGCTAGAAAGCGTCTTCGCCCAGCACAAAATTGACGCCGTGATGCATTTCGCGGCCGAAGCCCTGGTGGCCAAGTCTGTCCGTGAGCCGAGTATTTTCTATGCCACGAACGTGGCTTGCGGCGTGAATCTGCTGGATGCTGTCACCCGTCACGGTGTCAAGAAGTTTATTTTCTCGTCCACGGCGGCCACTTATGGCGAGCCCGAGATCGTTCCCATTCCCGAGGACCATCGCAAGGCGCCCATCAATCCTTACGGAAAGTCCAAGCTCGTGTTCGAGCAAATTCTCGCGGACTACAAAACCTACACCCAGCTTAACTACGTGGCCCTGCGGTATTTCAATGCCGCCGGTGCCTCAAAGGAACTTGGCGAACATCATCGCGTGGAAACTCACCTCATCCCGCGCATACTCGACGCTGCCTGCGGCCTTCTTCCGCAGGTCGATGTTTTTGGCACGGACTATCCCACCCCTGATGGAACTTGCGTCCGAGATTACATCCACGTTCTCGACATTGCCGATTCCCATGTTCGCGCCCTCGAAGAAATCGATCGCGTTTCCGGCGAAGCCTTCAACGTCGGAAACAGCCGCGGCTTTTCCATTCTCGAAGTGATCGACGCCGCCGAGCACATCACCGGCCGCAAAATTCCACGCAAACTCGGGCCGCGGCGCCCAGGCGACCCGGCCGTTCTGGTTGCCAGCAAAGAAAAACTAAAGCGCGCCCTTGGATGGGAAGCCTCGCATTCTTCGATGGAAGAAATCATTGGATCGGCCTGGGCGTGGAGGCAGAAATATCCACGCGGATACACCGAGAGCGTTTCTGCCCGGAGCTAGTCGGAGAGTTTGTACCGGATGATGCACCACAACGCCTGGAGGCCGTCTTTCCAGGTAATTTTCTTTCCTTCTTCGTATGTGCGCCCCGCATAACTAATCGGCACTTCGTAAATGCGCCACTTGTGCTTTGCGATCTTGGCCGTAATCTCTGGTTCAAATCCAAATCTGTTCGACTTGACCTGAACTCCCGCCAGTACTTCTCTCCGGAACACCTTGTAACAGGTCTCCATATCCGTCAGCTTCAGGTTAGTAGCAATATCCGAGAGCAGCGTTAGCGTGCGGTTCGCAACGTAGTGCCAGAAATAATGCACGCGCTGCGGCCCGCTGAGAAATCGCGAACCATACACCACGTCGGCGCGCCCATCGACGATCGGCTCAAGCAAAGCCGCGTAATCGCGCGGATCGTATTCGAGGTCCGCGTCCTGTACCAACACGATATCTCCCGTGGCTTGCGCAAAACCGCGCCGCAAAGCCGCCCCCTTGCCTTGGTTCGGCGCCTGAAAGAAAAAACGTAGGTCCCGCAACTCGATCTGATCGCTTCCATCCTGCGCGGGCGCGAATTCTTCGCCATTCGCCTGGCGTGCAGCCATGTTCTCCAGAATCTGACGCGTTCCGTCGGTCGAGCAATCATCTACGATGATCACTTCCTTGCGTATTTCGGTGTCCAGCACGCGCCGCAGAATTTCGTCAATCGTCGATCTCTCGTTATAAACGGGGATAACAATCGAGACCTTCGGATCGTGCAGCGCTGAGGGATTGTGCCGTTGATGGGCCATGGGTGTCGAAAGATTGTAGCGACGCAGCCTCCGGTGAGTAAAGGCAAGTCCTGCCCTGATTCTGGTCTTGGTTACCATCGATCTTTTCGCAGTCCGGCAAACCCCGCTATGCTTAGATATGCTTCGCGCTAACTACAGCATGGAATCTTTTCCCTGCGTTCTCTGCCAACTCCGCAACTCGGTGTAAAGTGTCGCGTAGCTAAACCGGTGGTCTTAGGTGCCTAGCTTCTTCATCGAACAATTCGGTTGCCGTGCCACGCAAGCCGATGGCGCCGCCCTCGAGCGCCAGTTGCTCGACCGTGGCTGTAACTCTGCCTCCACGGCCGCAACCGCCGACATCGTGGTCGTCAACACCTGCACCGTCACGGCCTCCGCCGATGCCCAGGCCCGCGATGCCATCAAAAAGCTTCACGCCGCCAACCCCGCCGTGCGCGTCGTCGTCACCGGTTGCTACGCCCAGCGCGCGCCCGACGAGCTGGCCGCACTCCCCGGAGTGGCTTGGGTCGTTGGCAATTCCCACAAGCCACAAATCCCCCAGCTCGTCGATTCACTCTCGACCGCGGCCTCTTGTGAATCTGCGAACGACTTTTTCCCCGCCGCCGCATTGCATGGTGACTCGACCGTTCCGTTTCATTCGTTCGCAGGGGAGCAGCTTTATCCCCAGCGTAGAGGGAATGCTGCGCCCCGGCTCGGCAAGATCCTCATCGGCAACATCTTCGACCGCACCGAATTTCTCTCCGCCCCCGTTCTCGGTGGGGAAGGAAATCACACCCGCCCCACCCTCAAAATCCAGGACGGCTGCGACTCCCGCTGTTCCTACTGCGTGATTCCGTTTGTTCGCGGGCGAAGCCGCAGCCTGCCGCCTGACACCGTCATTCAGGAAATTCAGCGCCTCATCGTGGGGCAGACATTCCTGTCTGTAGGCACTCCTTCTTCGCTCGTGCCTTCGCCTGCACGAGAAATTGTGCTCAGCGGCATCAACCTCGGCGCCTACGGCCGCGATCTTTCCCCTCGCGTCGAATTCGAAGATCTGCTCCGCCGCGTCCTCGACGAAACTTCAATAGAGCGGCTCCGTATCAGTTCCATCGAGCCCCTTGACGTTACCCGAGACCTCGTCGAGCTTCGCTTCGACCGATCGCATGGCCCAGCACTTCCATACTCCGCTGCAATCCGGCTCCGACCGCATCCTCGCCGCCATGCACCGCTGGTACCGCGCCGAGCACTATGCGCGCCGCGTCGCACTCATCCGTGAGCGCCTCCCCCACGCCGCCATCGGCGCCGACGTCATCACCGGCTTCCCCGGCGAAACCGAAGACGACCACGCCGCCACGACAGCCTTTATCGAAGGTCTGCCCTTCACCTATCTTCATGTCTTCTCGTTCTCGACGCGTCCTGGCACCAAAGCCTCCGCACTCTCGAACGAAGTCCCCGGCGGCGTCATCAAGCGCCGCGCCCGTGACCTGCGCGCCCTGGGCGAAGCCAAGGCCGCTGCCTTCCGCCAATCCCAACTCGGGCGCACCCTCCGCGTCCTCACACTTCGCCGCGACGCGGATTCCCGTTCGACTCCGGCCCTCTCCAGCAATTATTTGAAAGTTCGCATTAGCGGCGCGCACTCCGCTAACCAATGGCTTGATGTAGGCATTTCGGTTAAGGAAGGGAATTATCTGCTTGCAGAGCCAGTAAGTCTTACTGCCAATGCTGTCGTTGCCGCCGGCGCAGGCGGCCAGCCACTAGGTCATCCTGGGAGCATCCGATAAGGGCGCTCGAAGGAACTCAACTGCACGTGGTGGCATGCCGCCACCTACAAAGCCGCCGATGGTGCCTCACTACGATTCGAAAATCACTTGCGCCAGCGCCTGAGCCGCCGTGTGCGTGATGCTGAGTGCCACACTGTTTACCCCGAGCTGTTGCGCAATTTTTGCCGCTTCACCGGTTATCGCTAGAGTGGGCCGTCCGCCCGTCTCCCGCACCACTTCGAAATCTACCCAGCGCACCCCACGCCGCCAGCCCGTCCCTAACGCCTTCATCGCCGCTTCTTTCACGGCAAATCGCCCCGCGTAGCGTTCGTACTTATTCTTGAACCGTTCGCAATACTCGCGCTCCCTCACCGTGTACACCCGCTTCAGAAAGACTTCACCATAGCGCTCGATGGCCCCCTGGATGCGCTCCACTTCCGCAATGTCCACACCCATCCCTATGATCAAGGTCCCCCTCCATTTGTTCGGCGATGTTACGGCGTCGCGCACACCTTGGCTGCGCGCAGTCCTCTTGCGATTATACTTATAAGATTGTGGCTGCCACGAAAACACCATCGTCCAAGCGTAGCGTGCGCAAACGCCCCGCGGTAGGACAGACATACCTAGCTGCTCCTTCCGGCTCTAGCTGGATCGAACGCCGAGACCGCAGTATTCGAATCCTGCAAGTCCCCGCGCTCGCAAAACTCCCTTGGCTCGTCCACGGCTTCAGCACGCGCCCCGGCGGCGTCAGCCATCGGGACGGCGAAAAAGTTCTCAATCTCGGCTTTGCCGAATGGGATAGCCGAGAAAACGTCCTCCAGAACCGCCGCCGCTTCCAATCAGCCCTCGACGCATCCGACTTCGAACTGATCTCTCTAAAGCAAATCCATTCCGACGTCATCCATCTTCTCGACGCCGCACCCACCGCACCTTGCCAAGGCGATGCCTCCGCAACGAACCGCCCCGGGCTCCTCCTGGGCGTTCAAACCGCTGACTGTGTCCCGATTCTCCTCGTCGATCCGAAAAAGCACGCCATCGCCGCCGTTCACGCCGGTTGGCGCGGCACGCTCCAGCGCATCGTTGCGAAGGCTATCGGGAAGATGCAAATGCAATTCAAAACCAAGCCCGCCGACCTCCTTGCCGCCATCGGGCCTGCCATCGGCGGCTGCTGCTACGAAGTCGGCACCGAAGTCGCCATCCAGTTTCAATCTCAATTTGCTGATGCCCCCGAATGGTTCGACGAATTCCGTACCGGCGACGAACCCAATCCCATCCAGTGGCTCGATATGATGCCCCCCGGCCACCAGCCCCCGCCAAAAAATGTGCTGCTCGATTTGCGCAAAGCCAATCGCGCCCAACTACTCCTCGCCGGCCTGCGCACCGCAAACATCTTCTTCAGCGATCTGTGCACCGCCTGCCGCGGCGACCTGCTCTTCAGTTACCGCAAGGAGGGTGCTACCAGCGGTCGCCTCATGTCGGTCATCGGCATCCGCTAACTTTGGGTCCGCCATGGATTGTTTCCGTCGCTATTTTCTGCAGATCTTTCTTTGATTTGTCCCACGATCTCCACGGTAACAACAGGCGTTATCTCTGGTTACTTGCAGTTCCGTCGCGGCGCTCGCAAACCTTTTGACATCATGCGCTTACAGACGGCGCAAGTCTCATCGGCGTCTGTCATCGTCGTTTGTCCTCGTTATGCTTACGCACTCTTTCCGGTCACAGCGGAGGTGGCCATACCATGCACGGCGGATTTCTGGTGGACCGCTAGGTGAGTCATAGCAAGCCCCAGGGGCTCAAAATTGGGCTTCCACGGGGCCACCCCAGGATTCTGGTCTTCCTCTCGAGAACTATCACTGAGGACTGATAACTGAAAACGAACGGCGTTCTACCTGCAGCAGTGCCAGTTGTCCGCACGCGGCCATCACGTCTCGCCCGCGCGAGTAGCGCACAAAGGTCGGCACGCCGCGACCCACCAGAATCTGCCGGAATTGTTCAATCCTCTCCGGCGATGATTCACGGTAGGGAAGTTCTCCCGGATTCCAGGGGATCAAATTCACTTTCACGCGCTTCAACGGCGTCAGCAGCCGCACCACGAGCCGCGCATCTTCCACTGCATCGTTCACTCCGCCGAGCATCACGTATTCAAACGTCAGATGCTCCCAAGTGCGCAGCGGATATTCCTTACAGACACTCATGAGCACGGAAAGAGGATATTTCTTGTTGATAGGCATCAGCCGATCCCGCTGCTCATCATTGGAAGCGTTCAGGGAGATAGCCAGCTTCGGCCGCACCTTTTCCAGCGCCAGACGCTCGATTCCCGGCACGATCCCGCTCGTCGAAAGTGTCATGTGCTTCGGCGAGATACCCAATCCTTCCGGGTCCAGCATGATTCGTAATGCGACCATCACCGGCTCGAAATTAAGCAGCGGCTCGCCCTGGCCCATCAACACAATGTTTGTCTGGGGCGCAAGCTGTGCCTTGTGCTCTTCCAGAGGCACAAGTACCTGCGCCAGGATCTCTCCCGACGTCAGGTTTCGTATCAATCCAAGTTGCGCCGTCATGCAGAAATGGCAATCCACCGCACAGCCCGCCTGCGTCGAAACGCAGATGGTCTGCCGTCCCTCGCTCGGCATGAACACGGCCTCCACAGAAGCTGGCCGCACCAACCTCTCTTCGCTAGGCGGCAGGCCAAACAGATACCTTACCGAACCATCCGTCGAGGCAAACCGCTGCTTCAATTCCGGCAAAGTAATCCGCGCTTCTTTGGAGAGCCGCTCTCGCAGCGCCGCCGGAAGATTCGTAATTTGCGCCACATCGAATTTTCTTTCCGAGTACAGAGCGTGATAAATCTGCGCTCCGCGGAACGCCGGCTCACCGAGTGCCGCGCAGAATTCGCGTAATTCTTCTTTCGATTTGCCTAGGAGTTCCGTCATCATGGAGGTGTCAGCAGTAACAGGCAAAATTCCTTCGTTCTCATCTTAACATGCAGCACCCAGCCCCTCTGCTGCACTCGCGCCGCAAATGGCGCTATAATTCATTGGCAATCCCCGCTTCTGCCGGGATTGCCCAGTCGGCCCTTTGGCGGTCGCCCTGAACTTGATCGCCTGGCGGTCGCAGATGAATCGGAGGCGCCTGATGGCACAACACGTCGCAACCGAACAACTCACGATTACCGATTGGGTCCAAGGTCTCGCCGCGATCCCCGGGCGCGATTTCACTCTCGAAAACGTCCAGGACTACATCATCCGCCATTCGGCGCGCCCGGAGACGCTCGACAAATACTGCTATTTTTCGAAGGGCAACTACACGCGCAATCTCATCTTCAAGAACGAAGTCTTCGAATGCATGACCATCTGTTGGGAGATCGGCCAGGCCAGCCGCATTCACAACCATCGCGATCAAAACTGCTGGATGTCCGCGCCCATCGGCCGGCTGAAGGTCCAGAATTTTCGTGTTGACGACCGCGACAGCGCGCGCGGCACCTGCCGCATTGTTCCAACCGACATCTATGAAATGGACGCCGCTCATCCTGCCCACGTCAACCCTCTCGAGCCCGTCCATCAGGTTCTGAATCTCGCCGAATTCCACCAGCGCGCCGTCAGCATCCACATTTATTCGAAGCCCTTCGACACTTGTGAGGTCTACCTTCGCGAGAAAGGTACCTACGGCGATGTCCCCCTCCACTACACCAGCCAATACGGCAAACTGGACCCCGCCGAAAAGCTCCTGTAGAGCGGCAGCTGCGCTATCTCTATCAAGGTTTTTTCAAGGGAACAACGGACCGAATCTCGCGCGGGCCATGGATGTATTCCAACGCCTTGTTCAATGTGAACTTCAGCCTGCATGTGCTGCACTGATAATTTCCTGCTGTGAGCGCCGCACGGCAATGCGGGCAGATCGACAGGAATCCTTGAGCAGGAGTTGCTTCGCTTCGGCTCAGCGGAAGCACGGCTTCGAGAATCGTTGGTGCTTTCTTGCCGTCTTTTTTCGGGAGCCGCCAGTACCTTTCTTTGGTTCCGTTCGCGTAGCGAAGTTGCAGCAAGCACTGGTAACGTCTCCCCATCGAACGCTCTTGAGTGTCCGGTTCCACTTTCCGCCTGGTCCCACCCCGAAGTGCGGGAGCCGCAGATTCGTGAAGACGAGCCGGGTCGCCGTCACGCGATAGACATACCACCAAAGAATTGTTCCAACGTTCCCGAGGGGCGCCTGGCAGCTCTTGATGACATAAAGTACTGCTTCGTTCGGCTCCGACAGGATCCGAAGGATGTCGTGCAAGCTTGCCGAGGGCTTCCTCGGCGCGCTTGCGGCTCCTATCGTGCGGTTCGCCCTGGGCGTCCGTAGACAGAACGTCCTCACGAATCTGTACTCCGTTCGCTGCAATAAGCCTGGGCAGTTGGGCTCCGTAAACTGCAAATCAGCGTTGGGCATCAGTGGCCTTTCCCGTATCTGATTGAATTTGCGCGACTTTACCTTACGCTGCAAAGACCGTCCATGGACGCACAGCCGATACTTCCTCGCCCGGCTGGCGTGGCAATTGCACCCCCCGTGTGTCAGAATAAGTTTATGGCCACCGAAACGCGCGACATTCAGAAGCACGTCTTGCCCAACGGCCTCGTCGTTATCACCGAGACCATGCCCCATGTGCGTTCCGTCTCGGTCGGCGTGTGGGTTCGCAACGGCTCCCGCCGGGAAATCCCCGAAGAGAACGGCCTCGCTCATTTCATGGAGCACATGGTTTTTAAGGGCACGGAGCGCCGCTCCGCCGAAGCTATCGCCCGCGAAATGGATTCCGTCGGCGGCATGCTCGACGCTTTCACTTCCAAAGAACAGATCTGCTTTAACGCCAAGATTCTTGACGAGCACCTGCCCATCGCCTTTGACGTCATCGCCGACCTCGTCCTCCGCCCCAAATTCGACTCCGAAGATGTGAAGAAAGAACGCCAGGTCGTCCTCGAAGAAATCAAGATGGACCTGGACAATCCCGAATATCTTCTTCACGAGATTTTCACCCGCGGCTTCTGGCCGCAACATTCGCTCGGCCGCCCGATTCTCGGCACCCCGGAAACCGTGAAAGGATTCCATCGCGACTCGCTGCGCGCGCGATTTCGAGAGTGGTTCGCGCCGGACCATCTGGTGGTCACCGCTGCCGGCAACGTCACTCACGAACAAGTGCTGGAATTGGTGCAGCGCGAGTTCGGCCTCATGAAGCCGACGGGTCCCGCCGAGAGCGACGGCGCTCCGCACACAGATGCACCCATCCATCTCGAAGCCAAGCGCGACCTCGAACAAGTGCACCTCTGCATCGGCGTCCCGTCAGTTCCGTTGGGCCACGAAGACCGCTTCGCCGTCGCCGTCCTCAACAATCTTCTTGGCGGCGGCATGTCCTCGCGCCTCTTCCAGAACATTCGCGAAAAGCAGGGCCTCGCCTATGCTGTCTTTAGCGAGCTGACGCCCTATTCCGATGCCGGAATGATGACCGTTTACGCCGGCACCGCTGCGGAAACAGTTGGCAAGGTCATCGATCTCACCATTCAGGAATTTCGGGCCTTGAAGGAATCACCTGTCACGGAAGAGGAGCTTCGCCGCTCGAAGAATCACCTTAAGGGCTCGCTGATGCTCTCGCTCGAGTCCACCAGCTCCCGCATGTCCAATCTCGCCCGCCAGGAGCTGTATTTCGGCCGCTTCTATTCGCTCGACGAAATCCTCGCCGGGATCGAAGCGGTCACCCACGCAGAACTCCAGTCCCTCGCCCAGCGCTATTTCCAGGCCGGCTTGATTGCCGTCACCGTCCTGCTGAAATGCCGCAGCGGTCGAGACGAGGCTGCGATGTATCGAGTGACAGTCAAGAAATTTCTTCAGCATGCTGATGGAAGTACAACAATAGAAGAAGCTCAAGAAGAGGCTAACCACGAACGCCAGGCCCTGAACCTAGCGGGGAGGATCGCTCGCACTGACAGCGTTCGCTGGGTTGAGATTGAGTCTCCTGCAACAGGGGGAGAATCTCCGACATCAAAATCGGTGCGCCACACTTTGCTTCCCCTGCACACTACTTCAGCGTGGCACGGTCCGCATTGACGGCGGCGCCTATGATCCCCATCTCGTCGGAGGTCGGCACGACTTCGAAACGGCTGCCCTGCAGGGGACTCATCTTGACCATTTCATGCACGAGCCGGTCCAACAGTCCTATGTCAATGAATTTTACTTCCGGCCCGGTAACGAAAAACATCCCGGGTCCCTCCATGTGGATGTTGGTGGCGGTGGCTGCCGCCAAGGCGCGGTGACAAAGCGTCACAAATTCGGCACAGCGTGCGTCACCCGCGCGGGCATTTTCGAACACTTCTTCGGGTTCCAGGTCCAGGAAGCGCATGCGCATGGACCGGCGCCCGAGAATACCTTCCAGGTGCCCGCGCCCGCCGCATCCACAGAAGTTTTCCTTGGGATCCAGCGTGACGACGGAGTGTCCACCCTCCCAGACGCCTTCGCTGGAAGGATAGCGCCCGAAGCCCACTCCATTTCCCAGCGTCCACACGCGGGTAAGCTGGTTCAATTTTCCCTGTGTTGCCGCAATTCCCGCGGCCATGACGTCCGCGTCATTGAACAACCGAACCGGAACTCCCGCAGCTTTGCCACCCAGGGCAGAAGACAATGCCGCCTGCAACGCGAATCCCTTTATCTGCTGCAGGTTGGGAGAATCCTCCACGACCCCAGCGCGGATGATGCCCGGGAAGCCAATTCCAATCGCGGCGATTTTTTCTCCGCTCGCCACTTTCTCCACTTGCTGCCGGACACATTCCACGATGCTTTCCGCGGGCATCGACTGCAGCGGGTCCAGCGTTTGCGATTTTTCCGGAAAAATGTTCAGCGGCCCGACTACCTCATCGCCTTCCACCAGGCCAACGGCGATATGTTCCATGACCAGTACACCAACTGTCCTGCGCATCGTGCTCCTGCCAATCTTAGGTAGTCGAAGATTCTGTCAATCGACTCCTCACTCGGACGTGACTATGCCCTGACCAGTTTGTTCAGACCGTTGAATGCCGCTGCCTTATAACACTCCGCCAGCGTCGGATAATTGAAAACGGTATCCACGAAATATTCCACCGTGCCTTTCAGCGCAAAAACCGCCTGCCCGATGTGCAACAGCTCCGAGGCTCCTTCACCAATAATGTGCACACCCAACAGTTCCTTGGTAGACGGATCGAAAAGGAGTTTCAGGCGGCCGGTAGTGTCGCCGCGAATTTGGCCCCGGGCAATTTCGCGGAAAAAGGCCATTCCGACCTCGTAAGGGACCCCTTCCTCCGTAAGCTGCTCCTCGGTCTTTCCGATAAACGAGATTTCGGGAATGGTGTAAATCCCGTAGGGATAATTAGCGCGGTTGGAATTCGTCGGCATGCCAAACGCTCTGGCGGCGGCGATGCGCCCCTGTTCCATCGAAACCGAGCCGAGGCTGGGGAACCCGATGACGTCTCCCACGGCATACACATGCGGTTGCTTGGTCTGGTAATTTTCGTCGACCGGGATACGCCCTCGGGCATCGGCCTCCAGGCCGCCTGCCGCCAGGTTTAGTTCATCCACGTTGCCTTGGCGTCCGACCGCATAGAGCAGGGCGTCACCGGTAACTTTCTTCTTGCTTTTCAGATTCGCCACGACCGTGTGATCCGGCGTTTCTTCGACGCTTTCGACTTCCTCGTTCAGCCGCAGCGTGACGCGGCGGTCCCGCAGATGGTAACAAAGCGCTTCGACCATCTCGGCATCGGCGAATTCCAGCAAGCGCGGACGTTTTTCAATCAGCGTCACGCGCACGCCCAGCGTGGCGAACATGCACACATACTCGACGCCGATGACTCCGCCGCCCACAACGATCATGGCCTTGGGAATCACCGGCATCTTCAGAATTTGATCGCTGTCGATGATGGTCGTGTTGTTGAAAGGGACCAGGGGAGAGACGGCGGGTTTCGTGCCCGTGGCGAGAACGATGTTGCCTGCTTCAAACTCGACTTGTCCGCGCGAGCTCGTCACTTGCATGTGGTGAGGATCTAAAAAGCTGGCGGTTCCCGTCACGACTTCGATACCGTTGCGGGAGAGCTGAGCGCGGATCACATCGATCTCGGTCTTGATGACGTTGAGCGCGCGAAAGGAAAGATCGGCCATGGTGATCTGTTCTTTCACACGATAGTTGACGCCGTAGATGCTTTGATATTGATAGCCGGAAAGATGCAGGACCGCTTCGCGGATGGTCTTGCTAGGAATCGTGCCGGTGTTGATCGCCGTACCGCCGATCACTTCCAGCTTTTCAATGAGCGCGGCGCGCTTGCCGAATTTAGACGCTTGAATCGCGGCTCGCTGGCCTCCCGGCCCGGAACCGACCACGATGAGATCGTACTTTTCCATGGTTTGCCGCGGGAGTATATCACCGTTGCAAACGTGGAGTCCTTGTTGACGCGCGCTTGCCGCTCTGCCATCATTCTGAAAATTTGGTTGCGTTGCAGTTCTGGAGAAAACGATCGGCTTGCGGGTATCCATTTTGGCGTCCGGCAGCTCCGGCAACATCACGTTGCTTGAAACCGAGCGGACCCGCCTCCTCATTGACACCGGTCTGGGCAAACGCGAAACGCTGGCCCGCCTCGCTGCCGTCGAAAGAACCGTCCACCACCTCGACGGTATCCTCATCACCCACGAGCACACCGACCACTGCAACGGCCTCCCGCAAATGCTCGGCCTCTGGAAAGCTCCGCTCTACGTCACCGAACCCACCATCGATGCCATGCAGCGCATTCTTCCGGAAACCTTCGGCAAGCGGCTCAACCGCGTCGAGACAATTCACGCCGGTCAGCATTTCACCGTCGGCGACATTGACGTCCACGCCTTCGCAATTCCCCACGACGCCGCCGACCCCATTGGTTTCACCTTCCGTTCGAATGGCGCGAAAATGGCCATGGTCACTGACCTGGGCTACATGCCCGAACTGGTCAAAGTGCATCTCCGCGGCGCCGATTGCCTGGTCCTCGAATCCAATCACGATCTGGACATGCTCAAGGTCGGCCCGTATCCCTGGGTCGTCAAGCAGCGCGTTCTCAGCCGGACCGGCCATCTTTCGAATCACGCCGTAAGCGAATATCTTTGCGACCCCGATGGCTTCGACGCCATGGCGCGCTATCTCGTCCTCGCCCACGTCTCGCAGGAAAACAACAATCCCGATCTCGTCCGCCTCTCCGCCGAGGAAGCCCTGCGCCGCCGCCCTGCCGAGTGTGTTTTCACGGGCGAACTCCTGGTCGCTTCCCAGCACATCCCTCTCAGGCCCCTCGAGCTGTAGCACTAGGTTCGATACAGTCCATTCAACATTTCGATCGCTTTTAGTGCGAAGCTCCGCTAGACTTAACTTGTCTTGGTAGAGGTGCGGAGGCCATGAGTAGCCGGGCAAGCATTTCCGATCAGCTTCGGATGCCCGTGCAAAAGGGGCCACATTGTTGTTGCTGTTGTCCGCCGAAATCGCAGCGGTAGCTGAAACCGCGGCGGTTGGGGAACAGGTCCAAGGCCTGTTCACTGTCATCCGTTCATTAGGATGAAGCGCTATCGAGAGGCAGCGGCCCCGATTTGTATCTTCGCGGTTCCTTCCTTTCGTTTCGCTCATCCAGAAATGCCCGATTCGAATGAATCTTTTCGAACTAACGCGCGCGCTCGTGGACATCGAGTCGACCACCAACCACGAAAAAAATGTGGGTGACTACCTCTTCGCGCATTTGTCCGCCCTCGCCGCGCGCCACAACGGTGACATCGAGCGCATCCCCGCCGAACCGAACCGCGACAATATCCTCGCCTCGTGGGGTGGGCCTTTCGTCACGCTCTCCACGCATATGGATACCGTTCCGCCCTTTTTTGGTTCGCGCGAGGATGGCGATTTCATCTGGGGCCGCGGTTCCTGCGATGCCAAGGGGATCATCGCTGCTATGATCGCCGCCGCAGAAAAACTTCTCAACGCCGGCACGCGACATATTGGCCTCCTCTTCGTCGTGGGCGAAGAACGCAACAGCGCCGGAGCAAGAGCCGCCGCCGCAACCCCCCGCGGCTCGCGATTCCTCATCAATGGCGAGCCCACCGAAAACCGTCTCGCCCTCGGTTCGAAAGGAGCGCTACGCTACGAAATCACGACTCACGGAAAACTCGCGCACTCTGCCTATCCCGAACTCGGTCATTCCGCTATCGACACCCTGCTCGATGTTCTCAACGACATTCGCCAGATTCCGCTGCCGCAAGACGCCTTGCTCGGCTGTAGCACGCTGAATATCGGCACCATAGATGGCGGCCGCGCACCCAACGTGGTCGCCGATTACGCCGAAGCGGAAATCATGTTTCGCACGATCGGAGATCCGGCGAAGACTCGGGAAGCGGTGTCCGCGGCGACGGCAGGCCGCGCGGAGGCGCGCGAAGTCTTCTACACGCCAGCCGTGCAATTGGCGAAGCTCGATGGTTTGCCCACCACGGTCGTGGCCTTCACGACGGACATCCCAAGCTTCGAAGGTACCTGGGGACAGCCATTCCTCATTGGACCCGGCAGCATTCACGTCGCACATACTTCCGAAGAGCGCATCCCGAAGAGAGAATTGTGCGAAGCGGTGGACATCTATGCGCGCATGGCCACCCAACTCCTCGCGACCGGCCGGGAGAGCGCATGAGCACCGGCCTGGCGATTGTTGGTTATGGAAAGATGGGTCGCCTCATCGAGCAGCTCGCGCCGGAATACGGATTCGACGTACGGGCAAAATTTGATGCGCGCAACAATCCGCGCGGCCAGGCCCTTTCTCAACAGACTCTTCGGGGAGTCGATGCGGCTGTTGAATTTACCTCACCGGACGCTGCTCCGGAAAATATCCGCCGCCTCGCTGCATTAGGCGTTAACTCGGTTATCGGCACAACCGGCTGGTTCGAGCATCTTCCTGCGGTCCGCGAAACTGTGGCAAGCAGCGGAACGGGCGTTGTCTGGGCGCCGAATTTTTCTGTTGGCGTAAACCTTTTCTTCGAAGCCGTCGCGCACACCGCGTCGCTCTTCGCCAAGCACGGGGAATACGAAGCTTGGGGCTGGGAAATTCACCACTCCGCGAAGAAAGACGCGCCTTCGGGGACGATGAAGAAACTTGCGGAAGACATGCGAGCAAACGGCTACGCCCGTCCAGTCAGCTTGAGTTCCAACCGCGCGGGTGCGCATCCCGGCACGCATGAAATCGGTTTCGATTCCGCCGCGGACACCATCACGCTGCGTCACACGGCGCGCGGCCGCGAAGGTTTTGCGCGCGGCGCGCTCCGCGCGGCGCGCTGGGTCGTGGGGAAAAAAGGGCTATTCGAATTTCGTGAGATTCTCAGCGAATTGGGCTGAGCGAAAAAAGGAAGGAGCAGCATCCATGTTTACAGGCACAGGCACCGCACTTGTCACACCTTTTCGTCGGGATGGTTCTCTTGACGAACCCGCTCTGCGAGCTCTGATCAAGCGACAAATCGAGGCAGGCGTCGACTTCCTCGTTCCCTGCGGAACAACCGGCGAGAGCCCCACGCTCACGCACGAAGAGCATCTTCGCGTCGTTAAGATCACCGTCGAATTGGCTAAGGGTAAGGTGCCTGTCCTCGGGGGCGCAGGCGGCTATAACACCGCCGAAGTCGTCGCGCTCTCGCAGGAACTCGCCGCTCTTGGAGCCAACGGCATTCTCTCTGTCACTCCTTATTACAACAAACCCACCCAGGAGGGCCTCTTCCAGCACTATCGCGCCATCGCCGAAACCGTGCCCCTGCCCATCATTCTCTACAGCGTGCAGGGGCGCACCGGCGTGAATATCGAGCCTGGCACGGTGAAGCGCCTCGCCGAAATCGAAAATATTGTCGGCATCAAGGAAGCCTCCGGTAACGTCTCCCAGATGGCTGCGATTCTCAATGCCGTCCCGGAAGGCTTCATCGTCCTCTCCGGTGACGACGCCATCACGCTACCGGTCATCTCGCTAGGCGGCCACGGCGTCATCTCCGTCGTCTCGAACGAAATCCCCGCGGAAATGTCACAATTGACGCGGCTCGCCCTCCAGGGTGACTTTCCCGCCGCGCGCGCCATTCACCGCCGCTATCATCCGCTCATGGAAATTAATTTCGTGGAGTCGAATCCCATCCCGGTAAAGGCGGCGATGGTGGAAATGGGCCTACTCGAACCAGTGTGGCGCTTGCCACTCGTGCCGCCCAAGGCGGAGAATCAGGCGCGCATCCGGGCGGTGCTCGAAGCGCTCGGGCTCGTCGGCCGCTCGGCGGCTGTGCCCAGGGTCGAGAGGGTTCATGCTGCCTTCGCAAATTGAGGGTCTATTTGACGAAGCTCCGGCTCAGTACGAAGAAGAACATTTCCGGCTCTTCCGCGATTTCAAAGCCGCGCTGAATCGCGGCGAAATACGCGCTGCCCAGCCCGATGCCTCCACGAAATCCGGCTGGCGCGTTAACGCCTGGGTGAAAAAGGGAATCCTGCTGGGCTTTCGAATGGGCGCCATCGCCGACATGTCGATCGACGCCTCGAAACAACCTTTTTTTGACAAGTCCACCTACCCGGCGCGTGGGTTCGCGGCTTCCGACGGTGTGCGCATCGTTCCCGGCGGCTCCAGCATTCGCGATGGCAGTTACATCGGCCGCGGGGTGATTTGCATGCCGCCGATGTTCGTCAATGTCGGCGCTTACGTTGGTGAAGGCACGATGATCGATTCGCACGCGCTCGTTGGGAGTTGCGCCCAGGTCGGCCGCAACTGCCACATTTCCGCCGCGTCACAAATTGGCGGCGTCCTCGAACCTGTCGGGGCGCTACCGGTGATTATCGAAGACGAAGTCCTGGTCGGCGGGAATTCCGGCGTTTATGAGGGAACCGTCGTGAAGCGCCGCGCCGTTCTCGGCACCGGTACGATTCTCAATCGCTCCATCCCGGTGTACGATCTCGTTCGCGACGCGATTTACACCGCCACCGGGACCGAGCCGCTGATTATTCCCGAAGAAGCCATCGTGGCGCCCGGCTCGCGCGCCGTCGCTCATCCCACTGGCGCAAAATGGGGACTCTCGCTGCAAGCGGCCGTCATTGTGAAGTACCGCGACGCCAAGACGGATGCGCGCGTGCAGCTCGAGGATCTCCTGCGTTAACCGCTACTTTGTGAGCACTTTTTCGAAAAACTGCAGAGCCCGCGGATCGTTCGATTGCCCCAGCCAGAACATCGCTTGCTTCCGCACCTCCGGGTTCCGGTTGTTCTGTGCCACTTCAATTAACTTAGGCACGCCTTCGTCCTTCGGCAATTGGCTGAGCGCGAACACCGCTTTTTTCTTCACATCCGTGTCCGAATCGTTCTCGATCGCGCCGGTGATCGTGCCTACAGCTTTCTTTCCGGCTTTTTGCGCCAGCCAGAAAATCGCCTGGCCCCGCACGTGTGAGCTCGTGTCATCGTGCGCCATGCGAATCATCTCTTCCAGCGCTCCAGCTTCGTGGCTCACGGAAAGCGCAAAGGCTATGTGCGCGCGCACGTCCGAACTCGGATCCGTTTTCGCCATGTGCTGCAAAGCGACCAATCCAGCTTTGCCCCGTGCAGCCCCCATCCAGAATGCCGCCTGCCTCCGCAGCCCTTCGCGCTGCTCCGAAGTCACGAAAGATTCGAGCGCCCGGTCGGCCGACGCATCCGCATGCAACGCGATCGCCGTCAGCGCTCCGTTGCCGACGCTGCGATCTCCGCGATCTTCGAAGCCCGGCCCGCGCACGTAAGTTGCGAGGAACGCCACGCTCTCCGTCGGTTTGACTCCCGCCAGCCAGATGAACGGCAGTCCGCCCGCATCCAGCGCGCAGTCATCTGATGCGACCCGAATCTTTACGACCTGCTTCGCTTCGAGGCGATAGAGCACGATGAGTTGCCGCGACCCTTCCAGTTTGACGTTTCCGTCTGTGCGTGTCGTGGTGCTCAATCCGCCGTTTTGCTTTTCCAGCCGGCAGGTTCCGCAATTCCCATCATTCCAGTTGTCGTTACAGCAGATTCCGCGTTGGCCCGCGACCTGATCGACGTGGTAGCCGACCCACTCCGCTTTCCCCGCCGTTGCTGCAATCTCGCGAATAGTCGCATCGAGACTTGCACTGACTGCACGCGTCTCCAGTTTTGCGTTTTCAATGCGTGGAACTTCCAGCGCCTGCGCAGGCGTAGGGCTTGCTTGCCCCGGCCGGGCCGGGGCCCCGCCCTTGGCCAGTTGCACGGCGGCAGTGCTAATCCCCGCAACGATCATGGCGAGCCCGAGGATTCTCCGCAGCGACAAAACAGTCCGTTCTTCTAACATCGTTCCCCCTCTCACTTTTGCAGCAGTTCCATCAGGTAATCGGTGCCTTCCTTGGAATGCATCAGCGTCAACTTGGACACCGCCGTTTTCTTTAGTTCGGGGTCTTTCTCGCTTCGCGCGATGGCCACCAGCGCCCTGGCGTTCCCCTGCAGGAAATACGCGTTCAATACTTCGGCTTTGACCTCATGGTCCGTTTCCTTGCTGTAGATTTCCTGCAGCGCCTTCCCCGAATCGTCCGAATGGATCAGCCCAAGGTTTCGAATCGCCGCCCGACGCAATTCCGCATCTTTTTCTCCCTGCGCTGCCTGCACGAGCCTTCCCGAATCGCCCGCCAGGAAAAATGCCTGCAGGATTTCCCGCCGGACGTCCGGCGAAGATTCCGTCTGGTACAACTGCTCCAACTCGCTCGTCCCGTGAACCAGCCCCAGCTGCCGGATGGCCTCACGTCGCAGGGACTCATCCTTCTCGCTCTTCGCCGCCGCGAACAGGCGTTCGTGATCGCCACCGATCATGTAACTGCGGAGTATGGCGTGCTTCACCGAAGCATCGCCGCTTGAAGCGTAAACGTCCGCAAGGGTCTGTCTGGCCTGCGCTCCGCCGAACAATCCCAGGTATTCAACCGCCTTCCGCTGCAGCTCCGGATTGCTCTGTCCTCGCGCGATCTTGCCCAGAATCTCGCGTGCTTGTGGCGACCCGCTTTGTGCCAGCACGAACAGAGCCTTCGATTTCTCTCTCGGGGAACCCGCACCGTTAATCACTTTCTCGAGTAGGGGCATCGCGCGTTCCGAGTCGCTGTTCATCAGCCCTTGAATCGCCAGCATTTTCAATTCTTCGTCGCTCTGGTCCGCCGGCTTTACAGGCTGGCCGGTTGACTGCTTCACTTCGATCTCCAGCGCGCTGGCATCCTTTTGCCAGCGGCTCTGAGGAAATCGGCGCTTCAGGTCAGCAATTGTGGTTAGCGCTGTATCCCTTTTGCCCAAGCGGTTCTCCGCGTAAGCCTTCCAGTAGAGCGCCGCATCCGCTTGCGGGCCGTTCATTTCCGCCAGTTGCTTGAATTTTGCCGCCGCCCGGTCGTAGCGGTCCTCATCCAGGTCCTCACGCCCGTCGTCGTACAACTCTTGCAGCCGTTCGACCTTTTCCTGGGCCCGCTCGCGCGCTTCTCTCTCTCTGGCCTCTTGCTCACGTTCGCGCTTCTCCTGTTCTTTTTCCTGGGCCTCCTGCGAGTCCTGCAGAGAACCCGCCGATCGCCCGGGAAATGTCTTGAGTCCACGCGCGCGCATGCCGGCCGGCGCCAGCAGCAGCGCAGTGGTTGCGATCCAGGCTATACTCGTCTTTCTAACTGCATTGCCGTTGGTCATACTTTGTTCCTCTCTCTGCTCGTAGCATCGTTCTGCGCCGGCGCAGGCTTGGTGGCCTCCTGCCGTTGCTGCAGCTCCTTGTTGACCACTCGAACTTTGAACAAGATCCCGCGCCCCTCGATCTTTTTCTGGATCGCTTCGAGCTGCGCAGGGGTGACCTGTCCGGGGCTGTGAGCCACATCCAGCAACACGCGCTCAAGTTCATCCAGCACGCTGGCAAGCCCGGTATCTCCCTCTTGCAGTGCCGTCTGCCGATACAACCGGTTTTCTTGTAGCAAATCCTCTGCGCGCCGCTGCTCGGTCGCGATGTTCACTTCTTTCTGCGCCGGGTCGTTGGGCGCCGCGTTCGACAATTCCACCAACATGCTCTCGGAATGGCCCAGGTGTTCGCCCACGGCAACCACCAACACGCGCTCCCGCACCTGTTCCTTGTTCGCGATGTTGTCACTGGTTTTGCCTGGCCTGGTGATTCGACCGGCAACAAACGCCGCGACAATCAGCGCCACAATCAAGCCCGCCGCCGCGAGCCGGCGTGGCTCCGTCCACACGTGCCACCACCGTCCAGGTTTCTCTGCCAGCCGCGGCGCAATCTCACGCCACATCCGGCGTCCGTAATCTAGTCCTGGGTCCGGCACCGGCAGCGTGTCCAATGCCGCCAGCACGGCTTCGATTCGTTCCAGCTCCGTGCGGCATTCTTCACAGGCCGCCAGATGCTTCGAAATCAACGCTCCCTGGTCGGCCACTCCCTCGCGATACGCAATCAACTCTTCTTCCGTCATGTGTTTCATGATTCCGTTCCCATCGCGCGTGCCTGCGCTCTTGTTTCCACAAAGGGCTGCAGAGCACGCCGCAGTTTCTGCACCGCTCGAAAGACAGTGTTCTTCGTGGCGTTCGAACTCGATTTCAAGACTTCCGCGATTTCCTCGATCCCGCAGCCTTCCCAATGGCGCATCACAAAAGCCGTTCTCTCCGCATCCGAAAGAGCGGCCAGCGCCTGTTCCATCTGTTTTCGCAGCTCGATGCTCTGCGTTAACCGTTCCGGCGTTGGCGCCCCATCTGCAACGCGATTGAGTGGATCGTTTTCCATCCCGTCCCGGTCTTCCGTTCTCGGCTCTTCCCGCCGGGCCTCTTCCTTCTGCCGCTGCCGCATGCGGTCAATCGCATAGTTCGCCGCGATTCGATAGACCCAGGTACCAAAATTCGATCGCCCCACAAATTGCCCCAGCTTCTGATACCCACGCAAAAATGCCTCCTGGACCACCTCTTCGGCATCGTGCCGATTCCCGGTCATGCGGTAAGCCAGACGGAAAACGTTGTGGCTGTGCCGCTCAACAAGAACGCGATACGCATCGCGATCGCCCGTGAGCGTGCGCTCCACGGCAATGGCGTCGCTCTCTGCGATGGCCTGAGTGCTATCGACGCTCGGTTGCATCCGATTCATTAGACAGGAATTGCCCCTTGCGGTTAGGTAAGCCGCAGCGCCTTAGCCATCAACAACATAGCGCTATTTGAGCCGTCCAAGGGTACTACTGGAAGGAAGGGAACTACTCACTCATATCGCAGCGCCACCATCGGGTCGGCTCGCATCGCTCTTCTCGCCGGCACGAGACACGCTGTCAGCGCCACCATGGCCAAAATTGCGCCCACGCCCGCAAATGTCAGCGGATCGGTGGCACTCACACCGAAAAGCAGGCTGGCCATTAGGCGAGTCAGAACAGCAGCGGCGAGCAATCCAATGGCAACACCCAGCACTGTCATCTTCAGGCCTTCACGCAAAACCATGCCCAGCACGTTAGTCCGTTTTGCGCCAAGCGCCATGCGGATGCCAAACTCATGCGTGCGCTGTGCCACCGAGTAGGCGATTAGCCCGTAGATTCCGATTGCGGCCAGCAGTAGCGCAATTCCCGCGAACAATGACAGCAGCATGGTGTCGAATCGCGGCTGTGAGACGGACATCGTCAGGGCCTGCTCCATGGTCCCGATTTGCGCCAAGGTTACGTCCGGGTCGATGGATTGAATGTCCCGTCGAAGCGCAGCCACCAGGAGAGCGGCATCGCCCGACGTGCGCACTGCCAAGTAGACTCGCGGACCGTACGATTGAGCGAATGGCATGTAGTAGGCCGGGTCCGTTTCGACCGTCAACCCCAGGTATTTCACGTTGCCGACTACCCCGACGATCTCCATCCACGGGTCGTCGGACCCCGCCCCGCTGTGCTTGATGCGCTTGCCAACGACCTCCTGGTTCGGGAAAAATCGGCGGACAAAGCCCTCGCTGACGATAGCTACCGGCGCCGAATCGCGATTGTCGTGGTCGGTAAAGTATCTACCCTTCACCAACGGGATGCCCAGCGCCTGGAAGAAGTCGGGCCCGACCGTAACGGTCGAAATTATGGGGTTCCCTTCACCCGGTGCCAGAATCTGGCCCTCAATCCCAAAACTGTCTGCGTCGCCCTGTCGGTCAGGCGGCAGGGAGTCGGTGACCGCGGCCGCTTCAACTCCCGGTACGGCGCGGGCGCGGCGGAGCAATTCGTCATAGAAGGCAAGGCCGGCGGGGGCGTAACCGTACTTCCGGTTGCTGGGCGAAATCAGCATGGTCAGGATTTGCCGCGGAGGCGTGGAGAATCCGCCGGTCACCCCCTGCAGATTCACGAAGCTGCGGAGCAGCAGTCCTGCCCCCACCAGAAGCATCAGTGAAACCGCGATTTCGGACACCACTAGGGCCGCCCGAGCACGCCCGCGGGTCTGGCTGGCAGAACCGGTGCGTCCGCCCTCTTTAATCGTCGAGTTCAAGTCAGCGCGTGCGCTTTCGAGCGCCGGCGCCAGCCCGGACAGAACTCCAGTGAGCATCGAGACGACGAACATGAAGCCAAGCGCGCGCAAATCCAGCCGGACCAAATCGATGAACGGGAGGTTGCCTGGATTCCAGGCGCGGACCAGTGCGATGCCACCCCACGCCAGCGCCAGCCCCGCCGCGCCACCCAGAAGGGCCATAAGCAGGCTCTCGGTGAGCAACTGGCGCACCAAGCGGCTGCGGCCAGCGCCGAGGCTGATCCGCAGCGCCATCTCCCGCTCACGGAGGGTGGCGCGCGCCAGCATCAGGTTGGTTACGTTGACCACGGCAATCAGTAGCACCAACCCCACGGCGCCAGCGAGCACCAGCATACCGGGCTTCAGCGTTGTTCCCAAGAGCGCATCGCGCAGGCCGAGCACCGGCAGCGTGAGGCGCTTGTAGTAGGGGTTCTGCTGCATCATGCGCAGGCCGATGTTGTTGGTCTCCGCCTGCGCCTGCTCGAGCGTCACGCCGGGCTTCAGGCGCGCCACGCCTCGGTAGAACCACGGCCCGTACCGCGTCGGCGGATTCAGCAGCAGGTTGGTCCAGACTTCTGTCTGCTGCCCCGGGAACCGGAATGCGTCAGGCATCACGCCGATCACCGTGGTTGGAGTGCTGTTCACAAGGATGGTCTGGCCCAGCACCGTGGAACTTGAGGCGAAGCGTCTCCGCCAGATCGATTCGCTCAGCACGGCTAGCGAGCCCGTGGCTGGCTGGTCCTCGCCTGCGGCAAACGGCCGGCCGACTAGCGGATGCACTCCGAGCGTGGAGAAGAAGCCCACAGTGACGGACGCACCCTGTACCTGCTCCGGGACGCCTTCTTCCCCGCCGATGTCCATGCGCTGGCTCATGAAGAGGGAGGGCTCTTCAAACGCGTGATTGTTCTCCTTCCACATCAAGTAGTCGCGAATGCACATGGTGCCAAACTTGAAGTCTCGCGGAAAGTAGCTCATATAGACCACCGCAACGCGATCGGCGTCTCGATAAGGCAGGGGCCGCAACAGGATGCCGTAGGCCACGCTGAACATAGCGGTGTTTGCGCCGATGCCCAGGGCCAGCGTCAGAACGGCAACAACGGTGAACCCCGGCGATTTCGCCATCATGCGCAGACCAAAGCGCAAGTCCTGCATCAGGCGTTCAAGTGAGCCCCAACCCCACACGTCCCGAGTCACTTCCTTGACCAACTCCACATTCCCAAATTCGTTGCGTGCCGCTCGTTCAGCCTCGACTGCAGCCTGGCCACGTTCCACGCGATCCTGCGAAGCCATCTGCAGATGGCTTCGCACTTCTTCCCCCAACTCTTCCTCCCGCTTTCGTTTGCCAAAACGTCGGTTCAGCCAGCTCATAGCGGCACCTCTTCTTCCGATTTCTGATTTCCACTTTCTATTTTTTTCTATTCGTATCTCAGCGCCACCACGGGATCGACCGACGACGCCCTTCGCGCAGGGATGAAGCAGGACAATCCAGAAGTCACGACCAGTAGCAGGACCACACCCGATAGGATCAGCGCATCGGATGAGCTGCCCTGAATCCAGCGCGCGAGCACTCGATTGAGCGTGATCGTCAGCACTACCCCGGTTAGAACACCGCCAGCCACGCTCATCGCCGCCGAGCGGAACACCATCAGCAGCACATCCTTGCGCGCTGCTCCCAGCGCCATGCGTATGCCGAATTCGCCCGTTCGTTGAGCAACCGTGTAGGAAATCACGCTGTATAGCCCTGTTGCGGCGAGCGCGAGCGCGAGCACGGCAAATCCCCCGAACAGTGTTGCTACCAAATGTCCCTGCTGCCATTCTGGCTGTCCGGTGATCCAGCCGTCGAGATCGCGAACATCTCTGACAGACTGCTGGTCCGGATCAACAGTATGAATCTGTTCGCGGACGGCGCGGAGGATGGTGAGCGGCGGAACCCTGGTGCGGACGAGGATCTGGGTCCAAACCGGCATCATGATGGTGTACGGCACGTACAGGGCGGGCTTGGTGGGATGGCGCAGACCGTCATTGCGAGCATCGCTTACGATGCCAGCGACCTGAAACCAACTGTCGCTCCCGGCCACCGCCAATTGAAACGGAGGCTCGCCTTTGAGTTCGGGCACGCGGATCTGGCTGCCGATGGCATCGCCGTTCGGAAAATACTGGCGAGCCAGAGTTTGATTGATCAACGCGATTTTGGAACCGTGCATGGTTTCGCTTTCATCCCAGATTCGTCCTTGCAGCAGCGCAATGTGAAGCACGGAGAAATACTCGAGGCTCACGAAATTGATGCGCGCTCGTTCTTGCTGCGCCGCTGGCTTGCCGGAAATCTCGAAGCGCTGTTCCCAGCCGTTGTTCGGTGGTGTGGCATTTGTAGAGAGCCCGGCCGAAACAACATCCGGCATCATCCTGACCTTCTGTAAGAGCTGATCGAAGTACGTTCTCCTCGCCTCCCACGTGGTGTAGGTGTTGTCGTGCACCGGGATGCCAACCGACATGGAGTTGTGTGGGTCATAGCCGAGGTTCACGCGCATTACCCGTATGAAGCCTTGCATGGCCGCGCCGGCTGCAGCCAGTAACAGAAGCGTCAGGGCCATCTGGCCGGCGATCAGCATGCCGTGAGTCCTGCGGCCGCGTACTCCGGCCGTCATTCTGCGCGTGCTCGATTGCATCACCTGGGCCACGTCCGGGCATGAAGATTGAAGAGCTGGCGAGATGCCGAAGACCATACCGGTCAGCAGCGCAAGTCCGACGCTGAAGAACAGTACCGGCAGATTGATGCTGAGGGTCGCTTCATGCGGGAAAGAGAATTCCGGAAGCCAGTTTACGATGAGCTTGACCAAGCCATACGCCAGCGCCACACCCAGGGCCGCGCCAGTAAACGACAGCATCAGCGCTTCGGTGAGCAACTGCCGCAAAATGCGCGAGCGCTCCGCGCCGATCGCCGACCGGACGGCCATCTCGTGCTGACGCGCCGTGCCCCGCGCCAGCAGCAGAATCGAAACGTTTCCGCACCCGATCAGCAACAACAGTGCCACTGCGGAGAGCAGCAGGAAGAAGGTCCCGCCGATCCGATCGACGAACTGATCGTTCAATCCTTCGAGCATCACGTGGAAATGCTCGGGAAAGTGGCCCGGCGTTTCCTTTGCAAATTGTTCGAGCAGGGACTGGAGCTCTGCACTTGCCGCCGCCCGCGTGACTCCTGGCTTGAGCCGAGTCATGACGAAGAAAGTTCGCGCCGGATCGGCTGTGAGTTTGAGCGGCAGATAGACTTCGCCGTCGCCCCAAGTGAAGCGCGGCTTGACCACGCCGACGATCGCGTAGCTCTTGTGGACTAGTTGGATATTCTTACCGACAATGTCGGGATCGCCGTTGTAGTATCTCTGCCAGAACTGATAACCCAGCACCGCCACATTCTCCGGATCCTGGCCCTCGAGTGCATCCGACGGCAGCAGTCCACGCCCCAGCAGCGTCGGCACGCCAAAATGGCTGAAAGCGTTGGAAGTCAGATACACAGCCTGGACGTTTTCGGGAAGATCGCTTTCGGTCGTGGCGAGGTCCCACCCTTGCATGGCCGCAGCGCTCTCGACCGACCTGGCCTTCTGAAGCTCTTGCAACTGCGGTCCGTTGAGGTTGACAAAACGGCGGTTGCCACCGCTGTCGTGAACCGTCAGATGCACCATTCGGTCGGCATTGGCATACGGATACGGGTTCACCAGGACGCCATAAACTACGCTGAACACCGCTGTCGTGGCGCCGATGCCCAGCGCTAGTGACAGAATGGCAACGATCGTGAATCCCGGATTCTTCCACAAAATCCTCATTTCGTAGCGCGCGTCATCAGCGACGTCTCTCAGCCACCTCCCTCCCCAAACGTCCCGGGTGACTTCCTTCACCAATCCTACATTTCCGAATTCCCGCCGTGCCGCTTGCCCTGCCTCTTCTTTGTCCTGGCCTCGTTCCACTCGCTCTCGCCAGGCCATCTCCAGATGGCTCCGCACTTCCTCTTCGAGCTCCGCTTCTTGCCTCTTCCGCCACCAAAATCTCACAGGTCACCTCTGCATTTCCCTGCCTGGTCATCTCTGCTCCGGGTTCAGTACCCCGGCGATGGCATCCGAGAGCTGTGACCACTTCGAGCGTTCCTTGGTCAGTTGCTTGTTTCCGGCGGCTGTTAGTTGGTAAAATTTTGCCCGCTGCTTGTTTTCGGAGATTCTCCACTCCGCCTTGATCCACTTCTGTTTTTCCAGACGATGCAGCGCCGGATAAAGTGAACCGGTATCCACCCGCAAAAGCTCGCCGGAGCGACTCCGGATCGCCACGCTAATCCCATAGCCATGTTGCGGCCCCCATTGCAGGGTCTGCAAAATCAGCAGGTCCAGCGTTCCCTGCAAAAGCTCAATGCGGTTCTGGTACCGCTCTCTCTTCTCGGCCATCGCTTTGTCCCTCACACAATGCCTTCCATGCCCAAGCAGGTCCCTCGAAGGCCCTGGCCATGCCGTCTTCTTGCTTTCTCTCTTGGTTATGACGTCATGACCCTGCCCTTTGTTCCATCAAAGGCTGTCGACATCCTACCCCCAGCCTGTAGACACTCTACATCCTTGGCTTCTGCAACTCCCGTGCCGCCCCGTGGATGCCTCGAACTCCTTTTTCCTTAGCGTCTTATCCATGCTGTCCCTTCGCTTTCAGGGTGCCAATCGCTCGCTTCCGCGACGGCTCATCCCATTTTCGGACACCGGATCGGGAAACCCACGCGCCGTGCACATTTCCTCATCTGCGGTATCATGGAACAAGGAAACACCGGGAACTGCCCGCGCAATCTTTTTTTGTTTTTTGTGGAGAAGGCATTGATACCACGCTACACGCGCCAGGAGATGGGCCACGTTTGGAGCGACGCCAACAAGTTCGCCAAGTGGCTGGAAGTCGAACTTGCCGCCACGGAGACCCTTGCCGAAGCAGGCCTGGTCCCGAAAGAGGCCGCCGCCGCGATTCGCTCTCGTGCCAAGGTGGATGTCGCCCGTATTCACGAGCTGGAAGCACGCGTGAAACACGATGTCGTCGCCTTCACCATGGCCGTGGGCGATTCCATCGAAGATCCCGCCGCGGCCCGCTGGTTGCACTACGGCATGACTTCGAATGATGTCGTCGACACAGCGCAAGCTCTCCAGGTTCGCGATGCATCGAAATTAATCGAGCGAGACTTGGTGATGTTCGGAGAAATTCTCGACGTGCGCGCTCACGAATTCCGCCACACCCCGCAGATCGGCCGCACTCACGGCATTCATGCCGAGCCCATCACCTTTGGCCTGAAAATCGCCAATTGGTTCTCGGAGAATCAGCGCAATATCGCACGCTTCCGCGCCGCCGCCGCGCAGATGGCCGTTGGGAAAATCTCCGGCGCCGTCGGCAATGCTTCGCACCTTGGCACGGAAATGGAGGAGCGCATCTGCAAGCGTCTTGGGCTCAGCGTCGCTCCCGTCGCTTCACAGGTGATTCAGCGCGACCGCCATGCGCAATATCTCAGCGCCCTCGCGCTCATCGCCGCTACACTCGAGAAAATCGCGCTCGAAATTCGCCATCTGCAACGTACCGAAGTCCGCGAGGCTGAAGAACCCTTCAGCGGCGAACAGCGCGGCAGCTCCGCGATGCCCCATAAGCGCAATCCCGTCACGTGCGAGCAAGTCTGCGGCCTCGCGCGCCTGGTGCGTTCGAATATGCTCGCTGCATTCGAGAACGTGGCCTTGTGGCACGAGCGCGACATCTCCCACAGTTCGGCGGAACGAATCATCCTTCCCGATTCCACCATTCTTGTGGACTACATGCTTTCCAAAATGACCGCCATCCTCGGAGAGATGCGCGTTTTCCCTGAACGAATGATTCGAAACCTCGAATCCACCCACGGCCTGGTTTACTCGGGACAATTGCTGCAGGATTTGGTGGAGAAAGGGATGCCCCGGGATGAAGCCTACAAGGCGGTGCAGGAAAGCGCCATGGCGGCCTGGGAGGCAGACACCAGTTTCCGTGACCGTATTGCAACCGATGCACGCATCGCGAAGTACCTCGATGCGAAAGCGCTCGCGCACACGTTTGATCTTCAGCGGCAGCTTCGCCATGTGGATGCTATTTTCGATCGCGTATTTGGCGCACATCCTGCCGGCGAGAAATCCGCGGCGGGTTCAGCGGGAAAGCTCTAAGAGAAAAACAAAAGGCGCCCCCGCCTGAGCCGGGGCGCCGTTCTGCCTCTACTAATTCCGGCCTGCGCTGAAATTAGCTGCGGAGGCGGAAACTCAGAAACGGAAAATCGAAATCAGAAGAGCAAATTGCAGCCTCAAGACGGAAAGCTAGAAGCCGAAACTAAAGACTACTCCACGCGCTGAACGTAACGTGCTTCCGAGGTATCCACTTTAATTCTGTCCCCCTCATTTACGAAAGGCGGCACCTGGACCACCAGACCGGTCTCGAGAGTCGCGGGTTTCATCACTGCGCTGGCGGTGGCTTTCTGGAGCGTCGGCTCCGTCTGGATCACCTTCATATCCATGGTATCGGGCAAGTCCACGCCGATGGGTTTTTCCTCGAAAAATTCGACCTTCACGATGGTGCTGGGTATTAAATAGTAGACGGACTCCCCGAGCTCCTCACGGCTCATCTGCATCTGCTCGTAGTTCTTGGTGTTCATGAAGTGAAAATCGTCACCCTCGCTGTAGAGGTACTCGAACTCGACTTCGTCAAGGATGGCGCGGTCCACGAATTCTTCGGCGCGGAACCGGTAGTCGATGATCGCACCCGTGCGGAGGTTTCTCATGCGCGTCTGCATTGAGCCGCGCTTATTGCCGGGTGTGCGGTGATCGACGCTGAAAATAGTGAAAAGCTGGCCGTCGTGCTGAATGACCATGCCGGGGCGCAGTTGTGTCGCTTTGACGCTGCTCATTGTGTTTGTGGCCCCGACCGCGTCGGGTCCGACCGCTCCCTAGGAAGTCTGCTGATTTCGGAAATTCCGGCGGGCGGGCTTAAGTTCGCGCCTACACTGCTCGCGGAATGACTCGAGGCATGCTGACGCGCAATCCACGTCCAGCGCGAACAATTAGTATAGGATGCCACATTCCCGGCGGTCAATCTGCCTGCCTCGCTTTCAGTGAGCCTCCTGGCATCAGAAGTGCTTCCTCCGCTCAGAAACCCTGGCCTTCTGCCGTTACCGGCATTCCGGAATAGTGGACGTGAACCAAGCGCCATCGCCCTTGTTCCCTGCGATAGAGCTGTGTTTCCCTACTGTGGGTCGTGAGGGGAGAGCCATCTTTTCTGAACTTGGCAGCGAAATCCCAATAGAATTCGGCCCAGGCTGCGTCCCTGTAAACATGAAGGGAAATGTCATGAACCGTCAGTTTGCGTTCCGAGAAAGTATCGCCCATCAAACGCATGTAAACATTTTGCTTGATTTGCTCGAAACCGTGCTCATGACCCAACGGGTGGATGAAGGAGACATCCGGCGAATCCAACCAGATCTCAGCAGCGAGGGCGGTGTCTGCGGCATCAACCGATTTCGCGTAGTTCTCAATCAAGCCCCGGATCACACTGCCGTCGGTGGGTGTTTCCGCTGGCGAAACGTTTCGGGCCTCGCCTTTTTCTGTTTTTGCGCGTGCCGGCGCGGCTCCCGCCATGATCTTTTCGATTTCACCCGGATCTCGGGGGAGGCGTTCGCTGAGCAGCCTGTGGCCGGTTTCGGTGATGAGGACGTCGTCTTCGATGCGCACGCCAAGATTCTCTTCGGGGATGTAGATGCCTGGCTCAATGGTGATGACCATGCCGGGCTGGAAAGGGGCGCAGTATTCGCCCGGGTCGTGAACATCGAGGCCGATATGATGGCCGAGGCCGTGAATGAAATAGGTGCCGAGTGGCTTATCGTGGAGATCCTTGCCGTGGGAATTTATGTAATTGTAGGCAATTTTGTGGACGCTCTTGTTGCCCTTGATACAGAAGTCCATTCCGGGCTTTAGAGCGGCGAGGGCCGCGTTTTGCGCTCCGAGGACGATGTCATAGATTTCGCGCTGGCGCGGCGTGAACTTGCCGTTGGCGGGCAGCGTGCGGGTGATGTCCGAGGAGTAGCCGGAGTATTGCGCGCCAACGTCGAGAACGACGATGTCGCCATCTTCGATCTTGCGCGAGAGCCTGTCGTAGTGCAGCGCGGTGGAGTTCGGGCCGGCGCCAACAATCGGGGCGTAACCCTCCGCTTCTGAACCGCCCCAGGCGTGGACTTCGACCATTTTTGCCGCCACCTGATATTCGTAGAGCCCGGGGCGCATCAACCTCATCGCTTCAAGGTGGGAGTCCACCGACAAGTCAATCGCTTGTTTCAGAAAGGCGATTTCCCCGGGTGACTTGATCTGGCGCAGGGTATTGATCTGCGTGCGAATGTCCTTCAGCTTGGCCTGCGGTGCAGCGAGTTGCAGCCAATCGACAACGGCTTTCTCGTGCGGGTAACCGCCGAGTTCTTTTTGATAGGGAAGAATGGTATAGAGATTCGGAAATGTCTTCGCAAGATTCTCCACAACGGAGCGGAAGTCGCTCTCGAACGGTTTTACGGCCACAAAGCCAGTGCGCGCTTCGATGCCCGGGTCCGAGGGTGACATGCGGACGCCATTCCATTTTTCTTTCTGCGGATTCTTTGCCGGGAGAAAAAGAGTTTCGCGCACAACGTTCGCGACGTCGCCCTTCTGCCCCGCGGGAAGGATAATCAGACCGGCGCCTTCTTCATTGTGACCGGTGAGGTAGTAGAAATTCTCCTCCTGGGCAAAAATGTAGGCCTGTGAAACTTCCTCCCGGCCGGTGAAACCCCAGAGGATGATTGGCCCATCGACTTGCACGCCAAGCTTTGCACGGCGTTCGGCGTAGACGCTGTTGGGCTCGCGCTCGCGGCGCTCCTGGGCTTGCACTCCGGCTGCGCAGCAAACCACACAGAGCAATCCGCAGAGAGCCCGTCTTGCGGAATTCAGCAAACCACGCGACCGCACCGGCCACAAGCGACCACTCCTCATTCGCGCACCTCGAAACCACCATTTGATTGTTGCGCCCACCGGGCACGTGAGTTCGCGGCGTGCCACCCACAGCCGGGCGATTGTAACTGAAACGTCCGGCCTTCCGAAATATCTGGTTAACCCGCTATTGGTGAGCAGGTTCCTCCGCGATCACCAGGGCGATGGAGGGGCCGATGCACCGTTTTAATCTAACCGGGGGAAGGCTTCCCGCACTCCTGGGAAGCTTGCTGCACCTGCGCTGCCGGCCCGGAATTAGCCGCGGCAAGACCTGTATGCCCGGAGCAACAAACGACCAGCATGCCGCGCGGCTCAAGCGCGAAAGAAGTCCGCGAGTATCTGCGAGACTCGATCAGGTTCCTCGTGTTGGAGCCAGTGCGTGGCGTTGGCAAAGGTGAAGAGCTCAGCGCTGGTGCAATAGCTCAGGCTTTCGTGAGCCATTTCAGACAGGAGAAAATCGTCGCGCTCGCCCCAGAGGATGCGGGTGGGGACGCGGACGTTTTGGTCCTGAAATTTGACCCCAGTGCGGAAGAGGGCGCGATACCAGTTGATCATGCCGGTCAGAGCGCCGGGCTGAGACCAGGCGCCCCGATATTGGGCGAGGTCTTCAGCAGAGAAGGTGCCCGGGCGGCTGGAGTGGAGGAGCGCGTGCGCGCCAAGGCGGAAGTTGAGGGCGGAGAAAAGCGCTTCCGGCAGCCAGGGGAGTTGGAAGAAAAACATGTACCAACTGCGGAAGAATTGACGCGGATGCGTGCTGAGGAATTTGCGCATCACCGCAGGATGAGGGACGTTGAGGACGGCGAGCTTGGCGATGCGCTGCGGATGCAAGAGGGCGGTGCTCCAGGCAACTGCGGCGCCCCAATCATGGCCGGCCAGAAAGATTTTTTCCCGACCGAGTTGATCGGCGATGGCGAGGACGTCGGAGACGAGTTCCCTTAAAGCGTAAGCTGCCACGCCGGCGGGTTTACTGCTGAGATTGTAACCGCGTTGGTCGGGGACGACGACTCGGAATCCCGCGGTGACCAGCGGCCCGATTTGCCGGTGCCAGCCATACCAGAATTCCGGGAAACCATGGAGCAAGACTACCACGGGGCCGTCCTTGGGCCCGGCGGTGATGGCATGGAACCGCAGTCCAGCGTTTTGAAAGAAATGTCCGGACGATTCGCTCTGTGCGCACGCGGTTTGCCGCCGTTCCGGGGAAACGCTGTCGCGAGCATGGGAAAGAATGATCTGGAGGGCTTCCTGTCCGCTTCCAGGAAGGAGTCCGGTGCCCTGCCTTTCGATTTCATTGAAGATCGGCATCAGCTCTTCAGGAAAGCACTGCATCCAGAGCCTATCTCGCCAGATTTCGAATGGGTCTCGAGCGCCTTCGAGGATGTCACGACAGACATCTTTGACAGACCAAAGAAGTGCTTCCCTTTGGGACATCTTGGAAGCGCCCATTTCACTTAGGGCCGGCTCACTGTATTTGGCCACGTCCCAATGAAGAGTCTGCTCATAAGACGCCAGTCGGCGGAGCGCGGAGCCGTCGAGTCCAGCTTCCAAGGCATCCCGTGCTATCGAGGGCCAATCCGACTCAGGATGTTTTCCCGTGAACCACCGGGCGGCGACCCTTGGTGGCAAGAAATGCGAGGGCATAAGTCAATCAGAAGCCCGGAGCCCCGGAGGTGGCGGGACGCATTTCAGGGGCGTTGACGCCGAAGCGGAGACGCGCGAAGTATGTTTGGCCGAGGGACATCGCGCCAGTGTAGAGGTAGCCCCAAACGAAGAGCAGCAGGAACGGCACGGTGGCATAGTTTTCGTTGAGGATGGCGTAGACCACAGTCGAAGAAAAGTACAAGCCTAAGAGAATTTCCGCGTAGGGCATCCAGCCGGCTTTGTTTTTGTAGGATTTTTTTGCGAAAGTTCCTTGTTTGCCTTCGATATTGAATTTGGGCGTGCGGGCGAATTCGCTTCTCTTGCCGAGCAGCGCTTCGATCACCGCCTGCGCGTTGCGCACGGAAATTCCTATGCCCGTGGCCATGACGAAAGGCAAATACAGAAACGTGCGCCGCCACGTCTTAGGACGAAGCTCTCTTTGCGCCACGAGATAGAAGCTGGAGATGGAACACGTGGAGGCGAGAAAGAGCGGCAGGTCGATCACTAGCATCTGGAACCAGCCCTGATAGAAGCGCACGATCATTGCTGGCAGCAACATGGTAGAGAGCAGGATCATCAGCGGGTAGCTGATGTTGCCGGTTAGGTGGAAGAATGCTTCTGCTTTGACGTGCCAGGGCGCGTCGGATTTCCAAACTCTTGGGAGGATTTTCTTGGCGGTTTGCATCAGTCCCTTGGCCCAGCGCGCTTGTTGGGTTTTGAAACCGTTCATGTCCACAGGGAGTTCGGAAGCACATTCGATTTGCGGGAGGTAGAGAAACCTCCAGCCTTTGAGTTGCGAGCGATACGAGAGATCGGTGTCTTCAGTGAGTGTGTCGTGCTCCCAGCCGCCGGCATCATCGATGGCTTTGCGGCGCCAGACCCCGGCGGTCCCGTTGAAATTGAAAAAAGTGCCCCGGCGAGAACGCGCACCATGCTCAACGACGAAATGGCCGTCGAGAAGAATGGTCTCAACGTTAGTGAGCAGGGAGTAGTCGCTGTTGAGATAGGTCCAGCGCGTCTGCACCATGCCGATCTTACCGCCGCCTTGCGGATTCATGAAGTAGGGAATGGTGCGGAGCAGAAAATCAGGTTCGGGGAGAAAGTCGGCGTCGAAGATGGCGACGAATTCGCCCTTGGCGGTTTTCAACCCGTTTTCCAGAGCGCCGGCTTTGTAGCCTTCGCGGTTGCGGCGATGGAGGTGAACGATTCGCATGCCTTGTGCGGCGTGGCGCTCCACACAGGCTCGAGCGACTTCGCAGGTCTCATCGGTGGAGTCGTCCAGCACCTGCACGTCGAGCAGCTCGGGTGGGTAGTCGAAGCGCGACACAGCTTCGACGAGACGCTCAATGACGTAGCGCTCGTTGAAGATGGGCAACTGAACGGTGACGCGAGGCCAATCGGCCACCGGAGGCGGAGCCGGGGGGAGGTTCTTGGCATAGGCGAAATAGTCGTACACCAGCCAATAGCGGTGCAGGCCGTAGACCGCAAGGACGAGAAGGACGACGAAATAAGGAATCATCATCGCGAGGTCGAAGGCATTGGCGTGGTACATGCCGGTAAAGGTCTTATCGGTAATCTTGTGCCAATAGTGGCTGATAGGGTTTTGTGTCGCAAGAGCTGCCGTAAGTAGAAGTGTAGGGTTCACGTCTTGAGCTGACCCAAAGTCCACGCGAGGCCGCTCGCGCCGGCGTCGGGAGACAACGATTATAAGACGGCGTTGCTACCAGTCCAAGCGCTCGATTCGGCCGGAGCCGGCAGAAAGCCGTTACGGTAGGAGAACGATTTTCCCCGCGGCTCCGGCCTCGAGGATTTCTTTGTGGGCGCGCGCCGCCTCGGCGAGGGGTAACTCCTTGCCGACCACCGGGCGGAGCGTGCCGTTTTGGAGGCCGGCAATCAAGCCGGCGTGAATTTCGGCTTCTTCCGCGGGTGTGATGGCCCAGAGCGTGAAGCCCCGGGCAGAGGCTCGGCGCAACATCAGGTCGCGTGGATTGATGGCGATCTCGCCGCGATTGCCGATGACGATCACGCGGCCATTCGTGGCGAGAAGCTTCAAATCGGTCCCAAGGTTCACGTTGGCCAGCATTTCAAGAACAATGTCCACACCACGGCCCCTGGTGGCCTTCAAGATTTCTTCCTGATAGCCCGTCTTACTGTGATCAAAAACGTGATGCGCTCCTTCGCGTTTTACCAAGTCGATGCCTTTTTGCGTACCGGCAGTGCCCAAGACGGTGAGGCCCATGGCGCGCGCCATTTGCACTGCCGCGCAGCCGACTCCGCCGCTGGCGCCGTGAACGAGAACTGTTTCCGACGCGCGGGCTTTCGCCGAATGGTGTAGAGCGTGGTACGCCGTGCCATAGGGCACCCAGACGCCGGCACCTTGCCCGAAATTAATTTTACCCGGCAGAGAATGCACCTGCTCTTCCAGCGCGAGAGCGTATTCTGCGTACGCGCCTGTAACGGTTTTGGCCGTGTACACGCGATCGCTCGGCCTCACTCTTTTCACGCCGTCGCCGATGGCCTCGACGACGCCTGCGGCATCAGAGCCGGGCGTGTAGGGAAGCGCCGGCTTCACTGAGTAAGTGCCGGCACGCATATAAGTGTCATAAGGATTAACGCCGGCGGCATGGATGCGGACAAGAACTTGCCCCGCGGCTGGCCTGGGCGTGGGCACTTCTTCGAGTTTGAGAACTTCGGGACCGCCGAACTCACGAACGAGAATGGACTTCATGGTTTCTCTCCAGCGAAAAAGTCAGTGAACCAGAAAAGTAGCGGCGAGCTAGCGCAATCCAAGCAGCTCAGAAGTGGTCATCGACGCCGATCGCGGCCACTTCTTTGTCAATGAGCCCGGCGGACTGCGCCCAGGCCGTGGTCTGCCAATTGTCTTTGCCTTTCTTAGACGGAATCCAGGGCGGCAGCGTCTGGTTCAGATAATTGGCCAGCGCATAGATGTAGGGCTCATACATTTTGCGAAACTCGATAAGTCTGCGATCGGCGTCCTCTCCGTCATGGACCTTCATGCCGTGCTGGGCAAGGATGTCGCGGATGTGGCGCAAGTCTTGCGCGGGTAGTCGGTCGTGCGGCAACGGCTTGGGCGCCGTGCCGAAGACTTGCGAAAGGTCGACGACGGCGTGACGCGCAATCGCGAAAGTCAGCTCGGCCTGCTTTTCGCAAGCACCTTCAACGCCGACGATGACCAGTGCGCACGTGTCGAGAATCGCCGTGAGTGAGGCGATCCAGGATTGGTTGTCGTGCTGCGAGCGAAAATAGGCGAGCACGGGATAGGAAAGATGGCTCTCCATCAACTCGGCGCACCAAAGTTCCCAATCTTTGAGGAGAACGCGGAGGGCCTCCTGGCCGTGGAGGTAGCTGTGGCGGCGCAGCAGTTCGCCGGCGGTGGGCGGCGTGCCGGCGCGAGAATCGAGCAGGGAGATATTTACCTCCCGCTGGGAGAACGAGCCGTAGATGAAAGGCAAATAGCCAATGACGGCGGCAAGAAATCCGAAACCAAAACCAGCTTCGGTGACGACCAGCGCGCGGGACAAGCCGGAACGCGGAATGACGTCGCCCAGGCCGAGGGTAAAAAAGGTCGTACCGCTGAGATAGATATCCGTCAGGAAACCCGGCTGACCGCCCGTCATCACCACTGCGGACCCCGCGCCATATTGCATGAGGCCGAAGCCCAGCACGAGGCCAACGGCCCAAACTCCGACGAGAACGAGGAGTGAGAGCGGGCCATAGAAACCCAGCGAGGCTTCGCGGGCTTTGCGCGAAGGGATGAGTGCGGTTATAAATCTCCACGTTTTCCAGGTGGAGCGGTAAAACAGGCGCGCCAAGCGGAACTTTCGCGTTACGCGGCGCGGGAGAATGATGGCCTCGAATGCGTCCCACAGCACGATCAGAAAGATCGCCACACCTGCAGCGAATGCTCCCGGAGCCGAAATCATGTGCTGCATTGTACCCGTTTGGCCCTCTCGATGAGAACGTTCAGTAAGAGCGTTCAGTAAGAGCGTTCAGCAAGAACGTTCAGTGACCTAGCCCAGTAGGTGAGAACGTCCGCGGCGAACGTCCTGTCGGAACCCCTGGGACCTAGGATTCCAGCCGAGCGGTGACGCTGATTTCTGCCTTGAAGAGTTTCGAGACGGGGCAGCCGGTTTCCGCGGCTTTAACGGCCGCTTCGAATTTGGACTTGTCCGCCCCCGGAACATGCGCGACAAGGTCGAGATGGCTCTTGGTGATGCCGAAGCCGTCGGGAAGCTTATCGAGCGTAATTGTTGCCGTCGTTTCTAGCTTGCTTGCCGTCAAGCCGGCGTTTCCGAGTTGCGCGGAGAGCGCCATGGTGAAACATCCGGCGTGGGCCGCGGCGAGGAGTTCTTCCGGATTGGTGCCGACCCCATTCTCAAACCTCGTGCTGAAGGAATATTGCGTTTGCTTGAGGACGCCACTATCCGTTGAGATCATACCCTTCCCGTCCTTCAAGCCGCCCTGCCAAACCGCGGATGCTTTGCGCTGCATGATTTCTCTCCTTGTGGATGTTTCGCTCTTTTTGAATCCAGAGAATTCGATTCCAGAGCTAGGTGGAAGGGTATATTCAGAAAATGACCTTGTCGAGAAACCTTTGTGAGCGAGTATGAAGGCTATCCTGAAAAGTGTTGCCCACCGTCCGTGGCCTCTGCCTGCCGGCCCGTGGGTGATGGCGCAAAGCTGGCACGACCTGCTCTTTGCGCACTGGCCCGTCGACCTCGCAGAATTGCGCCCGCTTCTCCCTCCGCAATTGCAAATCGACATTCTTCGAGGGCGCGCCTGGCTCGCGGTAGTTCCGTTTCGCATGACCGGCGTACGGCTGCGCGGGACGCCTGCAATCCCCGGGCTCTCGGCTTTTCCCGAACTAAACGTCCGTACCTATGTGACGTGCGACGGAAAGCCCGGCGTGTGGTTTTTCAGCCTGGACGCGGGTAACTTCCTGGCCGTCGCTATTGCCCGGGCGTGGTTTCACCTGCCGTACTTCCGCGCACGGATGAGCTGCTCAGAATGCAATGGCGGGATCGAATACGCCAGCCACCGGACCCACTGCGGAGCCGCTTCCGCAGACTTGCGAGGACATTACCGTGCGGTTGGCCCCATCTTTCTTCCTCAGCCGGGCACACTCGAACATTTTCTGACGGAACGCTATTGCCTCTATGCCCTCGACAGCCGGGGCCGGCTCATTCGCAGTGAGATTCATCATCCACCGTGGCCGCTGCAGCGCGCTGAGGCGGAATTCGAACGAAACACGATGACCGAGCCATTGGACATTGCCCTGACCGCACAGCCGCTTCTGCATTTTGCCCGCAGTCAGGATGTCGTGGTGTGGCCGCCACAGCCGCTGCCTGCTCCGAAAGGTGGCTCATCGGCAAGCTGAGGTCGTAAATCTGTATTTCAATACTGAGTTCCGAGTCTTTCATCCACTCTGGGTTCGGCAATGGGCGTCCTTCACCGGGAACGTGGCGGCCTTTCTTGCTGCGATCAAGCGCATCGTCGATTTCGCCAAGAGAGTTCATGGGCTGGAATTCAATCAACGTAGGTAAGAGAAGCCCCGAATGGACCTGGTAGATCATCCAGGGAGTCTCAATGTCGTTGGTTTCGTAAATCCTGGCCCGGGCGCGGACCGCGTTGGCAAGCTCTTCTTCGTATCCCGGCCGGAATTGAAGAATGGAGACGCGCACGAAGCGCGCTTTGGCGAGATCGATCTTGTTCAAGCGATAGCCGAGGTCGTCGCGGCGGAAGGCCATGACCGTGCGCGTTCCCGAGACGTACTCCTGCAATTTTTGCTGGAGGCTGGCGAGTTCAGGGTGAGTGCCGAGTCCCTGGGCTACGTCCTTCCCCGCCTGTTCGACCGCAGCGAAAGAGTCAAATCCGCCGAAACAAAGTACGTGCGGCGAACTTGTGACGGCCTGAAGAGCGAACCAGTAGACCGGAATCTTGGCGCGCCCATAGCCCCGCACAATTTCTGCTTCCGTCTGTTCGTATGCCGCTTCCTTGCCGGCACTGAGATCGGCGCGATAGAGGAGAAGCGCGTTGGGTGTGACCCCGGTTTCCGGTGAAAAAGTGACCGTCTGAGCCTGGGACGAGAAGCAAGCCGTCAGCAAAAAAAAAGCATGTAAATGAATCGATCTTTGAAGTGCATGCCAGCCCCCTTAAGGGCAAGGTACCCTGAGCCTGTTCAGCCTGCCACTTGTGAAAGATAAAGAACGCGGCGCCCACGATAAAGCCGAAGCCCACGCCGTAATTCCATTTGAATTTGTCGCCGAGATAGAGCACCGAAAAAACGGGAAAGACCAAAAGGGTAATGATCTCCTGAATGATCTTGAGTTGCGCGGCAGTGAATTGATAGGAGCCGAAGCGATTCGCGGGCACCTGGAAGCAGTATTCGAAGAAGGCGATTCCCCAGCCAACTAGGATTACTTTCCAGAGTGCCTCGCTTCGGTACTTCAAGTGGCCATAGCAAGCGAAGGTCATGAAGATGTTGGATACGGTTAGCAATAGAATCGTTCGCATTCGAAATGGCGCTCCTCACGAAGGCGTAGTGGCACAGATTTGAGACGCGAAAAGATTCACTGAAGTTGTAAGTTGGAAACGCAGTCGTGCCCCGGGATTCGAGGCCGCTTGGTCATACCGCGACGAGAAGAGCATCACCATTCTAGGGAGGAACGGTGAGGACCTAGCCTGTGATGGCTTGGCGAATATTCTGAATGGTGGCGTTTCTGATTTTTCCGTGGCCGACACATCTCGGGCATGCTGCGACCCAGTAGCCAATCTCACCGGGACAGAAAACTACCGATCGCGTCGATTTGGCTGTTGAGAAAAGTGGCCATGGGCCTTACACGTTGAGCGTAAGGGAGACCAGGTCCGGCCTCACCGGCGGCGGCAGCTTCGAGCGGTCGACAGGATGATAGAGCGTATCGCGCTCGACGGGCACGCGGCCGGCGGCTCGGATCAGGCGTTCGAGTTCGTAGCGCGGTGTGAACTCGGACGTTTTCGCACCGGCGTCATGATAAATCTTTTCCTCTATCACCGTACCGTCAAGGTCGTTGGCACCAAAGCGCAGCGCAATCTGTGCGATGCTCGGCGAGAGCATGATCCAATACGCTTTGATGTGATCGAAATTATCGAGCAGCAACCGGGATACGGCGATGTTGCGCAGATCGGCGTAGCCCGTGGGCTTTGGAATGTGCGAGAGCGCAGTGTTGTCCGGATGAAACGCCAGCGGGATAAACGCCACGAAGCCATGCGTCTCGTCCTGCAGCTCGCGCAGCTTGACGAGGTGATCGACGCGCTCTTCCTCCGTTTCCACGTGCCCGTAAAGCATCGTGGCGTTGGAGCGCAGGCCGATTTCATGCGCCTGCCTCGCGATGTTGAGCCACATCTGCCCGCTGACCTTGTGATCGCAGATGATCCTGCGCACCCGCGGGTGAAAAATTTCCGCGCCGCCACCAGGAAGCGAATCGACGCCCGCTTCTTTCAGCTTGAGTAGCGTCTCTCTGGTTGATAATTTCGCAATGCGCGCAAAGTAGCCCACCTCAACCATCGTGAACGCTTTCAGGTGCACGCCCTGGCAGCGCTGCTTGAGACCGCGAATCATCTCCAGGAAATATTCAAATGGCAAATCCGGGTGCAGGCCGCCTACGATGTGGAACTCCAGGGCGCCTTCGCGCGCGCCCTGTTCCGCGCGGGCGTAAATCTCTTCCAGGGAGAAGTTGTAGGCGCCCGGCGCGCTGGGGTCGCGGCCAAAAGCGCAGAGCTTGCAATGAGCGACACACATGTTGGTCGGATTGATGTGGCGGTTGACGTTGAAATAGGTGACTTTGCCGTGTTTTTTCTCGCGCACGTGATTGGCCAGCCAGCCAACGGCCAGCAGGTCGGGCGAACGGTACAGCGCGATGCCGTCTTCTACACCCAGCCGCCCACCCGCAAGCACTTTCTCCGCAACCGGCTTCAAGCGCTGATCGGTGATGGTAAGTTCGCTCATTATGAATCCGTCAAAAACTTCAAACGCGCCAAACCGCTGCCGCCGCGCCCCAGAACAGCAGGAACAACATACTAATATAGCCGTTCACAGTGAAAAACGCAGCGTCCAGCTTGCTGAGATCATCTGCTTTGACAAGAGAGTGTTCGTAAGACAGCAGCGCCGCGACTACCGCGACCCCCGCCCACGCCGGCCATGGCAACCCGAAACTGAACGCCAGCCAACTGAGCAAAGCAATTACTCCAAGATGCATCACCCGCGCGATCAGCAGAGCGTTGGCGATCCCGAATTTCTTGGGCACGGAGAAGAGCCCCGCGCGCTGATCGTACTCAATATCCTGGCACGCGTATAGCACGTCAAATCCCCCGACCCACAGGGTAACCGCCGCACACAGAATGAGCATGCGCAGATCGAGGCCGCCGGTGACGGCGATCCAGGCGGCGGCCGGCGAGATGCCCAGCGCAAGTCCGAGAAAAAGATGCGACCAGTTGGTGAACCGTTTGGTGAAGGAATAGAAAAACAGCACGGCGATCGCTAGAGGCGCTAGTTTCAATGCCAGCGGATTTAACTGCGACGCCGCAACAAAAAACACCGCGACTGCAGCAATTGTGAAAAGCCCGGCAAATTGCAACGTAAGAGAGCCCGTTGCGAGCGCGCGCTCCTTGGTGCGCGGATTTTCGCGATCGTAACGGAGATCCGCAATGCGGTTCATGGTCATCGCCGCCGAACGCGCCGCCACCATCGCCACGATGATCCACAATACTTGCCGCAGCGACGGCCAACCCCTGGGTGGCTGATGCGTCGCCCGTGCCGCCAGCAACGCGCCCGTCAGCGCAAACGGCAAAGCGAATACGGAATGCTCGAATTTGATCATCTCGAGCACGGTTTTGATGCGCTTCACCATTTTTGATTTCCGCGCGAGGTCACGCCTCCGCTTTTTTCGATGCTGGCGTGCCCGTCCAGTGATACATCTTTTCCTGCGACAGGCCGATCTGCGCGAGTACGCGGCAAACATACTGCGTAACAAGGTCGTCGATCGTCTTCGGCTGGTGATAAAATGCCGGCACCGCCGGCATGATCACCGCGCCCGCCTGCTGCGCCCGAAGCATGTTCTCCAGGTGCACGCGATTGAAGGGCGTGTCGCGCACGCAAAGAACCAGCTTCCGCCCTTCCTTTAGCATCACGTCCGCCGCACGTGCGACCAAATCATCGCTGATGCCATTGGCAATTGCGCCGAGTGTTGCCATCGAGCACGGAATCACCACCATCGCATCCACTGCGGAGCTGCCCGAAGCGATCGAAGCCCCTACATCTTTATTCGGCAGCACTTCAATCTTTTGAACGGAGTATCCGAGAATGCGGCTCGGCAGCTGTTTCAAATCCCCGGAAGCAATGTTCAGCTCTTCCGCAAACAGCCGCTGCCCGGCTTCCGTAACCACCAGGTGAATGCGCGTGACGCGCGGATCCTCTTCCAGCATCACCAGCATCTTCTGCGCCAGGATCGCTCCGCTGGCGCCGGTCACACCTACGGTGACAATCTGTTTTTGTGTGTCAGCCATCTTTTTGCGCGCGTAGAATCAGTCTCGCAGCCGCGTTCCGGCAAGTCAAGCAACGGCAATCGTCGTTTGCGATGATAGAATTCGCTGCGGCCGGAGAATATGAATCAATCTGAACTGCGTAAAATTCTGGAAGCTGTGAAGACCGGCGAGCTCGCTGCGGACAAAGCCATCGAGCGCCTGAAGCATCTTCCCTTCGAAGATCTTGACTTCGCCAAAGTGGATCACCAGCGAGAGCTCCGCCAGGGTTTTGCCGAAGTCGTTTTGGGCAAAGGGAAAACACCTCAGCAAGTGGCGGAAATCGCGCGCGCTATGCTGCGCAAGAAAGATTCGCGGCACAACATCCTGGTGACCCGCGCCGACAATAAGATTTTTGCCGCCGTGAAACGCGCCGCCGGAAAAGACGCTCGCAATGCGAAATTTCACGAATTGTCGGGCGCCATCACCATCGAGCGCACCACGGAGATCACCGGCAAAGGATCAATCCTAGTAGTTTCGGCCGGGACCAGCGACATTCCCGTGGCCGAGGAAGCGCTCCTCACCGCGCGCATGATGGGCAACCGCGCCGAGCATCTCTACGACGTTGGCGTCGCCGGCATTCATCGCCTCCTCCAGCACCGCGAGAAATTGACCCAGGCGCGCGTGATTATTTGTGTGGCCGGAATGGAAGGCGCCCTGCCCAGTGTCGTCGCTGGGCTCGTGGCCATACCAGTCATTGCCGTTCCCACCAGCGTCGGCTACGGCGCCAGTTTCGGCGGCGTGGCGGCGCTCCTCGGCATGCTCAATTCCTGCGCTTCCAATGTTACCGTCGTCAACATCGACAACGGTTTCGGCGCTGCTTGCGTGGCTTCCTGCATCAACCGGCTATAGGTCCGCTCCCGGCCCTCTGCGCTCTTTGTGAACTCTGTGTTTATTCCTTTTCTGACTCTGGTTTGAGCAACACTTTCATGACACCTCGCTCTTGAGCAAAGCGCAGTGCCGTCGGCGCATGACTCAAAGGAAAGGTACGCGTGATCAGCGGCGTGGGGTCGATCTCGCCGGAGCGCAGGAGAGTAATGGCCTTCGCGAATGGCCCGCAACGAGAACCGACAATGGTGATCTCCTTGACGACGATGGGCCAGGTTTCCACCGGCGCCGCACCGTGAAACGTAGATTTCAGCACCAGCGTGCCCCGCGGCTCGATTATCTGTTGCGCAAGCGCCAAACCCGTGGGAGAGCCAGTGGCCTCAACCACCAGGCGAAATGATTCTTGAACAAGCTTCAAATCGCTGGCGTTGCCACGGACTTTTTTTGTCGTGATTCCCGCCCGGCGGGCTAAACCCATCTTTCTTTCGTGTTTGCCGAACATCACTACGCGTGGGATCGTCGCGCGCAGCACCCGCGCGATCAGTTGCGCAAGTTTCCCGTCCCCCAGTACCGCCGCCTCGCGAACTTTCCTTACATCCACTTGCTCTAGTATTTCGCAAGCCGCAGCTAGTGGCTCGACAAACACCGCCTGCTCATCACTGACGCCATCCGGCACGGCGTGGAGATTGTCCAGCGGCAGGGTGAGATACTCTGCGTAAGCCCCTGGATGGCCGATGATTCCCAGCACTGTCCGGCGCGCGCAATGCCTTTTGAGTCCCCGTCGGCAAAAGTCGCACATCGGACGCCGCCCTAGCGCCCGGCATGAAATATTGATTTCGCCGCAAACCTGCTGCCCCAGCCATTTTTTCTTTGCGGCAGACGCCACCCCGCGCACTTCTTCCACCGTGCCGACAAATTCATGCCCTGGAACTCCGCGAAAATTGTAATAACCGCGCACCAGCTCCACATCGGTGTTGCAGATGCCCACCAGCTGCACGCGCACCAGCGCCCACCCATGCCGTA
>Ga0209267_1000167_pt1 | contig 47367 bp, 33 predicted proteins | sample GraSoiAngelo_137_FD_185894 | JGI IMG/M metagenome (GOLD analysis project Ga0209267, IMG submission 185894) | Grasslands soil microbial communities from the Angelo Coastal Reserve, California, USA - 14_0929_09_30cm (SPAdes) (version 2) | ecosystem: Environmental > Terrestrial > Soil > Grasslands ... | reverse complement strand
AATGATTTGGAATTCTTCTTCGACGCCGATGGTGAAGCGGTGAGCCATGGGATGGCCCTCCGGGTCTCTTGGTCTCGTTTGGGGCTCCGAGTTAGATATCATACCGCGTCGTGCCTCGAAAATGCACGCTTCGCTGGTTGGCAGCGGTTGGCAGCGCCGTCCTGGGTGCGCGCGTCTTGCTGTGGCCCGGAGGCGTTCGTGGCGAGCCGCGGCACATGCCCTTCGATGAGCGGGCAGAAACAAGCCAGAAGCTCTTTCCCGACTCGACGCCCATGGGGATAGGCAGTTTTTGATGGAATATAGTTGCGGCTGAAGGAACGGAAAAAAGTGGGACAGATAGGTCTATCCGTCCCACGCGAAGCATTCCCTGGATTGTTCTAGTTGTTGCTTTACGCCGCGCCCATCGCCCGGCGCTGCTGGAAGCATTCTCGGCAAAACACCGGCCGCCCTTGTGTGGGACGGAAGGGAACGGTGGTTTCCTTTCCGCACTGCGAGCAATTCGTCTTGGTTTCCGAGCGCATCGACGAGGCGTGTCCTCCCCCGCCCCCTCCGCCTTCGGCCCGCTTGGCCTTGCAGTTCTTGCAGCGCTTCGGCTCGTTCTTGAAGCCCTTGTCGGCGAAAAACATCTGTTCGCCGGCGGTAAAAATGAATTCAGCTCCGCACTCCGAACACTTCAGCACCTTGTCGTGGTATTCCATGAGCCGCTCTCCCCTGGTCCCGTGCCGGGCAGGAGATTGGGCGGACTTTGTACCTGAGAGCCAAGATGCTTGAGGAGACCAGTATCCGGGGACGCCGGGCGCGGATCCCTTGGGCCTACGGGCACGAAGCTGAAACACGAACCCAAATGCTCTGCCTTACGGGGGCCTGATTCTCGGAAGTGCGGCGCCGAGCCGCGTGGAAAACGGAAGGGCGATCCCGGTCCAACCGGGACCGCCCAAAGTCTTAATCCGCTTCCCGCCGCTGCTTCTTGCGCAGTCGCTTCCGCGAAAGCGCTTCCTTGGCCCGGCGCTTCTCGCCGGGTTTCATGTAGAAGCTATGCTTCTTGATTTCCTTGATGATGTCTTCCTGTTGCACCTTGCGCTTAAAACGCCGCAGGGCATTTTCCAGAGATTCACTCTCTTGGATGATGACTTCAGCCACGCTATTAATTCACCCCCAATCCGGTTCGGATTGGCATCTTGCGGCGCCTCTGGCTGGCCAAACTGCTGCCGGCTGTGTGTTGCTGCGGGCACCGCCCCTGGTGCTGATTATCTCATGTATTGTCCGCTTCGCGGGTGCACCCTGAAAGGTAGCTGGCCTCTTCTAATCAATTCCCGCCATGCAAGTCAAGGAATCTTTGTATTCCTGACCGCCCGCCGGGGTACTGAACCCACCCCATAACCACCTGTATACGCTATTGACGCAAGGATAATCGGGAGCCATTGTGAAAGGACGGGGATCGGGCGGTACCTGCCTGGGGGGCCCCTCGCCGGCTTCGGTTGTCTTTTTCCCTGTTTCTGTTGTTAGAATGAGCCGCTTCTCTATCCGCGCCGCAGGGGGCAACCAATGTCCGATATGCGGGATGCCATCGTAGTACTCCTTGCCGGAGGCCAGGGGGAACGCCTCTGGCCGCTCACTCGCGACCGCGCCAAACCTGCCGTGCCTTTCGGCGCTCTCTATCGCATCATCGACATCACGCTCTCCAACTGCATCAATTCGAATCTCCGCCGCATCTTCATCCTCACCCAGTACAAAGCCCTTAGCTTGAACCGCCACATCCGCGCCGGCTGGTCGCCCCTGGCCGGCCTCGGCGATTATATCGAGGTCCTCCCGCCGCAGATGCGCGTCTCGCAGCAGTGGTATCAAGGCACGGCCGACGCGGTCTACCAGAACATCTACTCTATCGGCAGCGAGCGTTCGAAGTTCGTCTTCATCCTTTCCGGTGATCATATTTACAAGATGAACTACGCGAAGATGCTTCAGCAGCACCTTGACTCCGGAGCGGAGGTCACCGTCGCCACCATTCAGATTCCTGTCGAACAAGCGGCGCGGCAGTTTGGGGTCATCGAAGTCGACCAAAACTGGCGCATTGTCGGCTTCGAGGAAAAGCCCGCGGAGCCAAAACAGTCCCCGCACCATCCCGGGCATTGCAACGCCTCCATGGGCATCTACATCTTCAACACTCAGCTGATGATCCCCATCCTGCTGGCCGATTCCGAGGATCCCAAGTCGCACCACGACTTTGGCAAGGACATCCTTCCGCGCATTATTTCGAAGCATCGCGTCTTTGCCTACAACTTCGTCGATGAAAACAGCAAAGATGCTCTGTATTGGCGCGACGTGGGCACGCTGGACGCCTACTACGACGCCAACATGGATCTGGTCAGCGTGTCGCCGGTCTTCAACCTGTACGACAGTGCCTGGCCGCTGCGCACCTGGCAGCACCAGTACCCCCCGGCAAAGTTTGTCTTCGCCGATCCGGAGCGCATGGGCGTGGCGCTCGATTCCATCGTTGCTGGTGGCTCGGTTATTTCCGGCGGCCACGTACAAACATCCGTGATCGGCAACGACGTGCGCGTCAACAGCTACTCGGAGGTTTCCGCGTCCATCATCTATAATCACGTGAACATCGGCCGCCATTCGCGCATCCGTCGCGCCATCATCGACCGTCACGTCAGCCTTCCCGAGCGCACCGAGATTGGCTATGACCTCGAAGCCGACAAACGCCGCTTCCACGTCACCGATTCCGGCATCGTCGTCGTCGTTCGCCAGGAATCCCTCATCGAGGAACCCGAATCGGCTTAAAGCGAACTGCTTACTTTTCAATCTTCATGCATTTCTCCGTGCCGCTGTGACTCCCTGGCAATCTTCTGTAAAATCATCGATTCGCATCTAGTCCGAGGAGACGCGACCAACATGTCCACCAAGATCGCCAGAGTCCACGCCCGCCAAGTCATCGATTCCCGCGGCAATCCTACCGTCGAAGCCGATGTCCTTCTGGATGGCGGCGCACTTGGCCGAGCTGCGGTCCCTTCCGGCGCTTCCACCGGCGAGCACGAAGCCCTGGAATTGCGTGATGGTGACAAATCAAGATATCTCGGAAAGGGCGTGCTCAAGGCGGTCGCCAATGCCAACACCGAAATCGCCAAATCCATCGTCAGTCTCGATGCCGCCGACCAGCGGGCGCTCGACCACAGGATGATTTCGCTCGACGGTACCCCGACCAAATCACGGCTGGGGGCCAACGCCATTCTGGCCGTCTCCATGGCCGCGGCGCGCGCCGCCGCCACGGCCCTCAAACAGCCGCTCTACAAATATCTTTCGCGCTATTCCACGGATCCGTCCGCGAATCTGCTCCCTTGTCCGATGATGAACATCCTCAATGGCGGAGCGCATGCCGACAGTTCCGTCGACTTTCAGGAATTCATGGTTATGCCCGTGGGCGCTGCGAGCTTCTCGGAAGCGTTACGCTGGGGAGTGGAAGTCTTTCACGCTTTGAAGACCGCTCTGAAGAAGCATGCCTATTCGACGGCCGTCGGCGACGAAGGCGGCTTTGCCCCTAGCTGCAAATCGAACGAAGAGGCGATTCAAATCGTTCTGGAAGCCATCGCTGCCGCCGGTTACAAACCAGGCCAGCAAGTGAGCATCGCTCTCGATCCCGCCTCCAGCGAGTTCTACGACAAAGCCAGCAGCAACTACGTTTTCAAGAAGTCGGACAAGTCCATACACGCTTCTGCGCAAATGGTGGCGTACTGGACGAACTGGGCGGAAAAGTACCCCATCGTTTCCATCGAGGACGGCATGGCCGAGGACGACTGGGCCGGCTGGAAATCCCTGACCGAGAGCATCGGCAGCAAGTGCTCCAAAAAGAAAATCCAGCTTGTCGGCGACGACCTCTTCGTCACCAGCACCGAGCGCCTTTCCCGCGGCATCAAGGAAGGCATCGCCAACGCCATTCTCATCAAGCTGAACCAGATCGGCAGCGTCAGCGAAACTATCGAGGCCATCGAACTTGCCCGCAAAGCGGGCTACAACTCGATCATCTCTCATCGTTCCGGCGAAACTGAGGATACCTTCATCGCCGATCTGGCCGTCGCCACCGCCGCCGGGCAGATCAAAACCGGCTCGGCCAGCCGCACCGATCGTATCGCCAAGTACAACCAACTCCTGCGCATCGAGGAGGAACTAGGCTCCGCCGCCCGCTTCCATGGCCAAGCCGCCCTCGGCTAGCCACACGGACGCAGAAAATTTGACGGCTACAACGGTGTTCCCGACGGTTGTGAAGCCAGTCGTCCGGAGTACACCGGGGTGTTCCGTGATGCAGATTCGCTGAGCTCGGCTTCTCCACAGAGGATGAAAATTTATTCCATCTCCGAATCGAGAACGTGCCGCCACTCTGCCGATTTGTCTTTGCCAACTGGGATGAAGACGGAAATGCATACTTGGAGATGGTAGCCAAGATTGAGCTAAGGCGTAATTACAACTCGAGGATGGCGCCAGCTTCTTCGGTAATGGCGTCGAACTCTTTTTCAATAGCGCGCACCTCCGTATCATTGTTCGCGATTCGGCACGCCTCCACCAAATCCCGGTTGCGCGCGGAGAGTTTTTCGTTGAGCGCGGTAACAAGATACTTGGAACGTTCTCGCGCTGGAACGCGGCGCACAAATTGCTCGGCCAGATCTTCCGGCAGCGTGAAAGTCATCTTTCGTGTCGCCATACTCCCATACTACTACTATACAGGCCCGCGATTTAGCGTCGCTGGGCCCGAGCAGCTCCGCATCGAAACCGAGGAGAAAGCCGGCCGGAGCTCAGCTCTTCTGCAAAATCCACGTTATCGAGCTTGCTGCTGGTCGGAACGAGATGCACTCGCGGATGATGCCGGCCCGAAATAACGGTAGTGGCCTGTGATTTTCCAGCTTAACAAGACATCTTCGATTTTTGGCCCACGCCCGATGTTGTGTTCGATCATGTACCGTCCGCTGGCCAGCGATTTTTGATCCACCACCATGCCAATGTGTGGCACCGCCCCGCCCAGGTCCCAAGTGACCAGGTCGCCCGGCGCGTACTCCTTGGCGCGCTCGGTAATCGCCAGCGTTTCTCCCTTGCGGCTGAAAAAGACCATCAAGTTCGCCACGCGTCGGTGATCGATATTCGCATCCGGGCGCTTTGCTCTGCGCGGATACTCCGAAAAATTCTTCTTCATATCCTCGTACACTTCTTTTTGCAAATCGACACCCACGGCTCGGTACGCCCGGATCACTTCATCTGTGCAAACACCCGTATCCGCAGGAACGTCGCCACCGGGATAGGGAATCCGCACATACGCCGGATCGTAGCGCACCGCGTGTTGCGTCCTCTCCACCGCGGCTTTGACCAGCTGGTGCGAGAACTCCTGCCGCGCCGACAAATCCCCGGGCTTCACTTGCGCCGCCGATGCGGCGGCGGTCATCACCAGGAATGCCGAAAGCGCAGCGCACCGCTTGAACCATCCTTCTTGTTTCATGGAGCTTGGCATTTGTTTAGATTCTAGCAGCACTATCCATCCGCCACGGCTCGTCTGGCAAACCAGAAAGCGTGGTCATCCTGAAGCGATCCGACGAGGATCGCCGAAGGATCTGGAGCGATTCCTTCAAGCCGGGCACCAGAGTCGGAGTTCGACAGACCTGTCCTGGCTGGTCACACATTGCCACCCAGCGGTTGTCTGCCTTTGAGCAATGGATTATGGCGTTCGATAGCAGAATCCTCTCTCTGCGTTAGAATGCTGCTGCGCGCATGAGCGAACTCGCCAAATCTCTCTCTCCATGGGATGCCCTGCGCTTCCGCCCGGCAGATCTTGGCGACGTCGACGCCCTTGTCCGCTTTATCAACTCCGCTTTCCGCGTCGAGCAACCCTTCATCGAAGGCGATCGCACGAACCCTGACGGCGTCCGCGCTTACATGGTAAGAGGCAAATTCCTGCTTGCCGAAGACTGTTCCGCCCTGGCCGGCTGCGTTTTTGTCGAACTACGCGGTGACCGTGGCTACCTCGGCCTGCTCGGTGTAGACGCATCGCGCCAGGGCACCGGCTTGGGCCGCAAGCTAATGGATGCCGCCGAGAATTTCTTCCGCGAAGCTGGCTGTATTTCGATCGACCTCCGCGTTATCAGCGCGCGCACGCCCCTTCCCGCTTTTTATCGCCACCTCGGTTACGTCGAAACCGGCACCGCTCCTTTCGCTGCGGACGTGCCCGCCAAAGTTCCCTGCCACTACATCCTCATGTCCAAAACGATCGGCTGAACAGGCAATAAGACATTCAAAAGGAAGCGTTCTTGCCCGGGTTCGTGGAACCATCAAAAAGTAGGTGTCTTGTTGCCTGCTCCAGTCGAACGTCGTACGTCGCTCGCTCCGAAGTCTTCTTCGCTGCTCCACCGAAACAATCTAAGTTCTGCTGGAATCTCCCTTCTTGGAAATCTGTCAGCAGCTTTTAGAATGTATAGAAGTGTTCCTTCTAAGCAGGAGCTTAATGCCCTTAGGAAGGAACACTTGAGGAAAGACATTGGGGAAGGGGTGTTTGGATTCCCTCATTTTCAATCTTTCCGACTTCAGGCAAAATACGAGCGCCACTTCAGGGGGAATGCATGAACCGCCAAGCTCTTCTCGCCATCCTTTCTTTTGCCAGCCTCTCGCTCGCGCCCCTCGGCAATCATGTCGCTGCCGACGAGCAGCCTCTGTTCGGCTACTCTGCAGAATCTTCTCGGGCGGAGCGCCAGTGGGAAGAGAAGCTCCGCGCCATTCCCAGCACGGACAATCTCCGCTCTTACATGCAGCGTCTCTCTGCGCGCCCGCACCACGTCGGCTCTCCCTATGACAAAGAGAACGCCGAATGGATCGCCGCAAAATTCAAGGAGTTCGGTCTCGATACGCATATCGAGCAGTTCGACGTTCTCTTTCCAACGCCCAAGGAACGCGTCATTGAGCTTGTCGAAGGCGGGCCGAAGTTTGTCGCCAAGCTCCAGGAACCCGCTCTTCCCGGGGACCTCACCTCAAATCAGCAATCCGAGCAGCTTCCCACCTATAACGCTTACTCGATCGACGGCGAGGTGACCGCTCCGCTGGTCTACGTCAACTACGGAATCCCCGAGGACTACGAACAGCTAGACCGTATGGGTGTTTCCGTGAAGGGGAAGATTGTCATCGCGCGCTACTACCATTCCTGGCGCGGGATCAAGCCCAAGGTTGCCGCCGAACATGGCGCCATTGGCTGCCTGATTTACTCCGACCCGCACGAGGACGGATTTGTCCCGGGAGAGACGTTCCCTTCCGGGGCCTACCGCCCGCCGGATGGCGTCCAGCGCGGCAGCGTCGCGGACATGCCGTTTTATCCCGGGGACCCGCTCACTCCGGGCGTGGGAGCCACCAAAGACGCCAAGCGGTTGAAGGTGGAAGAAGCACGCACGATCACCAAGATTCCCGTGCTGCCGATATCTTATGCCGACGCCCGGCCGCTGCTTGCCGCGCTGACTGGGCGCGTGGCTCCGGAAGGATGGCGCGGGGGCCTTGGCGTCACCTATCACCTCGGCCCAGGCCCGGCGCAGGTGCACCTCAAAGTGAAGTCCAACTGGGATATCAAGCCGCTCTACGACGTCATCGGGAAGATTCCTGGCTCCACTTTCCCCGATGAGTGGGTGATTCGCGGCAACCATCACGATGCCTGGGTAAACGGCGCGGAGGATCCCATCTCCGGACAGATTGCCATCTTGGAAGAAGCGCGGTCTCTCGGCGAGCTGGTCAAGTCCGGCTGGAAGCCGAAGCGCACCATCATCTATTGCGCGTGGGACGGAGAAGAACCCGGACTGCTGGGCTCGACCGAGTGGGCCGAGCAGCACTATGACGAATTGCGTGCCCACGGCGTCGCGTACATCAATTCTGACGCCAATGGCCGTGGTTATCTCGGTATCGAAGGCTCGCACACGCTTGAAAAATTCAGCAACGATATCGCCCGCGACATATCCGACCCGGAAACAAAACTGAGTGCGTGGAAGCGCCAGCAACTGCGAGAGATTTCCAATGCCAAAACCCCGGAGCAGCGCGAAGAAGTTCGCAGGCGCGCCGATCTTCGTGTCCCCGCGCTGGGCTCCGGCTCAGACTACACCGCGTTTCTTCAGCACGACGGCGTGGCCTCCCTCAATATCGGGTTCGGTGGTGAAGATGGCGGCGGCATCTACCACTCCATTTACGATGATTTCTATTGGTTCACGCACTTTAGCGACACGGATTTCGTGTATGGCCGCGCCCTCGCCGAGACCGGCGGCACGGCCATGATGCGCCTGGCGGACGCGGATTTGCTTCCTTTCGAGTTCGGCGACTTTGCGGACACCGTACAGACCTACCTGAAGGAGCTGAAAACTCTTTCGCAAAAGATGCAGGACGACATTCGTGAACGCAACAAGGAAATCCAAGAAGGCGTTTTCATGGCCACCAATGACCCCAAGCAGCCTTTTGTGCCGCCTTCCACCGAAGCGGTTCCGCCGCACCTGAATTTCGCGCCCTTCGAGAACGCCGTGGATGTGCTCACGCGCAGCGCGGAGGAGTATCGCAAGGCAGTTGAGCGGGCCAATTCGAGCGGCGGAGCAATGCTCAGGTCCGCGTCGCTCGCCGAAGTCAACAAATTGCTCATCGATAGTGAGCGCAAACTCACGACCGCCGAGGGCCTTCCCAATCGCCCCTGGTTCAAACACCAGCTTTACGCCCCGGGTTTCTATACCGGCTACGCCGCGAAAACCGTACCTGCCGTCCGCGAAGCCATCGAACAAAAACAATGGAAGCAGGCCGACGAGAGGATTATTGTTGTCGCGCGTGTCTTAGAGGATGAAGCCCAGCTCATTTCCACCGCGGCCCAAAAACTGTCGGCCGCGAAGTGAAGGTCTCCTCCAAGCAAAAATTATCCCGCGCGTGGGCCGTTCGGCACGGCGCGCTCCGGCATGGAGAGAACCGGCGTGACGCCGTCGGCATAACCGATGTCAAACAACATGCCCGCGGATACCTCGCCCGCCATCTTACGAGGTTCGAGGTTTACAACAAACAGAGCCTGACGCCCTTCGATTTCGCGCGAGTTTTCGCGCTCTTTCTTGATGCCCGCGAGAATGGTACGCGAATGGTCGCCAAAATCCACAGTCAGCTTCATGAGTTTTTCCGAGCGCGGGATTTCCTCCACGCGCTCGATGGTGCCGACGCGAATGTCCAGCGCGTGAAGCGCCGTGATTCCCACGATAGGTTTGATGGGTGCGGGAGTGAATTCAGCCATGGCTCACCGCCGATAGTCGGCCGCGTAGCCGGGAGTAGGAATAGCTGGATCGCACTTCTTGTCGCGGATCGGTGTGCCTGGCGTGAGATGAAGAGGGATTACACCGGCCCAGACCGGCAGCGCGTAGTCCGGGGCGTCGTCCTCCGGCGGGCCGACGCGAATTTTCGCCGATGCTTCCGTGAGCGGCAAGCAAAGGATGCTCGTGGCTTTTAGTTCTTTTTCATTTGGCTGGCGGGCATCGTTCCAGCGCCCGGGGATTATTTTTTCCGTGAAAGCATGCAGTGCTTCGAGCTTGTCTTCCGGCTGTTCGACGAGGGTGGCTTTGCCGAGGGCCACGACGGAGCGGTAATTCATGGAATGGTTAAAGACGGAGCGGGCCAGCACCAGGCCATCGGTAAGAGTTACCGTGACGCACACAGGAATCCCATCGCTTGCATTGCGGAGCATGCGGCTCGCCGCGGAACCGTGAAAATAAATCGCGTCGCCGATGCGCGCGAACAATGTGGGGATCACATAGGGTTGGACATCAACGGCGAATCCTACGTGGCACACGTAACCTTCGTCGAGGATCTTGTAAATCGATTCGCGGTCGTACGCGCCGCGATGGGATTCGCGCACCACGCGCGTGCGCTCGGTTGGGGGGACGGTTTCGGGCACGGCACCTCTCTTCTCTCCATAGAAGCATGGCGCGGAGCCGGCCGCTTCGCGGCCGCCCATTTGATTTATAGCCGGCGCCAAAGCGGCATGAGTGAGGAACAACTGCCGATATGCTACCACGCCTTGCGGGAACACCGCGCTTTGCCGGCCACCGGTTGGTCAAGAAAGTGCTTCCAATTTGGTCTAACGAAAGAGAATTGCGGTACGCTTCCGAATCACGCTGCGTGAGCCCGGGAAAAAGCGGAGCGCGCCCTACAACGAGCACGGAACGTATGAGAAACTAGCGGCTCGGAGAATGCGGCCACACTTTGGCGGCCCATAAAAAAAAAGATGAGCACACCAGTGATGCACGAAACGGGGAACAGGACATTTGATATTGCCTGGGTGAGGGAACAATTTCCTTCACTAAAACTGCAGGTGAACGGGCAGGCGGCAGCGTTTTTGGATGGGCCGGCCGGAACGCAGGTGCCCAAGCAAGTGATGGACGCGGTACAGAATTATTTCTTAACTGCCAACGCCAATACCAATGGCGCATTTCTGACCAGCCGGCGAACCGATGAAATGATCCTGTCGGCGCGCGCGGCGATGGCGGATTTTTTTAATTGCGACCGCGATGAAGTTGTTTTCGGGCAGAACATGACCACCATCACGTTTGCGCTGGCGCGAGCGATTGGAAGGGAACTGAAATCTGGCGACGAGATTGTAGTGAGCACACTGGACCATGATGCCAACGTCGCGCCGTGGCGGGCGCTGGAAGAAAAAGGCGTGGTGATCCGGCAGGTGGATATTCGCGAAAGCGATTGCACGCTGGATATGGAAGATCTGCGACACAAACTTTCGGCGAAGACCAAGCTCGTGGCCGTTGGATATGCGTCGAACATAGCGGGAACGATCAATCCGGTTGCGGAGATTACTAAACTGGCGCACGCCGCCGGCGCGCTGATGTTTGTCGATGCGGTGCACTATGCACCGCACGGGCTGATCGACGTGCAGGCCCTGGATTGCGATTTTCTGGCGTGCTCGCCGTACAAATTCTTCGGGCCACACATGGGAACGCTGTACGGAAAGCGCAAACATCTGGAAAAGTTTAAGCCCTACAAGGTGCGGCCGGCGACTAACACTCCACCGGAATCGTGGGAAACCGGGACGCAAGTGCAAGAGTTGATTGCCGGGATTGGCGCGGCCGTCGACTACCTTGCGGAGCTGGGAAGACATTCGGACGCCGGCGTGAAAAGCCGCCGCGCCGCGCTCCAAGCGGCCTACCGGGCGACCCACCAATACGAAAGCGGATTGCTGACGCGGTTGATTTCGGGGCTGCCGGCAATTCCGGGGATGCGCATCTTCGGTATCACCGATCGGCAGCGATTCGAGGAACGCTGCTCGACGCTGTCTTTCCGGCTGGGTGACCACCATCCGACGAAAATTGCTGCCTTTCTGGGCCAGCGCGGAATTTTCACCTGGGACGGGAATTTCTATGCGCTGAATCTGTCCGAGCGCCTAGGTGTGGAGCAGCACGGCGGCGTCCTGCGGGTCGGGCTGGTGCATTACAACACCGCCGAAGAAGTGGATCGTCTGCTCGCAGCGCTTGGTGAGTTTTCGGCTGGGTAGCGGATGCCCAGACGGTCTTCAGCGCAGTACCAGCAGCGGGATGCCGAGACCGCATGTTTTAGATAACCGGGGAAATGGGGAAGCCCAGGTCCCTTAGATCGTCACATAGCTTTTCGATAGATTGAAACGGAAGCCCAACGATTCCCAGGATCTCGGCTGCTTCGATGTTGCTTATCCGGTCGTCGATGAACAGAGTTTCACTTGGTGGAACGCCGAGCGCGGCGAGACACCGCCGATAAATGGCCAAATCGGGTTTGATGGCGCGCGCCTCGCAGGAAAGCGTGAGGCAGTCGAAGTGGCGCAGCCACGCAAAGTTCCGTCGAGCATGACCGGCCATGTCCGATTGCATGTTGGAGAGCAGTGCGGTCCTGAATCCGGCGCTGTGAATGGCTCCCAACCACTCGACCATCTTGGCGTTGATGGAGCTCCACATCTCAAGATCCCACTCGCGGAGCTTGCCGATCATCGAATGGTGGACTTCCACGCCCGCCGATTCGGCGAACTGACGCCAGTAGTCGTCGGCACCGATATCACCGCCGTCGTAGGGATTCCGGCTGGCAATGTAAGCCGGGAAGAATTCTTCTCGGCGCACATGAAACACTTCAGCCATGCGCGCGAGATGCTCAAGGGACGGAGGACAACAAAGAACTTCGCCATAGTCGAAGATCACGGCGCTGATTTTTCGCTGGTTGGCGACCCGATGGTGGTTTCGAGCGTCCATAGCAAGATTCTGGACAACTCGTGGTGTTTCGTCCAATGAATCCCTGGAGCCTCTGTGATAACTTATTGGCATGACACTTCAGCTGGAAGAATTGCGCTCATTCTTGACGCTAGCTTCGGAGCTTCATTTTCGAAAGGCTGCCGAGCGTTTGTTCGTATCGCAGCCGGCGCTAAGCAAGCAGATCCGCAAGCTGGAGGAAAAGACCGGAGGAGCGCTGTTTGAAAGGACGCGCCGAAGGGTCGTGCTGAGGGAGGCGGGCCGTGTGCTCATCCCGCTAGCCGAGCGCTTGCTGCGGGATTCACAAGCGGCGCTGGACCGAGTGCGCCAGGCAACCGAGGGACGAGCGGGGACACTGCGGATCGGATTCGGGATCGCCTCGGCTTCCGATCTTCTCCCGCAAACGATCCTGCGGTTTCGCAAAACCTATCCGGGAGTTGAAATACAGATGCGCGATATGTCCACGCCGGCGCAAACCAGAGCCTTGCTGGAGGAACAGATCGACATTGGGATCATCCGTTTGCCTGTGGCTCGCCCCGAACTTTCTAGCTTGCCGCTCATCCGCGAGCGGCTGGTTGTGGCGGTTCCCCGTTCAACGCCGTACCGCGCCAAAGATGGCCTGGCCTGCTTGCGAGACAAGCCCTTCCTGCTCATCGCCCGGGCCGCATCAACGACCTTCTATGATCACGTTCTGGCGGTGTGCCGCCGCGCCGGATTCATACCAGAGATTATTCAGGAAGCTAATGAAACGTTTACTATTCTCAATTTGGTGCGCGCCGGCCTGGGAGTCTCGCTGGTACCTCGCTCCGCGATGCGCATGAGCGTGCCCGGAGTCAGCTATCATCAACTGCCCATGCCCGAAGCGGAGTGGCAAATTGGAATCGCGTGGAACAAGCTTTCCGAAAAGCATGAACTCATCACCCGATTCTCCGCGACCATGCGCTCAGTTGTTGCCTGACACCCCTCCGGTCGACCGCCAGGTGCCGGCCCGGTCAAAATGGCACGGCCAGCGAAGTGCAGGTATTCTTAACCACTATGAGCAAACGACCGAAGCCAATTGTGTTGACCGTGCTGGATGGATGGGGATACCGCGCGGAGACGAAAGGCAACGCCATCGCACTGGCGCGGAAGCCGGCGTATGACCAGCTGGTCAAAGACTTTCCCAACACCTTGATCCATACTTCGGGGCCATTTGTGGGATTGCCCGAGGGGCAGATGGGCAACAGCGAAGTGGGGCACATGAACATGGGCGCGGGGCGGATCGTGCACATGGACATCACGCGGATCGACCTGCTGATCGCCAACCATCAGCTGCAAAACGTGCCGCTGTTTCAGCAGGCCATGGCGCGCGGGCGAGCCCGGCAGCTGCATTTTGCGGGGTTGCTGAGCGATGGCGGGGTGCACTCGCATATTCAGCATTTGTTCGCGCTACTGGAGATGGCCAAGCAGCAAAAAGTGGAAAAGGTGTTGGTGCACTGTTTCATGGACGGACGCGACACGCCGCCGAACAGCGGACGCGACTACCTGCGGCAGTTGCAGCAGAAGATGCGCGAGCTGGGTGTTGGCGAGATCGCCGCGCTGGTGGGGCGCTATTACGCGATGGATCGCGACAACCGCTGGGAGCGCGTCGAGCTGGCTTACCGCGCGCTGGTTCATGGCCAAGCGGAAACGCGGACGGATGATCCGGTTGCGGCGCTCGAGCGAAGTTATGAAGCGGGCCTGACGGATGAATTTGTGAAGCCCATCGTGGTGACCAAGGGAAGCGCAGCCTCTGCCGTGCCCGTGGGGCTGATCCACGACGATGACGCGGTGATTTTTTTCAACTTCCGGGCGGACCGCGCGCGACAGATGACCTACGCGCTGGCGGCGCCGGACTTTGACAAGTTTGTGGACGCCAAGCGGCCGAGGAATCTGTTCTACGTAGGGATCACGCAGTACGACAAGAACTGGCCGTGGCTGAAATACGTGATTGCGCCGGAGAAACTGGAGCACCTCCTGGCGCAGGTGTTTGCGGATCTGCAGTACAAGAATTTGCGGACGGCGGAGACGGAGAAGTACGCGCACGTGACGTATTTCTTCAATGGCGGCGTGGAAAAACCGTTCAGCGGAGAAGAGCGAATTCTGGTGCCGTCACCGAAGGTGGCCACTTACGATTTGAAGCCAGCAATGTCGGCGGCGGGAATTACCGACACGGTGGTGAAAGCAATCGAGAAGGACGAGTTCGACGCCATCATCATGAATTATGCGAATGCCGACATGGTGGGGCATTCCGGAAAACTGGAAGCGGCCATCCAGGCGGTCGAAGCAGTGGACGCGGGCCTGGCGCGGATCTATCAGGCGCTGAAGCCGCGCGGGGGAGTGTGGATTATCACCGCGGATCACGGAAATGCGGAGACCATGATCGATCCGCTGGGCGGACCGCACACCTATCACACCACCAATCCGGTGCCGCTGATTCTGGTGAGCGATGCCGACAAGTTACGCTTGAAGCCGGGCGGTTCGCTGCGGGACATTGCGCCGACAATGCTGGGCGTACTCGGGCAGCCCCGGCCCGCGGATATGACGGGAACGGACCTGCGCGTCATTTTGTAGCCTGATAATGAGCCGCACAACACCTACAGAAACAAAACTTGTGATTTGCGTTTGGCATCCCTTTACCGAGTGGCGGCCCAAGCCTGCCATGACCGAGGCGATTCGAAAGCGCTGGCCGGGGATGCAGGTTTTGCATTTGCCGAATTACGAGCGGTTGGCGGATGAGCTGCCGGACGCGGATATTTTTGTGGGCTACTCGCTGCGCGCCGAGCAATTGAAGGGCGCGAAGAAGCTGAAGTGGATTCACTCCACGGCGGCGGGCGTGGCGCAATTGATGTATCCGCAACTGCGGGATTCCGGAATCATAGTGACGAATCCCAGCGGAATTTTCTCCGTGCCGATGGCGGAGCACACCCTGGGTCTGCTGCTCGCACTGGCCAGGAATTTTCCTGATTCGGTGCGGGGACAGGACCGCTCCCGATGGTCTCAGCAGGAGATCTGGGACAAGCCGCAACACTTGACCGAGCTCAATGGGAAGATTCTGCTGATTGTGGGGTACGGCTCGATTGGGCGGGAAGTGGCCAAGCGCGCGAGGTCCTTGGACATGCGCGTGTGGGGCGTGACGCGGTCAGGTGAAGGAGACCGCACCCATGCGGAAAGGATTTTTTCCGCGGCCAAACTACAAGATGCCTTGCCGGATGCGGATTACCTGCTGATTTCAGCTCCCGAGACCCTGGAAACGAAACACCTGATCGGCACGGCACAAATCGCCAGGATGAAACATGGGGCGAGACTGGTAAACGTTGGGCGCGGGTCGCTTTTGGATGAAGCCGCGCTGGTTCAGGCGCTTGAAAGTGGCGCGTTGGGCGGCGCGGCGCTGGACGTGACAGGGACCGAGCCGTTGCCGGCCGAGAGCCCGTTATGGAAGGCTCCGAATTTGTTTATCACCCCGCACACCAGCGGTGTGAGCGACAGGCTGTGGGGCCGGCAGACCACTATTTTGATCGAATTGCTGGAGAGATGGTTTGATGGACGGGAATTGTTCAACCACGTTGACTTTGCGCGCGGTTACTGATGGGAAAAGGGGTAATCACAACTCGCTCGAGCAGAAAATTCCGCTATTTTCAGTTTGTTCAGTCGCCCACGCCACCTTTGGTCGCCTGATAGCCTTCGCGGGCGTACACCTGGAATTTCTGTTTTTTGCCTTTTTGGTCGACGATGGTCAAGGGACCACCGTCGGGTGCGACCAGCTCCACTTTAACCTTGTGAAATTTGCCGTCTTTCGCGCCGGTGGTCGGCGAGTAGGAGAGACTGTACTGGTGGCGCAGGAATGCAGCGACATCACGAAACACGCCGGGCATCTCGCCTTCGAATTGAGGGAACCAGGCGTAGCCGCCGGTCTCCTGTGCAAAGGTCTTCAGTTGATTTTCCGCTTGCAGGTAATTCATTCGAGCCATGCTGCCCATTCCGCCATTCATATCGACGAAATTCTGATAGGCGCGGCCCAGGCCGACGCAAAAAATCGTGACATCACTCTGACGGAGCTGCTTCATGGTTTGATCGAGGGTGTGCTTGGAGAACGTGTCCACGCCGCTAGCCAGGACCACCACGGACTTTTTTCCTTTTACGTCCTTCAGGCGATCCACGGTATCAAGGATAGCGTCGAACACGTTCGATTCGCTGAACCCGGGAAAATAGAGATGGTACAGGCCCTGCATGACTTCATCTTTATTTTGTGTGAAGTCGACTTCGATGCGGGGCTTCATGTCAAAAGTCGCGAGGGCGATCCAGTCCTTTTGCTGCAAACTGGGAAAAAGCGCGCTTGCCCAATACTTTCCGACTTGCGAAAAAAAACTGTAATAGCCACGGCTGCTGAACTCCAGGAGGAGGACCATGGTAATGGGAGCGTCCGTGGGGGCGAAGTTCGTAATGGTCTGCGGCACCCCCTCGTCGAGGATGCGGAAGTTTTCTTTCTTGAGACCGGGGATGATGTCACCGTGCTGGGTGGTGGCGACCACATCGAGCGTGACGATGGGCACGTCAACGGCAATGGTGACCCCGGCTTGTGGCGGCTGCTGCGCCGTGCCGGGTGCTGCTTGAGGCGGAGTTGGGTTCTGCTGCCGCGGCGAGGAGCCGCCCTGCGGGCCGGTGGGGGCCTGGGCAAGGACGGGATTCTCGACCGGCGGCAAGACCAGACCGGTCGCCAGAGCCGCGAGCAGACCTATCGAAAAAATGGCCTTCATCATGCACCCCTCGATAGCAAGCAAAAAACTTCAAACTGGCGATGACTCTTGCCCCCGACGCGGTCGCCAAGATGCGGTTGAATTTAGGCAACGTAACGCCGATGCCGTGGCCAAGCGCCCACACCTGCATGTTAGTATGAAGCACATTTGAAGCAAAACGTTTACTGCGGCGGCTGGGTTGCGGCTAACCGTTACGAGGAGGATGGATTGGTGAATTGGAATCGTATGGTCCAGAGCATGGCGGGAGCGGCGGCGTTGGCGATGGCCGCGAGTTTTCCGATGGCAGCGCAGGTTTCGCCCGCCGGGGGACCGGGAATCCCTGGCAATCCGTCGCCGATGGGGAGTACCTCGGCGATGACCAAAGAAGCCGAAGGCTGGCTGACGGACCTCATCAAGATCAATACCACGAATCCGCCGGGAAACGAGCAGATCGCAGCGATGTACGTTGCGGGGGTCCTGGCCAAAGAAGGAATTAAGGCGGAACTGCTCGATTTGACGCCGGGGCGGAGCGCGGTGGTGGCGCGCTTGCAAAGGTCGGCAATGGCGGAGTCTTCGAGGGCGCTCTTGCTGGTGGCTCATTTGGATACCGTGCCAGTGGATAAGTCGCGGTGGAGCGTGGATCCGTTCGGGGGGGTGATAAAGGACGGATACATATATGGACGCGGGGCCATTGATGACAAAGGGATGCTGGCGGCGAACCTGGCGGTGTTCATTGAACTGAAGCGTTCGATGGCGCATCTGAACCGCGACGTGATTTTCCTGGCCACGGCTGACGAGGAAACCGGCGGGGACGCCAGCATGCGCATGCTGATTGCCGGGCACTGGGATAAGTTCGCGGCGGGGTTCGCAATCAACGAAGGCGGAAACGTCTTCGTAAACAAGGGGAAAGTGCACTACACCGGGGTGCAGGTCAGCGAGAAAGTGGCGGCCAACATTGCCGTGATCGCGCGGGGGACTTCGGGGCATGCTTCGCAGCCGACCAAGGACAATCCCGTGATACACCTGGCGGCGGCGGTCGAAAAAATCGGGAATTATTCGGCACCGGTGCACTTCACGTCGATTGTGCGCAGATACTTCGAGGGGCTGGCGCCGCTGGAGGATGACGAGATTGGCAAGTGGATTCGGTCGATGGAAACTTCGGATCGCGGTGAGCATGCGCAGCGGGTGATTTCCGATGCCAGCCCGCTGTGGAACTCCATGCTACGGGACACCATTGCGCCGACGGTGCTGACCGCGGGATTCGCGAATAACGTGATTCCGCCGGAGGCGCGGGCCAATCTGAACGTGCGGCTCCTGCCGGGAGACACGATTGATGTCGTCCTGAACGATTTGAACAAGCTGGTGAATGATCCGCAGGTAAGGCTGGAGGTGCAGCCGAACGCAGGACTGGCGGCACCGCCGTCGTCGCTGGAATCGGATCTTTATGGGTTGATCACCAAGGTGGTTACGCAGGAATTCGGCGGAGCGCCGGCGCTGCCGTTTCAATCCACCTGGCTGACGGATTCGGCGCAGTTGCGGCTGCACAGCGTGCAAGCCTACGGGCTGGTGCCGTTTCCGCTGGCGCAGGAAGATTTGAAACGGATGCACGGAGACGATGAACGGATACCGCTGGCGGCGTTCGACAAGGGTGTCGATGTGCTGGTCAAGATTGTTAAGGGATTCGCAGTAGCGCACTAGCGAAGAAGAGCTGCGCAATCCTCCACTATTTCGTATGCTTCGCGTAAGGAATGAAAGCGATCTAAAATTATTGTCGTGAGCTTCCGTCATTCCAAAATAGTTTGTACCATCGGGCCGGCCAGCCGTTCGCCGAAGATGATTGACCGTCTGTTGAGGGCTGGGATGGACGTGGCGCGGCTGAATTTCTCGCACGGGTCGCACGAGGAGCATGCCAAAAACATCTCCATGCTGCGGGCTGCGGCCGTCGAGCACGAAAAACCCATTGCCATCCTGGCCGACCTGCAGGGGCCGAAAATCCGGACCGGGCCGCTGGCGGGCGGCGGGCCAGTGCTACTGCGCGCGGGGCAAGAGTTCGTGATCACCACCGCGAGAGTGCTGGGCGATTCGACACGGGTCAATACTGTGTTTACGCCTTTGCCGCGAGAAGTCCACCGCGGCGACCGCATCCTGCTTTCGGACGGGTTGATCGAATTGCGCGTGAAGCGGATTCGCAACAAGCAAGTGATTTGCGAAGTGGTGAACGGCGGAGCGCTTGGGGAACATAAAGGGATCAACCTGCCCGGGGTGAAGTTGCGGGTGCCGGCGCTGACGTCGAAAGACCGCGCCGATCTGGTTTTTGCGTTAAAACACAGCGCGGATTACATTGCCGTGAGCTTTGTCCGGCGTCCGGAGGATGTTGTGCTGGCAAAACAGTTGATTCGCCGCGCCGGGAAGGATACACCGGTGATCGCCAAGCTGGAGAAGCCGGAGGCCATTGAAAATCTCGATGCGATTCTGCGGGCCGCGGACGGCGTGATGGTGGCGCGGGGCGACCTCGGCGTGGAAATGAATCCGGAGCGCGTGCCGGTGGTGCAGAAAACGATTATTGCGCGGGCGCGGGAGTTCCGGCGCCCGGTGATCACTGCGACGCAGATGCTGGAGTCCATGACCGAGAATCCTCGGCCGACACGCGCGGAAGCCTCGGATGTGGCCAACGCGATTTTCGACGGCTCGGACGCGGTGATGCTATCGGCGGAGACGGCGTCGGGGAACTACCCCGTCGAGGCCGTTGGAATGATGGCGCGGATCATCGAAGAAGCGGAAGCTAGCATCCGAGAATTTCCGCGTCCGGCACCGCTGGAGCAATTGAAAGTGGCGGAAACCGTGGCGGAGCTGGTGTGCCACGCCTCGCGCGAGCTGCATCTGAAACTCATTGCCGTGTTTACGCACAGCGGATTTACCGCGCGGCTGGTGTCGCGCTACCGGCCGCTGGTGCCGATCGTGGCGTTCTCGCCGGAAGCCGAGACGCGTCGGCGGATGGCGCTCGTCTGGGGAGCGGTTCCTAGGATGATTCAAGACGTGCAAAAGGTGGATGGGCTGGCCAAGGTCGCGGAGAAGCGCTTGCTCGAAGAGCGGCTGGTGCGCAAGGGCGACGTGATCGGGATTGTAGCGGGTACGCCGATGGGCATTCGCGGGACGACGAACTTCATGAAGTTTCACATCATCGGCGGGCCGGCGTAGCGGGTAGACCGATTCCTGACTGGAGACTTCCCGTCTCTGCAATCTAATTTACCCAGTTGTCGGGCCGCGAGGGCGGTTCTTTCTTGTGCTTGATGTAAACCTCGAAGCGCTTGCGATTGCGTTTGTGTTGCCAGTCAGAGACGGTATTGCGGACGTTGTATAAGAACGAACCGCGGCGCAGATACAGGTAGCCAACCAGCATGCCGCCGAGATGACAGACGTGGCTGACGTTGTCTCCGCCGGAGCCGATGGTAGAGAAGAATTCGATAGCCCCCATCACCGCCACGTAAGGACGCATGGGAATGGTGACTGGCAGGGGAATCAGCCAGATGCGGCGGTCGGGGAAGAGCACCGCGTTGGCCATGAGAATGCCAAAAATAGCGCCGGAGGCGCCGATGGTTGGAATTACCGAAGGCAGGCTTCCAAAGAAAACGGGAATCGTTTTGACCATAAGCTCAATGAGCCCCGCACCTACCCCGCAGATGCAGAAATAATTCAGAAAACGGCGCTTCCCCCAGACAAGTTCGAGTTCGCGGCCGAACATCCAGAGCATGAGCATGTTGATGAGCAAGTGGAAAAGGCCGCCATGCAGAAAAATGTAAGTAAAGGGTTGCCAAATGCGCGGAGGGATGTGATGCGTGACGGCTTCGGGAATCAATGCAAACCACTTGAGCAGCCAGATGGTCAGGGGAGGAGCGAGCAGGGCTACAAGAGTCTGCAAGAGAAAGACGCCGGAGCAGACCAATACGAGGAGTTTTACGCCCGGAGTAATGAAACTGCGCCAGTCGAAGTTGTAGCCCCGCCCACCGATTCTGGTCCCCATAGATGCAGTGTACGTCGGCGAATCGCGGGCGTCAAAGCGGGTTTGGTGATCGGCTAGTTCAGCTTCTTGCGGGCAAAGTAGAAGAGCGAGGCGGCCAGAAGCGCGAACATGAAAACGCCGAAAAGATTGCTGGTCGCCAGCGGTCCCATCACTTTGGGGCCGAAAGCGAAAAGGTCGGCGCGCCAGGGAAGAGCCAGAAGCGAAGAAACCCAATGCGGCACGCGATTGAAGATCTCCGGGTCCTCGAGAAGATTAATGATGATGCCGAGCAGGCCGAAAACGCCACCGGCGGCGATCAGCCCGCTGGAATAGAGCGCCCCGGGGCTGGCCTCGCTTTCGTCCTTCTTCTTGGTGGTGGCTTCCACCAGCCAGCGGATCAGGCCGCCGGCAAACATGGCTCCGGTGGTGGCGATGGAAAGATAGCTGCCGGTGGCAAAAGCCAGCGAGCGAACGCCGAGAATTTCCACCGCGATCACCAAGGCGACGCCCATGAGCACCAATCGCCAGGGCAAGCGCTGATTGAGGATGCCGTTGATGACCGTAGCCATCAGGCGTGCTTGCGGCGCGGGAGCTTTGTCGCTGCCGATGCCTTGCGCCCATTGAAACTCGATTTGTCTCGAGCTCGCGTCGTAGAGGTATTCACCGTCGGGGATTTCATGCGACCCGAGAGAATTGATCAAAACGTAGCTCTTGTTTTGGTAAATGAACGAATCGCGCTCGATTTTCACACCGGATGGCAAAGACTGAATGTCTACGGGAATTGGCGTGGGGATGTATTTCTCCAGGCCTTTGTTCATCAGATTCAGGGTCGCGCCGATGGCCACGGTGGAGACGGTGACGCCCACGAGAAGCCCCATCTGCTGCCAGAAGGGCGTGGCGCCGACGAGATAGCCGGTTTTCAAATCCTGCGAGGTGGCGCCGGCAATGGCGGCAGCAATGCAAACCACGCCGCCAATCATGAGCGCGAGCACGGCATAGTTGGGCGCAGTCCATCCCGCCAGGAAGAAAATCGCGCAGGTGGCCATCAGCGTCGCGATGCTCATGCCGCTGATAGGATTCGAGGAATTGCCGAGCAGGCCGCTGATGCGCCCCGCCACGGTGACGAAAAGAAATCCGAACACCACCACAAACACGGCCGCGAAGAGGTTTTGATACCAGAAAGTGCTCGCCCCTTGCATGGGATAAAAGGTCAACAAGACCCACATCATGGCGATGATGACCATCGAACCGAGGACTACGGTCCGCATGGGAATGTCGCGGTCAATTCTGTTGGATGCCGCGGACTGCCCTGCGCCTTCCGCACGCACGTCTTTCAGTCCGGCGCGCAGCGCGGAAATGATGGTCGGCAGTGTACGGAGCAAGGTGATCAATCCAGCCGCGGCAACCGCTCCAGCGCCCATCGGGCGGATATAACTTCGCCAGATGTCGTCCGGCGTCATCAGTGGAATGGGAATGGTGGAGGGATAGATCGGCGCGTTACCGGCCAGCTGTCCGTAAAATTTGATGGCCGGCATCATCACCAGCCACGAGATGATGCCGCCGGCAAAGAGGATCCCGGAAACCCGGGGGCCGATGATGTAACCGACGCCCAGATATTCACTGGTGATGGCCGCTCGAAAGCTCGCTCCCGGGAACCAGCTGGGCCGGCTTTCCGGCTGGGACGTCCAGGCTTGCACGGTGTTCATCAGAAAGGTGTAAGCACCGCCGAGGCCGAGTCCCCAGAAAACGCGGCCCGCGAAGGAGCCGCCGCGTTCCCCGGCGACCAGCACGTCCGCGCAGGCAGTCCCTTCAGGGAATGCCAGGTTTCCGTGTTCCTTGACGATAAGCTGACGCCGCAGCGGCACCATGAAGAGCACGCCGAGCCAGCCCCCCAGAAGCGCCAGCGGAAAAATCCGCCAAAATGTGAATTCGGAGCCAAAGCCCAGAAAGATCAGCGCCGGAATCGTAAACATCACCCCGGCGGCAAGCGATTCCCCCGCTGAGCCGGTGGTCTGCACAATGTTGTTTTCGAGAATGGTGGAGCGGCCGAACGCGCGAAGGATGCTGATGGACAGCACGGAGATGGGGATCGAAGCGGAAACCGTGAGCCCGGCGCGCAAGCCCACGTACACCGTCACCGCGCCGAAAAGCAGTCCGAAGAGCGCGCCAAGAATCACCGCGCGAATGGTAAATTCCTTGAGGGTTGCTTCGGCCGGTACGTAGGTGCGGAATTCACCCGGGGGTGCCGTGGAACTCCATGGACGTTCACTCACTGAATCCTCCCCATTTGGCGGAAGCGGATCGCAATACTGCCCTGTGCGGGGGGATTATGCCGCAGGTGAGCGAGGTGGGGAAGAGAATCCTCGCCGCTCGACGGGGAAGCGGTTTTCCCAGCTCTATTGACAGGGCGATAGCATCCTTGTAATGTCCGGCGGTATACGTTGCTCAGGTCAGCAACAATGTTCATGGGACGGGACCGCCGCACTTCGCGGGCCACCGCGAATGCGTCAATGCTACCGATGACCGCCGGGCGGTCAATTCTCCGAGGTGCAAGGTCCGCCTCCTTTCCCGCCTTCCGTCGAATTCTGCATATCTGCCCGTTCCAAATGGGAGGCTTATTTTGAGCTCTCGCCGCCTGTTGGTGCTCGCTCTGTTGCTATTGGGGGCTGCCGTGAGACGCGCCCAGCCGGTAAGTGCCGGCGACGAATGGCAGCCCATCTTGCCCGAAGAGCTCAAAATGACCGGCGAGCCAAAAGCGCCTGGCGCTCCGGCCATCATTCTCTACCGTCAGGTTGACCGGGACGACAGTTCGGTTCGAACGCCCCATGAATACAATTATGTGCGGGAAAAAATATTCACCGAAGAAGGCCGTAAGTACGCCAACGTGGAAATCCCTCTGGTCAAGGGCCAATGGGACATTCATAGCATTCGGGCCCGCACCATTCGGCCCGACGGCTCGATCGTCAACTTTGACGGCAAAGTCTACGAAAAAGAAATTGTCAAAGCTCGCGGCATCAAGTATCTGGCCAAGACCTTCACACTCTCCGATGTACAGCCGGGCAGCATCATTGAATACCATTACATGATCGACTTCGCGGAATACTACGTCTTCAATTCGAACTGGGTATTGAGCGACGACTTGTTCAGCAAGAGCGCCAAATTCACGCTCAAGCCCTATGCCGAGTGGGCCCTCCAATGGAGCTGGCCCAACGGCTTGCCGGAAGGCACCAAGCCGCCGTCGAATGACGCCAAGTTGATTCACATGGAGGTGCAAGACATTCCTGCGTTTCAAGAGGAAGACGACATGCCACCGCAAGGCGCGATGAGGTTCCGTGTGGATTTCGTTTACAGCGAAGATGGGTTCGAAAAAGAGCCGGAAAAGTTCTGGAAAAAGCAGGGAAAAAAGATGTGCGACGTGGCCGAGAATTTCGTCAATAAACGCAAGGCCATGGAACAAGCCGTCGCGGAGATTATTTCCCCCAGTGATTCACCGGATGTCAAATTGCAGAAAATCTATGCGCGCGTCCAGAAAATCCGTAACACTTCTTACGAAATCGAAAAAACCGAACAGGAACAGAAGCGCGCCAAGGAAAAAGAGATCAACAACGTCGAGGATGTCTGGAAGCGGGGCTATGGCGACGGTTATCAGATCACCTGGTTATTTCTGGGACTTGCGCGCGCGGGCGGGTTCGACGCGTCTCCGGTCAGGATCGCCACCCGCGATGATCATTTCTTCAAACCCAATATTATGAGAACCCGGGACCTCAACACCAACGTTGTGCTGGTGAAGTTGAACGGCAAGGATATGTATTTCGATCCCGGCTCGGCGTTTGCGCCATTCGGCCTCTTGCCCTGGGCGGAAGCGGGTACCGTGGGCTTGAAGCTGGACAAAGATGGCGGCACCTGGGTAACCACCGCGTTACCCGAGAGTTCGGCATCGCAAATTGTGCGCAAGGCGGATTTGAATCTAACCTCGGACGGGTCGCTCGAAGGTAAGCTCACGGTTACCTTCACGGGTCTGGAGGCGCTGTGGCGGAGAGTTGCAGAGCGCAACGAGGACGAAGCCCACTCGAAGAAGCTCCTGGAAGACTACGTGAAGGAAATCGTTCCTGCGGGGATCGAAGTCGAACTCACCAACAAGCCGGAATGGACGAGCTCCACGCTGACGCTCGTGGCCGAATACTCCTTGAAGGTTCCCGGCTGGGTTTCCGGCGCGGGAAAGCGTGCGCTGTTGCCTGTGGGCTTATTCAGCGGCCCTGAAAAACACATGTTGGAGCATTCCACCAGGGTCCATCCGCTGTACTTTCGTTTCCAGTACGAGAAAACCGATGATGTTCGCATTGGGCTGCCCCTCGGTTGGCAAGTAAGCAGTGTGCCGCAACCGCAAAACACCGACGCAAGAGTCGTGGCCTACAGCATGAAGATCGAAAATGACAAAGGCTCTCTTCATCTGGAACGGCATCTCAGAAGTGACCTAACTTTCCTGGAACAAAAATATTACCTTGCGCTGCGTAATTTCTATCAGTCCGTAAGGAGTGGAGATGACCAACAAATCGTGTTGCTACCGATGGGCACCCCGGGAGGAAATTAGGCGCGTCCGACGAGTACCGTACCTTGCCGGGCTGTTCCTTTCTCTTCTGGTGACGATCCCTGCCGCTCGATGCGCCGATGCTCCTCAATGGATGCACGCAGCTGCAAATGCAGCTCTTCCGGAACACGACGAAAAGACAAACGCCGTGCTGCTCTACTCCGAAGACACGCTCAGTGTCCAGTCCAATGGAAAAATAAAAAAAGTGGAACGCCGGGTCTATAAAATCCTACGCCCCGATGGCCGGCATTACGGCACATTCCGCGCGGATTTCGATGCCGAGACAAAAATCAACAATCTCCATGGCTGGTGTATTCCCTCGCAGGGAAAGGACTACGAGGTGAAAGAGAAAGAGGCCATCGAGACGGCCCTATTGGGCGTGCAAAACGGGGAATTGATGACCGATCTCAAGTCCAAGATTCTGACGATTCCGGCCGCGGATCCCGGCAATATCGTCGGTTACGAGATTGAGCAGGAATTGCGCCCCTACGTCATGCAGGATGTTTGGGCATTCCAAAAAGTGGAAGTGCCAGTTCGAGAGGCGCATTATTCCCTCCAGCTCCCGGCAGGATGGGAGTACAAGGCCGTTTGGCTGAATCATCCCGAAGTGACGGCTTCCGGCGGGGCCGGCCAGTGGCAATGGGTAGTAAATGATATCAAAGCCATCAAGCCGGAGGGCGGAATGCCCCCCTGGCAGGGTATCGCCGGGGTCATGATTGTTTCATTGTTTGGCAGCGCCGGTGGGCAGAACAATGGATTCGCAGACTGGAAGGCCATGGGGAAATGGGAGACCAGCCTGACCAACGGGAGGCGGGAGGCTTCTCCGGAAATCAAGAAAAAGACCGCGGAGATCACCGCAAATGCTCCGACAACCCTCGCCAAGATGAGGGTGCTGGCGCAATTCATGCAGAAAGATATCCGCTACGTGGCCATCCAGCTTGGGATTGGAGGCTGGCAGCCGCATCCCGCCCCCGAAGTCTTCCTTCACAAATATGGAGACTGCAAGGATAAAGCCACGCTCTTCGGCACCATGCTGAACGAAATTGGCGTGGAGTCTTATTATGTGGTCATCAATACGGAACGCGGCACCATCACTCCAGCCACTCCCGCCACGCGATGGTTTGACCACGTCATTCTGGCCATCCGCTTGCCTGACCAGCTAAACGATCCGTCCCTGCACATGATTATTGCTCATCCGAAATTGGGCCGCCTGCTCATTTTCGATCCCACCGATGAATTTACGCCGTTCGGGCACCTGCGAGGTGAATTGCAGGAAAGCTACGCTTTGCTTGTCACCGCGGACGGCGGCGAGCTGATAATGCTCCCTCAACTGCCCGCCGCGTTAAATGGGGTTGTGCGGACGGCGAAGCTGATGCTGGCTCCCAATGGAACATTGAGCGGCGATTTTGTTGAACAACGCAACGGTGATTATGGGACGCAGCAGCGTGCAAGTCTCAAATCGGTCACCAAAGATGCAGACCGGGTCAAGTTCATTGAGAGTATGATCTCTCACTCACTTTCCGCGTTTCAACTTACCAAAGCGTCTTTTTCCAACTTGAATCAACTGGACCAGCCATTCGGATACCAGTATTCCTTGGTCGCACAAAATTATGCCAAGACCGCTGGGAACCTGCTCTTGGTGCGGCCCCGGGTCCTGGGCTCCAATTCCAGCGATCTTCTGGAGAAAAAGGAGCCACGCATGTACCCCGTGGAATTCGATGGGCCGATGAAGAACACGGACACCATTGAGATCGCGCTGCCGGCGGGTTACGAGGTTGACGACCTGCCACCGCCGGTGAACGCGGACTATAGTTTCGCGAGCTACCACAGTAAAACGGAAGTGAACGGGAACACCCTGAAGTATACCCGGACGTTTGAAGTGAAAGAGTTGAGCGTGCCGCTTGGCAAGGTCGAGGACCTGAAGAAGCTCTATCGCGTCATTGCCGGCGACGAACGGAATACCGCAGTGCTAAAACCTGCGGCTCACTGATCTCATCATCCACTTGCGCTCGCTTGATTTTTCCGCAGCGCTTTCAATGACCACATGGAGTCCGCGCGCCCGGTTAGAAACGCGGCGAAGCAGAGCGCGAACACTGAATGACTCAGGCTTGCGCCGAAGTATTGCCAGAAGGGCGCTCCCGCACCGGGATAGTCCGAAGAGAAGAGCATGGTGAGCATCAAGAGGAGACCGCAGAAGCTTGCGGAACGCACCAAGACGCCCAGAACGAGCCCGAGCCCGATGGCCAATTCGCCGTACGCTACCAGGAAGGCGATGCTCGTAGCGTGCGGAAGGACAAAGCCACGGAGAATGGGCGCCATGAAAGGGTAAGCGCCTCCCTCGAGGAATTTGTTGATCCAGAATTGAAAGCCGCCGTGAAGAGTAAATGTTGTGCCGAAAACCTTGTATTGGCCGAAAATCACAAAAAGAATACCTACACCGATGCGCAGCAGGGCCAGTGAATAGCTGTTCCGCGTGTCGGCACTGGAAGGAAGAATCATCGCGATTCCCATCCTATGGGGGAGATTCTGCCCCAACAGAATTCTTACGGGGGACAAAGAATAGCATGGCAGCGGGCGGCTGCCGGGCTGTCAATTTCTTCTGCAGAGCACGCGGTGAAACGTCCAGTACTTGCTTCAAGAGCGAGGCGGCTATCTCGGAAGAGAGGTGCACACGATAGACGTCGGCGCGTTCTGCGTGCGAGTACCTCTCGTAGCGCGGCGTCGAATCTTGAGCTGCTTTGAGCAATATCTCCCAGGGACTGCGCTTGTGAAACAGTTTCTTTGCCGACGCTTCGCGGCGCGCGACGTCAACCAGGGAGCGCTGAGTCCCACCGCCGATTTCAAGAGTGATGGAGGTTACTTGAGCAGGGTGGAAAAGACGTGAGGGATCGTCATCGGGAAAGAGTGCAAGGACTCCCGTGATTTCGTTTTCGTCACCAGCGAAGCCGTCCCACCAGTAACGATAACCGTTATAAACCACTGTGCCGGCGCGGAAAATCTGCTGAACACGCGAGACATTCTTGCCCGTCACGCTCACGACCATGTCGGCAAGCTCGGCAAGGCGAAACGTTTGCTTCACGACCGGCCGCACCGTCACATAGCCGGCGTCCTCTTCCGTGAAGCGCATCGTGATGGTTTCCGGGAGCGGCATACCGTATGAATGCTGCGAATTCTCAGCCCAGTTTCGAGAGGCGGTCGCGCACGCGATCGCTGAGGACCTTGCCATCAACGGCCTTGCCCTCCAGAGTTGCTTTGGCGGCCTTCACAACCGCGCCCATTTGCTTGATGGAATTCGCACCGGATTCGGAGATCGCCTTGGTGACCGCCGCATCCATTTCGGCCTCACTGGCGCTAGCCGGAAGGTAAGACTCGATGATGGCCAGCTCTTTGGTTTCTTTGCCGGCAAGTTCCGGGCGGTTGCCTCTGGTGAACTGCTCGATCGATTCCTTGCGCTGCTTTACGAGCGTTTGCAGAATCTGAATGGACTCGGCCTCGTCGAGTGTGCGGATCTTTTCGACTTCTTTGTGCTTGATGGCCGCCTTGATTCCTCTGAGGACGCTGAGGCGCAATTCGTCTTTGGCGCGCATGGCGTCGACCAGGTCCTTCTGGATTTTTTCGGCAAGACTCATCTGCAGCTCCTCGCTCCCTTGAATATAGCAGACCGGGAAATCCGCCGCGAAGGAGCTTCTAGCAGCGGCCTGAGCCGTACTTATTTGACAGCGCGCGATTGGCTCGCTACTTTGGATTGCTCGTAAAGTGCCGGAAGAACCCGCAGGAGATGACCAGGCCTCATGAAAGTTGTCGTCGCGGACAAAATCAGCGATCGGGGCGTGCACCTGCTAAAGGAGCAGCCCGGCTGGAACATCGTGCTTGCCACCAAGGATACTCTAAACGCGGAGATCGCCGATGCGGATGCTCTGATTGTGCGCAGCGCAACGAAGGTCACTGCGGAATTGCTGGACCGGGCGAAGAAATTGCGCGCCGTAGGCCGCGCGGGCGTGGGCGTGGATAACATCGACTTGGACGAAGCCACCAAGCGCGGGGTGCTGGTCATGAGTACGCCCGGGGGAAACGCCATCAGCGTTGCGGAGCATACCTTTGCGCTGCTTTTGGCCTTGGCGCGCCAGGTGCCGCGATTGGACAAAGCCATTCACGAGGGACGCTGGGAAAAGTCATCCGCCGCGGGAACGGAAGTGCGAGGTAAGACTCTCGGCTTGATCGGTCTGGGGCGAATTGGCAGCGAAGTCGCCGTGCGCGCTGAGGCCTTTGACATGCGCGTGCTGGCGTATGACCCGTACATCAGTGAGGCAGCGGCGCACGAGATTTCCGTCGAACTGGTGCCTCTGGAAAAGCTGCTGGCGGAAAGCGACTTCGTTTCGCTACATACCGCGCTCAGCCCGGCGACTCAGAATCTCATTAACGCCGCCACCATCCAGAAGATGAAAAAAGGGGCGCGAGTGATCAATACCGCGCGTGGAGAGCTGATTGACGAAGCGGCCCTGGCGGACGCCTTGAGGAGCGGGAAATTCGCGGGAGCAGCGCTGGACGTGTTTATGGAGGAGCCGCCGACGAATTCGCCGCTCGTGGGGCTCCCGAATGTGATTGCCACGCCGCACGTGGCGGGCTCGACGGCGGAAGCGCAAGAAGAGGTCGGCACACAGGTAGCCGTTCAGATCAAGGATTACCTAGCGGAGGGAATCATTCGTAACGCCGTGAACCTGCCGGCGCTGTCAGCGGACCAGTACCGGCGCGTGCGGCCGTACCTGGAATTGGCAGAGCGACTCGGCTCGCTGGTTTCGCAGGCGGCGGCGTCCAGGCCGGCGCGGATTCGTATTCGGTATGCAGGCGAAGTGGCTGAAGTGGGCACGCATCTGCTTCGCAGCGCGATATTAGCGGGGGTGCTCAACGTCGTGCTGGACGAAAAGGTGAACGTTGTCAACGCGCCGGCGGTGGCAGCCGCAAGAGGCTTGATCGTGGAAGAAGAGACTCGCAGGCGCGAACACGGCTTCCCGAACACGCTGGAAGTCTCCGCGCTGCCCGAAAAAACCGGAGCAGCGCCAGGATTTACAGTCGAAGGTACAGTACTGCATGACGGCTCGCCGCGAGTGCTGCAGATCGAAGGGATTCCGCTGGAAGCTCTGCTGGAGGGCACAATTCTCTACTTGAGAAACCGCGACGAACCTGGCGTCATCGGCCAGATTGGAAGCACGCTAGGCAAGCTCGGCGTCAATATCGCTACCTTCGCACTCGGACGCCGTGATGCCCAACGCGGGGCCGATGCCATTTCCCTTGTTCGCGTCGACGGCGAGGTGTCGGCTTCGATCCTTGGTCCAATCCGTGCGATTCCGGCCGTCACGGAGGCCAAACTCCTGCACTTAGGCTAGTGAGCATCTACTCTTTTTCCGAGACCGAGCTCCAAAAAAGTGCCCCCGCCTATCTGCTGTGCCCGTAAAGCAGGCAGCATCCCTCCCCGCAGTCCAAATCCCTTTTTTCATTTTAGCCTAAGGAAGGGGGGTATGCACTCCATGGGAGGAGAAGAGGAGAAGAGTGCCGAACGGTGTGATCCTCAAGGACATCCTGTGGCTCCGCGGGTGCAAAAGAGTGCGTAAGTCTATAAATACAAGAGATTTCAACAAAACATTGGAGTACGGCTCGACAGCCGGGAGGCGAACTGTATGAAAGGAAATGCGTTGAGTGAATAAGAGCGAACGAAGGTAGCGAAGTGCAAGCGAACCCTGGCGGCGCAATCTTGACACGCGAGGTTGAGGAGGTTGGAATTCCTGCAATCTGATCGTTGCTGGAGATATCGGCACGAGGGCAGGACGGGTACTGGTCCGTCCATACCTGCATGTGTAAAAGAACTGCATTAAAGTGAAATAAATCGAAATATCGCAGCAACTTGGCTTGACATTCTCGGGCAAGCTGATCTAAAAGCTACGTCAATATTTAGATTCAGTTGAGCGGTGGTGAAGGTTGCCCGGGGTTCATACATATCTCGTCCAAGGCCTTGAGCCGGCATCGGTTCTCATTTGCAGGTGCCTCTCTTCTGTGTTTGGTCTGTCTTCAATAGTGGTGTGCGAAAGGGGTAGTTTATGGGATGGTCTTCAATGAAGCGCAATCTCTCGATTTCCTTTGTCATACTTCTGCTATCGGTCAGTTGTGCTTGGACACAAACGGGCACCACTTCGGTGCGCGGGACGGTCTCGGACAAGACCAGTGCAAGCGTGGGCGATGCCAAGGTGTCGCTGGATAATGCGAGCCAGGCGTTCCATCGCGAGATGCAGACGAGCACGACCGGTGAGTACGAATTTTTGGCGTTGCCACCGGGCACCTACTCTCTGACGATCGAAAAGGCGGGTTTCCGGAAATATGAGCAGAAGAACCTACAACTGTTAGTGAACCTGCCGATGACCGTCAATGCCATACTCGAAATCGGACCAACGTCACAAATCGTGGAAGTCTCGGCGCTGGCGGCCACATTGAATACCACGGATGCCTCGATCGGAAACGCCTTCGGCGAAGATCAGGTGAAGGAGCTGCCGCTGGAGGGCCGTAATGTTCCCGATTTGCTCAGCTTGCAGCCCGGTGTGGCGTTCACAGGCAACCGCGATGACGTGCCGACTTTTGACACGCGGAACGGGGCGGTAAACGGCTCACGCAGCGACCAGAGCAACGTTACCGTGGATGGCGTCCAGGTGAATGATAAGGACGGACACGCTTTCACCTCGGTGCTGCCGGTAACGCTGGACTCGGTGCAGGAATTCCGTGTCACCACATCGAACTACAACGCCGATCAGGGGAGTACCTCGGGTGGACAGGTGTCCATGGTGACCAAAAGCGGAACGAACAATTTTCATGGTTCGGCGTACGAATACCACCGCAACACCTATACGAGCGCGAACGACTTCTTCGTCAAGAACGGGGAGATCCAGAACTGCATAAATAACGGAACGCCGCTCAGCGATGGCTCTTGCAACACACCACCGAAACTCATTCGCAACATCTTTGGAGCGTCACTGGGTGGCCCGATCAAGAAGGGCCGGCTATATCTTTTCATGAACTTCGAAGCCACGCGTCGCGCCGAGGCCACTAGCGTGACAGATGCAGTTCCGTCTGCCGCTATGAAGGATGGCGTCATCCAATACTCATGCTTCGATGCCACGCTGTGCCCTGGTGGGACGATCAGCGTGCCCAATTTCGTCACCCCAACCCAGACAGACACGTTTACGATCGCACCGGGAAACAATGCGCTCACGCCGGCACAGATCACCAATATGGACCCGCTCCACATTGGACCGAGCCAGGCGGTGCTCCAATATCTCAACACCTGGCCGAAATCCAATTGCAACAACGCAGGCGACGGCCTCAACTATACTTGTTTCAATTTTAGTGGGCCGATCTCCGCCAAGGAGAATATTTACATCTCTAAAATGGACTACAACATTACGCGCGACGCCAAGCATCGGATTTCCTTGACCGGTGCGTTGCGGAGCCGAGGCAATGCCGATGCTCCATTTCTCCCTGGCCAGGCGCCTGCGCATTCCAATGTGAACTTCAACAGGGGCCTCATTGCCAACTACAGCGGGGTACTCAGGAACTCGCTCGTAAATAACTTCCGATATGGTTTCATCCGGGAAAGTGTTGGGATTATCGGCAATTCAAACCAGGATTGGATTTTCTTCCGCGGCTTGAACGATCAGAGCGGTGCGGTCACTCGAACGCACAGCTTTCAACGGCCAATTCACAGCTTTGCGGACGATCTCTCTTGGATTCACGGGAAACATACCTGGCAATTCGGAACGCTGCTTTCTTTCACGCGGACGCCCAGCGACAGCACTCAGTCATCGTTCAGCGACGGCAGCGCCAATGCCTCTTGGACAACGTTGTCCGGATATGCGCAGAAGAACTCACCCTTGAATCCCGCGCTCACCTGTTCCACGTCGAATCCGAATTCCTGCGTACCCAATGGCACGCCTTTTGTGGACCCCAGTTTCGCTAATTCCTATGATTTCCCAATGCAAGCCTTGTTGGGCATGGTCACGGAAGTGGATGCAAAGTATAACTTCCAGCGAGACGGAAGCCCCCTACCCGAGGGCGCGCCTCTTAAGCGTCGCTACGGGATTAACGGTTACGAGTTCTACGGTCAGGATAGTTGGAAGATCAAGCCGACGTTTACACTGACACTTGGCTTGCGTTGGTCGCTCTTCTCGCCACCCTGGGAAACGAACAAGTTGCAGGTGCAGCCGACCTTCAATTTGGACAACTGGTTTCTCAACCGTGCGCAAGCAGGCCTCAACGGCGTCGCTTCTTTCAGAGATCCGCCGGTGGCTTTCGACTGGTCAGGAAAAGCGAATGGGAAGGCTGGCTATTACCCCTGGGATAAGAAGAATTTCGCGCCACGTGTGGCTTTTGCTTGGGCGCCGAGGCCAAGTGGGGGGCTATTCCACAGCCTCCTTGGAGAAGGAAAGACCTCGATCCGCGCTGGAGCCGGAGTGGTGTTTGACCGCTTCGGCCAAGGCATCGCGGATGACTTTAGCTCGGGTGGCTCTTTCGGACTCTCCACGGGGCTGACCAATCCCGCGGGATTCGAGTCGCCTTACAATGCGCCAAGACTCGCCGATATTCATACCATCCCGACAACGGACAAGAATGGCACCCAGATCTTCCTGCCGGCTCCGGCACCGAAGTTCCCTCAGACCTTCCCATCGGGGAATTTTTTCATTGGCTCGAGTATCGATGGGTCGTTAAAAACTCCTTATGCCTACACGTTTGATCTCTCTGTGTCACGTGAACTCCCATCGGGTTTCTCCCTTGAAGTTGCCTATGTGGGCAGGCTTGCGCGCCGCCTCCTGATGCAGTTGGATGTGGCCACGCCACTCGACTTGAAAGACAAAGCGTCCGGTTTGGACTATTTCACCGCGGTCACGGCGTTGGCCAAAATCTATCGTCAACAGCTCGCGAGCGGCAACTCAGCGCCCACGGCTAGCTTCGATCCATCGCAAGTGAGTCCGAAAGTCATGCAATATTGGGCAGACGTACTTCAGCCGCTGCAACCCGGCGACGCCTATTTGCTGGGTTCGTGCGGTGGCACCTCTACACAAATTCCGGTTGTGGCAGCCTTCGATCTGTTCTGCGGCAACAACCTGAACGAGACCACCGGGCTCCTTATCCTCGATTATTTCGGACTTGCTGGCGCTTCCGGTGCCTCCTACTTCCCGGCGGCTGGGGCCAGCCCGGACAACGCCTACCTAGCAGCCAACGGCGTGGGGTCGTACGCCTTTTACAACCCGCAGTACGCGACCCTTTACGTCTGGAAATCCATGGGAACTTCCAATTACAATGCCATGCAAGTTGACCTGAAACACAACTTTTCCCATGGAATTCAATTTGACTTCAACTATACATTCTCCAAATCAATCGACCTTGCTTCCGACGCGGAGCGGGTGGGCACAATCGGTGGAAACGGGGGACAGATCCAGAATGCCTGGAGCCCGTACCAGTTCCGCGGCGTCTCCGATTTTGACGCCACGCATCAAATCACAGCGAATTGGGTGGCGGATTTGCCATTTGGACGAAACAGGACCTTCGCTCGAAACGCGAACAAGGCGCTTGATGCCGTGATTGGCGGCTGGCAGCTTTCCGGCGTCGGCCGATGGACCAGCGGCTTTCCGTTCAGTGTTGGCAATGGGTTCCAATGGCCGACAGATTGGGACCTCTCTGGAAATGGTATTCAGACGGCGCCGGTCAAGACCGGTGCGTTCTATAACCCTGACCACATAGGGGAAGTCAATGTCTTTTCCAATTTGGCGAATGACGCGAGCGCGTTTCGCGAGCCGTTCCCCGGGGAAGCCGGTCAACGGAATAATCTCCGCGGCCAGGGCTTCTTCAGCGTGGATATGGGGCTTGCGAAGCGCTGGAAGATGCCCTGGAAGGAGAGTCACGGTTTGCAACTCCGGTGGCAGGTCTTCAACGTTACCAACTCCAGGCGGTTCGACCCCTTGAGCCTCAACTCCTTCCTGGATGTTTACGGCTCGACGTTTGCAGATTACACGAGGCTGTCAACCAAACCACGCGTGATGGAATTCGCGTTGCGGTACGAGTTCTAAGCGGTGGTCCAACATTTGCGGGCCTAAAATCCGTGACAACAGTCGACCGCCGGGGAGCGAAACTCTCCCGGCGGTTTTTTTTCATGTTCTCCAGAGCATGGTGAGGGAAGTGCAACGGGCGAGGAATCCGTGGTCGTTTGCAGGCTCTGCGCGTAAGAAAAATCGAAATTAAATCGAAATAACTTGACTTGACTTATTTAGGCAACTTGTTCTAAAAGCTACCTCAACGATAGATTTACCTGAGTGGTAGGTAAGGTTGCCCGGGGATCATTTACATTAATATATAAGGGTCCTGACTCGGCGGTGAGTCGGCATCGCTACTCATTTTTCCGGCACCTTCCTTCTAAGTTCTGATTTGTTCTTGAATCATGGTGCGCGAAAGGAGCAGTCTATGAAGCGGCCATTTCTCATTGTCAATTTCGCGGTGCTGGCTAGCGTGCTATTTTTTGCGTCGACGTTACAGAGCCAGACTGGGACCTCTGCCATAAGTGGAATTGTCACAGACCAACAGGGTAAAGGCGTGCCTGGCGCGAAGGTCACGATCACAAACATTGCGACCAACGCCACGCGCAGCGTGGAGTCAACGAATACAGGTGCGTATGTGTTTGACTTGATCAAGCCGGGCGATTACCGCCTTGAGGTCGAGGTCAAGGGATTCAGCAAGACAATCATCGACAATGTGCGAGCCCTAATCGGCAAGCAAACCGAGACCAACGCGCAATTGAGCGTAGGGACCATCAGTCAAGTGGTCGAGGTTAGGGCCAGCCTTCAAGACGCCGTCATCAACACACAGGATGCCTCGCTCGGCAACGTCTTCGACTCGACTCAGATTGCTCAGCTTCCACTGGAAGGGCGAAATCTGTCGGATTTACTCAGTCTGCAGCCCGGTACGACTCAGGAGGGCTACGTCACCGGGTCGCGTGCTGACCAGTCGAACGTTACACTGGACGGCGTGGATATCAACAACGCGCAAACTGGAAATGCCTCGATAGCCGCATCAGACAACAGTCAGGTGATCGGCCAGTTTGGGGGCAGTATCACGTCGGGCCCGGTTCTGCGTCTCAACTCGGAGGCGATAGAAGAGTTCCGCGTCACGACGGCGAATGGAAACGCAAACCAGGGTCGTTCATCCGGTGCACAAATCAATCTGGTTACGAAATCCGGTTCGAACAATTGGCATGGAGCGGCGTTTGAATTCTACCGAGGTACACCTTTCGAGGCGAACGACTGGTTCAGCAACGCCTCGGGGACTCCCCGTACGCCATTGGTTCGGAATACGTTTGGCGGGGCACTCGGCGGTCCGATCCTAAAGAACAAGCTTTTCTTTTTCTACAGTTACGAAGGCCGCCGTGACGCCACATCGACAGGTGTGACAAGAACTGTCCCACTACCGAATTTGGGTCAAGGCATCATCAACTATACGTATTGCACAGATGCGACCTGCAACACAACGCCGCAAGCCTCGCTCAATCTTGCTCAGAATCAGCAGGTGTATCAAGCGGCTGGCATAAACTCGGACGCGCTGGCTGCACTGGCTGCCGCCGCTGCTAAGTATCCGGCGAACGATACAACTGTGGGCGACCAGTTGAATACAAGTGGCTTCCGCTTCAACGCTCCCACGCCCGTAAAGCTAAACTCGCATATCGCAAGATTTGATTATACAGTGAACAGTAAACAGAATCTTTTCGTCCGTCTGAACTACATAGATGATCATCAGATTAATGCACAGTACTTCCCTGATACGCCTTCCCCAGGGGTGTGGAGCCATCCACGGGGATTGGCTGTCGGTCACACCTGGACCATCGGAAACAGGTGGGTGAATAATTTGCGGTACGGCCTAACGCGCCAGGCATTCACCCAAGGCGGTGACAGCAACGGGAATGACATCAGATTCCGTTTCGTGTTCCAACCCAATGGCGAAACCCACACACTCACCCGTGTGACACCCGTCCACAACATCACGGATGATGTTTCCTGGATCCATGGAAGGCACACCGTCCAGTTTGGAGGCAACATCCGGTTGATTAGCAACAGCCGTGTAGATTTCTCGAATGCGTTTGATAATGCGGTCACCAACCCTTCGTTTTATTTCGGTGCCGGCGACCATATTTCGAACGATTTCCAAAGCTACTTAAGCGCAAATCATCTGCCTGGCGATGATAGGCCTTGTAAGGATGCGAATGGGGTGACTATTAATCCCCCACCCTGCGACCAAGCCCTGAACTCAATCTCGGAAGTGCAAGCCGCGGCCACGGCCATTATAGGGAGGTTCTCGCAGTATACCGCGGACTTCACCTTCGGCAAGGATGGTAGTCTATTAGCTGCGGGTGTGCCCACTACCCGAGACTTTGCCACGCAAGTCTACGAGGAATACCTCCAGGACTCCTGGAAGATTCGTCCTCACCTGACCCTCACTTTGGGACTTCGTTACAGCCTGGAACGTCCCGTGTACGAGTCGAATGGGTTTGAAGTGCAGCCCACAGTGCCTCTTGGAACGTATTTTCAGGAGCGCCTCGCTGCCGCGGCTCAAGGCAACAATTTCAGCGACCCAGTCGTTATCAATCGCTCCGGCCCCGTCAATGGCGGAAAGTCGATGTACAACTGGGACAAGAACAACTTCCAACCGCGCATCGCCGTGGCTTGGTCTCCGAACTATTCTGGCGGGCTGCTGCACTCGTTATTTGGAGACAGCGGCAAATCAGTCGTACGTGGGGGCTTCGCCATAACCAATGACTACTACGGCCAGGCTCTGGCGGTGGACTGGGATTTGAATAACACCCTTGGGTTTACCTCGAACTATACGACCCCGGCGAATACGTATGATACCGTCGCCGGCAATCTGGCGCCCTCTTTTACCGGCTTCAATCAGGACATCCGGTCACTGCCGAATGTCGTCGTGCCTGCCAATCTACAATTCCCGTTGTCGCAGCCGATCGACGAGGGAGAACGCATCGAGACAGGCGTAGATTCAAGCCTACATGCTCCCACCGAGTACGTTTGGAATTTGACCTACGAGCGTCAAATGCGCGCGGGCACTACACTGTCCGTCTCTTACATCGGGCGAATGGCACGCAGCCTGCTGGCTCGCCGGGACGCCATGGCCTTCAACAACGTTCGTGATCCGAAGAGTGGGATGGATTGGTACACGGCCGCCACGATCCTGGAAAAGCAGCGCCAGCAAGACGTGAGTGCCACCCAGATCGCATCCATCCCGTTTTTCGATAACCTTTTCCCCGCTAATTTGGTGGACCTCTTCAATAATGATCCGAACATCCAGGCCGGCTTTCCTTCAACTTGGACGCCTACACAGGTGTTCTATGGGCTGCAGAGCCGGGGCGGGGGTGGGCACCCCACGAACCCATTTGCTTTTTTCTCTGGCAATGACTGGACAGATGCGGAAGCTCAGGTCGATATAGCCCTTTTCGATGCTGGGCTACCCACTCGGTTCATGCAGCCGCAATATGGAGCGCTATCCGCGTGGAGCACGATTGGGAATTCCAATTATCATGCTCTGGCGGTTTCGCTTCGGCAACGCCTTAGTAGTTTGACCTTGGACTTCAACTACACCTATTCCCACTCGTTAGATGACTCTTCCGGTTTGCAGACGGACTTTGGCTACGGCAGTCAAAACAACAGCGGCCCATTTATCGAGAATCCCATCCGCCAGCGGGACAACTACGCCGGCTCCGACTTCGATATCCGGCACGTCATCAACGCCTCCGCCGTGTGGCAGATGCCGTTTGGCAAGGGCAGGGCGCTTATGAACACGGACAATCGGGCGGTGCAGGCGGTCCTTGGGGGATGGCAACTCGCGGGCATCTTCCGCTGGAACACCGGGCTGCCGGTTGCATCACCTTTCGACGACGCTCGATGGGCAACGAACTGGAACGACCAGGCCAACGTCACTCCCATAAATCCGATCCACACTTGCCCAACCCGTATTGGAACGCCAGGCCCCGCTGGTACTGGTGCACCAAAACTCTTCGGCGGCAGCGGTTGCGATATCAAGACGATTTACCAGAATTTCCGCAACGCTTACCCCGGCGAAACAGGCCCACGGAATTACATTCGCCTCCCGGGATACACGAACGTGGATCTTGGGTTAGCGAAGACCTTCAACATGCCCTGGAGCGAGAAGCACCACCTCCAGCTCCGCTGGGATGTGTTCAACGTTGCCAACCATCAGAGTTTTGGATTGATTGACGGGACCCGCACGGGATCTGGTGTAGCCCGTGATCCAGCGTTACGCGGGCTGAACCCCCCGGACAACTGGTCAAACTTCACCCAGATTCAGGGCCAGCCCCGGGTGATGCAGGTGGGCGCTCGCTATTCGTTCTAGTCCGCGAAGCATTGACTTCAACCTGCCGCTGGAAGGCATCGGCCCTCCGGCGGCATTTCCTTTTTTGTGACGTAAGAGGGCGCGGATGGCTGGAGGGCGGCGGGAGGGCTCCGCCGCAGTCGGGAAATCGGCGCTGTGCGCAGGCACTCGTTCGCCCATAGAACCCACGCGAGAAACTTCGTCGGTGTAGCCCGCGCCGCGGAGCTATGTTAATCTGATGGTGCCGCTCGGGAGGAAGTTCACGCCTGAGCATGTCGGTCGGGGCGTAGCGCAGCCTGGCTAGCGCGCCTGGTTCGGGACCAGGAGGTCGATGGTTCAAATCCATTCGCCCCGACCATTATTTCCCCTCTCAATTCAATGCTTTACGCTGCGTTTTCTACTGTGACTTCTGGCCCGGATTTGGGTACAACAGGTACAACTGAGGGGTTTTTCGTAGAAAGCGTAAAACCCAACCCAACCTTCTCCGCTACTTCTTTTCTGTATTCCACGTCTTCCCGGAGCTTCGAATACCCGTCCGTGACCGTCTCGTCCGCATGACCGAGCCAGTAACGAATGATTCCGGACGAGATAGGTGTCAAAGAAGATCGTCCGTGGCGGAGCAAGGTGTGAAAACTCAGGCCTCAGTTCAGTCTCGGCGATTCGGCCTGTGACCCATGCCTGGTAAAGACCTTCAAAGCGCTCGCCGTGAAACCGAAGGCGTGCATCGTTCAAAAACTCAAAGTCCGTCGCCACCGGCACAACGTATTCATGGTTCTCCCACTTTCGGCGGACTTCGAAGTAACGAAGCACCTCGCTGGATACGTCGGATTCGAGTGGCTGCTTAACGCTGGCGCGGAAGCGATCTTCGGCGCGGCGAAACTCCGTGGCCCGCAGCGCAATGTAGAGCAGGCGAAAGGTCTTCAAGTGGCGGAAGAGTCCTTGATAGGCCCCGAGATGCGCGACAAAACTGCATGGGCTTCTCGTGCCGGAATCCACGTACCCGAATGTCACCACGGGCGAGGCACCCGATAAGGGAGCTGCGAGAAAGAGTGGGAACTTATCCACAAAATAGCGAATGGTGGGATGGCTGCCAGGACCGCCCTCGTAAACCTTCGCTGGGAGAACGTCCTTCGGAACGGCGAGAGATTCACAAAAGAGATTGACCTTGTCGTTCTCGGTTTCAAGAAAGTCGTGCGCTTGGTTCTCAAGGAGAAAGTCCATTTGCACGAGACGCGTGCGGATGTAGTCGAACGAGTGCCGGCGACGATTGCGGACGTTGTCCTTATCGATGGGCCCGTAGACAAGCCGAGAAAACAGATGAAAGACTGACCCTGCGCCCATGTAATCGCGCACGGTGGCGTGTGCGTGCTTCAGGAGTTTTTGTGCGAAGGTCATGGAGCGCTTTCCCCGGCTCACCCCGGTGAAGGTGTTGAAGTGACGCATGGTGAAGTAACCTGAGTGCGTCGCGACCACGTAAAGGAAACGCGCCTCTGGTTCTGTGTAGCCGAGAGCGGCAATTCGGTCGATTTGATCCTGGGGCATTTTCATAGCGACAAAATCTCCGCCGTCAATTCACACAGATCCAGAACGCGCCGGAGGTTCGACACTTCGCTGGCATGGCCGTAGATGGAGAATCCGGCGCGGACTTTTTCCGCGAGATGCCGTCCGCGGTAACGGCTCGTGACAAGTTCGATGTCCACACGGGCCCGCTCTCCATCTGGACCAGGCCTTGCCGGATGAGGTTTTCGACATCGGGCCTCATTCGGCCTTTGTCGCTGCCATAGGCGAACTCTGTCAGGTCCTCCTGAGCAATGGCGCGAAACTTACCAGCTTCGACCATCGTCGCGATTTCCGAGGTCCGCAGACGATAGGTCCGGCCCCGGATTTCGTAGACCTGGCGCAGCCCAGGCGAGCGAGCCGCGCCGGGATCGGTATGGGAGCCTGCCCCCTGGGCACGCTCTTCCCGCACCTGGTCAGGCGACTCGTCATTGCGGTATGGCTGTTGGGCGTTGTGTTCGCGCTCCTCGAAGACCTCGCGCGACCCGATGAATTCCTCGGGTTCGTAGCCGCGGGCCATTTCAGTCGGACTCCTCTTCAGACCAGGGCGCGGGCAGCTCGGTCCCGCCGGTGTGAAGCTGTTTGTCGAGATGGGAGAGTTTTCGCCCGTTATCCTTTGGGAAGAATTTGCGGATGAAAACGAAGGCGGCAGCAAAGACGGTGACCGACAGGAGAGCGATGTAGGTCAGGCTGGGTGTCGCATATTCGTGCCAAAGAACCAGCTTGTAAGGGATGAAGAATTTCAGTTCACCCATGAGCCAGAAAACCAGGGCCAGCAGGAGGGCAAAGGTGAAAAGGGCGTTTGCGATCATTCTTGGTTCCTTTCACTGGGAAATTTCAAAAGCATTTACCCAAAACTCCCTGAGGCTTGGGAGCACGGCTGTCAGCGGAGGCTCTCCAGTAGGGCACCGTTTATTCCCGCGGCGACCCCCTATGGAAAGGACTGTGGCGTAAAAGAGGGCCAGAGTCGGAGTGGAAAGACGAATGTGGCGCGCTGAGGTTGGGCTGTCCCTGGAGCCACACGAGTGCCAAATCGCCGGTGACAGAGTCCCGAATGTTGCCAGCAAGCTCCGATGAATCACCGATATCTGTTGCTGTTTCGGCGTGCCCTACCGGGGCGAGGGGTGCAGCGAAAATTGGCCTCTAGTATTTTTTTTCTTATGTGGATTTTGGGTAGAAACGGATAACTGGCGAAAAAGCAGCCGTCCTGGGGATTCCGGACGATGCCGATCAGTGTTCCGCGGCATGTCCCTTGCCAAAACATTGCCTGGGATGAAAAATGACGATTCTCGGGAGAGAAGACCTGAATACAATAATACAATCATTGCTTCCACCGAGCAGGGAGACTTTGGAGGTCAGGAACCCATCTGCCCGTACAGCACACATATATAAGGACTTGACCCGAAGCTACCGCGGACGTCCATAGGAGCGCGCCCAATCGCCGGTGTCAGGGTTACCAATGTTGTCAAGCAAGTTCCGATGAATCACGGAGATCTGTTGACGCGTCGGTGCGCTCTACTGGGACGAGGAATCCAGCAAGAGTTGCCTTCTACTATTACCTATAGCCAAAAATTCCGTGGAAGTGCTCAAAGATAAAGTGCTCACACGTTCTGCAGAATTCTTTGGTTTTTTTCGACTGTGCTTATGGACAACCACGTTCAGCAGGGAAAGATGGGTTCACCAGATGAATACGTTTTCAACCCGATGTAACTTTGTTACAGAGACAGGTTCACTTCGTAAAATTTGCGCTAAGTCATATCCCAGGCAAATGTGTGCTGTTTGAGAATCGTCTGCCTCCCAGTCAGAAACGGCGTTCGAGGAGGTGACTGGCCATGTCCTCGAACCGGACGCTTGGCGCGACTGCAAGTTAGTGCGGAGCGAGCCCAAGTGGCAGAATAACTTCCGGACAGCCCGTCAGTCTGCGCGTGATCCGGGCACAATCGCAAAAAGTCTCAGGACTTACCACTTTTCCCGTGAATGCACGCGACGTTTAACGCGAAGCGAGGCATTCGCACCGCGTTGCAGCGCCAGATGATGCATGATATTGTGCACGCCCATGCGAACCAACTTGTGGATTGTGGTGGTTTTGCTCATCAGCGCTCTACACGTCCTCGCCGCCGATAAAGGTGAGCTGCAACAACGCCGACAGCGCGCCGCGGCCGCCTTCCACGATGGAATCCTCCTGGTTCATGCAAGATCAGTGCTCGAGATAACCAGCGACGGATTTCGCCAAGATCCTGCCTTTTACTACTTCACCGGCCTGGAAAACATCGCCAGCGCCCTTCTCGCAATCGACGGGCCAACCGGCCAGTCGTGGCTCTTCCTGAGTTCTCCGGCGCACTCGTCGGCATTGGCGGAATCAATGGATCCGCGATCCGCCAAGAGTCTGCAGCCTGAGGTATCTCCTGGTCCCGAAGCTGCCAGGCGATTGGGCATTGACCACGTGGGGGACTGGTCCGAACTCGAAGACTTCCTGGCACGACACGGAAGCTCGTCGTCGACACTTTATTACGTCGCGCAACGGTTTTCACTGGAAGAAGTGCCTCCCAGCGTCGCGGCTGGAAAGACACCCGAAGCGCCGTTATGGGCCATCGCCGTCGCGAAGCAGCGGCCATCCTCTCAGCTCAAAGGAGTCGCTGGCCGTGTCTATGCTCTCATGGCGGTACAAAGCGAATCCGAGATTGCTGCATTGCGCGCCGCGGGCAAAGCCACCGTGCCGGCAGTGATGGCCGGCATGCGGGCTATTAGGCCACGCGTATCACAGCGCACGGTCGAAGTCTCAGTCGAGAACGCGTGCTGGCAGCAAGGCGCCCATGGTGTTTCATTCTGGCCCTGGGTAATGGCGGGGGAGAATGGCGTGTTTCCTCGACCGTGGGCTTCCCTCATTCGTTACGACCATTTGGACACTGCTATGCAAGCAGGGGATTTAGTTCGCCTCGATGTTGGTTGTGAATGGGAGCATTATCAGGGCGATCTGGGCCGGACGGTCCCCGTGTCGGGTCGATACAGCGATGAGCAACGCGAAACCTGGAACATCTTTGTTGCGGCCTACCGAGCTGGTGTTCAAACGTTGCACGAGGGCACTACCGTAGACCAAGTGTTTGAAGCATGGCGCAGCGAACTCCTGAATCACCGCAGTTCTGCAAAAACAGTGGTGGCACGGCAGGCGATTGACAAGTGGTCGAAGCGGGAGAACGTTCCTTTCTGGGGGCCACATACGATCAATCTCGACGCCGGTTTCATCGATGGACCATTGCGCGCAGGAATGACAATCGCGTTTGAACCGATTGCCGCGATTGATGGGCAGGGTTTCTATCTGGAAGACATGTTTCTCATTACCAAGAACGGAGCGGAGCTACTCACGCCCGGCGTACCATACTCCGCAGAAGAAATCGAAGCAGCTATGCGTTAACGGGCACCGACCTCCATCCGATCGTTTAGGTTTCAGCGATTGCGAGCACGGCGTTCATCGGTGCACGGTGGACCCGACGATTCTGGTCGTGCGGTCGGCAAGTGAGTAGTAATTCGGTTCCTTCATGTTTCCCCTCATCCATTCACAACCGCACGCGATCTGTTAAAAGGAATGTCAATGAATGGATTCCGGGGAGATACCTGCTAGCATTGACGGCGCCCTACACCCAGCCGTTCGTGAGTTTCCGGTGGCAAAGAGGAAAAACAGATGCCGCACAGAATAGGCAACGCGACGATCCTGGCCTGTCTCCTAGGTTTGCTGCTAGCGGTTGCTTGCCCTGCAATCCGCGCTCAGACCGAGATTATTTACGAGCTGCGCTATTCGGCCCCCGGAGACCGAGTGTCCATGAAAATATCGCCGCGTGCATTGATTGCGGCGCCAGCCACTTTGGTTATCCCGCGAACCTACCCAGGGGGTTACTCGCAGGTGTCGTACGACTCTTTCATGGAAAATGTCACTGCCGTTTCGCAAGATGGAAAAACTCTGACGTGCACGAAGGAGGCGGATGGGCCGCGATGGAAAATCGGACAGAAGGGGGAAAACATAGCCCGCATCGAATATCAGGTTGATATCACCAACATGGAAAATCAGCTCCTGTCAGCGGTGGATACTTCCAAGGTGCGACCGGGATACCTTGGACTTCTCGGCTATTCGATATTCGCCTATGTCGAAGGTCTGGAGCGAGATCCAATCACGTTACAAGTGAGAGCACCGGAAGGCTGGCCGGTGGTGACAACCCTTGATCCGCATGTGGAGGCCCCGAAGTCAACCGCACGTGCCGAGGCCGCAGACTACTACGCGCTGGCTGATTCCGAAGTCTTGCTCGGCACAGATCTTCAATTGCGCAAGTTGGGAGGGAAGATCGGGCTGATTATGGCGGTGTATGCCGAGGATGAGGAAGATATCGCTGCGGATGGAGAGCTGGCACGCGAAGCCCTTGATCGGGTGCAGGAATACTTTGGGGATACTCCTTTTGCCACATACACGGTTCAACTAGAACTGCTGCGTCCGATTGCAGGCCACGATTATAACTTCAGCCAGGAACATATCGACAGCGGAACATTTAGCTTGTCCGCCGACCGCGCGATCACCGTCAAGTCTTCGTCGAAGCAGCGTGAGACCAACCTTTTTAACTATGCTCATCACATGGCCCACTCCTGGATACCGAAGCGCGCGTATGGAGTAGGGTATCGGCCGTTTACATGGGAAATGGCACCGGTAATCGACACGATTTGGTTCAATGAGGGCTTTGCGCGGTACGCTGCTCTCGAAGCGCTGGTGGCCGGAATGCCCGCGGCAGATGGCAGAGCGTTTCGAGACGATCAATTGTCCGGCTTTCACGGAATCATTGATAGCGCGCCTCCATTTCTTCGACACATGCCAATGGTCGTCCTCTCCCGTGAGGCCTCCTTTCTGTACAGTAGTGACTTTCGCACCGGTATGAACGTATTTGCCCGGGGAGCCCTCATGGCGGCAGAAATGGATGAACACATCCGATTGAAAACGCGAGACAAGAAAAGCTTGCGTGATGGTTTGCGAGCCCTGTTATCATGGAGCGCCCGCAACCAGAAACCGTTTCAGATCGAGGATATGCCGACCCTATTATCGAAAGCAACCGGCGTGAACGTGCGCGACACATTAGATCGCTGGATGGCTCCACAACCGTAAGCCGTGTCGAATGTTGTGGATATACGGAACCGGGAATCGCGGCCTGGTTACAGATATAATTCGTGCTTTCTCCTTGGTTCCCAGATGACAAGAATTTCGACTTTCGGGTTTTATTCCGATTTTATTTTTATTCTGTTGACAGATCCAGTAAACAAGAGCAGCATCGTGTCACTTTTCTCGATTAGGTCCCCGATCGATATTTCCTGAAAATAGCAGCACGTTGGCGGATCAAGCAGAGGTTGCCGCTAATGTTTCGTTCCTTTAGTCGAAGAAATCTTTTCGCAGAAGCAATGGTCGCTACTCCGCTGGCGCGATGGCTGGACACTTTTCTCCCTACTCCCGAAGTGACTAAGGTCTCTAGAACTCAAGCCACATTCGAACTGCGAAAACTCGCTGCCCTTGTTCAAAGCAAGCGGCCGATCGCGTCAATGGTTTCGAATGGCGATGAAAACAATCTCCCAAACCGAATCGCGTGCTTTACGAAGGGCTTGCCCCAGAACCAATTCGGTGAGGTTGAATCAGGGGCTTACGACGCCCTTCTCGTTGCGGTCAAGTCGGGTAAACATGCCCCTTACCGTATGAACCATAGGCAAAGAGTGAATGGGCCCCGGAAAGGGCAGCGGACGCAAGTACACGAAATCTTGTGCCTTCACTGTACA
>Ga0209267_1000166_pt1 | contig 47387 bp, 22 predicted proteins | sample GraSoiAngelo_137_FD_185894 | JGI IMG/M metagenome (GOLD analysis project Ga0209267, IMG submission 185894) | Grasslands soil microbial communities from the Angelo Coastal Reserve, California, USA - 14_0929_09_30cm (SPAdes) (version 2) | ecosystem: Environmental > Terrestrial > Soil > Grasslands ... | reverse complement strand
CGAAGTTCAAGAAAAAATCGCAGCGACAATCAGCGAGATTCACCCGCGGTGCTTTCAGTTTCGATAAGAACAGCGGGACCTTGAGGCTCTCCAAAATAGGAGACATTCGAATACCGTGGTACCGCCGAGTAAAGGGTGAGCCGTCTTCTGTGGTTCTCAGCAGGACGCCATCTGGTCGATACCATGTGTCGTTCCAAGTCGAACAGCCCTTGCGTGTCGTGGGCTCGGCACAGAATTTCGCACTGTCTGTGGACATCAACACCAAGACGTTTAACTTTTTCAATGGCCGGACGTGGTCGCATGTGGCTCTGCCTCGTCCGCTGTTGCCCGCACTAGCACGACTCCGCACCGCACAAAAACATCTCAGCCGCTGTACCAAGGGCTCGAAGAACCGAGAGCAGGCTCGCCTGCGAGTTGCCAAGATGCACCAGCGGGTAGCGGATACGCGAACAGACTTTCTTCAGAAGTTGAGCACTCAACTCATTCATGAGAACCAAGTGATTGTTGTTGAGACGCTGTGCACCAAGAACATGCTCAAGAATGGCCGCCTTGCTGGAGTAATTTCGGATGCCGGATTCGGCGATTTCATTGGCATGCTGGAATACAAATGCACATGGTATGGGCGAACGCTCGTCAAGGTAGACAGGTTCTTCCCATCGTCAAAGTTGTGCTGCATTTGCCATGTCCAGAACGTCGAACTCCAGTGGCAAGACCGCTGGCAATGTCCCAACTGCCAGACGGACCACCAGCGGGACGAAAACGCCGTCGTCAATCTGTTTGTCGAGGGCTTGAGAATCTTAGCCGAGGGACGCTCGGTGATAGCCTGTGGAGACACGGTAAGACTTGAGCGCCAGCCCAAGCACATGTCTGCGAAACAGGAAACATCGTTGGAGACGTGCGGCCATGTCGCCTAGTAACTCCAAAGAATCCCCCGCCTTTAGGCGTCGGGAGTCTTCAAACTGTTCGCCGGAGAGCGCCGCACAGGCTATTCGTGGTTGCCGCATAATTTCGCTGGCACCTCGAGGGGCACTCATGAAGAAGCTTTTTCTTGTTTTCATTCTCGCGGCCGCATCGACCTCTTTCGCTTCGCAGGCAGACAAAAACCAGGAAGCCGTGCGATGGGAGCAAGAGGCGCGGAACGTCGCCATTATCCGGGACGATTGGGGCATCGCGCACGTTTACGGGAAGACGGACGCCGATGTGGTCTTCGGCATGATTTACGCACAGGCCGAGGACGATTTCAATCGTGTGGAGACGAACTACATCAACGCCATGGGGCGGCTCGCGGAGGCGGAGGGCGCGTCCAAGATCTACCAGGACCTGCGAATGAAACTTTTCATCAACCCCCAAGCAACCAAGAAGCAATACGCGGCGAGCCCCGAGTGGCTGAAGAGGCTGATGAAGGCGTTCGCCGACGGGCTGAACTACTACCTCGCGAAGCATCCCGAGGTGAAACCGAGGGTCATCCAGCGATTTGAACCGTGGATGGCGCTGACGTTTACCGAGGGGAGCATCGGAGGCGACATCGAGCGAGTGAACCTAAGCCAACTGGAAGCGTTTTACGGGAGAGTCCCCCGGAGCGAGACGCACTCTGGTTCGGCGGGTGACGACGAGAATGAGGAGCCTAGGGGATCGAACGGGATCGCCGTGGCGCCCTCGAACACCGCCGGGCACCACGCGTTGCTGCTGATCAATCCGCATACGTCTTTTTTCTTTCGGTCCGAGCTGCAGATGGTGAGCGAAGCAGGGCTGGATGCGTACGGAGCGGTGACCTGGGGCCAGTTTTTCATCTACCAGGGGTTCAACGATCGCGTCGGGTGGATGCACACCTCGAGCGGAGTAAATGCCATCAGTGAGTACCTCGAAACAGTGGAGAAGAAGGGTGATCGGTTTTACTACAAGTACGGGAAAGAGCAGCGGTCGGTGGAGGCCAAGGGGATCACCGTGCGGTACAAGACAGACCAGGGGATGGCGGAAAAGAACTTCACCGTCTATCGCACGCATCACGGACCAATCATACGCGAGGCGGACGGCAAATGGGTGAGCATCCGGCTCATGCAAGAGCCGGTGAAGGCGCTGATGCAGTCCTACGGACGCACCAAAGCCAAGAGCTACGCGGGGTTCCGCGAGACCATGGAGCTCCATACGAACTCTTCGAACAACACCATTTTCGCGGATGCCGACGGGGACATCGCCTACTTTCACGGCAATTTTATTCCCAGACGAAACACGAGCTTCGACTGGACCAAGCCGGTCGATGGCAGCAATCCAGCGACCGAGTGGCACGGGCTTCTTTCTGTCGATGAGACGCCGCACCTGCTGAATCCTAGTAGCGGCTGGCTATACAATTCGAACAACTGGCCATGGTCGGCAGCGGGGTCGAGCAGTCCGAAGAAGGAAGACTATCCTCCTTATGCAGAAACGGGCGGCGAAACCGCGCGCGGACTTCACGCCATCAGGGTCTTAGAGGACAAGAAGGATTTCACGCTCAGCTCGCTTATCGCCGCGGCCTACGACAGTTATCTGACGTGGTTTGAAAAGCCCGTCCCGGCCCTGATCAAGGCGTGGGACGAAACGCCGGCGGACATTGCGCTGAAAACGAAAGTGGCCGAGCAGATTGCAATTTTGCGGGGATGGGATTTGCGGTGGGGAGTGAACTCCGTGCCCACATCACTCGCGGTGTTCTGGGGCGAGGACATCCAGCGGCGCGTGGGCGGCGATGCCAGAAAGGCAGGTAGGTACCTGAGCGACTACATTTGCAGCCAGGTGCCGTCGGAAGTGCTGCTGCAGTCCTTGTCGGAGGCGTCGGACAGGCTAGAAGCGGATTTTGGGAACTGGAAGACGCCATGGAGTAACATCAACCGATTCCAGCGTTTGACCGGCGAGATGGTGCAGCCGTTCAACGATGCCGCGCCGAGCCTTCCTGTCGGTTTCACTTCTGCGCAGTGGGGCTCCCTGGCCTCCTTTGGTGCCCACGCGTACCCGGGGACCAAGAAGTGGTATGGCACCAGCGGAAACAGCTTCGTTGCCGTGGTCGAGTTTGGCGAGAAGGTTAGGGCTAAAGCCGTGACCGCTGGAGGCGAGAGCGGCAGTCCGGCGTCCCCGCACTTCAACGATGAGGCCGGGCGATACACGACCGGCGACTTGCGAGAGGTCTACTTCTACCGGTCGCAACTCCAAGGGCACACCGAGCGCGAGTACCATCCCGGAAGCTGAGTCTCCCGCTATTCTCCAGGTCGCCGTCGAGACACCACCGAATTGTGGAAGAGTCGCGCTTCATTTCGCCGGAACATGCCGCACCGGCGCAGCCTGCGATCCCGGTCCAGGTTCAGGAACAGGCTTGGGCATCTCCTCGGGCTTGAACCGCGGCACCATCTGGTCGGCCATCGCTAGCGAATACACGACCGAGGCAATTTCCACAGCTCCTTCTCTGACGTCCTGTTCATAAATTCGCTCATAGGTGTCCAGATTGGTGTGATGCGTAAACGAACCATAATCAAACGCATCCTGTGCTAATCCAATTCCGGGCAATCCGGCGTTGTTAAAGGACGTGCTGTCCGTCCCGCCGGTCCTCCGGCTGTCGCTCGCCACGGCTCCCATGAATCCCCAATCTGCAAATGGCATCAGCGCCTCGCGAACCATGTCAGCCGCCCCCGCCGGCCCAAACACCCCTGCGCCTCGTGGCTTCCCCGTGCCGGAATCGATGTTGAAATACGCATCCAGTTTCGCGTACTCCGGCTTCTGGTTTTCAAAACTGCCAAAATGCTGCTGCACGTACGCCAGCGAACCGAGCAATCCTTCTTCTTCGCCGCTCCACAGCGCAATGCGAATGGTCCGTCGCGGTTTCACATGCAGCGCCGACAAAATCCGTATGGCCTCCAGCATCATCGAGGAGCCGATGCCGTTGTCCGTAGCTCCAGTCGCGTCATGCCACGAGTCGTAATGGCCCCCTAGCATGACGATCTCGTCTTTCTTGTCCGTGCCGGGAATTTCTCCAATCGCGTTATAAGCGGTCGTCCCCTCGGGGTACTCCTTGTTCTGAATATTGACGCGCAATGTCACGGCCGTCCCATCGCCACACAACCGCGAGATTCGTCCGTAGTCTTCATTGCGCATCACCAGCGTAGGCACCGCCCTGGTCCAGTCGTACGTGCTGTTTTGTTGCGCGATGATGATTCCGTGCGCGCGCCCCGCATCGTTGATCCGTGCCAGCGCACCGTTGTCCACAAGAAACTGATCCACCTGCCGCGAAACTTCCGCGCGCGACAACTGCCCTTCCGGCACCTTTGGAGGTTCGGGAAAGCGGAACGGGCGCGGGTTCTTGGCATCGAATCGCGATTTCCATTCGTCTTCGGAACGTCGCATCGGCGCTGGGTTCATCTCCTCGGCCACTTCCACGTGCTTTCCCACGAATACGATCGCGCCGCGAACTTGGTCCTTCACTGAATTCAAATACGCGTCAAGCTCCGCCGGTGTCGGCTGCTTCGGCTCCGCTGGCTTGGCTGCTGCCGGCATGGGCGGTGCTGCCCATTTCGGTTCCGGTGGTGGCGGCGCGCCTCCAAAAAAGTTAAATCCGCCACCCGTCGGTGGCGCCAATCCCGGCGGATCCACCATCACCACTTGCGCCGTCACGATTCCCTTGGTGCTGGGCGTCCACGCCAGCGGCTTCACCATCAGTTGCCCGTGGAACGGGGTAACGGCTTCCGCCAAGAGATCCATGTTTTCCCAACCGGGCGCCGGCGTCGCGGCACCCGGCGGCTGGAACGTCCACGGCTCCAGGTGCGCGTTCGCTAGTCCCCACGAGGTCATCGTCTCAACGGCCCAATCGTCTGCCGCCTTCAAGTTCGTTGTGCCCGTCAGGCGTGCGCCATACACATCCGCGATCTCGTGGATGATCCACATGATCTTGGAATTGTTGGTCTCTTCGGCGCGGATCTGCGCATACATCTCGGAGAGTCCCGGGGCCTCGGCAGGCAGCGGCATGGCCACCAGCAGTACCAAGCACAGCACCCATCCGCACAGTCTCGCCACGGTACCTCCCAGATTCTTCGGAAGTTTTCAACTCGCATCGCCCGGTCGCAGGTCAATATACGCTCCGGCGTCCCCCGAGACAATGCAGCCATATCCTGTTCCAACTCAACGGTTGGGGGACCTGTATTTGCCTAGAAGATGACCTTCCCCGAAAACCAGAAGGTGCGCTGGCCGGTGAGGTTGCCGGCCTCGCTAGAAAACTGAGGTCCGCTTGCCGTGCTGGTGATGACCCCGAAGTTAGGATTCGAAATATTCGTGTTCGGGTTGCCAAAATTTGGCGTATTGGTCGCGGCGAATGCGTCCAGGCGGAATTGAAATTTCACCCGCTCGGTGATCGGGAAGTTTCGCAAAAGGCCGGTATCCAAGTCAAAGAAGCCGGGCCCTCGAAGGATGTTGCGTCCGGCGGTGCCGTAACGCAATTGAGCGGATGGGACCGCTGCGAACGAACTCGTCTGGAAATACTGGCAGGAGGTGCTCGTGAGGGCACAGCTCACAAACTTGCCGGTCGCATCTTGCCCCTCTACATTTCCCAGTATCACGATCGGGCCAACAAGATCGGGCGTGTTCGTGCTTCCGAGGGCGTTGGACGAATTGACGTTGGAAGTGATGGTGAGAGGAATGCCGCTGTAACGGCTCAGAATCCAGTTCAATTGCCAACCGCCAGCGAGGATGTTTCCTATGCCGTGCTGTGCCCAGCGCTTGTTGCGGCCGAAAGGCAACTCATAAACACCGTAGCTTTGGAAATTGTGCGGGCGGTCAAAGCTCGCGAGCGCCTTGTTATCCCCCCAATTGCCTGGAAACGGATGGAACACCGCTCCCTCGTTTTCGCCAAAATCAATGGCTTTGGAGAATGTGTAAACGATGCCGACTTCCGATCCCGCGCTCAACCGGCGTGTCAATCGCGTCTGCAGCGAATCGTAGTAGGTGACCTTGAAGGGTGTCACGGCGTTGATGTCTCCCCAGCAGTTGGCGGTCGGGCAGACCGCAGGATTTCGATTCAGCAGGCGTCCCCCGTTTCCGCCGCCGATGGGCGCGGGGTTAATGTTGAGACCCAAGGGGATGCGAATCCCGCGGGTTCCCACGTAGCCTGCCTCAGCCACCCAACCGGCGAACTCATGCTGCAGGGTCAGGTTGTAGGACTCTGCATACCCACGATGGAAAGGGTTGGCCACGGTGGTTGTCCCCACGTTGTTCGGTAGACGAATCACGCCATTGCCAAGCCCAATGAAAGGTATGAGAGCTATCCCTGTTGCCAGGCCCGGGTACGGAGCGAGAGTGGCATTTGTGCCCGTGAGACTTGCTGACGGCGCGAAGTTGCACCGCTTTGGCTTTTTATTAGTGGGGGGATCCAAGAAACCGCATTGGGCCTGAAAGATTGAATTTCCCTGGTAATCCATGTTAGTGATGTTAGGGAAGGTATCCCGCAGAGCCCGGAAGTTGTTGGGGTCCACGCTGATTCCGTAACCGGCGCGGATCACGGTCTTGCTCCGCAGTCGGTAAGCGATTCCGAAGCGTGGGGCAAACATACCGTGTCCTACGTCAACGCCATCGTCCCGCGGCTCGGATCCAAGACCCCCGATGAAAACGTTGCCCGACGTAGGATCAAAGAACTTCACGCCAGTATGGTCGCTAATTGCAAAGGGATAGTATTCCCACCGCACGCCGTAGCTGAAAGTCAGCTTGGGAGTCACCTGCCAGCGGTCCCGCGCATACCAGGCCCACGTGGTGAACCGCAGTGCGTTCGGGTTGATGTTTTGGACGACCTTGCCATTCCTTTGCGGGAGGCCGAGCAAGAATTGGGCAAAGCTGTTGTAGGCATTCGCCCCCGGCCCGCCATTCAGAGCGGTAACGCTTCCGTCAAACCCAAAAGTGCCGCGCGGCGTGCCAAAGGTCCCGCCTTGGGGCTGGAAGTGGTTGATCCCGCTGTGGTAGTACTCCAGACCGAAGCGCAGATCGTGCCGTCCCTTAGTCCAGCCGAGGTTCGAGTTAGCCACATATTGATTATCCCGGAAGATGAAGGGGTTGCCGGTGTTGGCGTTCCCGAGATTGGCCCAGCTTGAGATCTGGAACGCGGGAATCCCACCGTAGGCGTGGTCGGTTCCGTTGGTACCTGGGATGTGCAGGGTGTCGAGCCCGAAATTCGTATTAATATCCGTGTCTTCCGCATTGAGGCGCAGCCGCGTGTAGCCGGCATTCACATCCCACAGCATGGCCGGAGTTAGCTGATAGCTGCCTCCCAGCGCGACGCTCTGGACCCGGCTAAACGCGTTGCCATTCTGTCCGCCGCCGGTTGCGTCGCCGCCCGCCGCTCCCAGAGCCGGCGGGTCGAAGATAAACGAAGGCGAAATGCTGTACCTGGCGAACACCATGGACTTTTTGCTCGGCACGTAGTTAGCCTTGGTGTCAATTCTGCTGAGATTGTACTGAGGTGCTCCAACCGGAATGTAATTGTTCGAGATATTCGTTGGGTCGTTGGGATTACCCACATTGGGTGTTGGAATCAAGGAAGCCATTTTCAGCGCCGCGGGATCAAGCCGATTGGCCGGAATGATGTTGCCCGGAAAAGCCGTGCGACCGGTGCCGTCAGCATTTCCGGTATTGGGGTCGTATAGGCATCCCGCCATGGGCGTGACGTTGCAGTTGGTTCCAGCGGGTATCAACGATGAAAAATCGCCGTTGCGGATGGAGGTAGGCGCGACGCTCCGCGAGGCTCCACCGGCTGTCCGGATTTTGGTGCCTTCATAGGACCCGAAGAAGAACAGCCGGTCCTTCTTGATCGGACCGCCAATCGTGCCGCCATACTGGTTGAAGATATTCTTTGGCTTCACGGGTTGCACGGCAGTCGGTCTGAAGTAATTGCGCGTGCGAAGCGCATTGTCGGTGTGGTACTCGTACGCGGTCCCGTGAAAGGCGTTTGTGCCTGACCTAATAATCACAGTCGTAGCCGCTCCGCCTGCCAGGCCTTGCTCGGCGTCAAAATTGTTGGTGACCACGTTCACCGATTCGATGGCGTCTGAGGAGGGGATGTAGGCGACGTTCGCCGGGAGCCAAGTGTAAGTGTCCGAAGCCCCGTCAATGCGGGTGTTGTTGTTGTTAATGGACAGCCCGTTGACGTTGGTGGTCATGGCCCGCTGGGGATTCCCCGCGGCCGAGTTGTTTTCTCCCAGCAAGCCGGCCCCGGGGACGATGCGGTAGGCCGACTGGAAATTCCGGCCGTTGGAAGCCAGGAGCGGCAGGTCCGTAATTTCTCTCGCACCTAGGTCCGTATGCACGTCGGCGCGGTCAGTCTGGAGCAAAGGTGCGGCGCTGGTCACGTTTACAGTTTCGACCTGTTGCATCAGTCGAAGTTGCACGTCCACGCGTTGTGTGGTGTTCGCATCGACGCGCACATTTTCCGCCACCAAAACACCAAAGTTCGTCGCCGATACCGTCACTTTGTAGATGCCCGGTTGCAGTTCAGCGAACCGATAGACGCCAGCCGAGTCGGTCGTTGTCTGACGCGACACGCCGGTTGCCGTGTTGAGCGCTTCCACCCGCGCTCCCGGCAGGACCGCGTTCGAAGGGTCAGCAACGTTTCCCGTCAAGGATCCATACAGTATTTGCGATTTCGCCGCGCGGGGGAAAAGGCACAATGCCATCAACAGCACTGCGCAAATAAACTTCCAGAGCTTGTTTTTCCTGCAAAAAACATCCGCATTGCAAACCACCGGCCGTCCACACATGACGCCCCCCCTCCACCCAGTGATTTAATCGATCCAAGCGCCGTGGCACCCCGCCACTTTGCCGGCTAGAACCCTTAACTACGCGATGGCCTTACCCTGAAGGGAACTTTCGTGTTCTTTCTCCCGTGCACCTGCCGAAGGTCCGAAATGTTTTTGAAGCACGAGTGCCACCGTGCCCCGGAGACGCGCCATTTCCCCTTCGACCGGTCTGACCCGAGGTGGCCGCCCCGCAAGAAAACCCATTCCCACTTCCTTTTCAATCAGCGAACCGAACCGGCGCCATTGACGAGTCAGCTCCCCGACAACCACAATTTCTTCCGGTGCCAATCCGGTGACAATCATCCGCATGCCTCTGCCGATAGCCTGAAACATCTTTTCCAATGCTTTGAGCGCCAGCGCATCTCCTGACTGGGCCAATGCCAGCAAATCCTGAAAACTCAACTCCTGCTGGGTAGCGCTCGATTCCTGGTAGTAACGCAACGCCGCTCGATTCGAGCCGTAAACCTCCCAACATCCCTTGCCACCACAAGCGCAGGAGGGTCCGCTGGGATCAAGCGGGACATGGCCAAATTCTCCCGCCATTCCCGTACGTCCGCGGACCAGCTGTCCGTTCAGAAAAACACCGGTACCAATTCCCTCCGAGACGGTTACGACCACGAAGTCGCGAATCTTCTCGGTGTGGCCGAACCATACTTCGGCGAGCGCACAGGCATTCGCTGCGTTTTCCAGCTCCACCCGCACGCCCGTGGCTCGTTCGATTGCGCCTTTCAAATCGAAATCCGGCCACCCTAGATTCGGGGCGAAAATGACGTGCTGAGTCTTCTCGCTGATGCGCCCCGGCAAGCTGATTCCCACGCCCTCAAAAAGCAGATGGGGATGCACCTCCATCAAGCGACGAATTCTTGCGGCAAGACCTTGAGCAGTAGCGCGGGGGTCGTTCGTCGTGGGCATGGTCTCCTGGGAGAGAAAATTGCCATTGACGTCGGCAAGGCCTACCCTGGTTTGCTGCGGTCGAAGGTCCGCCACCAGGATCGCTCTCCGGTCATTCAGTCTGAGGAAGGTAGGTCTGCGACCTCGGGGCAGCCGCCCTATCGGCCCGTGGACCACCCAGCGCTCACGAATAAGTTGTTCGGTGATCAGCGAAACGGTGCTCCTTTGAAGCCCCGACACCCGGGCCAGATCTGCTCGTGAGATTGGCTGCCGCCGCCGGATGAGGTTGAGGACTACACCCCTGTTGATGTCTCGGGCTGTTTGGCTCGAGGCCACCTGAGTATTCGTAAAGTCGATTCGCTTCATTTAGTTTTAGTCTCGCACTATATTGTCGAGCGCCAACTCATTTCCAACCGTTCGCTGTCCCCTGGATTGAGCTCTCGGAAACCGTACGCCTAACGACGGTGGCATTAAATTCGTGTCGCGAACTATATGCGCGGCTTTTTTCTTACTGTCAAGCGAAATTCTTGAGACCTCGGGGCGCACCATTCAGGAAGCCGTTTACTTCTTCGTCCAGCTCCTGGCTGACCCGTTCCTTTCGGAACAGCCATGGCAATCCGTCCGATAGGCTTCGCAGCAGTGACAGTGACATGATTTACTCGTATGCGGGCGCTGCGGGCGCCAGAGTAAGTCGGCCTCTGTCGCCGACCCGGCTGCACAAACGCTACGCCATCTCGGGCCCATTTTCATCTTTCGTTGAGGCTCTCTGAGAGCCATGATTTACTCGTAGCGCAAGGCAACTATCGGGTCGACACACACCGCGCGGCGCGCGGGTAGCCAAGATGCCAGGAGAGTGACCACCAGCAGCGCGAAGAGTGCTGCCGTTGCCGTCCAAGGATCTAAGGGCTCCAGCCGGAAAAGAATAGCCCTTAACAGCTTCCCGATTGCGAAGGCGAACGGAAACCCGATGAGAATTCCAGCGCCTACCATCCAAAGCGAGTCGCGCAGCACCATCCGAATCACATCGCTCGCGGTCGCACCCAGTGCCATTCGCACTCCAATTTCGTTTGTTCGGCGAGCAACTGCGTAGGCCAGTACACCAGCGATTCCGATCGCCGCGAGAATTAGCGCAACGAGACCAAAGGCTACAGACATCAAAGCCAAGAGTCGCTCGGTTCGAAGTAGTCGGTCGATCAAACCATTTTGCGTGTGAAACTCAATCAGCGGCACGGCCGGATCGACGGAAGCAACGACGGCCCGGACGGCTTGCGCCAGGCGGGCTGAATCCATCGTTGTGCGGATGGCGAAATGAATTGGGTCTCTAACATCGGGAAGATAAGGTTCATAAACCGTCGGAAGCGGTTCCCTGCGCAAGCTGTTGTAGAGAGTGTCGCGCACGACGCCGACGATCTCGTACCGGTTGCTGTCCTTCGGGTCGAATCCAAAGCGGCGTCCCAACGGATTCTCATTTGGGAAGAACCGACGTGTGAAAAGTTCATCGACGATTACTGCGTCCGCATTTGGGCGAATGTCGCGCCGCTCAATCGTCCTCCCAGCTATCAGAGGAATGCGCAGCGTTTCGAAGAATCCGTCTCCTACGCTGTTCACATTGGCGGCCTCTGTCGGCGCCACAACGCCCTTCTCGATCGAAGATGGGCGTCCGGGAACACTGACGCGTGACAAGTTTCCGTTGCCCGATAACAAGCGCACTTCAACTGGACTCACTCGGAGGACTCCGGGCAGTCTGGCCAATTCCTGGCGGACACGCTCAACATAGGGTCCCAGGCGCTCTGTCGAATATCCGGCTTGCCCGGGATTCACGGATGCGTATGCAAGCTTTTCCCGGTCAAACCCGATATCAACCCACCTGAGGTTCTCTAGCGAACGGCCTAGCAAACCAGCCGCGACTAGAGCCGTCAGGCATAACGCGATCTGCAAGGAAACCAAGAGCTTCGGCAGCCTCAGTCGGCCACCCATCACCGACCCCACCTGTGCTTTGAGAGCGTCATTAAGGTCAGCGCGCGCAGCTTGAACGGCCGGAGCCAAGCCAAAGAGAAGTGCGGTAAGGATCGAAAGCCCACCGGTGCACCCTAAGACCCGCAGGTCGAGATGAAGGTCAAACATGCTGCTCGGGTCGCGGCCAGACTCAATGACCAGATGTATGCTTCGCGCCAGGACACTCCCGAATGCAAGACCGGCTCCTCCTCCCAAAAGCGCCAAAACTCCGCTCTCGACCAAATGCTGTCGGAACACCCGCGCTCTTGTCGCTCCCAGTGCCAGGCGCACGGCCGACTCGCGTTGCCGAACCACGGAGCGGGACAACAGCAGATTGGCCACGTTGGCGCAGACGATGAGCAGCAGCACTCCAACAAGCAGCACCAGAATCCACAGGGCGCTTGCATCTCTGGCGTTGAGCGCACCAAAGCCACGGCGGCCGGACAGAGTGATCAGTTCGGGAATCTTCTTCGGTTCGAGGTTCATGGCTTCAGCCGCGAGGCTACGGAACAGACCAGCGATTTGCGTCTTCGCGGCCGTCTCCGACACGCCGGGTTTCAGGCGGCCCATTTCACGGACCCACCAATCACTGTCGTCTTCGCCGCGCGGAGCGCCGTCACTCTGACCAGGCTGAAAGGCAACTCTCATTGCCAGCGGCGCGTAAATGTCAGTCCACTGCCCAGCCCTCAGACCAAAGAATCCGGGCGGAGCCACTCCAACAATGCGAGCTGGCACATTGTTGATGCGGACGCTGCGGTCTAACGCGTCTCCGGCGCCGCCAAGTCGGCTGACCCAGAAACGATGGCTCACGACTACCAGTGGCTCTTGCCCGACGCGGTCTTCCTCTGCGCGGAATGGCCGCCCAATAACGGGCAAAACCTCCAAGCCCTGAAAGAAGTTGTCACTGACGTATTGCAGGCTCACCTGTTCGGCAGGGAGCGCATCGATGGCAATCCCGACCGGGTTCGAGTCCGCGATTCCCACTAGCGCTGCGAAAACCGTCTGCTCATGGGCCAACTTACGATACAGATGCGCTCCTACTGAAGATGCTTGGACCCCACCACCGGAAATTTGATTGAAATCGCCGTTTATGTTGCTTACTCCTTCGGGGAACTCCGGGTTGCTCCACTCAATGACTCGCAACGAGTCCGGGTCCTCAACCGGCAAAGGTTTCAGGATCGCCGCATCGACGAGGCTGAAGATTGCGGTGTTTGCTCCCACACCAATACCTAGCGATAGTATGACCGCGAACATCAAGCCCGGCGATTTGCGGAGCATGCGGAGAGCGAAGCGCAAATCCCGCCAACACGTCCCCAGAAAAGATTCCCAGCTGGCTGAGTGGACGATTTCCTTGGTAACTTCGAGGCTTCCTCGCTCCAATCGAACCGCCCGAAGAGCATCCTTGCGGCCCATGCCCTGCTTCATCTTTTCTTCGGCTGCCATTTCCAGGAAGCCGTTTAATTCTTCGTCCAGCTCCTGGGTGACCCGTTCCTTTCGGAACAGCCATCGCAATCCGTCTGATATGTTTCGTAGCAGTGACATGGACTATCACTCGTAACGGAGTGCGAGCATCGGATCGGCACGCATCGCCCGCCGCGCGGGGATATAAGACGCGAGCAATGCGATCCCTCCCAAACACAGGGAAACGACAATGAAGGTCGCGGGGTCAGTCTGCGGAACGTTAAACAGCAGCTTAGAAAGGAAACGAGTCAGGAAGAAAGCCGCCGCCAGGCCAAATACGATGCCCAGGAGCGCGAGCCTGAGCCCTCGGCCAAGCACAAGCTTCAGTACGTCCCACCGTTGCGCACCCAACGCGATACGCACGCCTATCTCGTGGGTACGCTGCGTCACCGCGAAAGCCATCAGACCGTAGATGCCTACCATGGCCAGGAGCAGGGCAAGCGCCCCGAACGCGACAATGAGAGCTGTATTAAATCGGCGTTGGGCGACCGCGTCTGAGTAAATGTCCGCCATCGTGCGCGTCATCAAGACCGGCTGATCTTTATCCACTGCTGCGATAGCTCCACGGGCCGCGGGACTCAGGCTAGCCGGATCAACATCCGTACGCGCCACCGTTACCATAAACGCCTGAGGCGATTGAAGGAATGTCAGATAGATTGTGGGTTTCGCAGGTGACTCCAGGCCATCATGCAAAACATCCTTGACCACCCCAACGATCTCAAGCCAAGTCGGTTGCGTGCGGCCGGTAGTGAAACTCAAGCGGCTGCCGACAGGATTTTGAGCGGGCCAGTAACGGCGTGCTGCGGTCTCGTTGATAATGAGCGCTGTGGGACTGCCGTCCCTGTCGTGCTCCGTGAATTCTCGACCCTGAAGCAGAGGGATACTCATCGTCTGAAAATAATTCAAGCTCACGACGCAACGATACGCGGCGGGAGCATCCGCGTCTGAGGTAGTCGGATGACCTTCGATGGTAAAGGGACCGCCTCCGTGCACGCCGCTCAACGGAAGATTGTCGATTGCGCCGACCGACTTCACGCCAGGCAGAGCCTGAATGCGTTGCCATGCTTGCTGATAGAACGCGGCCCGTTTTTGCGGCGCGTACTTAGCCTCGGAAAGGATGGTCCAGACGGTTAGAACTTTGTCCGCCCTGAAGCCCGGATCGACTCGCTCCATGCGTACGAAACTCTTGAGCATTAGACCCGCGCCAATCAGAAGAGCCAAAGACAGGGCAACTTCGGAAACCACCAGCGTGCTGCGGAGACCAGAATGCTTCGGGGTTGGCGTTGATCTTTGGCCTTTTAACGGTTGGCTAACATCGACAAGAGCAACGCCCAGCGATGGAGCCAGTCCAAAGATGATCCCCGTCAAAACAGAAACGACGGCCGTATAGGCGAGAACTCGGCCATCGATTGCAACGTCTCCAATGCGAGGGAGGTTGTCAGGACTCAAAGTAGTGAGCAGCAAGATCCCACCATAAGCAAGCAGTATTCCGAATGCGCCGCCACCGACAGCCAGGAGCAGGCTCTCCGTGAACAGTTGGCGAACTAACCGTGATCGGCTGGCACCTAATGAAGTGCGCAGTGCCATCTCTCTCTGGCGAATCGTCGAGCGGGCGAGCAACAGATTAGTTACATTCGCACACGCGACCAAAAGCACGAGCGAGATGGCTGCGAGAAAAACCCAGAGAGCGGGACGGATGTCTCCGACGACTTGATTCAGCAGCGGCTCGACTCGTACCGTGATTCCCTGATTCTGAGTGGGATATTGCCTTTCCAAACTGCGGGAGACGATATCCAAGTCAGCGCGTGCCTGCGCGATGGTGGCGCCAGGTTTAAGCCGAGCGATGACCCCCAGCATGTTCCAGTCGCGCTGGTCCGGATTAACAGCGAGACCAAGCGGAATCAAAAACGCCGCCTTTCTTGAAGGGACTGCCGATGTAATAGGCACCGTCGGCGGAAAATTAAAACCCGCAGGCATCACGCCAATGACGGTATAAGGCTGGTCGTTGAGAGTGAGCGTTTTGCCGATCAGTTGTGGATCGGCTCCAAACGATTGCCTCCAAGTGTCATAACTAAGGATAATTTCATGGTCCCCACCAGGCTGATCCTCAGCGGGCCGGAAGTTACGGCCCAAAATCGGTTCAGCGCCAAGCGTGGGCAAGAGGTTGGCCGAGACCTTTAGGCCGAATAACATCTGGGCTTGGCTCACATTTGTAAGATTAAGCGCGTGAAACTTGTACGCGGCCATGTACTGGAAGGCTTTGCCTTGCTCGGCCCAGTCGTGGAAGTTCGGAAAGGAGACCCAATCGAAATCAACGCCCCTCTTCTGATCGTGCTCGATCAGTTGAACCAATTGGTCTGAATCCTTATAGGGGAGTGGGCGAAGTAAGACGGCATTTACCACGCTGAAGATAGCTGTGTTGGCGCCGATGCCGAGGGCAAGCGTGAGCACGGCAACAACCGTGAAGCTAGGGTTCTTGCGCAGCATGCGAGCAGCGAAACGCAAATCTTGCCAGCATATCTCCACAAAAGATTCCCAGCCGGCAGAGCGCACGACTTCCTTCGAAGTTTCGAGATTCCCTCGCTCCAGGCGCACGGCGCGAAGCGCATCCTTGCGGCTCATGCCCTGCTTCATCTTTTCTTCGGCGGCCATCTCCAGGAAGCCGTTTAATTCTTCGTCTAGCTCCTGGCTGACCTGCTCTTTTCGGAACAGCGATTGGAGCCCAACCACCATGCTTCGCAGTAATGACATGGAACCTCCCTACCCTACGAGGCCTCCAAGATTCTGGCGATCGCCGCCACTTGCCTTCCCCATTCTCGTGTTTCGCTGTTGAGCCTCTTTCGTCCCTGGTCTGTTAGGACGTAATACTTGGCGCGCCTGCTATTCTCGGTGGCTTTCCATTCGCTGCTGATCAGCCCCGCTCGTTCGAGCCGCTGAAAGGCGACAAACAGCGAACCGGCATTCAGGCGGAAAACGCCCTTGCTCATCTGTTCGAGCCGGACGGCGATCCCATAACCGTGCATGGGTTCGAGCGCCAGCGTTTTCAAAATGAGCATGTCCAGAGTTCCCTGGACGAGATCACTCGGCTTGTCCGCCATAGACGCATTCCCCCTGAGGTTCAGGAGGAAGAATACACCTCTCCTACTGATTGTCAAGAGGAGAACCACGGCAGTCTTCACTTTGAGAGACCACCGTAAGGGCCATGAGAACCGGTAGAGGCCGCGGCCAGTGTTCCTGACGTTTGCCGGCCGTTACATCCACGGCTCGCCGGGGCGTTAAGGGATGGGGTCGGTCACGCGGGGGCCAGCAAAGACAACAAGACGGATCACCTGCGCGGTATTACTCACTCGAGTAGCGTCACCCACCGTCGACGCTCGCCGAACGAGTGCTGCCTGCTCATGGGTTCGGAAGAGTACGCCGGTGTGCAGAAATGATCCGGTCGATATCTGCTCTGGAGAGCAGCCGGCCGCGCACGAGCACGGCGGCAATGCGGCGCAGGTTGTTTATGTCCGTCAGCGGATCAGCTTCGAGCAGCACGAGATCGGCGCGCTTGCCGACCTCGATCGTGCCTTGCGTTTTCTCTCGTCCGAGAAATTTCGCGGCGTTGATCGTCGCCGTCTGAATCGCCTGGAGCGGGGAAAACCCGGCATCGGTCATCAATTGCAGCTCGTCTTCAAGGCAGAAGCCGGGCACCAGACCATCGCAACCTGCCAGGAAGCGGCTGCCCCGAGAATGCAGGTCGTGGATAGCAGCCAGGCTGGCCTTGCTGAGGTTCCGGATAGACAACAATGCTTGTTCATCAAGCTTAGAAGCTTCCGCGTTCTGGCGCGTGAGCTTGAGAAGTGCATCGCTGGCGTATTCAGCGTGGGGCAGGGGTTGGCCCGAGAACGCCTCCGGCAGGGCTCGAAAGAAGGCCATCGTTGGTGTTTGCCATATGCCCTTGGCCGCAAGTTTGTCGAACCGCGGCTGACAGCGGACCGCGCTGTAGGCTCCTTCAGGAGAACACTCGGTGAAGACGCGGAAGTTTGCGAGATGCTCGATACTCTTGATTCCCGAGTCGGCCGCCTCTTCGACGGTGACCGTGATCGGAACATGGCCGGCAAACGGCAGGCCGAGTTTTGGGGCTTCCTCCGCTATGGCGAAGTACGCCTCGCGCGGCGTATGGTCGTGCACTTTGATGAAATCGACTCCGCGGGCCTTAAGGTCTCTGACCGCTTCTCGGGCCTCCTCGGCGCTAGTCACGCGGCGCCGGAACGGAAACTCTGGCGGAGCATCGTCGAGGATAGGTCCGGACGCGACAATCTCGGGTCCGAGCAACTCGCCGCGATTTATGCGCTCTCGGAGCGGCAAGATGAATTCAAGATCTGCGCCCATGTCGCGGGTGCCGACCACGCCGCTGGCGAGAAATAAGTCTAGCGCTTCCCCGCCGGTCGCTTGGTGATGCGAGTGCATGTCCCAGAGGCCCGGAATGAGAAACTTCCCCGCGCCGTCCACTCGCACCATTTCGCGTGGGATGGAGATTCCCCGACCAATGTCCGCGATCAAACCAGCCTTGGTCACGACTGTCACGGCAGTCTCTCGTGCGCCGCTGGCCACATCAACGAGCGTCACATTGGTAATGGCGATGGAGCCGTCAGCCGGGAGCGAAACGTGAGATTGCTCGCCTGTCGGCTGAGCCGTTGGAGTGTGCCCGCAGCCCACCACGAAAAGGCTGAGAACCGCCAGGATGTTCAAGCGCCGATCGGCTACCGTGCCATCCATAGGCTCTCCCCAGGCCCCCACGTCGAAAGTTCCCCGCATCGTGTGGCGGGCCCATCCATTGGCTGGCTGTCAAGCAGGCCCAACGCCTCCGGTTTCGAAGACTCTAACCTCAAATCTGCACGGCTATTTGCTGGCAGTGACTCCGTTGTGGGAGGCGAGGTAAGAGCGCGCATGAGCGAGTTGCGGAAGACCGGAATCGGCGGATTTCCACGCCGCCAAAAAGTCCTCGTACCCTGCCGTGGCCGCCTTGATGTCACCAGCCTGCTCGCTGGCCATGGCCATGCCGTACAGCGGGAAGCCAGAGCGCGGCCGCTCGGCGAGCGCCTCCCTGTAAGCAGCCTTTGCGTCGGTCCAATCCGAAGCAGCCATGAACGCCGCCGCTTCGGTTTCGCCAACGGGACGAATGTAGGCCGGAGGCTCGCGGTATCCGAGCGCTTTTTCTTCTTGCGCGGCTTGTGCATAAAGTTTTTTCGCATCCTCGTTGAGCTTCTTGGCCATGAACAAACCGCCGCGCAGTTCCAGAGACAGGATGGATAAGTTGTTCAAGAGCGGCTTCGGCAGCGCGTCGGGCATCACTTGCAGTTTTGGCGGCGCTGTGTCCGCGTTCTCTGGGTCTTTGTCTTTTTCATTGGCCTTGGCGTCCGCTTCGTCTTTCAAGCGATTGGAGAGTCGCCATAGCTCCGCATCGAACTGCGCCGAGGCTGCTTCCGCGCGAGGCAGATCATGCTCCTCGAGGGCCTGCATGCCCACAGCGAATTGAGTTAGCTGGCGCGCCAGAAACTGGAGATTCGGGAGGGTCGGCGGCGGATCGCTGGACTTCAGCAGCCCGAGAGCCGCGGCCCAATCTGCAGCGCGCAGGGCGACCGGGAGGCGGGGGTCGAGGCGCGCAATGGCATCACGCGGCGACCACGGATAGAGTGTATTGGCCAGCTGGCCGCGCGCGTCTCGCAACTTGCCGGAGAGCGCCGTCGCTTCGCTCAATTGGCCGGCTTCCATCAAGTTCGCGATGGCATACATCAAGTTGTGCACGTAGTTCCAGTCGTCGTCGACCTGTACGTGTTGCGCCTGCATGTACTGCTCATCCGCTTTCATGGATGCCGCAAAGGATTCCCTCGCGCGGGCGTAGTCGCCGATGCGATAAAAGATGTGGCCGGGCATGTGCACCATGTGTCCTGAGGTGGGGGCCAGGCGGCCGAGAATTTCTGCGCTGTGCAGGGCTTGCTCAGGGTGCGGACTTGCTTCGACGGCGTGAATCCAGTAGTGATTCGCGGCAGAGTTGTCGGGGTCCTCCTTGAGGACGGTTTGGAAAATCGCCAACGCTTGTTTTTGCCCGGCGCGCGGCTGGCCGTCATCGTCGTAGCCATCCGTGAGCGCCCACGCCAAAAAAATGCGCGCCTGCATGTCCTGGGGATCGCGTTTCACGAGCTTGCGGTAGAGTTGAACCTCCTTCGACTCCGTCGGGCTCTTATCTTTCTTTTCGGATTTCTCGGCGGCCTCGGCAGCGGCACTCGCTTCGATGTACAGCCGCTCCGTTTTGCTGGCGTGGCCCTTCAAGCTGACTGCTTTGGTTAGTGCTTGGTCGCGGAAGTATTTATTCGCCGCGCGGTAGTTAGTTTTCGCCGCCCGGTAAATACCCCAGTAGCACATGGCGCACTGCGGATCGACGCGAACGCTCTGCTCAAAGGCTCGAACGGATTCGTAATCCCAAAAGTCGTGCAGCAAATTCAAGCCTTGATCAAACCACATCTGCGCCTCGGGAGTCGCGGTGATGGGGATGTGGGCATTTCCAATTCCGGTGAGTTTCAGCGGGGGCGGCAGTTTTTCCGGAGGGACCGCCTCTCGCATGTCCATGGGGTCACCGCTCATGCCGCCCTGCGCGGTGATCGGCTGCGCGTAGCCAACCATCAGACCGACGGTGATCAGGGCCAATGCGGCCGTCTTTGGCGTTGACAAAATTGGACACGACCGAGACGGGGTCACGAGGCCTCCGGCAAACCTGGTCGAAGACGCTTCCATTCTAGGCGAAAACCGGCGCTGGTTCGAATGGCACCGACAGCGCCGTTGGGGGACTGCCACCTAGGTCTGTGGCAATCGAAAGCGCACGCGGCAGACAGCCCATAAAAAGTAGGGGGCCTCCGGAAACCATGCAGTTATCAAGGAGCGAGGGGGATGCGGGAGGTTTTAGCCCCCCCACGGTCTAAGTTCGTAGGGCCGTTCCTCGATGGAAACCCAAGAACTAGCCGGACGGAAGCATCGGATGTATGCTCGGTCGCAACTAGGGCGCCCCGATGGACGCGCCGGGTTCAGCAGTCGTGCGGATCGGGCCCGCCGTTCGTTGGCTCGAAAAGCGCAGACACGGCGTCCTGGTGAGGGTGAAAATCCGTGTTCGACCAAGGGGAGTGTCAACTATGTCCAAAATCTTCAAAAGCAGAATTTTACTCTGGTTGCTCTTTTGCCTTGGGGTATCCGCGCTAAGTGTCGGAACTACATTTGCGCAGATCGGAACCGGCACGGTCACCGGTATTGTATTTGACGCCAGCGGCGCGGTGCTTCCTGACGCCGAGGTCACGGTAACCAATGTCGATCGCAACACACGCCACGTTACGCGCACCACCAGCACTGGCGATTATACGGTCACAGCTCTGGAGCCGGGCCGCTATTCCGTTACCGTGAAGCATGTCAGCTTCCGCACGGCTACGGTATCCGCGTTTGAATTGCAAGTGGACCAAAAGGCACGCGTGGACGTTACTCTGAACCTTGGTGAAGCAACGGAAACGGTCACCACCACGGGCGAGGCCCCGTTGCTCTCCACCGAGTCAAGCACCGTCGGCCAGGTGATTGATAACAAGCGAGTCGTGGACCTGCCCTTGAATGGGCGGAGCTTTCTGGATCTCGCCACGCTCGGCCCTGGCGTGACCTTCACAAAAGACTCAAATACGTCGTTTCAAGAAGTTCGCGATGTCGGCCGGCGCGTCACTGATCAATACTCGGTGGGCGGCGCGCGCGCTCAGGACACCAATTTCCTTCTGAACGGCGCGACCGATACCTCGCCGGATTTCAATACCGTAGCGGCCATTCCTTCCATCGATGAAATCCAGGAATTCAAGGTGCAGACGAATTCATACACCGCAGAGTTCGGCCGGGGCGCCGCTCAAATCAACGCGGTAACCAAAGGGGGAACCAACGAGTTTCATGGCACGGCCTACGACTTTCTGCGAAACAGCGCGCTGGACGCAAAAGACTTCTTCAACGATATCAACCTCGGCGCCGGGGCTCCCAAGCCGCCTTTTAAGCGCAATCAATTTGGGGCCACTGGCGGTGGAAGAATTGTGAGGGACAAGCTGTTTTTCTTCGCTGCTTACGAGGGATTGGCGGACCGCACTAACTTCGCCGACCGCGCTACGGTGCCGATGCCCAACGTAAAGAACGGAGACTTCTCGGACTACGGCGTTCCGATTTACATGCCGCACACTACCAATCCGGACGGCTCCGCGAAGTTCCGCGCGGGCAATACGCTCCCGGCCGGCTGCTTCAATTCCAACCCCACGACCGACGTGCCTTGGCCCAACATGACCATTCCCCAACAATGCTGGAATCCGGCGACCGCACAATTTCTGGCGTCGTCCTATGTGCAGGCACCGAACCGGCCGGGGCTGTTCAACAACTACGCTGGCGTGGTTGGCAGGCCCACAGACTACCACCAGGGTGCTGGACGGCTCGACTATCTCCTCAGACCCAACATGAGTCTGTGGGGAAGGTATTCGTGGGGTAAGGAGGACGCGGTAAATAACAATGTAATGCCCATCCGGGATTTGACCGAATCCGTGAAAACTGAGACGGCCACCTTGCATCACACTTGGACGATTAGCGCAAACATGGTGAACGAGGTCAAAGCGAATTACGTGCGCGCGGAAGGCAGCCGAGTAGGTCCGCTTTCCGGCAAGACGAATGTTGTCGGGCAACTAGGCATACAGGGCGCTTCGAGCGACCCCATCGATTTTGGAACGCCGAGCTTCAACGGAGCGGGGGACAACTTTGAGAGCCTCGGAGAGGATGCCTTCGGCCACCCGCTGCGAAAAGTTCAGACCACCTACGAATATGGTGATGACTGGTCGCTGGTCAGGGGGCGTCATGTGATAAAGGCGGGAGTGGATTTCCGCCACGAGAATCTGAACCTGCTGTCCCACAATCTTGCCCGGGCGTCCTTCAATAATCCCATTGATGCGACCGCGGCGCTCGACGGATCGGGCGGGCTCTCGCTCGCTTCCATGCTGCTGGGCATCAGCAACGATTCCGAGGTAGCCACGGGAGACTCGCATGTCCACCTGTTCCGCTGGACGCAGGCCTATTACATTCAAGACGACTTTAAGCGGTCGCGAAACCTAACGCTGAATTTCGGCTTGCGTTACGAAGTGGCACCCTATTGGCATGATTTGAAGGACTCCATGGTCAACGTGGATTTCAGCGGACCCCAACCGGTCATCGTGAGACCGGGCTCTGGTGATCCCTACCAAGACTTTCCCAGCGTGCAGTTTGACACCGACCCAGCATCGCCCACCTATCTACCGTTTGTGCGCGACAACCGTCTGGGCCATAACCTGGTGTTCACGGACAAAACCAACTGGTCGCCGCGATTTGGATTCGCCTGGACACCTGCGTTGGGGCAGAACAAGACCGTGATCCGCGGTGGCGCGGGGATCTTTTATTCACCGATGAACGCCGATCCCTGGTTTGACTTTGCGCGCAATGCTCCGCGCTCGGCCAAGTTTATCCGCAAGGGTCAATTTTCGATCGTGGACCAGATTTTCCAAAATACCGGGCAAGTTATCATCCAGCCTTCCATGTTCACCGTCGATCCGCATTTGAAAACCCCGCGCGTCCAACAATGGAGCTTGGGAATCCAGCAACAATTGGCGCCCAATCTGACCTTGGAGGTTGCCTATGTGGGTTCGGCGTCGACGCACTTACCGCACTTGACCGATCAAAACCAAACATTTCCGGTGATGAGCGGGGATAAAGTCATACAACCGGTAACTTATCTGCCGCAAAAAATCGCGTCACTGGGTTCTTACTTCAATTTATTCGAAAACGCCACGTCCGCCAACTACAACTCGTTGCAGGCAAAAGTGGAAAAGCGCTTCTCGCAGGGTCTTTCGTTCCTGAGTTCCTTTACTTGGTCCAAGGCACTGGACACGGCCTCAGCCACACGGGACGGCGGCAGTTATGGCATGGCCACTCCGCACACTTACGACCTCAAGCTGGATTATGGACCGTCCGTTTTTGACGCCAAGATTAACTGGGTGAACAGCGTGCTATACGAACTTCCCTTCGGCAAAGGCCGGCGCTGGGGCACGAACTGGTCTGCTCCCGTGGACAAAGTGTTGGGGGGCTGGCAGATTGGAGGCATCAGCGTTGTGCGAACCGGTTTGCCAGCGTCCTGCCTCACTGCCAGTGATGCGGCCGTCAATCAAGTTAACTTCGAACAAGACTATTGCGAGGTCATAGGAAATCCTAACGATGGCCCCAAACAAATTCTCGATTGGTGGAACGCCACTGCTCTTGCACAACCTACCGACCAGGAAGTCTTCGGTAACGCCGGGCGCAACATTTTGCGGGGACCAAAGTACGTGAGCATGGACTTCAGCGCCATGAAGACCACCACCATTACGGAGCGGCTGAAACTGCAGTTCCGGTTTGAAGCCTTCAACTTCCTGAATCATCCCATCTTTTCGATGCCCAACCCGTTCGTGGACGCCGGCGGCTCGTTCAACACCATCACCAGCACCGCCGCCGACAACCGTGAACTTCAGTTCGCGCTAAAGCTGATCTGGTGATTTCTAAATTGGGTACGGGGCTGCATTATTTGCGCCGCCGGTAGGCCCTCAGAAATGGAGCGATCGAAATGAAGGATCGAGTGTCACGAAGAAAGTTTCTTGGCACCGCCAGCGCCGCCGCAGTTATGCCACAGTTATGGGCCTCCCGGCAGGCCGTTCCGTTCCATGCGTTCTTGCCGGAGCAGGCCGCGCCGCACGTCTACCCAACTCGCATCGTCGATATGCATGTGCATTTTGACGAAAAGAAGGCCAATTTCATTTCCGACCTTTTGAAGCTCTCGGAGCGCTTGAATCTAACAGCCTGTTTGCTCACTCCCTTTCGAAATCGCAAGGTTGTTGCCGAAGCCGCAAAACAGCATCCCCGACAGATTGTTCCCTTCGGCTTCGTTGACCTCGACGCTCCGGACGTGGTCCAGCAGGCAGAAGAGCTGCATGCCATGGGCTACCGAGGCCTCGGCGAAATGGAATTTGTGAAGAAGCCCTACAATGATCCCTCGTATTTTCCCTTGTACGAGCTGGCAAATCGGTACGGCTGGATCGTCCTGTTTCACACTGGCATCGTGTTGCGAGAACATTTCGATGAACCGGAAGATGTAGCGTCGGGTCGGATGCGTCCGATTTATCTCGAGGAGATTGCCCGGCGTTTTCCGAAGATCACCGTGCTCGGCGCACACTGTGGCAATCCCGAATATGAATGGGCGGCGGAGATCGCGCGCTGGAATCCGAACGTATTTTTTGACCTCAGTGGTTCGACCTTGACCAAAATGCATGGACGGCTCGCGGAATTTCAGAAGATCTTTTGGTGGTCGGCCACAGAATGGCACAGTGCGGAATGGAATGTAAGAACACCGAACAACGATCCGAACGCCTTCATCAAGATCGTTTTTGGATCAGACACGGACCTGAATGAGATCGAATCCGTGGCGAATCAATACCACGCTATGTTCGATGCCTGTGATGTTCCGGAGCGTACGCGCAAGATGATTATGGGCGGAACGCTGGGCAAAATGCTGGGACTGCCTGATTGACCTGCCCTTAGAAAGCGGGGTAGGGTGGTGGCCATAATCGAACCACAGAGGAGGAGCCCATGGACAGCTCAGACCCTAAAATCAACCGGAGGGAATTTCTGCACAAGGGCGCGGTTGTGGCGGCTGGAGGTGCGGCATTGAGCAGCACGGCGCTGTCCTACACGCGCATCGCGGGGGCCAACGACCGGATCTCGCTCGGGCATATCGGGGTCGGCAATCGCGGCAGCGAACTCGATGGCATTGTGGCGTCTCTCAAAGATCAAAAGAATGTGGAGATGACGGCAGTCTGCGATTTGTGGACTCACAATGTCGAACGAGCGATGGCCGCCAATCAGCAGTTCTATGGCAAAGCACCCCGGGCGCTTCGGCATCCGCAGGAGTTGCTGGCGCTAAAGGATGTGGACGCAGTGCTGATCTCCACGCCCGAGCACTCGCACTCACCGCTGCTGAAGATGAGTGCCGGGGCCGGAAAAGATACCTACTGCGAAAAGCCTATGGGCAACGTTCTCGAAGAGGTCAAAGCGGCCCGCGATGCGGTGCTCGTGAAGAATCTCATTGTTCAGATTGGCACGCAGCACCGCAGCGAACGCTATCAGATTGCCGTGCGCGACTTGGTTCGCTCCAAAGTTCTCGGCGAAGCTACCAAATATGAGATTGAGTGGAACTATCACGGACCACGCTGGCGCGGGCGTCCCGAAGTGAAGATGATCCGCGAGCAGGATACCGACTGGCAAACCTGGTTGATGGGCAAGCCGTCCCGGCCGTTTGATCCTCAGCTGTACTTCGAATTTCGTCTTTACAAGGATTTTTCCAGCGGCATCCCCGACCAGTGGATGAGTCATGGCATCGACTTGTGCCACTTTTTTCTGGACGAAAAGTATCCGGCCTCAGTCGTGGCCAATGGCGGTGTTTTTGCCTGGCACGATGGGCGGGAGAACCCCGACACCTTCCAAGCGCTGTTCACCTATTCGAGCGGCTTGCTGGTGAGCTACGCGACGAGTTTTGGCAATGACGCGCCCAGTTTTACGCGGATCATGGGAAAGAATGCCACGCTGATCAATCACGGAGGCGAAGGCAGTCCGCGATGGCAGATGGTCGAAGAGAAAGGAAATCACGAAGACGATCCCACCGTTGACAGCCGGCGAGCGGTGAAGGACGTTACTCTGAGCGACGATAAGTCACTTCCGCCAACGTTTATAGGGGACGAGGATCCCTCGCACATGACCAACTGGCTGGATTGCTTGCGAAGCCGCAAACAACCGAACGCCACGGTCCACCACGGATATGCGCATTCAGTGGCCTGCATCATGGCGGCACAAGCCTATTGGTCCGGCAAGAAGCTCTATTGGGATCCCCGCGCGGAAGCCATTCTCGACCACGCGCCCTAGCTCACGGCAAGTGCCGCGAAGTCTCGCGAAATCCGGGTGACCCCACCGGTAACGGGTCTATCGCCGCTTAGCGGCTTTAGATTCTTGATGCTGAGAGATAAAGATTTCCGTCTGCGGGGCAATTCGCATGGTCTGGTTTTTCTTCCTGGTCAGTGCTCGGCCTTGGTCCTTGCAAAACCGTGTAGCTGTCAAATATTCTCCACTTAAGGCGTCTTGGCGATGATGTTCGAAACGTTCCGCTCTCGAAGCATGGTATTGAAGGCCGCGATATCCTTGGCCAGGAGTTGCTGGAATTCTTGCGCGTATTGTTCGCCCTGCCGATTCAACTCTTCCTTCACCGCCACTTGCTGCGTGGTGGGCGGAAAATCAGATGACCCCACGGCGCTCGCCAAGTAGTTGATCTTCTGCAGTAGCATGGGCGCCCAGCGCACGTCATCCTGCCCTCGGCCGGTGGCCTTGAGCTGCAACACTTTCCCCTCGACGGCCACGAGTTTTTCCGCTAGATCCTCGGCCGCCTTGCGGATCGCTTGCGCGTTATCGTCCGTTCCCAATTCCTTCTCCAGGGCTCCGATCTGCGCACGCACCGACTCGATTTGATTGACGCTGTCGGCAATCGTGTTCATCTCTTCTCTCAGCGCGGTCAGTAATTGTGTCTGTGTTTGGATGTCGCTTTCCGAGCCACTTGAATGCGGATCCTTCAGCACGCTGAGCTTCTGGCTAAACTTTTCTTCACCCCAGGCCAACGTCACCGTGTACGTCCCTGGCGGAGCAAGCAAGGAAATGCGTCCCGCCCCGGGAGCGGGCCGCCAACCCTCAGGCCCCACAGTGACATCCGGTGCGTAGAGTGGCGTGGTCCTCAGCTTGATCTCCCTGCTCGGCTCGCACCGCAAGTCCCACCAGTAGCGGTTGATGCCGGCCTTCGCTTCGCAGGGTCGGGCGTCCGGGCCGCCCTCTCCACGTCCGGCGCCTCCGGGGCTGCCTGGCCCCGCGGCTGGCCGCGCGCCTTCGGGTCTGGCTGGCCGGCACTCGATTTCCCGCACCACTTTGCCGCTTGCATCGCTGATGGTCAGGCGAGCACGGTCCTTTTCACCGAGGTTGGCCTTGAGATAGAAGTTGAGTACGGCGCCGAAAGGGGGATTGTGACCCGCCGCGGGGTCATAGAAAACTGCGGCCGGCTGCGCTACGGGCCGGAAACGGTAAGCGGCGCGCGGCGCGAACAAATGAGCGTTCGACGCCAGCACTTCCGCCGTCAGCTGTTGCAATGGTGTAAGGTCATCCAGGATCCAGAAACCGCGCCCGTAGGTGGCCAACGCTAAATCATGAAAGCGCTCTTGAACCGCGATCCAGTACACCGGCGCGTGCGGTAAACTGTTCTGCAGTGGCTGCCAGTTTTTCCCGTCATCGAACGAAACGTATAACCCGTTTTCTGTCCCTAGGTACAGCAGTCCCTTTCGCACTGGATCTTCGCGGATGCAGTGCGCATAGCTCAGCATGCTGTGGGGAATTCCTTTGGTAATCGCCGTCCAGACCCGCCCGTAATCTCTCGTCTCATACGCGAACGGATCGCGATTGTCCATTTGATGGAAATCCACGGTGATATAAGCCGTGCCTGCGTCATATCGTGAGGCTTCAATGTTGCTCACCGTTCCCCATTCCGGCAGGTTCGGAATATTCTTGGTGACGTCACTCCAGCTCTTTCCCCCGTCACGCGTGATTTGCACCAGTCCGTCGTTGGTGCCTGCCCAGATCACCCCGGCCTCCTTCGGCGACTCGGCGATGGCGAAAACCGTCCCCGCATACTCCACGCCGATGTTGTCTGGCGTGAGCCCACCGGAGATTTGTTGCCTGCTCTTGTCGTTTCGCGTCAGGTCAGGACTTATCATCTGCCAGCTATTCCCGCCGTCTGTGGTCACGTGGACATATTGGCTGCCCACGTAAACCTTATTGTGGTCGTGTGGAGAAATGGTGATCGGGAATTCCCAGTTGAATCGGTACTTCACTTCTGCGGCGCTGGCCCCGGAGACATCTTCGGGCCACACCTCGACGTCGCGCGCCTGTCGATTGCGCTCGTCGAAGCGCGCCATCGCTCCCCCGACGCTCCCGGACCCCGTGCCGCTGGACCAAATGATGTTGTTGTCCACAGGATCCGGTGTCGCGAAACCGCTTTCGCTCCCTGCGACCGGATGCCACACACTGCGCGGGATTTGTCCTCCACCGCCTCCACCGCCCCCAAAGCCCGCGAACTGCAAGCTATTGCTCGGCCCGCGGTAAGATGGACCGTCCTGCTTGTTGCCGTAAACGAAATAAGGAATCTGATCGTCCACGGTTACGTGATAGATCTGTGCTATCGGCAATTGAACGTGGTCCCACGTGTGGCCCCGATTCACCGAGATGCTCACGCCTCCGTCATTCACTACCGCCATGCGATCTCCGTTCGTAGGATCGATCCACATTTCGTGGTTGTCCCCTCCCGGGCCCGCGGGCATGTTGGTCAGCGTGTGGCCACCGTCGAGCGTTCTTGAAAAAGCTGCCGAAAAGAAATACACCTCGTTCTCATTGTCCGGCGCGATCTCTTCTCGCGTGTAGTAGTGCGTCCGTCCCCGGATTTGTCGGTCGGAATTCACCAATTGCCAGTTTTCCCCACCGTCATCGGAACGCCACAGTTGCCCGCTCTGGGTGGTCTTCCCGTCGATGGGCACACCGTCGCCGGTCTCAATCAAAGCATAGACACGCTCGGAGTCGCGTTGCGCCACGCGCACCGCAATCCTCCCGACCGGCGGCTTCGGCAACCCGTGGTCTTCTAGACGTTTCCACGTTGCGCCCCCGTCGGTGGACTTGAATAATCCGCTCCCGGGCCCTCCGCTCGTCCGGCCATAGGTATGGATCTCGACTTGCCACATCCCGGCAAACAAGATATGCGGATTGCCTGGGTCCATGGCCAGGTCCGAGCAGCCCGTTTTCTCGTTCACAAACAGCACGCGCTCCCAACTTTTTCCGCCGTCGGTGGTGCGGAAGACCCCGCGTTCGGGCTGCGGACCGTAAGCGTGTCCCAGTGCACAGGCCAGCACGATTTCCGGATGGTGGGGATCGATGATGACGTTTCCAATGCGCCCCGTTTTCTCCAGCCCCATGGCTGTCCAGGTCTTCCCCGCATCGAGCGAGCGGTAAATTCCACTCCCAACCGATATGTGGCTCCGGATGAACGATTCTCCGGTGCCTGCCCAAACCACATTCGCGTCGCTCCCCGCCACCGCCAAAGATCCAATCGACGACACCGGCTGTGCATCGAAAATCGGCTCCCAGTGGATGCCGCCATCGGTGGTTTTGAAGATTCCGCCCGACGCCGCTCCCACGTAATAAAGGTAAGGCTGGCCCGGCACTCCGGTGACCGCGGTAGTGCGATTCCCGACTGGCCCGATGTAGCGAAACTGCAGTTGGCTGTAAACCTCAGGATTCGTCGGCGGCTGCTGGGCCCGAACAAATGGGGCGGCGCCAAACAATAAACCAGTTTTGATGAACAGAACAAGACACGCTCGCTTTAACATAGCAAACCTCTCTCGCCAATTTGACCTGGGATTGCGCGGATGATACCGGGGGAGGTCCGTCTCGTCAATGGCGTGGCGTGGCAGCATGCTGTCCAATTCTGTTTGCTGGCAGCGTGCGCGCGAACGTCATGAGATGTCGGTTGGTATTTTCCGCGGGAGGCCCTAGTAGAAACCTCAGCATCCGTCGCTCACTCGACGGGGTTACCGTCGGCGTCAATCTTGTGCACTTCACCGACGTTCAACTCGCGGATGCCAGTTTCAACTTTGCTCATGTCACCCACCACCACCCAGACGAGGTGTCTCGGCTGAATGTACTTCTTGGCGACTTGGTTTGCTGTGTCCGGCGTAATGGCCAATACTTTCTGTGTGTACGTGTTGTAGTAATCCTCCGGCAGGTTGTACTCCAGGATCGTGCTGTAAGCGCCGGACAGTTGCTGCACCGTCTCGAACGATCCCGGTAGACCCAACGTCGCGTTAGACTGCTCGTCCTTGAGTTCCGCCTCCGAAATTGGCTTGCCGCCCACGATGTTGTTGTACTCAGCCACCAGTTCGGCTAAAGACTCCTTGGTCTTGTCGGTCTGCACAGGCGACACACTGAAAAACGGCCGCTCGCCCCGCGCCGGCAGCAGACGCGAGCCCACCCCATAAGACCAGTGTTTGTCCTCGCGCAGGTTCATGTTGATGCGTGAACTGAAGGTCCCTCCGAACATGTCATTCACCAAATCCAACGACACTTCGTCGGGATCGTTATAGGGCGGCGCGAGTTGCGCGGCGATGATCAAACTCTGCCCTGAGCCCGGCCGGTCGATCAGGTAGACCACATCTTTTTCCGGCTCTGGCGCTGTCGGAATGGTTCGTTTCGCAACTTCGCCGGGCTTCCACGAAACGAACAGCTTTTCCAGTTTCGGAGTGATCTCCGCCAACGTCGTATCGCCAACGATCAGCAACGTGGCTTTGTTCGGCTTGTACCAGGTGTCGTGGAATTTCGCCAGATCCTGGCGAGTCATTTTGCTCACACTGGATTCGCTGCCGGTGCTCGCAAAAGCGCCTGCATACGGATGCCCTTTGCCGTAAAGCAGAGGCGGCACGACGCGCAGAGCCATGCTGTTGGGCGTCACCTTCTCGCGTTGTATGGCCGCTAGCCGGTCCTTTTGCAACCGCTCGAACTCCTTCTCCGGGAACGCCGGATGAAGAATCAGGTCGGCATAAATCTCCAGGGCTTGATCCACATTGATCTTGAGCGCGTTGAGATTGACGGTCGCCCAATCCAGATTGGCGCCCGCCGAAAATTCTGCGCTCAGCGCTTGCAGTTCTTCGCTGATTTTCAGCGAATCGCGCGTGGGCGTGCCTTCTTCCAGCATGCGCTGCGCGAAACTACACGTGCCCGGCGCGCCTGCTGGGTCCGACGCGTAACCACTCTCCACCAGAAGCGAGAAGTTCACCACCGGCGCGGAGTGGCGTTCCGCCAGCACGATTTTCAATCCGTTCGAGAGCGTCGCCTTCTGCATCGCCGGAAGGTTCAGTGACATCGCAGAACCCAGTCCCGGCTCCTTCGAGCGGTCAAGCGGGGCGCCAGCTTTCAAGGTGGTGGGATACGGCTGCACTTCCAGAATGTAATCTCCGTCAGTTAGCCAGTCGTTCGCGACCTTCTTCACCGTGGCCGGTGTCGCTGCCTGCACGCGCTTCAGGTACTCCTTGTAACAATCAGGATTTCCCGCGAACGACTGGCAGCGCGCGAGGATGTCACTCTTGCCGCCGAAGCCTCCGATACGCTCCATGATTCGCGCGTACTGCCCGAAGATCTGCGTCTTCGCGAGTTGCAATTCGGATTCGGTGGGTCCGTTCTTCAGGAAATTCCGCAACTCCTCATCCGCGGCTATTTCCACTTTCTTCAGCTCGACCCCCGGTTTCGCTGTCAAGGTGATGAAGAATTGCCCGGCGATCTCGTTGTTGCTGTCGTCGGCACTGGCGCTCGTCGCGATCTGATCCTTGTAAACAAGCCGCTTGTAGAGCCGCGACGTTTTTCCCTGGCCCACAACAAGTGCCACCAGATCAAGCGTGGCCTCTTCCGGTGAAAATGCCTGCGGCACGTTCCATACCCGATACAGACGCGCCTGCGGAACGCGATCCTGCACCCAGCCGCGGTGTGACCCGCTCCTTTTGGCCACCCACGCCTCGTTCTTGGCGATGGGGGGACCCGGCGGGATCTCGCCGTAATATTTCTCCACTTTTTGACGCGCCATTTCGGGGGTGATGTCGCCGGCGATGACCAGCGTGACGTTGTTTGGCCCGTAATAGGTCTTGAACCACTCCTGCACGTCACTCATCGAAGCCGCATCAAGGTCCTTCATCGCACCGATCACCGTCCAGGAATAAGGATGGCCCACCGGGTAGGTGTTCTCCGTCAGCAGCTGGCGGGTCACGCCGTAAGGTTGGTTTTCGCCCTGCCGTTTTTCGTTCTGCACCACCCCACGCTGCAAATCCAGTTTCTTTTGGTCAAGCACGCCGAGCAAATGGCCCATGCGGTCGCTCTCCGCAAACAGCACATAATCGAGCATTGAGGTCGGTACGTTTTCGAAATAATTCGTCCGGTCGTTGTTCGTCGTCCCGTTCAGATTCGTCGCGCCGATGCGTTCCATCGCGTTGATGTAGGTGTAATTGAAGTTGTCACTCCCGCTGAACATCAGGTGCTCAAACAGGTGTGCGAAGCCCGTTTTTCCCGGCTTCTCGTTTTTCGATCCCACGTGATACCACGTGTTCACCGCCACGATGGGAGCCTTGTGGTCCTCGTGAACCAGCACGGTCAAGCCATTCGCCAGCATGAACTTCGAGTACGAGATGTCCGGGATGGGAATTTTCGTGCTGGCCGCAGCGGCCACCTTCGGAACAGAGTTGGACTGCGCGTATGCCCGAACGAAACCCAAGCTCGCCGGACCCAACACGACGAAGAAACTCGCCAGCACACGCAAACTCCCGTTTTTCATGATTTGCCTCCATTTGCAGTATCCACAGCCCACCGCAGCCAATCGGAAAGCAGCATACCGTCTATTTTTCTGCCCGCGCATGGTCGCAGCGGCGCGGTATTCTACATTCGCCCCCGCACGAATCAATGCCACTGGCCAATGCATCCGAGTTCTCCGATAAATGTCTATCGGGACTTATTGTAAATCAGTTCGGAAGGGATCAAGGAAGCCGGCGACGGCAACCAACCTCCGATATCCAGTGTCCGCTATATGTGGCACCAATCCGCTGAGGCCAAACGAATCTCGATGTATAAGCCACGCCAATACTCGCCCATTTCCGCCGGGGTTGATTTTCGCATACTTCTAAGGCTGATTTTCAAAGTACGGATCAAGTGTGAAGGGCTTCCGGAAATAGCTGTGCTTCCACTGGGGGCGCAAGCGGCGGGGATAGGGGACCCTCTTGAGACGCCTCGTCAATCCGCGCCAGTGGCGCGGATTGCCTTGGAATAGGTTATTGACAAGGGCAATTCGTAAGACTATGTTACTCTACGCCTAGTAGAGACAAGTGTAGGACGAAAGCCGACCGGCGAAATCATGAGCCAGGATGATGGTTCTTCGAACGCTCGAACGACAGCCCCTGCACGGCTACACCCTGGGGCGAACCTCCAGCGATTTGCTGCAGATCGAAGAGCACCTGGAAAGGGAAGTGTCGAGTTTCAGGCGAACGCTCGAAGGAATTACGCGAGTCTTGGGGCCGGGTGAATCATGAACTGGCCGAAGCAACTGATCTCGCGGCGAAAGCTCTATGGCGAACTCTCGGAAGAGATTCGGGAACACCTGGAGGAAAAGATCGAGGAGCTGGTTGCGAGCGGCGTGTCTAGGAAGGAAGCCGCAGCGGCTGCTCGTCGCGAGTTTGGAAACGTAACTTTGATTGAAGAGGACAGCCACAAGGTCTGGCGATGGCCATCCGTCGAGGAATTTCTCGCCGATGTTCGCTACGGTCTGCGCATGCTCGGCAAGAATCCGAGCTTCACCGCCATCGCTATTCTCACTCTGGCGCTCGGCATCGGCGCCAACACCGCGATTTTCTCCGTCGTCAATGTCGTCCTGCTTCAGCGCCTGCCCTATCCCGACGCTGATGGTCTGGTAATGGTGTGGGAAAAAGTTCGCCTGCCGTTCTATGAAAAGGACCAAAACGAGCCTGCGCCCGGGAATTTCGCCGACTGGCAGACGCAGAACTCCGTTTTTGAGGCTATGAGCGCCATCCAAGACCGCAGTTTCAATCTGACTGGCGGCAGCGAACCGGCGCGCGTCGAGGGCGAGGCCGTTTCGGCAAATCTGTTTTCCCTGCTGCAGGTCAATGCTGCTTTCGGACGTGTGTTCACCGCCGACGAGGACGTCCCCGGCCGTGCGCATGTGGTCGTGATGGGCCACGGCCTGTGGGTCAGCCGCTTTGGCGCAGATCCCGAAATCGTGAACAAGAAGATTCTTCTCGATGGGGTCAGCTACACCGTCGTCGGCGTTATGCCCCGCGATTTCCTGTTCCCAGATCCCGCGAACTTCCACGTCTCTGGTCCAGAAGACCAGCTCTGGGTTCCACTGGCCCTCAGCCCGTCACAGCTTGCCAATCACGGGAGCCACAATCTGAACGTCATCGCTCGACTGAAATCTCGTGTGACGCTGGCGCAGGCCCAGGCCCACATGGATGGGGTAGCGCGCCACCTCGCCGACCAGTATCCGCAGTCAAACACGGGTGTTGGTGTCAATCTGGTTTCGCTGCACGATCAGATCGTCGGGAACGTGCGCACTGCTCTCTTAGTTCTTCTTGGTGCCGTCGGTTTTGTCCTTCTCATGGTTTGCGCCAACGTCGCGAATCTGTTGATGGCCCGCGCTTCCGCACGCAGGCGTGAAATTGCTGTGCGTGTGGCGCTCGGGGCCCACCGTATGCGCATTCTCCGCCAGCTGCTGACGGAAAACATGCTTCTTGCGTTCCTAGGTGGTGGCTCGGGCCTGCTCCTAGCGCTCTGGGGCATGAAGGCGCTGCAGGCGATCAGCCCGCATGACCTTCCGCTCTTCGGCGATATCGGCGTCAATGGAACAGTGCTTGCGTTTACCCTGGCGATTTCGCTCTTGGCCGCCTTGCTCTTTGGAATCGCGCCCGCCCTCGCCGCGACGCGGAGCAATTTGCGCGACTCATTAAAAGAGGGAGCCCGCGAATCCCCAGCCGGTTCGGGCCTGCGGGTACGCCACTTGCTGATCGTAGCGGAAACCGCGCTGGGTGTTGTCGTACTGGTCGGCGGCGGGCTTCTTCTCCGCAGCTTCCTGGCTCTTGAGCGAGTTCCGTTGGGATTCCAGCCAGAAGGTCTGCTGACGTTCCGCGTCATTCCGCGAGGCGAAAAGTACACCCAATTGTCGCAAAGAGCGGCTTACTACCAGCTGGCTTTGGACAAAATTGGAACTCTCCCCGGCGTGCAACACGCCGCTGCCATCTCATTTTTGCCGCTGACTCTTTATCGGGCGAGCAAAGGTTTCCGCATCGACGGCCGTCCCGTGGCACTACCCGGGGCACTACCTATGGCCGACTATGACATCGTTTCTCCCGGATACTTCGAAACGATGGCGATTCCCTTGATTGCCGGAAGGGACTTCTCCTGGAGCGACACGCCAGGAACCCAGCAGGTGGTGGTAATCAATCAGAGCATGGCGCGTACTTACTGGCCGAACGAAGATCCGCTCGGCAAGCGCATCAACGAGGGCTCGCCCGATGAACATGCGCCCTGGCTGCAAGTCGTGGGAGTCATCGGAGACCTTCGTGAATTCGACGTCGCCAGTCGTCCCCGGCCAACGATGTATTTCTCGGTCTCGCAATTCGAGGGGAACGGTTTGTTGCGTGACTGGGTGGTCCGCTCAGCGGGCAACCCTGTTTCGGTGTCCTCGGAGGTGCGCGATGCCATTTGGAGCATCGACAAGGATCTGCCGATTTCGCGGATGCGCACCATGTCGCAGGTACGTTCCGCTTCAGTGGCCGCGCAGGCGTTCAACGTCCTCCTGCTAGGTCTCTTCGCGGGTCTTGCTCTCACCCTGGCCACCGTGGGGCTCTACGGAGTCACCGCCTATTCCGTGGCCCAGCGCACACGCGAGATTGGAATTCGCGTCGCGCTCGGTGCACAACACCAAGACGTGCTAAGCCTGGTGCTGCGCCAGGGAACTACACTGGCCCTCGGCGGGGTGGCCATCGGCGTGGTCGCCGCTCTGGGGTTGACACGGCTGATGACCGGCCTGCTCTACGGCGTTCCGGCAAACGACCCGCTGACCTTCGCGGGCGTCACGATTCTTTTGTTGCTCGTGGCCCTTGCCGCGTCCTACGTGCCGGCACGCCGCGCCATGCGTGTCGACCCCATGGTCGCCCTGCGTTACGAATAGCTTATGGGTGCGCAGGATTAAACCGCCATGAAGTAGAGAATGAAAGAGTCTCACAGGAAAGGAGAAAGCGATCCATCCTGGCCCTGCGTTTTGCTGCTGGTCGTGAGGTCAGCGGCAGGTCAATTCGCTCAAAGCCGTTTCCAGTGGCATGCTCCGGGGAGGAGCGACCTGATTTAGCGCGCCGCTATTGGCAAAGCGTGTTGTGGTCACCTTCCTATTTCGCCGCCAGTTGCGGCAGCGCCCCCCGCAACATTCTCAAGAATTATATCGAGCAGCACAAGAAGCCGCGCTGACGTCGTATATCCCCGGCCTGAAGTTCGGGGCTTTACGGCCCCAGGGGTAGGGAAATCATTTGACTTGCGCACCAGAAGGGCATACAAACAAAAAACAAAAAAAACACAAACACACACTGCGTGCTGAACCTAGGGGCTCCTACGAAATCCGCTCCATCTTCGAAAAAGGAGACAGCCAGATGGTGAGCCGTCCTGCTGGCACCCTTTTCCGCCGAGCGTGTGGCGCGCTTGCGCTCTTGTTGCTGGCTCTCGGTCTCCTCTGTTCGAACTCCGCGAAAAGTTCCGACAAGCCACCGGAACTGTTGATCGCTATAGGCGACGTGCACGGTGATTTTGATGATTTTTGCCTGCTCCTCAAAAAGGTTGGCTTAATAGACGCCCAGCACCATTGGACCGGCGATAACGCCGCGCTGGTTCAAACAGGAGACCTCATCGACCGCGGCCCCCAGGGACGTGAGGCCATGGACCTACTCATGGGGCTGGAGAAAGAAGCCGCAAAAACGGGAGGGCAAGTCGTGGCCTTGCTCGGCAACCACGAGGTAATGAACCTTTTGGGCGACCTGCGCTACGTCACGCCTCAGAACTACGCCATTTTTGCGGACCACCAGTCCGAGAAGCGGCGCAGCGCTGCCTATCAGGAATACGCAGCTTGGTACACGAGCCACGCGCAATTGTTGGCGGCTCTCAAAGAACCTCTGTTGCCCGTCACGGAAGAAGAGTGGATGTTGAAACATCCGGCTGGCTTTCTGGAGTATCGCGATGCCATGAGTCCCGAGGGAAAGTACGGGAAGTGGCTGCGACACCATGCAGCGGTAGCCAAAATCGAGGGAGTCATCTTCTTGCACGGCGGAATCTCACCCAATGTGACTTCCATGAAACTCGATCAGATAAACTCCCAAGTACAAGAAGAAATCGAAGAATTCGACAAGACAAAGGAATATTTGATTTCGCGCAAGCTGATTCTGTCGTTCTTCACCGTCCAGGAAGTGGCCATGGCGGTACAAGCGCAATTGATTGCCGACCGAGCGGGGGATACGGCGCCCGACGCGGAATATCAAGCCAGGCTGGTGCGCCTCCTCGGTTTTGACAAATGGCTGTGCATGCGTGACGACGGCCCTTTGTGGTTTCGCGGCTACGACCAATGGAGCGAGGAGGAGGGCGCCCTGCAAGTCGGCAAAGTACTCGCGGCCTACGATGCAACGCACATCGTCGTCGGCCACACGGTACAGCAGGCGGCACACATCCGATGCCGCTTTGGAGGAAAGGTCTTCCTCATCGACACCGGCATGCTCTCGACCTATTGGAGGGGCGGCCAGGCCTCGGCGCTCGAAATCCGCGCCGGAAGAAAATTCACTGCCGAGTACTTGGGCGGACAGGAGGTGCTGTTCGAGGAAAAACCTCTGCAGTCCGCGGGGACAGAGCACTAGATGTTGACTTGGGGGCACGCGTGAGAAAGGGTTCTAGAGATGAACCGCTGGATTGAGCGGGCTCTGAATATTCATCCGGGGGATTTGCGCCGCGGCGTCCTCCTGAGCTCTTGTCTGTTTCTCACCATCAGCGCCAGCGTCATCGGTAAAGTAGCTAGCAACGCCTTGTTTCTCGCGCAATTCCCGGCCGTTCGGCTGCCCTATGCGGACATCGCTAGCGGCGTACTAGTTGGCTTCGTCGTTGTCGTCTACTTGCGATTGGGGCGTCGTACCTCACTCGGTAGTTTGCTGGTGGGCAGCCCTTTGTTCTTTGCCGCCGTGTGCGCGTTGATGTGGGTTCTCGCTCACTACTACCATCCGGCGTGGCTTTATCCGGCCTTCTATATATGGGTGGGCATCTTTGCAGTCCTCGCGCCGACTCAGGTATGGACTCTGGCGAATTATCTCCTCACCACACGCGAGGCAAAACGCATTTTCGGCATGGTGGGTGGCGGTGGCATCTGCGGTTGGATTTTCGCCGGCTACTTCTCAAAAATTGTCGCCCAAGCCTTCGGCACCGAGAGTCTCCTGCTGGGCATGACCGTTCTCCTGCTCATTTGTTCCGTGCTCATGGCCGTACTTTCTAGAGGCGGCCAGCCCCAGATGGATCTCAGCAAGGATCCGGCTGCAGGTGTGGCGGGAACCGGCCAAAAGGATCTGCAGGACAGCATGCGTTCCGTTTTTTCGTCCTCCTATCTCCGAGCCATCGCCGCGGTCATCTGCATTTCCTCGTTCGCCACCACTCTAACCGGCTGGCAATTCAAAGCTCTGGCCAAGCAGTCTAGTGTGGGCAAAGACGCCCTTGCGATCTTCTTCGGTGATTTCTATTTTTACGCCGGCCTCCTCGCATTGCTGTTTCAATTGCTGCTGACCACGCGCCTGCTCCGCCGCTTCGGCATCGGCCCCATGCTTTTCGTTCTTCCCATTGTGGTGCTGGCGGGCTCCGCTGGCTTGCTCGTCTTGGGAACCGTCGGCGCCGCCTTGTTCCTTAAGGGCGGTGATCAAGTTCTTCGCTACTCCATCGACCGCTCCACGATCGAATTACTCTACTTGCCGCTTCCGCACCGTGTGAAACTCCGGGCAAAATGGTTTATTGACACGGTAGTGTGGCGCCTGGGAGACGGCTTGGCCGGCGTCGTGGTGCTGATCTTTGCCGCGCAGCTCCACTGGGCGCCACAGCAAATCAGCTGGATGGCCATGCTGTTGACAGTGGGATGGCTCGGCGCCGTTTACGTGGCGGGGAAGCAGTACGTCGCCCTTCTGAAAGATTCCATCAGCCAGCATCGCCTCGATGCCGAACAAGCCTCCACGCTGGCCCTGGACCGCTCCACGGCGGATTTCTTAGCCAGCAAAATCCTTGCCTCCGGCCCAGAAGAAATTCTCTATGCGCTCAGCCTCTTCGAAGTCGAGCGTCAGCGCGCCGCTCATCCTGTGATTCGTGGTCTGCTGAGCCATCCCGCGCCTGAAGTCCGCCAAAAGGCCATCTCTGTTCTCTCCGCCGTCGGCGACAAGTCTGTTCTCCCATCCATCCAACTTCTGCTGAAAGACCCCGACCACAGCGTTCGAACCGAAGCAATGCTCTATCTCGTTTACCACGCCCACGTTGATCCCCTCACGCTTGTCGCAGAACTTGGAGACTGCGCCGATTTTTCCATCCGCTCCGCGGTAGCCGCGTACCTGGCGCGTCCCGGTGAAGCCCAAAGCCTCGAAACCGCCCGTCAAATCCTCAATGAAATGTCCCGCGAGGGCGGCCAGGAGGGTCAACGCACCCGCCTGGAAGTCGCCCGCCTCCTCGGCGAACTCTCCGATTCCTTCGATCCCTTGCTCGAGACGCTCCTTCGCGATCCCGCCAATCTCGTGGTGCGCCAAGCCGTCCGCTCCGTCGGGGCGCTCAGAAAATTCTCCCTAGCTCCAACTCTATTGCAGCATCTTTCCAACCACGAACTTTCCGGCGACGCCGCGCAGGCCCTGGCCAAATTCGGCGACCAGGTCGTCGCCCTCCTGGGCGGCCATCTCGGCGATCCTGCCTCTGCAATTGACGTCCGGCGGGCGATCCCGCCCATTCTCGCAAGCATCGGCACGCCTGCCGCGGCACATGCGCTCTTAGACAACCTCCTCGAAAGAGACACGACAGTTCGTTTTCAAATCATCAGTGCCCTAAACAAAATTCACCAGTTTCATCCCGAAATCGAACTTGACACGCAATTGCTTGAAACCGTTCTCGCCGCTGAAATCATGGGCCACTATCGTTCCTATCAAATCTTGGAATCGCTGCGCATCCCTGGGAACTCCGATGAACCTGTCAGGCGCGCGCTCGGTGAATCCATTCAACAGGAGCTCGAAAGAATTTTCCGTCTCCTCGGGCTTTTGTATCCGCATCTGGATTTGCACTCGGTGTATTTTGGATTGCAATCGAGCGACGTGACCGTCTACGACAATGCGTTGGAATTTCTGGAGAACGTCCTAAGATCCCAATTGCGCGGCATGCTCGTGCCGCTCCTGGACGGCAAGGTGAGCCCCAAGGAGAGAGCCGGGATCGCGGAGCGCCTGGTGCGCGCAAAAGTGGAAAATCGCGAACAGGCCGTTGCAGAACTAGTCGCCAGCGATGATCCGTGGCTTAAATCCTGCGGCGCTTATGCCATTGGAACACTGGGAATGAAATCCCTAGAAGCGGAATTGAACCGCTGCCTCGAACATCCGGATCCCTTGCTGCGCGAAACGGCGCGCACGGCGAAACTCCGCCTCGAAGCTCTCGCCGCGAATTCCTGATCCTTGGCGGCCCTGTAGAAAATCCCCCCACCCGTCGTTCGGAGCTGCCCCTGGGTGCAGATTTAAGCGAACCCCGCTGTCCAGGCGGACAGAGCCCCGGGACGTCACATCTCAAGAAAAGTTATCGTGGCAGCCGCAGGTCAATGCGAGTTGCGTGCAGCACGCCCTTATCGTCTACCTTGCCCAGCACAATTACAAACGAGCCTTCCTTCACTTCGTCCTGTTGCCCGGGCTTTCCAAGCTTGGTCCATTCCGTGGAGTTGCCGTAGGCGACCTTCCTGGATTGCACCGAGGGGGCGGGGCCGCCCTGGATGTCCATCATCGACTCGTCCTTGTAAATTCTGATGACCTTGCCCTGCCACTTCTTCTCTTTTTTCACAGCCGTTGCTTCTTTCTTATCGGCTGCGGCCTGGTTGCCGCTGGCGGGCATGGCAACAAATACCGCTCCTGCAAGCACCAAGGAAAATAAAGTTGCCGGAACCTTCATTGGACCTCCCTATTCTAGTAGCAGTTAATGCGTGACCGACTGCGAGGGGTTAGATTTCGTTGCCAGAGGATAGTCCCGCGCCGGGCAATAGTAAAGAAAAATCTGCCGAAAACGACTTCCGAGCAGCGATAGGTGTTGTCTCCGCGCGTGCCCTGGGGGTACAGTGTAGGCAATTTCCGGAGGACACCTCCCATGCAAGAATATCTCAGGCCCTTGACGAGACCTCTCCTGGTGGTTCTCGCTTGCGTCATCCTCCCCATCGCTGGGCGTGCCGCTGACAACACCCCGCTAACCAAAGAACAGGTCAAGCAGTTTCTCCAGACCGCCGAAGTCATCAAGAGCAAACCCTCCAGCAAGGGCATCACTCATCCATGGCGGCTCACCCTCAGCAACGGCGCCATCACGCACGACGCCTCGTTCCAGTCAATCGACGAGCACAAATCGGAGATGAAGCTCGCCAGCGGCAAGGTGGAAATCGATTTCGTCGATTCCTACAAGTACAATATCGCGGCCTACCAGCTAGCCGAACTCGTGGGCCTCGACGACATGCTGCCGGTCTATGTCGAACGTAAATGGCAAGGCAAAACCGGTTCGCTCAGCTGGTGGCTCCCCGCCAAGATGGACGATGTGGAGCGCGTCGAAAAGAAAATCGAGCCCCCTGATCCCGACAAGTGGAACAAGCAGATGTACCGCATCCGCGTTTTCGACGAGTTGGTCTACGATACCGATCCCAATCTCACCAACGTACTCATTGGCGAAGACTGGACCGTTTGGCGGGTCGATTTCAGCCGCGCCTTCCGCAAGAACAAGGACCTGCGCGCCCCGAAAAACCTGGTGAAATGCGACCGCCAGCTCCTCGAAAAACTGAAAGCCCTCAAGGCTGATGAACTGGCGGGAGAAACCAAAGGCTATCTGACCAAGGATGAAGTGAACGCCGTCATGGCCCGCCGCGACAAAATCGTCGCCACCTTCCAATCCCTTATCGCGGAAAAAGGCGAAAAAGAAATCCTGTACTAGCCCCGGCTCCCCCGCGGTACTCCGAATGTGCAAGCCCGGCATCGCTTCGCCCCTTAATAATGGCTACTTCGTTTCGGATTGGAAAAGGGGACTTGGCCCTGGACTTGGCCCTGTCCGAGTCGCGGACCCTATCTAGACGGGACTGGGTCTGCAAGCACGCCCTGACAGAAAGCAAATTTCCGTAACCGGCTTGCCTGGTGACGCAAAAAGCGCGAGCCACCATAAAAAGGCCGGTCTAATGCCAACTTATTGCGGGCACTCCGAGATGAGTTTGGTGTAAACCTCGCGAGCGTGGTCGTAGGCGGCCTGCGCTTCGGAAAGCTCGGCCTTGGAGATTTTGGGAGCTTTCTGGGTCCAGCATTGGTTTACGCCGGCAAGACACCATAGGGCGCTCTCGCGTGAGGCGCGAATGGGTTTGCCGTCGACCAGAACGAAGATGGGGTTAGTGTGCGAGGAGCCCAGGATGCGCACTGCGAGCCAGCTACTTTTCTCCACGGGCACATCGAAGGAAATTTCCTGAACCGCTCCGTCGGCCAAGAGATTCTTGTGAGCCACGGGTTTCCCGTTCATCACCAGTTCAACGCTCACTTCGCGGGTGTTTCCGATGCGCGCACGCTCGAGATGCCAGTAAGGTGTTTGATCTAGCGGACGATCATGGATATTGTCCGCCGGGCTATTGCGGTTGTTGAGAGCGTCCCTCCAGAAGTGATCCCCTCGGTCAGAAGGGATGCTCTCGGTTCCCGAGGCAACGGGACTGAGGTAAGCCGAGACCTTCACTCGAGCGTGCACCGTCCCTGTTCCCGTCAGCCTAACCTCGCTGGCATTCGTTCCCACGTCAATATTGTTCACGCTGAAGTCCATCAGATGGCTCCTGCCATCGGACACGTAGCTTCGGCCGGCGCGCAGCGCCTCTACCCAGCCGCTGTAACTGAGCGACCGGTCAATCTTGGCATAGACACGCCCCTGCCCGACGCGGGCGTCTGTGATGCAAGGGAAATCTGTCTCTCCGGAGATACGCGTGCGGAACCCCACATTCAGCGTGTGATACCAAATGTTGAGTTCCCAAAGGTAAGGTGTGTCCATGGTAGAAATGAAATCGACCGCGTCGGGATGCGTCACGTCCACGATGTATTCATTAGCCCCAATGGAATCAAAGCCCGGAATTTCGTAATTTGGAAGTTCGCGCGACTTCACCGCAAGTCCCCAGCCAGAGTGCGCAAAGCCAGCCGAAGCTCCCTGCGATTTCGCCCATCGCAAAACAGGGAGATCCCAGGTGGGCCACTGCTCGATCCGTAGGCAATGCGGATAATCCTGATTCGTTAACCCGAGTAATACCAAATGTCCGGCGTGGCTCGATGGAAACCCGGAAACCTCCAGGTCGTAATGCATCAGTCCATCCGGCTTCGAGAGAGGGTGATCCTTGCCGCTGAAAAACTGTTTCTGGTAGTAGTAACAGGGTCCCCAGGTCAGAACTGCGCCGACATTCAATTTCTCGCCCAGGATTTGGCGCATCATGTCATCCGGTTCGACGCCTTCCGTGGGATTCTGGTAGTGCGAACAGCCGGCGGCATGCACGTGATGGTCGCCGGAATACCAGCGGTATTTCGCGGGGTCGATCCAGCGATGCATGGCGAATGAAACTTCGTTTGGGCCCGTTGCGGTTACCTCGACTTGTTTCGTTTGCGGGTGATATTCAGGTCCCATGGAAGAGGTCACGGTATAAGAACCCGCCGGCACGAGAATCGTGTCGCCGTTCTCACGATAGACCTGCGGCTGGAAAAAGAGGTCGGGTGCCAGACGCTTTGCGGGATTGGGGTACAGTCGGCCCAATGCGTCGCGGATCGTGAAGGCTGCCATCGACGGTGCGCCGTTCTCGTCGCGAACCCGCAGCCGCAATGCGCGGGCGGGTAGCGCTGTGAAGACCAGCACGATCTCATTGCGAAACCCAATGTCTTGCGTTCCCTGCCCGACGTTGAAACTGATCGCGGCTGATCGCTGCCCTTGTTCGCGGCTGTAGATTTGGAGGATTCGATATTCGAGCGGCAGACCTGAGAGTCGCGAGGACATCGGATCTTTGTCGTAGAGTTGCAGGCCCATCCACCTGTCGCGGGCATCGGCAGCAGAGATTTTCTTTGGCGGTTCTGGGCTGGAATCCGATTGAGCAAACACAGGAAGTGCATTTGGGCTTTCGGCTATGAGCGGAGCCGTTACTCCAGCCTTGTTGATGACTTTCACCAGGAAGATGCGCGTCCCAGCTTCCACCAGTCCGGGCTTCGCCGGGCCCGGCAGCACTTTGACGCGCCCCTCGGCATTGATGTCCACGATCGCCAGAGTGTACTTGTCAAGGATCTGCTCCAGACGATCAATTGCGGCAGCCTCGCTGGCATTGCCGATAGCCTGATTGATGGCGTCCCCATCATCCTGTGCGAGGGGCTGCCCGAGATAAGCAAGGCTCGTTTCCACTTGACGCACCTGCTGCGCAAAGGGTTGAAGGGGAACGCGCGTCTGCGCGGCTACGGGCAAAACAATCATGGCCTGAAGTAGAATTCGAATCAGATAAGAAGTGATTCTGAAGATGCGTGCTGGCACAGGAGAATTTCTGTATTCCATGACATGCCTGCCTTCGCCGTTTCTGGTTATTGTGCGCGAGAAGACCGGCGCCAGACAAGGGCCACGAAAGGCGTCCCTCACCTGACCATGACTTCTATAGTATTTGTTTACGGGGTGGCGCGCCTTTAGTGAACAGGTTAATATCGGTGGCTGCGGGACGCCACGCGCGGTTCGACGTCCGCACCGCTATGATCTCCTCTTAACATTGCCCTGTGGAAATCGTTGGCGGTCATAGAGGCTTCCGCTCCAACATCGTACGAAGCCCCTTTGTAAGCTCGTTGTTCCCTTAGTTGATACTTTGTTTCGGGTTGGAAACCGCGAAATTGGCCCGGAGATATCGGTGATAAAGGTGGTGCAATCGGTATTAAAAAGGCCGGAGCGCGCATTTCCTTCATTTTACAGTAATAAGGGAAAAATTGGCTGGGGCGGAAGGATTCGAACCTTCACCGTCCTCATTAACAGTGAGGTGTCCTACCAGTTGGACCACGCCCCAGCGGGCTGTCTTCGCCCCGGATTTGTCCCAGGGACGCTCAGGTATTAACCAGGCCCCGCCGCAAAACGAACGTCGCAGCCTACTTCCAAGATACCACGGGTGCGCGCTCCGGCGAACGCTTGTAAATAAAACTTATGGGGAGCAAAGCAAGAGAAGGAAAATCCCGATTGGAGTGTCGTAGACTTCGACCGTCGTCGAGAAAGGTGTCGAAAGTCCCGACACTCTCAGAAGAAGGTACCGCCGTCTGGCCATGCAAAGCTCTTCTGTCTTCAATCAGTCCTCGGTTAGAACGCATCTTTGGCAGGCAGAGTGCACTCTCTCGGGTTGGGGAAAGAGATGACCCATGGCCGAAAAAAAACCTCCCGTGACGACCACCGATACCGCTCGGAAATTTCGTGGAAAATAGTTCCCTTTGGCATGGGAATCGGTCGACGGTGGAGACCAAGGGTTAGCAACGGCACTCCGTAGACATTCTTGATCGAAACGTTGGGCTTCGAGGGGGCGGACTTTTTTCCGAAGAATATGCGGCGAAAAGCGAGCCTCTGAAATCTTGGAAACCGCGACTGACAAATTGTCGGAAGGTTGCATTCCCGAATGTTTTGTTGGACACTATCGCGTCAAGCATGATCCGGGTTTGCACTTTCCGGCTAACTCGTGGGACGCCCTGACCGCAGCTCCCTACCGGAGCGCTCCCCCGCAGAGTGCTGAACAGACATGGCACAGATTTTTCATCGCAGTACCAATTTCATCGCGCGGTTCAGTGTGTATTCGGCCCTTTTTTTGGTCGGAGTGGCGCTCATAGCCGTGCTCGCGGTGGCGCGCTCGCCCTATATGACGCGACAGAACATTTCCCGTGAGCAGCCCCTGCAATTCAGCCACAAGCATCACGTGGGCGATGACGGCATCGATTGCCGCTACTGTCATACCGGCGTGGAAACTTCCGCCGTTGCCGGGATTCCGCCGACCAAGACTTGCATGAACTGCCATGCGGTGCTATTCAACAATGCGGCCTACCTCGAGCCCATCCGCGAGAGCTATCGCAGCGATAAATCCATCCAGTGGGTCAAAGTTCACCGCTTGGCCGATTTCGTCTATTTTAATCACAGCATTCACGTCAACAAGGGCGTAGGCTGCTCGTCGTGCCACGGGCAGGTCAACCAAATGCCGCTGGTATTCCAGGCCAATACCTTGCTGATGCAATGGTGCCTGGACTGCCATCGCAACCCCGAGCAGGTTCTCCGCCCCAAAGATCAGATTTTCAATATGGACTGGAGGGCCCCGGATAATCAGGAGGAAGTCGGCGCCAAGCTGAGGGAAGAGTACCAGCTTCGGACAACGGCCGAGCTAACGAGCTGCTCGACCTGTCATCGCTAATGGACGGTATGCGCGAGCGCGAACAACACGAACACATCGTGGGCCGGCACGATCATAACCATCCGGCCGGAGACGGGAAGCTGCAGGATGGACCGATGGATTTGGCCGCGGTACGCGCCAAGCTGGAATCGAAAACTGGCAAGCAGTACTGGCGCACGCTCGAAGAGCTCGCTGGCGATCCGCAATTCGAAGAATTGCTGCATCGCGAATTCCCGCGCCAGGCGCCTTCGGACTGGGACAACTCCGTCGACCGGCGCGATTTCCTGAAGTTGATGGCCGCTTCGCTGGCTCTTGCCGGTCTTTCCGGCTGCGGCCGTACGCCCGAACAGTACCTCGTGCCGTACGTCAAGCAGCCCGATGGGCTGACTCTCGGAAGGCCGCAGTTCTATGCCACGGCGATGCCGTTTGGTGCCGATGCCATTGGCCTGCTGGTGGAAAGCCACGAAGGGCGGCCCACGAAAATCGAAGGCAACCCCGACCATCCGTCCAGCCTGGGCGCGACCAACGTCTTCGCGCAAGCTTCGGTTCTGAATCTTTACGACCCGGATCGTGCGCAGACGGTCACGAAATTCGGAGAAATCCAGACCTGGTCGTTGTTTGTCGAGAGCGCGCAGGCGCTCGCAGCGGGGATGAAGGGCGACGGCGGCGCGCGATTCCGCATCCTGAGCGGCATTGTTACTTCGCCGACGCTGGCCGGGCAAATTCATTCACTACTCACGACTTTTCCGAAGGCCAAATGGCACCAGTGGGAGCCCGCCGTCGGTGACGGCACACGCGAGGGCGCGAAGCTCGTTTTC